>JAESFN010000618.1_pt1 | contig 27503 bp, 27 predicted proteins | sample 9269411 | NCBI WGS metagenome assembly JAESFN01 (sample SAMN14505399, study PRJNA617100) | algae metagenome | isolation source: Iphinoe sp. HA4291-MV1 and co-occurring heterotrophs from trail next to... | place: USA: Maunawili Falls, Hawaii | collected 2009-07-25
CCTCACCCCGCTCGCCACCCAGCTCGGCGCCGACATCGCGCTGCTGCTCGGGGGTGCCATCGTCATCGAACAGGTCTATGGCCTGCAGGGCGTCGGTGCCCTCGCGGTGCAGGCAGTGGCCAACCAGGATCGCCCGATCATCATCGGCGTGGTGCTGCTCGGCGGCCTGTTCATCGTCGTCGCCAACATCATCGTCGATATCGCCTATGTGCTGCTCGATCCGCGGGTGCGGTGAGTATGAGTTTTCAGCTCCAGAAGCGCTTTGTCGATGCATGCAACTACCCACCGGCCGTCATCCCGACGAAAGTCGGGACCCAGTGCTCAGGCTTATCCTCAGCCGCGAGCTCTCCGACCTTGCTGTTACGGACCGGATAGGGTCGTTCTAGCCAACCGTCCGAGCAGTGGGTCCCGACTTTCGTCGGGATGACGGCCGGTGAATAAGTCCAGACCGAGCCCAATCACCATGCCGGTGTGATGCCCCCAAGGAGACCAAAATGCCCGTCGCCGAATACACCATCCCCGGCATGCTGATCCGCGACCACCTGCTGCCGGTGCCGCTCGATTGGCGGAACCCCCAGGGTGCAACCATCGAGCTGTTCCTGCGCGAGGTCGTCGACCCCTCTAAACGCCATGACGATCTGCCGCTCTTGGTGTTCCTGCAGGGCGGCCCGGGCGGCAAGTCGCCGCGCCCGACCAAGGGCAGCCCGTCCTGGCTGGCCGAGGCGCTGAAGACGCATCGCGTCATCCTGCCCGATCAGCGCGGTACTGGCCGCTCCACCCGCATCGAAGCCGCCACCATGGCGCAGTTCGCCGATGCCGAGGCGGCCGCCGATTATCTCAGCCACTTCCGCGCCGACTCGATCGTCGACGATTTCGAGCACGCCCGCAAAACCCTGTTCTCGGGCAAGCGTTGGGAATCGCTCGGCCAGAGCTATGGCGGCTTCCTCACCCTCACTTACCTCAGCCGCTACCCCGGAGCGCTCGCCGCCTGCTACGTCGCCGGCGGCCTCGCCAGCCTCCGCCCTTCGGCCGACGAGGTCTACCGCCGCACCTATCCGCGCGCCGCGGCAAAGACCCGGCTCTACTACAAGCGCTACCCCGAAGACGTCGCTCGCGTCGCCACCATTGCCGACCACCTCGCCGGCAATGACGTCCGACTGCCCGATGGCGACCGGTTGACCGTCAAGCGGCTCCAGACCATCGGCATCGACTTGGGCATGGCGCCCGGCCACGAGAACGTCCACTGGCTGATCGACGAAGCCTTCTCCGCCCCCGGCCGGCTGTCGGACCATTTCCTGTTCAGCGTCATGAGCCTCACCAGCTACGACACCGGCCCGCTCTTCGCCGCGCTGCAGGAAAGTATCTATGGCCACCAGGCCGGCGCCACCAACTGGGCCGCCGAGCGGGTGCGCGCTCAGCATCCCGAGTTCGACCCATCAGCCCGCCCGCTGCTGTTCACCGGCGAGATGATGTACCCGTGGATGTTCGAAGAAATCCGCTCGCTCCGCCCCTTCAAAGCCGGCGTCGATGCGCTGGCGCAGCGCCAGAACTATTCGGCCCTCTATGACCCCGCCCGCCTTGCGCAGAACGAAGTGCCGGTGAGCGCCGTGGTCTACTACGACGACCTCTATGTCGATGCCGGCCTGTCGCTCGAAACCGCGTCCGAAGTCGGCAACCTCCAGCACTGGGTCACCAACGAATACGAACACGACGGCATCCGCCAGAGCGGCAACGTGTTCAAGCGGCTGGTGGAGATGGTGAAGGAAGCGGGTGGGCCGTTGAAGGGCTAGGCGCCGGGTGGCAGTCAGGAACCCCTCGCCCCTGAGGGGAGAGGGTAGTGAAGCTAGGACCAAAGGTCCGTAGCGGAACTTGGGTGAGGGGTTCAGCTTCTCAACGAGCGCGCGCTGCACAGCTTCACCCCTCATCCGGCGCTACGCGCCACCTTCTCCCCTGAGGGGAGAAGCGACGGAGACGCCAGCGCAAGCCCCCCTCAATCCTCAAAATGCCCGCGCACCGCGAACCCACCGCCCTGCAGCACCGCCACCTTTGGCTCCGGCAGCGGCCAGCCGCCCGCCGGCGCCGGCAGCTCCGCCGATGAATGTTCCGGCTTCCACCCCAAGGTCTCGCTCGCCTCGTTCCGGTACCAAGCCCCGACATTGTCCGAGATCGCGAACACGGTGCGATACCCCAGCTCCGGCGCATCGAGCCCGGCAAACACCAGCCGGGTAAGGTCATCCGGGTGGCACCAGAGCTTCAGGTCTCGCTGCGAACCCGGATTGTTCGCCGCGCAGATCCTGAGGTTCAGGCACCCGATACCGAACTTGTCGTGATAGAGCCGGCTGAGGTTCTCGCCGAACAGCTTGCTCACCGCATAGAGCGAATCCGGCCGCAGCTCGGCGTGGCGATCGAGCGGCGCCGCGCTCACCTCATGCATCCCCAGCACATGGTACGAGGAGGCGTAGATCACCCGCTTCACCCCGGCCTGCCGCGCCGCCTCGAACACGTTGTAGGTGCCGGCGACATTGGCATCGAGGATGGTCTGCCATGGCGCCTCGTTGGCCATGCCGCCGAAATGCACCACCGCCTCGACGTCGTCGCGCATCAGCGCTTCCACCGCCGCGCGGTCGGCAAGGTTGGCGAGCACCACCTCGCGGCCATCGCCAGGGGCGACAAGGTCAGTTGCCAGCAGCGGCCGGCCCGCCGCAGTGAACTGCGCGCGCAGATAGCTGCCGAGCCGCCCTGAGGCGCCGGTGAGCAGAGTCTTCGGCATCTCAGTCGTCCCGATCAGGCGCCGTAGGGATCCCAGCCATTGGCCTGGAACAGCGCGATGATATAGCCGAAACAGAAGGCGAAGGCGGTTTCCATCGAGTTGTCGGCATCGATATGCGGCACGTGGTCGGGCATGATCATGCCGTCATAGCCGACCTCGTGGTAGATCTTCAGCGCCGCCGGCATGTCCATATCTCCGGCATCGGGGAACTCCTCGGTGAACGAGTAGCGGCCGCCCTTGATGTTGCGGAAGTGCACGTTGAAGATCTTCTTGCGGCTGCCGAACCAGCGGATCACCTCGCCGATCTCGGCGCGCGGATTTTCCATCCCCTCGGCCACCGTGCCCTGGCAGAAATTGAGCCCATGGTACGGGCTCTCGCAGGTCTGCACGAACCGCATCAGCCCCTCGACGCTCGACAGCACCCGGCTCTCGAAGCCGCGATAGCCCGGCGGGGTCATCGGGTCATGCGGGTGGCAGGCGAGCCGCACCTTGCTGGCGGTGGCCACCGGCACCACACGCTCGAGGAAATACTCGATGCGGCCCCAGAATTCCTCGGAGCTCACCTTGCCGGCAATGGTCAGCGTCTCGCCGTCAGTCGCCTCCGAGGCGCGCCAGGTCGAGAGCTTCTGCCCGCCGCGGCCGGTCTCGGACACGGTGCGCGGTATCCCCAGCACGTTGAAATTGTACTTGGCGGCGCCAATGCGAGCCTCCGCCAACGCCTCGATGATCCGGCAGATGCCGTCGATCTCGCGGTCGCGCTCGCCCGGCTTGCCGAGCACGATGCCCGGCGCCTGGTGGTTGCGCTCAATCCCCGAGGAGGGGAGCGGCAGCTGCACCATGTCGAGCACGAGGCCGAAGCTCGACACATGCTCGGCGTGCCGCATCAGGATGTCGCGATCCCACTGCCAGGGATCGCCGACCGGGTCGATGCACACATGCTTCACCCCGAGCTGAGCCAGTTGCCTCAGGTAGCGGTCTCCGACCTTGGCGAACTGATCGCCGCCGAGCTGGGTGCCTACATACATGTCTTCCCCTCCTGTACTATGACTTTGCCAAACCAGTATGATAGATTCCTGAGATGACTGCACCCACCATCACCATCGTCGATGCCGATCGCTGCGACATCGGCGAGAGCCCGGTCTGGGACGAGCGCACCGGTTTGCTCCACTGGGTCGATATCACCCCCGGCATCATCTACCGCCTCGATCCCACCACCGGCGTCCGGCAGCACTGGGAGATGGGCGAGCCGGTTGGTTCGCTCGGACTCTGCCGCTCCGACAGGCTGGTGGTCGCGCTCAAGAGCACGGTGATCCTGTTCGATCCGCGCGACGGCAGCCGACAGCCCTTGGCGTCAGTCACGCACCGGAAACCGGAGATGCGGCTCAATGACGGCAAGGTCGGTCCGGACGGGGCCTTCTGGGTCGGCTCGATGGATGCGAGCGGCGCGGCCGATCCGGCCGGCGTGCTCTATCGCATTGCTCCCGACGGCGGCGTCACCGTCATCGCCGAGAATTTCCGCATTTCCAATGGCCTCGCCTGGGATCCCCAGGGTACCCGCATGTATCACTCGGATTCCCGCGGCATCTGGGTCGACATCTACGATTTCGCCCCCGCGACCGGCGCGGCGACCAACCGCCGCCGCTGGCTCGACCTCGACGAATTGACCGGCCGCCCCGATGGCGGCGCTTGCGATGTCGACGGCAACTACTGGTCCGGCGGCGCCTCGGCCAGCCGCCTCAACTGCTTCTCGCCCGCCGGCAAGCTGCTGCGCTCAATCGACCTCCCCAACTTCCGCCCCACCATGCCCTGCTTCGGCGGCCCCGACCTCGCGACGCTCTACGTCCCCAGCCTGAGTGCGGGGGTCTCGGCGGAGGACTTGGCGAAATGGCCACTCTGCGGCGCCATGGTAAGCGTGCCGAGTGAGACACGGGGTGTGCCGGTCGGACGCTTTTCGGACTGAAAGGTGGCCCTTCTGCTCCCCTCCCCCTTGAGGGGAGGGGTGGGGGGTGGGGGTGGTGAGGGGAACCTCGGTGCCGACTGCACCACCGCCGCCCTCAATCCCTCCCCTCAAGGGGAGGGCTATCGCATATGGCTCCACGCACCGGGTTCTCAGTGCTCCTCCACCGTGAAACGGGGGAGGGGGACCGCCGAAGGCGGTGGAGGGGGCGGCAGGATGCGCCGGTGTTTGGGGTCGCCCCCTCCACCAGCTTCGCTGGTCCCCCTCCCCCGCTGCGCGGTGGAGGACCTATGAGAGGCCGGTGACCTCCATATGCGATTCCCCTGCCCTCAGGCGGAGGGAGGCGCTGTGCCGCGTCGGGAGTTGCACCCAGAAGCGACCGCCACCTGCCCATTCCATCATCACTTCGTGCAAGGCCACCACACCTGCACAAATTTTCTTCATATCCGTCCCCATTGCACACATCTCGATATGCCACCCCGCCAGACTGTGCATAATCGGCCCGACCACTATCGAGGGCCGAGCCTTGCAGACTTCCCCCACCGCCGCCGTGCACCGCGCCCTCGCCGCGCTCGCCGCCTATGACGACCCCGCCACCTTCATCAGCCTCAAATCCGAGGCAGCGCTGCTGGCCGAAGCCGCGGCGATTGAAGCCGCCGGCCCCGCAGGCAAGCCGCTCTACGGGCTGATCTTCGCCGTCAAAGACAATATCGATGCGGCCGGCCTCGCCACCACTGCCGCCTGCCCGGATTTCCTCTACACGCCCGAGCGCTCGGCCTTCGTCGTGGCGCGCCTTGAAGCTGCCGGCGCCATTGTCCTCGGCAAGACCAACCTCGATCAGTTCGCCACCGGACTTGTCGGGGTGCGTTCGCCCTATGGCGTGCCGCGCAACGTGCAGCGCGCCGACCTGGTGCCGGGCGGCTCGAGCTCCGGCTCGGCGGTGGCCGTGGCCGCCGGCATCGTCGATTTCGCGCTCGGCACCGATACCGCCGGCTCGGGCCGCATCCCTGCCGGGATGAACGGCATTGTCGGGTTGAAACCCACACTCGGCCTGTTCTCGGCCTCGGGTATGGTCCCCGCTTGCCGCACCCTCGACACCATCTCGGTCTTTGCCCGCGACGTCGAAACCGCCTTCCGCGTCACCACGGTCGCTGCGGCCTACGACGCCACCGATGCCTACTCACGCCAGTTGCCGGCGCCCACGCTGTCGGCCATGCCACCGCGCCTGCGGGTCGGCGTGCCGCTGCCCGCCCAGCGCAAGTTCTTCGGCGATGCGGCCGCCGAAGCCTCCTACACCGAAGATCTCCAGCGCCTCGAAGCGCTCGGCGCCGAGATCGTCGAGGTCGATTTCGAGCCACTGCACGCGGTGGCGCGGCTGCTCTACGAAGGCCCCTGGGTGGCCGAGCGTTATGCCGCGACCAAGACCCTGCTCGAAGCGAGCCCCGACAGCTTCCATCCGGTGACCCGCAAGATCATCGAGGGCGCCCGCGGCCTTACCGCCGTCTCGGCCTTTGAAGCCACCTACCGGCTAATGGACCTGAAGCGCGCCGTGGCGCCGCTGCTCGCCGGCCTCGATTGCCTCGCGGTCCCCACTGTGCCGCGTGCCTACACCGTGGCGGAACTCGCGGCCGACCCGATCACCCTCAACTCCAACCTCGGTAGCTACACCAACTTCGTCAACCTGCTCGACCTCGCCGCACTGGCGGTCCCAACCGGCACCCGCTCCGACGGCTTGCGTGGTAGCCTGACGCTGATCGGCAAGGCCAACAGCGACGGCGCCCTCGCCGGCATCGGCGCCGCACTGACGGGGGAAGCACTGGGCGCTCCAGTCCGCGCGGCCACCGACCGCATCGAGATCGCCGTGGTCGGCGCCCACCTCTCCGGCCTGCCGCTCAATGGCGAGCTGACCGCGCTCGGCGGCAGCTTTGTCCGCCAAACCGACACCACGCGGGATTACCGCCTCTTCGCCCTCCCCGGCACGACGCCGCCCAAGCCAGGCCTGCTGCGCGTCGGCGACGGTACGGGGGCAAAGATCGCTACCGAAGTGTGGTCGCTCGATGCTGAAGGGTTTGGGGCGTTCGTGGCGAAGATCCCCGCGCCGCTGGGGGTGGGTACGTTGCGGTTTGGCGATGGTACCACCGCCAAGGGTTTCCTGGTGGAAGCCGAAGCTGTCAGAGGTGCGCAGGATATCTCGGAGTTCGGCGGCTGGCGGAAGTTCCTCGCAGCGAAGGTGCCGGCTTAGACCACCAGCCTCTCCGGGATCCTCCCCCGCGTGGCGGGGGAGGATCCCGGTGCCTACCTCAAACCCGGCTCAACCGCTCATACGCATCGCCGACAATCGCAATGTGCTTGCGCATCGCCGCCTCGGCCTCGGCCCGGTCGCCCCTCAGGATCGCCTCGACAATCAGCCCGTGCTCGGCATGCGATTGCGCGAGGCGGCCGCGGGCGCCGAACTGGGCGCGCCGGAACGGCTGCAGCCGCTGCCGGGTCGAGACGGTGATTTCGCGGAGATAGGCGTTATGGGCCCCGTCATAGATGGCGGTGTGGAACGCGTCGTTCGCTTCGGCATAGCCGGTGGCGTCGCCCGCCCGCACGATGCCGGCCATCTCGGCGTGCTGGGCATCGAGCGCCTCACGCTCGGCCGCATTCATCATCACCGCGCAGAGCCCGGCGCATAACGCTTCGAGATAGCCCATCACCTCGAACATCCCGGCCAGTTCATCGGGCGCCGGCTTTGCCACCAGCGCCCGGGCATGTGGCTTCTGGTCCACCAGCCCGCTGGCCGCGAGCAGCCGCAGCGCTTCGCGCACCGGGGTGCGTGACACCGCGAACTCGCCGGCCAGCAACGTTTCGTCGAGCGGCGTGCCCGGTTCGAGCTCGCCGGCGATGATGCGGCTGGCCAGCACGCGGCGGATCTCCTCGCCGGAGGTGCGTTTCAGCATAGTCCCCTCAAGTCTTAGTCGCTTTAGTCGTCGATGACGCTGACATGCGCCGCCGCGACACGCCAGCCATCCGGCATCCGTATCCACGTCTGCATCTGCCGTCCAACCTTGCCTGGGGCGCTGTCGTGCGAAAACAGCGTCGCGGCAATCGCGGAGTCCCGCCCATAGGTGGTAATCACCGTCTCGGTGAGCCGCCGGTCGGCCCCAGTGGACCGGCGCAGCAGCCGGAACGCGCGGATCGCCTCGCTGCCATAAAGGTTCTCACCGATGCCATAGCGCACGGTCAGTGGGCTATCGAGAAACAGCTCGTCGAGCACCGCCACGTCATTGGCGACCAGCGCCGCCTCGTAGCGTTCAAACACCGCTGTCACCTCGGCCAGCACTTGGGGATCGTTGACCATCATGCCGCAACCGCCTGCTTCAGCGCTGCGAACGGCGTTACCCAGCCGACAATGCCGCCCTGCGCCGCGATCATCGCCAATGTCGCCGCCTTGAACTCGGCGAAATAGCTCTCCGTCGCATCCTCGATCAGCAGGCACTCGTAGCCGCGATCATTGGCCTCGCGCATCGAGGTCTGCACACATACCTCGGTGGTGACCCCCGCGAACACCAGGTGGGTGATGCCCAGCCCGAGCAACTGTTCATGCAACCCCGTGGCCCAGAACATCCCCTTGCCCGGCTTGTCGACGACGATCTCGCCATCGATCGGCGCCAGCGCCGCGACAATCTGGTTGCCCGGCTCGCCCCGAACCAGCAGCCGCCCCATGGCGCCGATCTCACCGATATGCAGCGAAGGGTTGCCGCGCCGGATCTTTGCCGGCGGACAGTCGCTGAGATCGGGCTGATGCGCCTCGCGGGTATGGATCACCGGCCAGCCCCGCTCACGGAACAGCGCGATGAGCGCCGCCGTGGTCGGGATGATCGCCTCGAGCCGCTTCACGTCGTTGCCGAGCGAATCCCCGAATCCACCGCGCTCGATGAAATCACGCTGCATGTCGATGACCACCAGCGCCGTGTGCGCAGGGTCGAGCGGGTATGGATACGGACGGGAGGGAACAGAGATCATAGAGGGATCACGTGAGAGCCGCGGAAGGGGATGTGGAGGGGGAGGAAGCTGCTCTCTGGTTTGAGCCCACATGGGGCAACGCGCGTCCCCTCTCCCTTGGGGGAGAGGGCCAGGGTGAGGGGGCCTTGCCACCCGCCGAGAACCCAACGGAAGGCCCCCTCACCCGGCGCTCCGCGCCGACCTCTCCCCCAAGGGAGAGGTGATCCGTGCCTGACGGCAACCATGCGCATCTCAATGTCCCGCCATATGTTGGCCGATAGTGTTGCGGTCGGTGTCCTCGATGCGCGCCACATAGTTGATGGTGCCGCCGCTCATCACCGCCACCCGGTCGGCGAGTTCGAGGATTTCGTCGAGGTCTTCGCTCACCAGCAGCACCGCCGCGCCGCGGTTGCGTTGCTCCATGATCTGACTGCGGATATCGGCCACCGAGGCGAAATCCAGCCCGAAGCACGGGTTGGCAACGATCAGTACGTCGACATCGCCGCTGAGCTCGCGCGCCAGCACCGCCCGCTGCACATTGCCGCCCGACAGCGTCTCGATCGGCGCATCCGGCCCCTGCGTCTTCACCCGGTAGCGGGCGATCAGCTCCTTGGCCTTCTCGCGCATCGGCCCCGGCGACATCCACCAGCCGAGCTTGGCCACCGGCGGCTTGTCGAAGGAGCGGAACGCCAGGTTCTCGGCTACGCTCATCCGCGGTACGGTGGCATTCTTTAGCGGCTCCTCAGGCAGCCCGAACACCTTGTAGCGATCGAACGCCCCGCGCCTGGGCCGGAAGAACTCGCCATTGATGTAGATGCCGCCATCCGACAGCGCCCGCTGCCCGCTGAGCGCCTCGACCAAAGCCGATTGCCCGTTGCCGGACACTCCGGCAATGCCGACGATCTCGCCGGCCTTCACCTTGAGGTTGACCGATTTGATCGCCGGCAGCCCGTCATTGTCTTCGGCGAACAGCCCGGCCAGTTCCAGCCGGTCCGGACCCTCGGCATGGGCCACGCGGGCGGCGCGCTCGCGGATTGTCGTGTCGCCGATCATCATGGCGCTCATTTCGGGCACGCTCGCCGTCTTCGCGTCGCCTGCCCCGGTGAAGCGGCCGCGCCTGAGCACGGTGAAATGGTCGCAGAACGCCTTCACCTCGCGGAACTTGTGCGAGATCATCAGCACGGTGATCTCCTTGCGCTCCGCCATGCCGCCGAGCAGCCCCAGCATTTCGTCGGCCTCGCCCGGCGTCAGCACCGAGGTCGGCTCGTCGAGGATCATGAAGCGCTGGTCGAGATAGAGCAGCTTCAGGATTTCGAGTTTCTGCTTTTCGCCGGCGGAGAGCGACGACACCTGGGTGTCCATCGGCACCCGGAACGGCATCTGCTGCATGAAGGCGTCGAGGTGCTTTTTCTCTTTGACCCAGTCGATGATCTGCGGCGTATCGGCCCGCGAGATGACGAGGTTTTCCGCGCCGGTCAGGCACGGCACCAGGGTGAACTGCTGGTAGACCATGCCGATGCCATTGGCCCGCGCATCCCTGGGCGAGCGGATCGATACCGGCTTGCCGTCGAGCAGCACCTGGCCCTTGTCGGCGCTGTAGAACCCCATGATGCACTTGACCAGAGTCGACTTGCCGGCGCCGTTCTCGCCGAGCAGCGCATGGAACGAGCCGGCTGCAACCTTGATCGACACCTCGTCGAGCGCCACCAGCGGCCCGAACACCTTGGTCATGCCGATGGCTTCGAGCGAAGGCGCGCGGCCGGCCATCACAGCACCTCCATCAGCGCTTCGGAGGTCGCGACGGCGCCGAACACCCCGCCCTGCATCTTGATCATGTCGATGGCGGCGAGGTGGTTGTCGTATTTGGTGGCGGCGCAGCAATCTTCCAGCAGCACGCATTCGAAGCCGCGGTCATTGGCCTCGCGCATCGTGGTGTGGACACAGACATCGGTGGTGATGCCGCTCAGGACGATGTTGCGGATGCCCTTCAGCCGAAGGATCAGCTCGAGATCGGTGGAGGCGAACGAGCCCTTCCCCGGCTTGTCGATGATCGCCTCGCCCGGCTCCGGCGCGAGCTCGGGGATCAGTTCCCAGCCCGGCTCGCCGCGCACCAGGATGCGGCCCTGCGGCCCCTGGTCGCCAATGCCGGCGCCGATCCGCTGCGAGCGCCAACGCTTGTTGGCCGGCAGGTCGCTCAGGTCCGGCTTGTGGCCTTCGCGGGTATGGATGATCGGGTAGCCCTTGGCGCGGAACGCCGCGAACAGTTTTTGCAGCGGCTCGATCGGCGCCCGCGTCAGGGAGATGTCGTAGCCCATCGAGTCGACATAGCCGCCCGGCCCGCAGAAATCGGTCTGCATGTCGATGGCGATCAGCACCGTGTTGTGGGGTCCGAGGTCGCCGTCATAGGGCCAGGGATAGGGCGTCGACGCGATGGTCCGTCCATCAGGCACCAGCGCCCCCTCGATCCGCTCGTCCATGGAACTCGTCATCTCGCGCCCCTCATTTGGTGATCGACAGTTCGCCCGGCACATCGCGGGCCGAACTCCTGGAGCCGGCTGAGATGATCATGATGATCAGCGTCAGGATGTAGGGGGCGGCGTTGAAGAAGTAGTAGCCCTGGGAAATGCCGATCGATTGCAGCGACGGGCCGATTGCTCCGGCGGCGCCGAACAGCAGCGCCGCCCAGATGCATTTGATCGGGTCCCAGCGCGCAAAGATCACCAGCGCCACAGCCATCAGCCCCTGCCCCGAGCTCAGCCCCTGGTTCCAGCTGCCCGGATAGTAGAGCGACAGGAACGCCCCGCCGATGCCGGCGAGGAAGCCGCCCGCCGCGGTGGCGAGGAAGCGCACCAGATCGACCGAGACGCCCATCGCCTTGGCCGAGGCCGCGCTGTCGCCGGTCATCCTGATAATCAGGCCCCAGCGGGTGTTCTTGAAGGCCCAGAACATGAAGATGGCGAGCCCGATGCCGACGAAGAACAGCGGGTTGACCTGCAGCGCCTGGGCCAGAGCCGGGTTGCCGGTCCAGTCACCGAGCGGAATGGCGTCGAGCCGCGGCGCCGTCGGCTGGATGAACGGCTTGCCGAAAAAGAAGGCGATGCCGGTGCCAAAGCTCATCATGGCAATGCCGACAGCGATATCGTTGACCCGCGGCAGCTTGCAGATGTAGCCGTGCAGCGCCCCGAGAAACAGCCCCGAGCCGCCGGCTGCGAACACCCCGAGCCAGGCATTGCCGCTGAGATAGCTCACCGCATAAGCGACCATGGCGCCGAGCACCAGGTTGCCTTCGAGCCCCAGGTTGATGCGGCCGGATTTCTCGGTGAGCGTTTCGCCCAAGGCCACGAACATGAAGGGCGTCGATACGCGGATGGCGCCGCCGAGCATGGCGATCAGCACGGTGACGAGTGCGTTGTCCATCAGGTGCGCTCCCCGCTCGCCTTGGGCTGGAACAGCTTGAACCGGCCGTAGAAGGTTTCAGACACCAGCAGCACCACGAACATGATGCCCTGCAGCACGAGGATCGTGGCATCGGGCATGCCCATGCGCCGCTGGATCACCCCGCCGGCCGCGGCGAGCGCGCCGAACAGGATGGCCACAGGGATCACCGCGAGCGGGTTCTGCCGGGCGAGAAAGGCGACGAGGATGCCGGTAAAACCGTAGCCGGCGACCAGCGAGGCATTGGCCTGCCCATGGATCGCCGCCACTTCGAAGAAACCGGCAAGCCCGGCACAGGCCCCGGCAATGGCGCAGCACACGACCATCAGCATGCCCACCGGCAGGCCCTGTGCTCGCGCTGCCCGGAGGTTCCCGCCGGTCATCCGTGCCGCAAAGCCGAAGGTGGTGCGGCTCATCAGCACCCAGAGGAGGATCGCCAGCACCACGCCTGCAGCAAAGCCCCAGTGCACGTCGCTGCCGGGGATCGCGCCGATGCGGTAGGCATCGCCGATCGGCATGGTCGAAGGCTTGTTGGCCGAGGCCGGATCGCGCAGCGCCCCCTCGACGAAGAAGTTCATGATAGCGATGGCGATATAGCTCATCAGCAGCGAGGCGATGGTCTCGTTGACCCCGCGCGCATATTTGAGCCAGCCGGTGAACCCCACCCACAGCCCGCCGACCAGCATGCCGGTGGCTGCCATCAGCAGCAGCGTCATCGGCACCGGCGCAGCGCTCGACACCAGCGGGATGGCGATCGCCGCAGCGCTGAACCCGCCCAGTACCAGCGCCCCCTCGCCACCGATCATGGTCAGCCCGATGCGCGCCGGAATGGCGAAGGCGAGGCCCGTGAGGATCAGCGGCGCCGCCCGCTGCAGCGAGTTCTGGATCGAGAACGACGAGCCGAACCCGCCCGTCCAGATCAACTGGTAGAACTGCAGCGGATCCTTGCCGATGGCGAGGAGGAACAGCGCAAACAGCACGGCGGACACCAGCAGCGCCCCGAGCGGAATGGCGAGGGCTTCGGCGAAGCGCAGCAATTGCAGGTTGGCCCCGGTACTGGCGGGAACTGCAGTGCTGTCGGCGGTTTCGGCGGTCATGCTCTGCCTCGCATCCGGTGGTCGTGGACCCCCACCCCTGTCCCCTCCCCGCAAGGGGGAGGGAGACGCATACTGAGACGTCGGTGTTTTGGTCTCCCTCCCCCTCGCGGGGAGGGGACAGGGGTGGGGGGCGGCACGCACCGGCCCCCGCGTCCCTCACCTCAAGTGATCGAGCCCTGCACGCCCTCGAGCAGCCAGTTCATGCCGTCGAGGTACGGGTCGTAGTTGTCGTAATCCTTGTCGACCACGACATTGCCGGCATTGTCCTTGAGCGTACCTTTGTAGATCGGCGCGCCCCCGACCAGCGCCGCGATGGCGGCGTCGGCCGCGGCGATCGCTTCGGGCGTTGCGCCGGCGCCATAGGCCGAGTTGCGCAGCATGTCGTTGTTGTAGCCGCCGACCAGGAAGTTCGGCGGGGTTTTGCCGGCGGCGATGTCGTCGGCATAGGATTTGTAGATCGTCTCCCACTTGTACTCGGCACCGGTGATGAAGCCCTTGGGCGCCAGCGGCGCCTGGCTGGCATTGTGGCCAGCCGTCTTCACGCCGCGGCCCTCCGCGGTCTCGATCACCACCTTGGGGCTGTCGACATGGCAGGTGATCACTTCGCAGCCGGCGTCGACCAGTGCGTTGGTGGCTTCCGCCTCGCGCACCGGCAGGCTCCACTCGCCGGTGAAGATCACCTGCACCGTGGCATTGGGGTTCACCGAGCGCGCCCCGAGCAGCACCGAGTTGATGTTCGAAAGCACCGACGGGATGGGCTTCGCCGCGACAAACCCGATCTTGCCACTCGACGACAGGCCGGCAGCGACGCCGTTCACGTAATGCGCCTGGTTCAGATAGGGGAAATAGGAGCCGGCGTTCTTGGGGTCGCTGTCCTTGTTCCACAGCGGCGCAGCATGCCGGAAGGTGACATCGGGATACTTCTTCGCCAGTTCGACCACGAACGGATTGTAGTAGCCGAACGAGGTGGCGAGGATCAGGTTGGCGCCATCGAGGTTGATCATCGACTCCATGGACTTGGCCACGGCGTCGGTCTCCGGCACATTCTCTTCTTCCACCACGGTGATGCCGGGCAGTGCCTTCAGCGATTCCACCGACACGGCGTGCGCCTGGTTCCAGCCGAAATCATCCTTCGGCCCGACATAGACGATGCCGAGCACCACGTTGGTCTGGGCCCTGGCGATCCCGAACGGCAGCGCCGAGGCCGCCAGACCGGCTGCACCGGCTTTCAGCAGCATACGGCGAGAAACAGTGGTTAGTGTCATGACGTCTTCCCCTGGATTGCACCATTGGGCGCCGCCTTGCGGCCGAGCGCCGGTATCCAGGGGGATCAATGCAATCCACGTGCCAAGCCGGGACACGCTTATGCGACGGTCATTAAATCAACGAATTCAGTGCCTTGGCCGTTTGCACGGCACAAGATGGCTTGCACAGTCCAGACGAAGGATGCTTAATGACGCTGCATGACAGATATTGTTGCACATTCTTTGTGCATATCGTGTGTCATTGCATACAATGAGTTGAAGTCCGTTTACCGAAGGGGATGCCGCCATGGCCGACTGGATACCAATAGCGCTCGGCCGCGACGTCCCCGTGGGAGTGACCCGTGCGGTGATCATCGACGGGCGCGAGCTGGTGATCTGGCGCGGCGACGGCGGCGTGGCGCAGGTCTGGGAGGATCGCTGCCCGCATCGCGGCATGCGGCTGAGCCTCGGCTTCGTACGCGGCAACGCGCTCAACTGCCTCTACCATGGCTGGGAATATGGCGCGGGCGCCCAGTGCCTGCGCATCCCGGCCCACCCCGACCTCACCGTTCCACCCACCATCCGCGCCAACGCCTTTGCCTCAGCTGAGGCGGGCGGGATGATCTGGATGAGCGTCGACGCCGCGGACGCACCGCCTGCCCTGCCCGAGTTGACGCCCGTGCTCAGCCTCGCCATCGACGCTGCGCCATCTGTCGCGTTTGCGCCGTTCGGCGGCGCCGACCGCCAGCTCATCACCGTGCCGCTCGGCGGCGACACCCTCACCATCGGCTGGCACCCGGTGCATGCCGAAAAGACCATGCTGCACGCCACAACCTCCGGCAGCGACATCGCCGTCGCCACCCGGTATCTGCGCGCGCTGCGCCGCGGCATCGAACAGGGAGCCGCCGCATGAGCCTCACCGACGATCACGCTGCGCTCGACCAGTGGTACACGCTGGGTGCACTGAAGGATTTCCCGCTGGGGGCAGAAACCCCGTCACGCCTGCTCGGCGCCGACCTCGTGGTGCGCCGCTCCACCGACACCGTCGAAGTCAAAGCTGAGGGCCGCGCCCTGCCCGTCCGCACTGATTACGCGCATCTGTGGGTCAGCCCGGGCACGCCCAACCTCGGCCTGTTCGAATTGCCAGAGAGCCTCGAGCCGGATCGGCGCTGGATCCATTGCGGCCCGGTGCGCGTCCGCGCCTCGGGCCTGCGGCTGGTCGAGAACTTCCTCGATCTCGCCCACTTCCCCTATGTCCACACCGATATCCTCGGCTCCGAGGCGCATCCGGAAGTAGCGAAATACGATGTCGAGCAGCGCCGCGACGTCGACGAGCTGTGGGCCACCAAATGCGAGTTCTACCAGCCGCGGGCAGCGGCGGCCTCGGACGAGGGCCAGATCAGCAAGTACATGTACCGGGTGGTGAGCCCGTTCAACGTCATGCTTTACAAGACCCCGCCCACCGCACCCGACCGCTGGGATGTCATTGCGCTGCTCGTCCAACCGCTCGATGAAGCAGTGTCGGTGGCCCACGCCTTCATGCTGGTGATCGACGAGACCAGCAGCGATGCCGAGCTCAGCGCCTTCCAGCAGATGATCTTCGTCCAGGACAAGATCGTGCTCGAAAACCAGCGCCCCTCGCTGCTGCCGCTGCAGCCGGGCCGCGAAACCCCGACCCGCGCCGACCTGAGCTCGGTGCTGTATCGCCGCTGGCTGAAGGAGAAGCAGCTCCGCTTCGGCACTGAACCGAGGACCGACTTTGCCTAAGCTTTACGACTACGTGCTCTCGGGCAGCTGCTACAAAGTGCGCCTGCTGCTCAGCATGCTTGGCATCGCGCACGAGGTCGAAGCCATCGACTTCTTCCCCGGCCGGCAGCACAAGCAGCCAGAGTTCCTGGCGCTGAATCCGCTGGGCCAGCTCCCGGTGTTCGAGGACGAAGGCCTGGTGCTGCGCGACGCCCAGGCGATCCTCTGCCACCTCGCCAACAAATACGACACATCAGGCCAATGGCTGCCACGCGACGAGCGCTTCGGGCCCATCATGATGTGGCTGAGCTTTGCCGGCGGCGAGCTGATGGCGATCTCCGGCGCACGGATGATCGCCATGCTGAACTACCCCGGCGATCTCGCAGCACTGCAGCTCAAGGCCCGGGCGGCGCTGCGTATCCTCGACGATCACCTGGCCGACCAGGCGCAACTGGGCAGCCCCTGGATCGTCGGCAACACCCCCAGCATCGCCGACCTCGCCAGCTTCCCCTACGTCGCCCTCAGCCACGACGCCGGCATCGGCCACGAGGATTATCCGGCCATCAACCTGTGGCAACGCCGGGTGCGGAAGCTGCCGGGGTTCGTAGGCATGCCGGGGGTTCCGGATTACTTTTAGTCGTGCGCTTGGCGCCCCTCACCCTGGCCCTCTCCCCAGAGGGGCGAGGGGACGATGGACGCGCCGGCAGTGCCACAACACCCCCTCTCCCCTCTGGGGAGAGGGTGGGGTGAGGGGCGCCAAACGCACCGATACAGGCCTCAGCCCCGCACCTCAAACCCATTCCCGACCGGCCCGGCCTCGTCCACCGCCTCGATCGTCTCGATCAGCATATCGAGCGGCCCCAGCGTGCACGCCATCTCCAGCGCCCCGACCAGCGCCTCCGGTCCGGCCGCGACCAGCGTCACACCTGCGCCATCAGTGCTCACCCAGCCGCGGATATCGAGCCAGCGCGCCCGCTCGGCGACGAACGCCAGATAGCTCGCCACCTCCAGCCTGCCGCTGATCGCATAGCGCCGGCGAACCGGCGCGCCGCCTTCGATATCGGTGGAATAGTCACTGCGCATGGGGGTGGAGGCTAGGCGGTTTCGTGGGGATGGTCGAGGCGGGATGGATCATACGCCGGGCGCGAGAACCCCTCATCCGGCGCTACGCGCCACCTTCTCCCCGACGGGGAGAAGAATACCGAGGCATCAGTGATCACCTCTGTTCCTCTCCCCGTCGGGGAGAGGGTGGATCGCGCGAAGCGCGAGACGGGTGAGGGGTTTCGGGCACAGGGCCGAGTGCTTCTCCCTTACCCCACCTTCGCCGTAGACCCTCGCTCCACCAGCGTCACCGGTAGCACCACATCGACCGCCGGCCGCTGCCGGTCGTCGAGCCGCGAGATCAACAGGTCCGTCGCCTGGCTGCCGAGCTCGGCCAGCGGCTGGCGGATGGTGGTCAAATCGATCAGCGGCCAGCTCGCCCACTGCATGTCGTCGAAGCCGAACACCGAGACGTCGCCCGGCGCGCTCATGCCGCTGTCCTTCAAGACGCTCAACGCCGCGATGGCGACGAGGTCGTTGACACAGGCGATCAGCGTCACCTCCCGCCGGCGGATCGCCGCCACGGCCTCAGGCGGCAGTTGCGGCACCAGCTGGACGTTCACTTCCCACACCAGCTCAACCCGCCCGGCCGCCGCATCGACAAAGCCCTGCCGGCGCTCAAAGCTGCTGGTGAGATCCTGGAAGCCCGAGAGCATCCCGATGCGGCGATGGCCCAGCGCCATGGCGTGCTCGGCCATCAGCCGGCCGCCCGCGTAGTGGTCGGCATGCACGCTGTCGAGCCCGGGGAACTTCGCGTCGAGCGAGACAATCGGGAAAATCGGTGGGTCGGCCAGCTTGAAGTTGGGGTGCAGCAGCGCCACCGCCCCATCGACGCCGTGCTTGGCGAGCGTGCGCACCACCTTTTCCTCGCGCATCGGCGCATTGCCGGAATCGATCACCAGCGTCGCGTAGCCATGCGCCTCGGCCCGCAGCTGCACCGCCTGGGCGATTTCCGGGAACACCGGGCTGGTGAGGGTGGGGAGGATACAGCCGATAATGTTGTTGCGGCCGGTCTTCAGGGCTCGCGCCGCATTGTTGCGCGAGTAGCCGAGTTCCTTCGCCACGCGCCGCACCAGCGCGTCAACTTCTGGCGTTACCTTGTTGAGATCGTTGAGCACATAGGACACGGTCGCCGAGGAAACCCCGGCGAGCTTCGCCACGTCCTTGATGGTCGGGCTCCTGCCCCTGCTCATCTGATCCCCACGCCCCTGCCTCAATCTGTGGACGAAGTTCGTAGCGCTGCCAAGCGGTTAGCGGACTGCGACGAAATCTATCTTGACTCCCCCTATAGCACCTCGCTTATCTATTTACACGATTAAACGACCTGATCGTTCAGTTTCATCGGATCGCTCTGGAGGAGTTTTCATGCAAAAATCTGTAACCCGCGTGGCGCTGCGCCGCGCTGCCCTCGGGCTGGTCAGCGCCACAGCGCTGCTCGCCGCCACTGCTGCCGGCGCGCTCGCCGCCGACAAGGTGCTGCTCTTGGTCAACGGCGCCCTCGGCGACAAGTCGTTCTTCGACTCCGCCAACAAGGGCATCGCCGAGATCAAGGCCAAGTACGGCGACGAGGTCGAGACCAAGGTGCTCGAGATCGGCGACGATCCGACCGGCTGGGAGCCGGCACTGCTCGAAGTCTCCGAACAGGATTGGGACCTGATCATCGGCGGCACCTTCTCGCTCTCGGAAACGCTGGGCGCCGTGGCCGAGCAGTATCCGGACAAGAAGTACATCCTGTTCGATGCGAGCCTGCCCTTCGAAGGCGGCGCCTACCCCAACGTCTACGCCGTGCAGTACAAGCAGAACGAAGGCTCCTACCTCGGCGGCATCCTCGCCGCGGGCCTCTTGAAATCCGGTCTCCCGGCTGACGCCGGCACGGCGCTCGGGTTCCTGGGCGGCATGGATATTCCCGTCATCAACGACTTCCTCGTCGGCTACATCGCCGGCGCCCAGTCGGTAACGCCTGACATCAAGGTGTCCGTTGCCTATGCCGGCTCGTTCACCGATGCGGCCAAGGGCAAGGAGCTCGGTCTCGCCCAGTACCGCTCCGGCGTGGCGCTCGGCTTCATCGCCGCCTCGCAGGCCGGTCTCGGCCAGGCCGCTGCTGCCAAGGAAACCGGCAAGTTCGTGCTCGGCGTCGATTCCGACCAGGAAGCGATCTTCGCCGAAAGCGATCCGGCGATTGCCAGCCAGGTGGTGAGCTCGGTGCTGAAGAACGTCGATGTCAGCCTCGTCCGTGCCTACGACCTCTACAAGGAGGGCAAGCTCCCCTTCGGTTCGGCCGAGACCGTCGGCCTCGCTGAAGGCGCCGTCGGTATTGTCGAGACCGGCAATTACGAAAAGCTCGCCTCGGCTGAGACCAAGGCCGCCATCGCCGACGCCAAAGCCAAGATCGCCTCGGGCGAAGTGGTCGTCCCGACCGCGTTCGGCGTGGATACCGCCGCGATCAACGCCATCCGCGACGCCGTCCGTCCGTAACCGCCGATGAGCAACTCGCCGCAGTTGGCTGAAGGCCCCATCGTTTCGTTCAAGGGGGTGGGGAAGACCTACCCGAACGGCACCGTGGCCCTTCGGGATGCTTCCTTCGACATACGGAGGGGGTCGATCCATGCCATTTGCGGCGAGAACGGCGCCGGTAAATCGACGCTGATGAAGATCCTGTTCGGGCTCGAAAGCCCGAGCGCCGGACAGGTGCTGATCGATGGCGCCGCGGTCGACACCGCGACTGCGGACTTTGCCGGCAAGCACGGCATCGGCATGGTGCACCAGCACTTCTCGCTGGTGCCCATCCTCACCGTCACCGAAAACATCATCCTCGGCCACGAGCCGCGCTCGTCGATCTTCATTGATCGGACCAAGGCGCGCCGCCAGGTGGTGGAATTGAGTCAACGCTTTGATCTCGCGGTCGACCCCGATGCGCGCACCGACACGCTGTCGGTCGCAGCGCAGCAGAAGGTCGAAATCCTCAAAGCCCTGTCGCGCGACACCCGCCTGCTCATCCTCGATGAGCCGACCGCCGTACTGTCGCCGCCCGAGATCGAGGAATTGTTCAACCGCCTGCGCGATCTCCGCGCTGCGGGCATGACCATCCTGTTCATTTCCCACAAGCTGCACGAAGTGCGCGCGCTGGCCGAAACCGTCACCGTGCTGCGCGCCGGCCAGGTGGTCGGCACCACACCGCTGGCCGAAGTCGAAGATGCCCAGATCACCCGCATGGTGATGGGTCGCGATGTCGACGTGCCGCGCCGCCAGCGGCAGAACGCTACGGCGCATGTGGTGCTCGAGCTCGACAATATCTCGACCCGCTCGCGCGACCCGGCCGACCGCATCGAGAACATCTCACTGTCGATCCGCGCCGACGAGATCGTCGGCATTGCCGGCGTCGATGGCAGCGGCCAGCGCGGCCTCGTCGGCGTGCTGAGCGGCCTGATGCACCCGGCCCAGGGCAGCATCCGGTTGGCCGGCGCCGACATGTCACGCGCCACGGCGCCCGACTGGCGCAGGGCCGGCCTCGCCTATCTCCCTGCCGATCGCTTCTCCCGGGGCGGCACCGCGTCACTCAGCCTCGCCGACAACGCCATTGCCGGCACCGATGGCGACAAGGCGCTGCAATGGGGCCCGTTCCTCCGCCGCGGCGCCATCCGGAAGCGCGTGCAGCAGATGATCGCCGATTACGCAGTGCGGGCCGGCGGCACCGGCGAGCGGCTGGATTCGCTCTCGGGCGGCAACGCCCAGAAGCTGATCGCGGCGCGCGAACTGGCCGGCTCGCCAAAACTGCTGATTGCCGACCAGCCGACCCGCGGCGTCGATGTCGCGGCGGCGGCGCTGCTGCATGGCCGCATCGACCAGGCTGCCCGTAACGGCGCCGCGGTGCTGCTGATCACTGCCGATCTCGATGAGCTGCTGCGCCTCGCCGATCGCGTGCTGGTGCTGTTCAACGGCAAGATCGTCGCCGATCTCGCAAACCACCCCGGGCTGACCCCCGCGGCGCTCGGCCCCTATATGCTCGGTCTGGAGCAGGCCGCATGACCCGCTCGATCCTTGCCGGCCTCACCGAATTCGCCCTCACCGCGCTGGTCATCGCCCTGGTGATCCTCGCTGTGCTGGTGCCGTTGGCGCTGTCGCAGCCCGATCCGCTCGAGGTGCTCCGGCTGTTCGTGCTCGGCCCGTTCGGCACCATCCGCCACATGGGCAACATACTCGAAGCGGCAACGCCGACCATGATGACCGGGCTCGCCGCCACCATCATTTTCCGCGCCGGCATGTTCAACCTCGGGGTCGAAGGCAGCTTCTTTCTCGGCGGCCTCGCTGCTGCGGCAACTGCGGTGCTGCTGCCGCTCACCGGCCTCATCGCCACGCCGGCGGCGATCCTGATCGGCGCCCTGGTCGGCTCGCTCGCCTGCATCGTGCCGGGCTACCTGCGCGTGCGCTTCGGCGCCTCCGAAATGGTCAACTCGCTGGTGCTGAACTTCGCCTTCCTGTTCGCCGGAGTGTATTTCCTCAACTACGTGCTGCGCGACCCCAATGCCGGGGCGCTGATGTCGTACAAGCTGCCGGGCGATTTCACCCTCGATCGGCTGCTGCAGGGCACCAGGCTCCATACCGGCGTGATCGTCGCCTTCGTCGCCTGCCTCGTCGGCGGCATCTGGCTCTATGGCACCCGCTCTGGCCTCAACCTCCGCATCGTCGGCTCCAGCCCCGGCTTTGCCAGCCATCTCGGCCTCGCCTCCTCGAAGCTCTTGATGCAGGCGCAGATCGCCGGCGGGCTGATTGCCGGCATGGCCGGCGCCATCGAAGTGCTCGGGCTCTATAGCCGCTTCTCCTGGACGGCCCTGCCCGGCCATGGCTGGACCGGTATCACCGTCGCCATTCTTGCCCGCGAAAACCCGTTCCTCGTCATCCCGGCGGCTTTGTTCCTCGCTTACCTGCAGGTCGGCGGCGACATGCTGGCACGCAATCTCGACGTGCCCTCCGAGATCGTCGGGCTGGTCACCGCCGCCATCATGCTGGCCGTCACCGCCGCCGCCATCTTCCGCCACCCGGCCTTCCTGCGGCTGATCCGCGATATCAAGGGTCAGGAGCAAGGCGCATGATCGAGTTCTTTGGCGCCATCACCGACCCCGCTGTCTTCGCCACCGTGCTGCGGGTGATGACCCCGCTGCTGCTCGCCGCACTCGGCGTGCTGCTCTCCGACCGCGCCGGCGTCCTCAATATCGGCATGGAAGGCATCATGCTGTCGGGCGCGCTGATCGGCGTGCTGGTCAGCGCTGCGACCGCCAACCCGTTCCTCGGGCTCCTCGCCGCGCTCATCGGCGGCGGCCTGCTCGGCGCGCTGATGGCGTTCTTCATCAACGGACTGGGGACCCAGTTCATCATTACGGGCATCGCGTTGAACATGGCGGCACTGGCCGCCACGACGCTCGGCCTGTTCCTCGCCACCGGCGACAAGGGGATGTCGGGCGCCCTGAAAAGCGGCGTGCTGCCCAATATCGACATCCCCTTGCTCGGCGGCGTGCCGGTGCTCGGCCCGCTGCTCTCCGGGCACCACATGCTGACCTATGTGGCTATCCTCGCCGTGCCGGCAGTGGCCATCCTCCTCGCCCGCACGCCGTTCGGCCTCCACATCCGCGCCGTCGGTTCCGACCCCAAGGCGGCCGCTGCCGCCGGCATTTCGCGTAACCGCGTGCAGCTCTATGCACTCACCCTCTCGGGTGTGCTCGGCGGCGCCGCCGGTGCTTATCTCTCGATGGGCTATGTCAGCTGGTTCGCCCAGAACATGACGGCCGGCCGCGGCTTCATTGCGCTTGCCGCCGAGGTGATGGGTATGGGCACCGCCTGGGGCACCTTCGCCGCCGCCGCCGTCCTCGGCATCGCCGAAACCGTCGCCATCACCATGCAGACCCGTGGCCTGCCCAGCGAGCTGATGCAGATGATCCCCTACATCGTGCCAGCCGTCATGCTCACCGTTTACGCGGCGCGCCGGCAGGCCAAAGCCCGCAAGCCTTCCTGACCACCCCTAGATACGAGAGTAGCCCATGAAAGCCTGGGAACTGACCCGCGACCTGCTGCGCGACACCTTGCCGATCGTCCGCACTGCCGAAGAGCAGACCTGGGATGCCAGCGCCATCATGAATGGCGGCGACATGCTGATGGCGATGTACTGGCAGAGCAACGTGCCCGGCTCCGCCGCGCCCGAATGCCTGATGGCCGGCGCGCTGCAGTCGATGGAGAGCAAGGGTTTTGCCCTCGCGCCCTACGCGGACCTGCTGAAGCAGGGCCTCGAGGCGCTGGCGAAGAAGGACTACGAAACCCTCTACACCATCGACTATCGCCTGCGCGCCATCATGCGCGCCGCCGTGGCCGACCCCAACCACAAGAGCCAGCAGACCCTGCGCTATGACGACTGGGCAGCCTTCGATGCCGACGTGACCTGGCCGGCTGACACCGCCGTCGATGTCGCGAGCCCGGATTTCGTCGATCGCACCCGCGCCGCCTGGCTCGCCCAACTGGTCGGCGCCGCCGCCGGCACCGCGCTCGAAGGCTATACCGCCGAGAACATCGCCAAAGTGTTCGGGCCGATCCGCGACTATGTGCGCGAGCCCAACACCTATAATGACGACATCACCTTCGAGATCGCCTTCCTCGAGGCCTTTGCCGACAAGGGCCATGCCGTCACCGGCGCCGATATCGCCGAACGCTGGACCGCGCTGATCCCGATGGGCTGGTCGGCTGAGGCGGTGGCGCTGAACAGCATCCGCCGTGGCCTGTTGCCGCCGCTCACCGGCACTTTGGATAACCCCTTCGACGAGTGGATCGGCGGCCAGATGCGCGGCACCATCTGCGGCATGGTCGCTCCCGGCCAGGCCCGCGAAGCCGCCCGCCTCGCCTGGATCGACGCCGAAATCTCGGCCGCCGGCAACGGCATCCTCGGCGAAGTGTTCAACGCCGTGCTCGCCGCCCGCGCCTACACCGAAACCGACAGCAAGGCGGTGCTGGTCTCGACCATTGAGCTGTTCTCGACCCGCACCGAATATGGCGCCGTCCTCGCCTTCGCGCTCGACGCCTGCCGCAACTCGCCCGATTGGCAGACCGCCTGGACCAGGTGCGATGCCGAGTACATCGAGTACAACTGGATCCACGTCTATCCCAATGCCGCTGCGCAGGTCGTGGCCCTGTGGTTCGGCAATGGCAATTTCGACCTGACGCTCGAGATCATCTGCGGCATCGGCCACGACGTCGATTGCAACGCCGCCCAGATGCTCTGCGTCCTCGGTATCCAGCACGGCAGCTCCATCATCGCCGACCGCTGGTCCGCCCCGCTGCTGGTCGACGACATCGTCACGTATATGCGGAGGCCGGCGAAGATCGCGTTTGACGACCTGGTGGGGCAGACGGTTGACGCGGTACGGAAGGCGCGGCACGCTTAGGCCGCGGTTTCGTCGCCCCCTCTCCCCTGAGGGGAGAGGGTAGCGCCGCTCGGAGCGAAGCGACGTAGCAGAGCTAGGGTGAGGGGTTCAGCTTCTCAGCGAGTGCGCGTTGCGCTGCCTCACCCCTCAATCGGCGCTACGCGCCACCTTCTCCCCTGAGGGGAGAAGGGACACGGTATACACGGCGCGCTTGGCGCCCCTCACCCCACGGCAAGGCCTTCGGCCTCACCGTCGCCCTCTCCCCCGGGGCGCTACCGCGCTCCCCTAGGAGGGGCGAGGGGGCGCTAGAGCACTGTCGGCGCAACAACCTCCCTGCGTTGAGAGGGGCGCTAGGCGCCGACCTGGAACAGACCGCCTGCGCCTAAGCCGCGGTCCATGGATCCCGCAACTCGACACCTAGCCCAGCAAAGTCCTTGGTATTGCGGGTGACCAGTGTCAGCCCATGGCGTAACGCGGACGCGGCGATCCACGCATCCATCGTGCCAAGTCCCCTGCCCGAGGCCTTGGCGCCAGCCATGAGCCCACCCCAGATCAGCGCGGTCTCGCGGTCGATCGGCAACAGGCGCGTTCCGAACCGGGCAGGCAGGTCAGCATCGAGCCAATGCCTGAGCGCGAGTTTCCGCCTGCCGTCAGCGAGGAGTTCGACGCCGCGAGCGATCTCTCCCACCGTGATGACGCTCAGAAAAGCCCGATCCTCGTCGACCTGGTCGAGCCAGGCCATCACCTGCTGGTCCGGCCGCGGTCGCTGCGGCTCGGAGAGCACATTGGTGTCCAGCAGATAGTTCACAACGGCAGATCTCGGCCGTCGTCATCATCGCGTTCGAGCTCGAGCCCGGCGCCGGCAAGCGGCGATTGTGCCAGAAAACTCGCGAGGCTCCCCTGCCGCTGGCTCTTCTGCTGCCACTCATCGATCGAGACGATCACCACGCTGGCCTTGCCATTGCGCGTAATGGTCTGCGGCGCCTCCTGCGCGCGCCAGATCACCTCGGACAGATGCGCCTTGGCCGACGCCACAGTCCACTCATGGATAGAGTTCTGCTTACTCACGACGATGCCCCTATGATGACCATGATGACTATATGGGTCACAACCTCCTCAGGGCAAGCGATGCGCATGATGGTCCATGGAATGGGGCGTGGCCAACTTGTATGGGGCGGCTACGACCGTTTTTACCGCCTCACGGTTGTTGCGCTCTTAGGGGATGCGGGACGTCATCTCTTTAACGCATTGTTAATGGGCTCGCACTACTGTCGCAGTTGTCGCAATTTCAGTCGCACTTGTCGCGGAGACCTCCATGCTACCGTCCGAGTCGTATAGGTATCTGGCCCTGATGGTTGTCGCCGTCAGCAGTACGATCAGCACAACATTCCTCGCGTACTTTCACGCCGACCCGACAACCATAGCCCTGGTTATCAGCACGAGCGGAGCGGTCGCGTACAACCTCCTGACCAACAAAGGAGGGACACGGTGAGCGAGCCAGCCAAACGCACTCGTTTCTCATTGCCGCCTCCTAGAATCGTTCTTGTTGAGGACGACCAAGCCATCGCCGAGACACTGAGACGTACGCTCGAGGAGATCGACTGGGGTGCCGGCAAGGCGATGGTACTTGCAACGTCGTCCGCGCGAGAGTTTATGGCCGCGTTCGGCGCTCATGACCCCGACATCGTCTTCATCGACCTCCGGCTTTCGCCTCCCTATGACTCAAGTGAGGAAGGGAAGGAACTGATTGACTGGGTCGCAGACGGGAACTCTCACTCCGGAGTCATCGTCTTCACAGACGTACCGGAGGTCGTCGATGGTTCTGACGCACTTAGCCGCGGTGCCGATGACTACATAGTCAAACCGGCAAGGCCGGCCACCGTCGTTGAACGAACTAGAGCAGTCTGGCGGCGGGTCCACTTGATACGCTCTAGGCTAAGCGACCTGCAGTCGACCATCGAGCCGACATTTCAACTAGGACATTGGCGCTTTCGGCCATCAGGCCGTACGATCCATGGGGTAGATGGGGCAGAGCTGCGTCTAACGATCTCTGAGTACCAACTACTTGATCACCTTATCAAGGCAGAGCGCCACCTGATTACACCCGCGACGTTCAATGTCTTTGTCCTCGAACGCGATCCGGACACAGTGGACCGGCGGCTGGACAATATCGTGTACAGGCTCCGCCGGAAGTTGGGAGAGACATTCCCTATCCAGAATGTTGGTAGTGGCAGCTATAGGCTTACCGAGTGCAGTATCATCCGATGATACACACTGAACTTCGTAGCAAGCTGGTGTGCCCATTGCTGCTCGGGCATCCATGACGATGCGGGCCCGCTCCACCATGTCGGCGTCACCTCCGCGCTGGCGGGAGGAAGATAGGACTGAGCTGCACCAGCGGCGCTTCTATCGTCCCCTCGCCCCTTTGGGGAGAGGGTCAGGGTGAGGGGCGCCAAGCACACCGGCCGAAGACCAGGTTGAACTAACCCGGATGTGGGCGTTCGACTGAACGTCACACAACCGCGGCGAGCGCATCAACCACGCCTCGAGGTGTGCGGTCGGGGCGCTAGGAGAGATCCGCCCTGCCCGTCGTCCTCGAGCCCCGGACAAGCAAAAACCCCGCCGGCTTTCGCGGGCGGGGTTTTGTTGATTTCTAGTCGTAATTGAGACACGCATGTTTTTGGCAGACCTGGCAGCGACCTACTCTCCCAAGCCTTGAGACTTAGTACCATCGGCGCAAAGGAGTTTAACGGTCGAGTTCGG
>JAESFN010000619.1_pt1 | contig 27440 bp, 26 predicted proteins | sample 9269411 | NCBI WGS metagenome assembly JAESFN01 (sample SAMN14505399, study PRJNA617100) | algae metagenome | isolation source: Iphinoe sp. HA4291-MV1 and co-occurring heterotrophs from trail next to... | place: USA: Maunawili Falls, Hawaii | collected 2009-07-25
GCTCTCGAGCCCTTCCAAACAGCGCGCCATGCGCACCTCCGGCAGCATCCCGATCTCCCCGGCTCGGTTCCCCAAAACCGGACAAATCGTTTGCTACAAAAACCGGACATGTCGTCTGCTACGGACATTTGCGGCGTTCGAGTTTCTTGTGCTCGCGCAGATCGTCCATATTGATGTAGCGGTTGGCCTCCATCCAGTTCTCGTTGGTCTCGACGGCGAGCGCCCTGACGAGGCGCAGGCAGCTTTCGGCATTCGGGAAGATGCGCACGACGTATGTCCTGCGCCTGATCTCCTCGTTGAGGCGTTCGAGCATATTGGTCGACTTCAGGTGCTTGTGGTGCTGTCTGGGCAGCCGGAAGAAGGTCAGGGTGCGCTCGATGTTCTCCTCGGCCCACGCCGTCAGCCGCGGGTAGCGGGCTGACCATTTGGCGAGCCAGGAGGCGAGATTGGCCTTTGCCTCCGCGAGATCGCAGCGGTCGTAGAGCCCGCGGACGTCCCACCCGTCGACTCCCGACTGCATCAACCAGGTCGCGGCGGTGTGACGGAGCGCGGGGCCCGAGCGGCCCCTGGTCGGTCAGGCGGCCGTGGCGCGGCTCACCTGTTCCTGAACGCGGCGACGCTGCTCGAGCCGCGGCGCGAGGAACGTGCCGAGCGCGTCAAGGCTCGCGGCGAAGACCAGCGCGAGACCGTTGGCGACGAGCTGGACGAAGGGCGGCACGTTGAGGATCACGAGCCCGTTGTCGAGCACCCCCAGGAACACCCAGGCGGTGAAGACGCCGAAGATGTGCCCCCGTCCGCCGGCGAAGGCGACGCCGCCGAGGAGCACGATCGTGAGCGTCTGCAGCTCCATCTGCAGCCCGAGCGAGCCCGGGGAGGCGCCGTCGAGGCGGGCGACGAGGAGCACGCCGGCGAGCCCGGCGGCGGTGCCGGTCGCGACGTAGAGGGCGAGAACCACCCGGCGGACCGGAAGCGCCGCCAGGAACGCCGCCTGCGGGTTGACCCCGATCGCGTAGACGTAACGACCCCAGACCGTGAACGACAGGAACGCCGCGGAGAGGAGGAAGACGGCAAACACCACCCAGAGCAGCACCGGCACCCCGAGCAGCGCGCCGTTGCCGATCCAGAAGAAGGTGTCGCCGAGCCCGGCGATCTCGATCGAATTGATCAGCAGCGTCGCGCCGCGGAGCACCGACAGCATGCCGAGCGTGACGATGATCGGCGAGAAGCGGAGATACGCGCAGAGGATGCCGTTGACGAGACCGACTGCCGCGCCGGTCCCGACGCCGATAAGGACCCCGACGCCTGCCGGCACCTCCCACGAGTTCATGGCGATCGCCGTCACCATGCCGGAGAAACCGATATTGGAGCCTACGGACATGTCGACCTGGCCGGAGATGACGAGGAGCGCCATCACCGCGGCCACGACGCCGATCGCGGCATAGTTGGTGAGGATCACCTTGAAGTTCGAGACGGTGAGGAACGACGCGCTCTGCGTCGAGAAGTAGACGATGAGGAGCACCAGCGCGAGAAGGAGGATGTTGTTGACGACCAGCTCGACCGGTGGGCCGCGACGGGCGGGCGCCGGAGCGGTGGCGGGGACTGCGGCGGTGGTGCTCATGCGGCGACGGTCCCCTCGTGCTCCACTTGGTGCGCCAGCGTCAGGAGGCGCGCTTCGTCGATCTCGGCGTAGTCGAGCGTCGCGGCGATGCGACCGGCGGACAGAACCACGACCCGGTCGGCGATCTGCACCAGCTCCTCGGGCTCGGAAGATGTCACGAGCACGCTCTTGCCGGCATCGGCGCTGGCGCGGATCGCGGCGTAGATGTCCCGCCGCGCACCGACGTCGACACCCTGCGTCGGCTCGTCGAGCATGATGAGGCGGCAGGAGATGGTGTCGTTCAGCCAGCGCGCAATGACGAGCTTCTGCTGGTTGCCGCCGGAGAAGCGGCGGGCCTGGAGGTCGGCGCGCGGCGGCTGGAGGCTGAGCCGGCGGGCGGAGGCGTCGAAGGCGCGCTTCTCCGCCAGCGGATTGCGGAGCGCCGCGACCGCCAGCCGGTAGAACGAGGGCAGCAGCATGTTCTCCCCGGCCGAGAGCTGGCCGATGATGCTCTTGCGGAGACGGTCGGACGGCACCAGTGCGACGCCCGCGACCACCGCGTCGCCAGGGCTCGAGGTGCGGATCCGCGCACCGTCGATCCTCACCTCGCCGGCGAACATCCGGTGACTGCCGAAAAGCGCCTCGAGCATCTCGGTGCGCCCGGAGCCGACGAGGCCGAACACGCCGAGGACCTCGCCCCGGCGAATGTCGAGGTCGATCGGGCCAATGCCGGCCGCAAGCAGGCCCCGCACCGCGACGGCGGTCGGGCGGACGCCTTCGGGCGGCGGCGGCCGTTCGCGGCGGATGCTCGCGCCGGCGATGGCGGCCACAAGGTCGTCGCGGGTGACGTCCTTCACCAGGCCGGTCAGGACCACCTCGCCGCCGCGAAGAACGGTGACGCGGTCTGCCAGCGCAAAGACCTCGGCCAGGCGGTGGGTCACGTAGAGGAGCGGCAGGTTCTGCTGCTTCAGCTTCAACATCTGCTCGCCGAGCGCCTCCGCCTCCTTCTCCGAGAGGGCGGCGGTCGGCTCGTCGAGGATGAGCACGTTGGGGCGGGTGCGGAGCGCCTTTGCGATCTCGACGGCCTGCAGGCCGGCATTGCCGAGAGTGGAGAGGGCGGCATTCGGGCGGATATCGACGCCCAGCCGCGCGAGCCATTCGCCCGCCTCGCGGCGCTGCGCGCGCCTCCGGACAAAAGGCCCGGACCGGAGTTCCTGGCCGAGGAACATATTGTCGGCGACGTCGAGGCTCGATGCGAGCGACAGGTCCTGATAGATGACGGCGATGCCGGCCTGTTTCGACGATTTCGGCGTGAACGACGCGTAGCGCTCGGCGCCGACGATCATCACGCCGGAATCCGGTACGATGGCGCCCGAAAGACACTTGATCAGCGTCGACTTGCCGGCGCCGTTGGCGCCCAGCAGCGCATGGATCTCGCCATCGGCGACCTTGAGGTCGACGCCCTTGAGGACCTCGACCCCGCCATAGGACTTGCGAAGGGCGTGGACGGCGAACGGCATGGGCGCTCCGGCTTGACTCTCGCGTCCGGGTGCCGGCCGGGAAATGCCCGGCCGGCTATTCCGTCACAGCAAGATTCGGGCCGTCACTCCTCGCCCTGCTGCTTGAGATACTCGTCGGCCTTGGGAGAGCCGGACGTGACGAGCTCGAGCGGCACGATCACGTCGCCGGTCTTCTCGCCCCGGAGAAGCGCGTCGCCGGTCTCGACGATGGCGTAGCCGACCTCGACCAGCGGGATCGCCATCGAGGCGCGATAGACGTTGCCGCCCGCCTTCAGGAGCTTGAGCGCCGGCACCGTGCCGTCCATGCCGCCGATGAACCCGGTCGGATCGGCCGGGTCCTTGCCGGCGGCAATCCACGCCTTGTAGGCGCCCTCGGTCGCGGGATCCTCGACGCCCAGAATGATGTTGGCGTCGGGATGGGCCTGGAGGATCGTCCGGGTGACGTTGAGGCCTTCGGTCGGCGAGATCGCGTCCTGCTCGGCGACGATCTCGACGTTCGGCGCATTGGCGAGCAGACCGTCCTTGATGCCGGAGCCGCGCTGCTGGCCCCAGATGCCCTTCTCGTAGCCGAGGATGATCGCCTTGCCCTTGCCGCCGAGGTTCTCGGTGATCCACGTGCCGGCATATTCACCAAGCTGGCGGCCGTCCGGATACTGGGCATAGCCGACGGTAGCGTCCTGGTTCTCGATCTTCTGGCCGTAGGTGATCCAGATGATGCCCGCCTCGCGCGCCTGCTTGGCGACGGATTCGAAGGCCGCGGGCTGCAGCGTGTTGACGACGATGATCGGCACCTTCTGCTCGATCCAGGTCTTGATCGTGTTGATCTGCTTGTTGAGGTCGGTGCCGGGATCGTCGACGACGACGTCGTAGCCCATCTCGGCGCCCTTCACCTTGGCGGCCTCGAGCGAGGTGATGACCGCACCGATGACCGAGGCGTTGGGGAAGCTGACCGCGATGGTCTTGTTCTCGGCCGCGGCCGGCAGGGTGAGGCTTGTCGTGGCGAGGATCGCCGCGCCGAAGGCGGCGACAGCGAGGCGGCGCGTGATGCCGGCCATGATGGAGGTCGTTGTGCTGATGGTCATGCTCATTCCCCTTGGTTGGCGTGAACGGTCCTGACGGGCACGGGCGGGAGGGCCCGCGACCGAAAGCTCTGCGAGTTCATGACGCGGCCTGGCGGACGGAGAACCCATCCGCCCCCCGCTCGACGGTGGCCCCGAGTGGAGCGGACAGGCGCCGGAGCCGATCGAAGATCCGGTCCCTCACGGCATCGTCTGCGGCCACCGGCAGGCGTTCCGCATCGAGCGTCGTGGGCATCAGGTCGATGCCGGCGATTGCCGTGCCGTCGAGCCGGAGGCACGCGAGGTAGCCGTCCGGCGACATCTCGGCCCAGAGCGCCTGCACCGCCGGCGCAGCGTCGAGGAACACCTGCTGGCCGATGAAGGTGCCGGCGGAGAAGAAGATCGGCTTCCCCGCGTGAAAGCCTATGCCGTGGATCGCGTGGGGATGGTGGCCGTGGATCACGTCGGCACCGGCGTCGATCAGCGCCCGGGCGAGCGGCATCTGGTACTCGGCGAGAGCCTCGCCGGACCCGAAGCCCCAGTGGATGGTGACGACGAGGAAGTCTGCGGCCGCCTTCGCGGCGCGGACGGCGGCGACGGCATAGTCGAGATCGTCGGCGGCGACCTCCGTGCGGACCTTGAGGACCGACGGGTCGCCCGGTTCCTCCATCTGGTACCAGGGGTCGACCTCGTAGGCCGTCCGCACATGGATCGGGGACAGGCCGGGCCGGGCGTCGGAGGCGCTCATGCCCGTCGGCGTGAGGCAGGAGAACGCGATGATGCCGACCCTGATCCCGCCGGCGTCGCGGAAGACCGGCGCGGCCGCGAGCGCCCGGGTCTCGCCGGCGCCGACGACGACGATCCCCGCCGCGACGAGGCCGTCGCGGGTGTCGGCGAGTCCTTCCCAGCCGTAGTCGACGGCGTGGTTGTTGGCGATGGTCAGAACGTCGAAGCCGAGCACCGGCACGTCGGCCGCGAGCGCCGCCGGCGCACGGACGTTGAGGAGCTTCTGCACCTTCGTGCCGCGGTCCGTCAGCGACATCTCGAGATTTCCGATAGCGAGGTCGGCGGCGCGGACGCGGTCATAGATCGCGGCGGTCGCCCGCGGCGGATGGCGCAGAGGGCGGGTGGGCAGGATGTCGCCGGACAGGACGATCGCGGTGGCGGCCATGGCAGGATGCTCCTGTCAGTCCGCGCTCACATCTTCATCTTGGTGGCGTTCCACTTGTGACTCCAGTGCTCCTTGTAGGTGATCGCCTCGTACTTCCGCGGATGGGCGGCGTCGAAGCATGAGGGGAGCGTCTCGATCAGCGCGTCGTAGTTGGGCTGGTGGAAGAACACGACGGAATGGCGCCGGGCGGTGTCGGCGACCTCCTGGGGAGGGTTGACGACGCGGTGGAGCGTCGAGACCCAGCGGTCATTGGTCCAGATCTGCATGATGTCGCCGATGTTGACGACGTAGGTGCCCGGCTCGACCATGACGTCGACCCAGTAGCCGTCGCGGTGCTGCGCCTGGAGGCCGCCGGCCGCCTTGTCGGCCATCAGGATGGTCAGGGTCCCATAGTCGGTATGGGCGCCGGACCGGAGCTGGCCCGGCTCCGGTGGCTCGGCCTGCTCGGGGTAGCAGATGAGGCGGAGCGCGGAGATGTTCTTGTCGAGCTTGTCGAAGAAGAAGTTCTCCGGCAGATCGAGCGCGTGAGCGAAGATCGCCATGAGGTCGTTGGCGAGCCGGTTCATGCGCCGGTAGTAGCGCTCCATGACCGGCTGGAACCCGCCCGGCGCCTCGGGCCAGAGGTTGCCGTAGAAATAGTACCCGGCCTCGGGGCCGCTGTAGTACTCACCGCCGGGCACGTCGACCGGCCCGATGTCGATCATCTCCTTGAGGTCGCCCGGGGCCGCCTTGCCGAGGCCGGCGGCGAGTGTCTCGCCCTTGAACGGCGTGTAGCCGCGGGGAATGTTGCCGGGCGGCTGAAGGATCGTCAGCTTGTCCTCGACCGGCTGCCGAAAGAAGGCGGCGGCCGCATTGTAGGTCTCGTCGATGATCGGCTGCTCGACGCCATGGCCCCTGATGACGAAGAAGCCGATCTCCTCGCCGGCCTTGCGGATCTCGGCAGCGACCTTCTCGCGGCCTTCCGGCGTGCCCGCAAGGTACGGGGCGATGTCGATCACCGGGATCGAGGTCATTTTCATCGCGCGTTCTCCCGACGTTTCAAATCTGAAATCATTCAAAGCACGGTGTATGCCATATCAATGAAATCAGTTAGTTAGTTCATGATTCACGGCGTGACCGACTGATTGTCCACGTAATCCCAAAGATTGTTGACAATCATTGCCGCTATTGTGGGCAGTCGCAGGCTGCTATGAGGAGCAACGGCAGGAGTCGCGGCAGGGGCGATGGACGACGGATCAATCGAGGATGTGCTTGCTGGCCGGGTCCGGTCGTCGATCTCGGACGGTCGTCTTCCGGCGGGGACGAAGCTGCCCGAGGAGCTGCTGGCCGAGCAGTGGGGGGTCAATCGGTCGCGCATCCGGACGGTGCTGCAGCGCCTCGCCTTCGAGGACCTGGTCGAGCTGAAGCGCAACCGCGGCGCCTTCGTCGCGACGCCTGGCATCAAGGAGGCACGCGACGTGTTCGAGGCGCGGCGCGTCATCGAGCGCGTCACGACCGAGATCGTCACCCGCACCATCCTGACGCCGCAGCTCAACGCGCTGAAGGCGCGGCTCGACGACCGCGGGCGCGCCTTCCTGCACGGCAACCGCCAGCAGGCGATTGCCTCGATCAGCGGCTTCCACCGCTCGCTCGCCGCCCTCGCGCACAACGAATCGCTGGCGCAGGCGCTCGAGCGCCTCATCCTCCGGTCGGCGCTGATTCTCGGCCTCTACGGTGCGGCCGACACGTTTGCCCGGGCCTCGGCGCACTATGCGAGCCTCCTCGCCGAGATCGAGCGCGGCGAAAGTATCGTCGCGGCGCGGACGATGGAGCGTTGCCTGTTCACGCTGGAGAAGGGGCTCGACCTCCGACCCGCCGCGCCCCTCGATATCGATCTCGCGCAGGCGGTCGGCCGGGTCGCCTGACGCGTCAGCCGGCGGCGGGCGGTGCGCCGAGGGCGGCGGCGAGGCTATCATCGCCGTCATGGATGCCGCGGAGCAGCGCCGCCTCCATATGAGCGAGGTGATGCGAAAGCAGCCGGTCGGCCTGGTCCGGCTCGCCCGCCTCTATGGCGTCGAGGAGCGCGACGTGCTCGCCGATCGAGCAGTCGAGATCGTGCGCACGGGTATGGGCGGCGAGCGCCAGCGCCATCTGCGAGACGATGTCCTGAAGCGTCCGCAGCAGGCGGCGATTGCCCGCGAATGCCGCCATCTTGAGGTGGAACTCGCCGGACAGGCGGATCTCGGCGGCGCGGTCGCCAAGGGCGATCGCGCGCTCCTCCTCGGCGCTGTGGCGGCGGAGGTGGGAGATGATCATCCGGCGCCGCGCCGGCCCGAGGATCGCGAGGGCGCGGACGACATGGCGTTCGATGAGCAGGCGGGCCTCGAAGGAATCGCGGCACTCGGCATAGGTCGGCCGCGCCACGTAGGCGCCGCGGTTCGGCTCGAGGCGGACCACCTCGTGCTGCGACAGCACGAGAAGGATGCGCCGGATGCGTTCGCGGCTGACGCCGAAGATTCCGGCGAGGTCCTCCTCGACCAGCCTCACGCCGGGAAGCAGCCGCCGCTCGGCGATCGCCTCGACCAGCTTCCGGAAGGCCTCCTGCTCGACGGCGGTCAGCCCTGGCGGCCGAAGCGCGAGGCCGGCGAGCGCCGGGTCCTCCACGGCGGTCACCGCTTTCCGCCGCCGCCGCGGCTTGCCGTCGACGGTCATCCGGTCCGCGCCACGAGCGCGGCGAACCCGCGCGCCAGCACACCATTTGGCGCGGCGAGCTGCTCGAGCACGGAGAAGTGGTTGCAGCCGGGCACCGCGACCCGCGTCACGTCGCGTCCGAGGAAGGCAAGCGCCGCCGCGTAGTCGTCGCTCTGACGGCGGATCTCGGGGATCTCGTCGGCGCCGGTGGCGATGACGATCGGCGGCGTCGCGGCGGGGATTTGGTGGAGGGGCGAGAACCGTCTCGCCTCGGCGACGTCCATGCCGATGGGCCCGTTGAGGGACGAGATGCGGATCGGCTCGAGGTCGTAGATGCCGCTGATCAGCATCGCACCGCGGACGCCGGGCGCCGCGAGCGCCTGCGCCATGAGGTGCGCGCCGGTCGAGATGCCGCACGGATAGAGGCGGTCGGGGTCGCGGCCGCGGGCGGCGAGCTCGTCGGCGAGGAACGCGACCTGGGCCAGTGCCTCGGCGCAGATCGCCGCCATGCCGGCATCGGGCGCGAGGGTGTATTCGCCGATCGCGGCATTGATACCGTTGGCGAGTAGCCCCTCGGCCACGAAGGCCTGGCCCTCCTTGTCGTTCCACTGCCAGTAGCCGCCATGCAGGAAGAGGCAGGTCGGGGCGCCGGGATCGTCGACCAGGAACAGGTCGATGCGCTGGCGCGGCCGGTCGCCATACCGGAGATCGCGCGCCGTCGCCTTCGCGTCGTAGAGCGTCGCCCCGGCACGGGTCCAGCGGTCGAGATAGTCCTGCCAGTCGGTGACGACCGCCCGGTTGCTATAGGCGACGTCGAGCGCCGCCCGGTCCATGCCGCGATAGAGCTCCAACCGCGTCGTCTCCTCTTCGTGGCGCGGGATGCATCCGCGCCTGCCCACCAAAGAGACTTTACCGAAGCGGCATTCGATGCGCAAGATTGTGCACAATATCGTCAGCAGGAGGTGGAGATGGCCCAAGCGTCGGTTCTCGAGCGCGTTCCGATCGTCGACATCGCGCCCTTCCTCTCCGGCACAGAGGCCGCGCGGCGTGCCGTGGCGGCGACGGTCGATCGCACCAATCGCGAGATCGGCTTCCTCGTCGTCACCGGCCACGGCTTCGATCTCGGACTGCTGGGCCGCTGGTTCGACGTCTCGCGGCGGTTCTTCGAAGGGCCGGGCGACGCGAAGCGGGCGGTCATGCCGGACCCGCCGACGATCCAGGAAGGGTACCACGGCCAGGGGCTGTCCGGCCTCGCGGCGAAGGAGGGCGAGGAGGCGCCGCCGGACCTCCGCGAATACTTCATGGTCGGCCAGGTCGACCGCGACGACCCGGTCTTCCACACCGACGCGGCGCGCGACTTCCACCACGACAACCGCTGGCCCTCCGAGCCGGCGGAGTTCGAGGCCGTCGGGACGGCGTATTACCGCGCCATCGCCGCCCTCGGCCGCGACATGATGCGGCTTTTCGCGCTCGCGCTCGATCTTCCGGAGACCTGGTTCGCGGACAAGATCGATCATCATTTCTCGATCGTGTCCTCGATCTACTATCCGGCGCAGAACACGCCGCCGCTGCCGGGGCAGCTCAGGGCCGGCGCCCACACCGACTATGGCAGCCTCACCATCCTCGCGCCCACGGCAGCGCCGGGCGGCCTCCAGGTGCGGACGCTATCGGGCGAGTGGGTGGATGTCCCGTATGTGCCCGGAGCCTTCGTCATCAACATCGGCGACATGATGCAGCGCTGGACCAACGACCGCTGGCTCTCGAACATGCATCGCGTCGTCAATCCGCCGAGTGCCGTCGCCTCGACCAGCCCGCGGCAGTCGGTCGCGTTCTTCCTCCATCCCAACCACGACGCCGTGATCGAATGCATCCCGACCTGCGTCGTACCGGGCGAGGCGCCGCGGCACCCGCCTATTCTCGCCGGCGCCTACATGAAGGAGAAGGAGACGGCGATCGCCACGGCGACGGTGCGCAGGTAGCGGCATGAGCGAGATCCGATCGCTCGAATCGATCGCGCGCCTGATCGGCTTCGATACGACGAGTCGCAATTCCAATCGCGGGCTGATCGACTATGCCCGCGAGACGCTCTCGGCGCTGGGCGCACGCATCCGCATCACCACCGACGCGACGGGGGAGAAGCAGAACCTCTTCGCGACGCTCGGCCCCGGCGACGCGCCGGGCCTACTTCTGTCGGGTCACACCGACACGGTGCCGGTCGACGGCCAGTCGTGGAGCGGCGACCCGTTCACGCTCCGCCGCGACGGCGACCGCCTGGTCGGACGCGGCGTCGTCGACATGAAGGGCTTCCTCGCCATCGTGCTCGCCAAACTGCCCGGCATGATGCGCGCAGCTCCGGCGGCCACGTTCCACCTTGCAATGTCCTTCGACGAGGAGGTCGGCTGCCTCGGGGTGCCGCTCCTCATCGACGACATGCTCGCCGCCGGCATCCGGCCCCTCGCCTGCATCGTCGGCGAGCCGACGGGGATGACCACGGTCGTCGCGCAGAAAGGCAAGATCGGCTGCGGCGTCACGGTCCGCGGCCGGGCGGCGCACACCGGCGTCCCCCATCTCGGCGTGAACGCCATAGAGGCGGCGGCCGGCGCCATCGCCTGGCTCGCGGCTGTCGCGGCCCGGCACCGCGAACACGGGCCATATGACCTGCTGTTCGACGAGCCGCCATACACGACCATTCAGCAGGCCCTCGTCTCGGGTGGCATCGCGGTCAATACCGTCCCCGACCTCTGCACCTATCACTTCGACATCCGCTACCTGCCCCGCGTCGATCCGCTCGCCATCGTCGAAGGTCTCGTTGCGTACGCCCGACGGGAGATCGAGCCGGCGATGAAGCGCGTCGATCCGGACGCTGGCCTCAACTTCGCCCTCGTGCCGGGCTGTGAGGCGTTCGACACGCCGACGCACGAGCCAATCGTCCTCCTCGTCGCTGCGCTGACCGGCGAAAAGGCGCTCCGGAAGGTGGGCTTCGGGACGGAGGCTGGTCACTTCGCGAAGGCCGGCATCCCCACCGTGGTCTGCGGCCCCGGGGCCATCTCGGAGGCGCACCGCGCCGACGAGTCGCTCGCGCTGGCCGACGTCGCCCGCTGCGAACGTTTTCTCGACGATCTCGCCGGCCGCCCCTTCGCGCCGTACTGAAGGCCAACGGCGGAGCCGTCGTCGGTCCCACTCGCCACGGCCGGAGCAGATCGTCCGGTCCTGTCGCCGGGTCGACGACACGCCCGGGTTTCGTTATCGACGGCGGTGCTGATCCTCACGACGCTCGGCAGGCGCAGGCTGACCGGGGCTATGCGATGTCGCGGAGCGACCGGTGGACCCCGCCGAATATGGCCGGACCGCCGGGCAGGCGGGCCTTGGGCACGAACGCCGCGACGCTGTAGAGCGGGTTGACCAGGTTGCCGATGCGGATCCGGCAGGTCTGCGAGACGAGTTGGTACGCGTCCAGCGTCGAGAGAGCCGACAGCTCCGATACCCACGCCACCAGCCCGGCCGTCGCGATCCGGACCGCATCCTCAAGCGGCCTTGCGCAGCCGACCACGCCGATCTCGCCGTCGGTCTCGATCCGCGGCCACTCGATGCCGTCCCTCGCCTTCACCACGTCGAATACCAGCCGCGTATCGAGTGCGCCTTCCACCGCCGTTCCGGCCAGCTCGCCGTCGCCCTGGGCATAGTGGCCGTCGCCGACATAGACATGGGCGCCCGGCACGTTGGCCCTGAGGTACAACGTCGTGCCGGCGGTGATCTCCGGCAGGTCGAGATTGCCGCCGAAGACGTCCGGGACGACGCTGAGGCGGACCTCGCCATGCGGCGGCGCCACGCCGACGATGCCGTGGAACGGCCGGAGCGGTGCGGCGAGGCGCGCGCGGCCGTCGGCCGTCGTCGTGGTGACCTCGCCGGCGGTCCGATCGACCTGCCAGATCCACACCCGCTCGTCCTGCTCGGGCTGGAGGTTGGGGTTGTTCCGCGTCCCGGACAGGGCCCCGAAATTGGGCGACACCGTCGCAACCCCCCAGTCCCGCGCCGGGACGAGCGCGATGAGGTGGATGGCGACGACATCGCCGGGGAGAGCGCCTTCAACCGCGATGGGGCCGGTCAGCGGATTGACGCGCGGGAAGGGAGCCCGTTCACGCGGCTTCTGATCCACGGCCGACAGGCGGCCGCTGAAGGCATCCTCGGTGAAGATGTCGAGCGGCACCCGCGGCGCAGCCTGAAGGATTGGCGTGTGGCCGCCGAAATGGAAGACGAAGTCGCCGGCGGAACGCGGCCCGCTCACGGTGCGAACCACGTGCCGTCCCCGAGCCTGACCACGACGTCGCAGAACGCCTCCAGCGCGTCGCGATGGATCGAATGGCCGACCCCGGGCACGACGACCACCGCCCGTTCGCCGACCTCCCGCTTGAGCCGTGCCTGGTCGTCCTCCGGCACGAAGCGGCTCACGTCGGGCAGGATCCAGACCGTCGGCTGCTTCGCCGCCACCTCGCGCGACCGCGGGCGGAGGTCCCACGGCGCATTGCCGGCGAAGGCGGCCCTCGCGTCGTCGAAATCGATCTGGAAGAGGGAGGCCACCTTCCACGCCGCATCGATCGGCGCCCAGCCCGGGTTGAGCGCGAGCAGGCCGTCCACGGTGCGTGGCAGATTGGCCTCGTCATGACCGAGCATCGCCATCGGCGTCGCCTTGTCGGCGAAATGGGAGACGGGGTCCTCGAGCAACACCGCCCTGGGCCGGAACACCCCGGACAGCACGCCGAGCTGGGCGAGCGTGCCGCCGAAGGAATGGCCGATCAGCACATCCGGTTCGGCGGGCACCGCCGCGGCGAAGTCGCCGAGCAGCGCCTCGAACGAGAAGTCGCCATCGCCGCGGGCGCTCTCGCCATGGCCGCGCATGTCGGGAGCGATCACCCGCCAGCCGGCTGCCGCGAGCAGGCGGCCGGGCCGCGACCACGCCCCGGCATTGGCCGTGATCCCGTGGAGCGCAACCACGGTCCGGGGCGCGTCCGGCTCGCCCCAGTGCATCACGTTGAGGGGAACCCTCATGCCCGACCTCCGGCCCATGCGGCGAGCTGCTGCCATAGCCGCGCATAGCCCTTCCAGGCGACGAAATCCGGCGGCGCCCAATGCGGCCCGCAATCCGAGGCGAAGGCCACCGCTCGTCCCTTGCCGTAGGCTCCGGCGACAATCAGCGGATCCCCGCCCACCATCGCCACCACCTCGGCGCCGGGCTTCGCCATCAGCCGGTTGTAGCCGAGGAGCGCCGGCCACTTGCCGGCCAGTCCGGCGACAATCGGGTGGCCCTTCAACGCCACCTTGGGCAGGACGCCCTGCGGCGCCTCCACCCGGTCGTCATGGGGCGATATCGTGACCGGCAGTGCGTCCTCGACCGGCGAGCCGTGATACCGGGCCTTGGCGTCGATGCCCTGGAAGGTCATGTAGCCGCCGACCATCACCAGCCCGCCGCCGCCCGCCACATAGTCGCGGATCGCCTCGAGGCGGTTCGGCAGCGTCTTGAAACGGAAGAAGGTGTCGGGGTTGAGGAGCAGGGTGTTGGTGCCGATGTCGCTCAGCACGACGCAGTCATAGGCGGCAAGGGCAGTCGCGGTCGCGGGGAATGACTGGGCTGCGACATGGGCGGGCTGGTAGTCGACCTGCCAACCGCCCCCTTCCAGCGCGGCGCGCAACCAGCCGACGCCCTCGGCATATTCGGTGGTGGTGAAGCTGTCGAAGCCCTTCTGGTGGATCGAGTGCACCGTCCAGGATTCGCCGGCGACGAGGATGCGGGGTGTCTTGGCCATCTATGCCATTTCCTTTGGGGAATTGCCGGAGCCGGCAGTTGCGAGAGAGCGAATTGCTACAACGAAAGCGGTCCGCGCCGCATCCACGTCGAAGGCGGTGACGACGTCGCAATTGGGGGAGCCGCCCCGGCAGGCGAAGTCGACCACGGTGCGGCCGTAGCTCGGACCGGCGCCGAGCTCGATGGCGACGCGGGCGGGAGCCGTGGTCGCGATCGAGGGATCCGCGGCAACGAGGAGCGCCAGCGGATCGTTCAACGGGGCATCCGGCGGCCCCCTGAAGCCGGGCCGATGGGTCCGCCTCAGCGATTGCATGAGATCGACGGCAAAGGACCCGACGCGCCCGCCGATCGCCGCGACCTCCCCGACCAGGGTCTCGTCTATCACGACCGCGGCGGTCGCATCGATCGGCACCATGGTCAGCGGCACGCCCGAACCGTAGACGATCGCCGCCGCCTCGGGATCGCACAGCACGTTCCACTCCGCGGCCGCCGTCTTGTTGCCGAGCCCCCAGGCCCCGCCGAGCACGACGATGCGGGAAATCTGCTTCAGGAGGCCGGGCCGAAGCCGAAGAGCCATGGCGAGATTGGTGAGCGGTCCGGTCGCGGCAATGGTCAGCCCCGGCCGCGACGCAACCGTTTCGATGATCACTTCCACCGAGTGGCGCGGATCGATCTCGACCGAGGCCAGGTCGCGACGCTCGGCATCGAGACCGCCCTCCCCGTCGAGCACCGCCGCGATCAGCCGCTCGCGGACCAGCGGCAAGGCGGCTCCCGCCGCGACCGGGACATGACGGCCGCCGGCCATGGCGATGGCGATCGCCGCATTCCGCGCCGTCCCTTCGGCATCGAGATGCCCGGCGCCGGTCGACACCGCCGCAAGCTCCAGGCGGGGATGACCCAGAGCGACGAGGATGCCGAGCGCATCGTCATTGCCGGGGTCGCAATCGTGGAGGACCGTCGTCTTCACCGCCGGCCGCCCTCCACCGGCGCCGGGCGGTTCCGCGCCGTAGCCCGGAGCCGTGCCAGGACGAGCCCGAGGATCGCCGCGACATAGGGCACGGCGAGCACGATCTGCGGCGGGATGTCGAACACCTGGAGCCGGTCGCCGATCGCACCGAAGGCGCCGAAGAGGAACGACGCGGCCGCCGTGGCGCCCGGCAGGCCGGCGCCGAAGAGCGCGGCCGCAAGGCCGATGAAGCCCCGGCCGCTGGTCATGTCGGGCAGGAAGAAATGGAGCGTCGACATCGACAGCTGCGCGCCCGCAAGCCCGGCGAGAAGGCCGCTCACGACCACGGCGAGGAGCTTCATCCGCGCCACGCGGATGCCCGCCGACCGGGCGGCGTGCTCATCTTCGCCGGCAGCGCGGAGCGCATAGCCGACCGGCGTCCGGTAGAGGAAGACGATGCAGGCGGGGACTGCGAGGAGCGCGAGGATGACGATGAAGCTCTGCCCTTCGAAGGCGGGACCGACGATCGGCAGGAAGGAGAGCGATCCCTCCGGGATGTGCCAGATGTCGGGGAAGGTGTCCGGCCGCAGCCCGCCGGGGTTCTGGTAGACGCGCTCGAGGAGAAAGAGAGTGCCGCCCGCGGCAAGGAGGTTGAGCCCGAGGCCGGCGACGATGAAGTCGGCGCGAAGCTTGATCGAAACCAGGCCGAAGACCAGCGACATGGCGACCGCCGCGACGAGCGCGGCGAGGAAGGCGATCGCGGCGCTGCCGCTGGCGGCGCCGACGGCGATCCCGGTGAACGCGGCGGTCAGCATCATCCCCTCCACCGCGACGTTGAGGATGTTGGCGCGGAGCGTGATCATCGCGGCGAGCGCGGCGAGCAGGATCGGCGTGGTCTGCTCGATGATCGAGGCGAGGAATAGCGTCGCGTCCATACCTCTCATGCCACCTCGCGCGTGCCGCCGCGGAGCCGGACGGTCATCAGCAGCACCAGGAGCCCGGCGATCAGGGCCACCAGCGAACGCGGAACGTCGGTCGCGATCTGCATGTAGGCCGCGCCGTTGAGCATCATGGCGTAGAACAGGCCGGTGGCCACGGCGCCGATCGGGTGGAGCCGCGCGAGCAGGCCGACCGTCAGGCCGATCAGGCCGTAAGACGGCGAGAAGTTCTGCTCGAAGCGATGGCCGATGCCGAGCACGTAGATGGCCCCCGCGAGCCCGGCGAGCGCCCCGGAGACGATCATCGCGAGGACCACCTGCTTCTTCGCCGCGATACCGATCGCCTCGGCGAAGCGGAGGTTGGTTCCCGCCGCCCGGAGGTTCGCGCCCCACTCCGTCCGGAACAGGAGCACCCAGGAAACCACGGCCAGCAGCACTGCGATCGGGAAGCCTATCGTTGCGCGGGGCAGGCCGGGAATGCCGGGCAGCCAGATCGTCTCCGGGAGCATCCAGCTGACCGCGCCATAGGCGCCGGTATCCCGCATCGACGTGTTGACGAGATACGAAGTGATCAGGAGTGCGATGAAGTTCAGCATCAGGGTCGAGACGACCTCGTCGACCCCGAGCCGGACCTTCAGTTCACCCGGGACCCAGCCCCAGAACGCGCCGGCCACCACGCCGGCGAGGACAACCAGAGGCAGGAGCAGGACCGCCGGCAGCCCGGCGAACACCACGCCTACGACCGTTGCCGCCATCGCCCCGAGATAGAGCTGCCCCTCGCCGCCGACATTGAAGACGCCGGCGCGGAACGAGAACACGACGCCGAGGGCGATGAGGATCAGGAACGTCGCGCGATTGAGGAAGGCGCTGAAGGTGTTGGCGGAGCGGAAATTGCCGAGGAGCAGTTCGCGATAGGCGAGGATCGGATCGTCGCTCACCGCCGCCACGATCAGGAATCCGAGGAACATCGTGACGACGATGGCGGCGAGTGGCCATGCCACGGATCGCGCCAGCCTGGCTGCGTTCTCCGGGATCATGCCGCCTCCGCGTGGCCGCCGTTCATCAGGATGCCGACGGTGGCCTCGTCGGCGACGGCACGGTCGAGGATGCGCATCACCCGGCCGCGGTAGATGACGGCGATGCGGTCCGACAGCGCGAAGATCTCGGAGAGCTCCGACGAGATGAGGAGGACGGCGCAGCCCGCGTCCGCCGCCTTGAGGATCTCGCCATAGACGAACTCCGCCGCCCCGACATCGAGGCCTCGCGTCGGCTGCGCGACCAGGAGCAGGCGCGGCTTCTTCTCGAGTTCCCGTGCGATGACCACCTTCTGCATGTTGCCGCCGGACAGCCATCCGACCGGCAGCGCCGGCCGGGCGCCGCGAATGTCGAATTCCCGGATCTTGCGGGTGCCGAAAGCGTCCGCCACCCGCCGGCTCACCAGACCGAAGCGCTTGAGGCCGGCGGCACGGTAGTTGGTGGCCGCGACATTCTCGGTGATCGACATCGAGGCGCTGAGACCGCGGTCGAGACGATCCTCGGGGATGAAGCCGAGGCCGGCATCGCGACGCGCGTGGGGGCTTGCGCCGCTCATGTCGCGGTCACCGAAGCGGATGGCGCCGGCCTGGATCGGCGCGACGCCCGCAACCGCCTCCGCAAGCTCCGTCTGGCCGTTGCCATCGACCCCCGCAATGCCGAGGACCTCGCCTTCCCGCACCGCGAGGGAAACAACGTCGAGCAGCCGGCGCCCGAAGGCATTGGTCATCGTGACGGAGTCGAGGACCAGCGCCGGGCCGCCAAATGCGCGCGGAACCTCGCCGCGTTCGCCGCGCCCGACCAGGAAGACCTCGCGGCCGACCATCTCCCGGGCGATGTCGGCTTCGCTCACCGACGCGGTATCGTGGGTCCCGACGTTCCGACCGTCGCGCATCACCGTGACCCGGTCCGAGACGGCCTTCACCTCGCGAAGCTTGTGCGTGATGAAGATGATGGTCCTGCCGCGGGCACGGAGCGCCGCGATCACCGCGAGCAGCCCGTCGACCTCGGGCGGGGTGAGGACGGCGGTGGGCTCGTCGAGGATGAGGATCTCGGCGTCGAAGGCGAGCGCCTTGAGAATCTCGACCCTCTGGCGCTGTCCGACCGACAGCCGCGCCACCGGCGCGCCGGGATCAAGCTCGAACTGGTAGCGGGCGATCAGCTCCGCCGCCCGCGCCGACATCGCCCTCCGATCGGAAAACAGCCAGCGCCGCACCGGCTGGCGTCCGAGGAAGAGATTCTCGGCGACCGTCATCGACGGAACGAGGGTGAAATGCTGGTGGACCATGCCGATGCCGAGCCGGGCGGCCGCGATCGGATCGGCGATCGTCACGTGGCGGCCGCGGATCGCGATATCGCCGGCATCGGGACGGATGATGCCGGCGAGCACGTTCATCAGGGTGCTCTTGCCGGCGCCGTTCTCGCCGCAGACGACATGGACCTCGCCTGCCCGCGCATCGAGGTCGACATGGTGGAGCGCGACCTTCTCGCCAAACCGCTTGGCGATGCCCCGCAGGCTCAGGATCGGCTCTTCGACCAATGGTTGCCTCCGCCCGGTTTGGGGGAAGGCGGACGGCGCCGCCGTCCGCCTCGGGATTGCCTCGCGGCCTACTTGAACGCGGTGTCGACGGTGACCTCGCCGCTCACCACCTTCTGCTTCAGCGCGTCGACCTTGTCCTTGATCGCCTGCGGCACCAGCGCATCGTTATAGACCAGCCCAACGCCATCGTTCTTCAGCCCGTAGACGACGAGCTGCCCGAACGGGGCATTGCCGGCCTGGATCTGATGGACGGAGTCGTAGAGCGAATTGCCGATCTGCTTCAGCATCGAGGCAACCACGTTGTCGGGGTGAAGGCCGTTCTGGTCGGAATCGACGCCGATCCCGTACTTGTTGGCATCCGCCGCCGCCTTGAGGATGCCGAGGCCCGCCGGCCCCGCGACGTTGTAGACGATGTCGGCGCCGTCGTTGAAGACGTTGGTGGTGAGGTCATAGGCCTTTTGGGCGTCGTTGAAGTTGCCGATGAAGGCGACTTCGACCTCGATCGCCGGATCGACCGCGGCGACGCCCTGCTTGAAGCCGACGATGAAGTCCTGGATCACGGGCAGGTCCATGCCGGCGACGAGCCCGACCTTCTTCGCCCCCTTCGACAGCGGAAAGCTCGCAGGGTCGGTGGTGACCAGCCCGGCCAGAGCGCCGGCGAGGTACGAGCCATCGTTCTGGGCGTACTTGACCGAAAGCACGTTCGGCAGTTCGAGCTGGTCGTCGAAGAAGACGTATTTCTGGTCCGGGTATTGCGGGGCCACCTCGGCGAGGTTGTCGTGCATGTTCGGGCCGGTGAAGATGACGTCGAACGTGCCGGCCTCGGACACGGCGTCGAGGTTCTGGCGCCAGAGCTGCGGGTCGGTCGGCGAGGCCTGCAGGAACTTGATCGAGATGCCTTCCTTCTCGAGGCGGTGGAAGCCTTCGGCGGCGGAATCGTTGAATCCCTTGTCGCCGAGGTTGTCGCTCATGACGTAGACGACGCTATAGTCGTCGGCGACGGCTGGCGCCACCGCGGCCGCGGTCGTCAACAGGACGGCGGCCGCCGCCAAGGTATGGAACATGCGCATTATCCCTTCTCCTCTGGTTGGCCGGATTTCGATCTGACCGGCTTCGGCATCTTGCGGGGGGGCGCCACGGACTGGCGCTCGATCAGTATGGTCGGCAGCCGCTGCTGCACCGGGACCGTCTTGCCCTTGATCAGGTCGACCAGCGCGCGGACGCCGAGGCGTCCCATCTCGTCGGCAGGCTGGCGCACGGTGGTCAGCGGCGGATGGAGAAGATCGGCGAAGGGCATGTCGTCGAAGCTTGCGATCGACAGGTCGTCCGGAACCCCGAGCCCCATCTCGCGGAGGCCCTTCAGCACGCCGATGGCGATGTAGTCGCTCGACGTGAACACCGCGGTCGGAGGCGCCCGCCCCCGCATCAGTTTCCGGATCGCCCGGTGTCCCCAGCTCTGGTCGTAGCTCTGCAGGAGGACATGATTGCCCGCGACCGGCAGGCCGGCCTCCGCCATCGCCGCGGCGAAGCCGGCGTAGCGCTCCTGCTCGCTGAACAGATCGGACGGGCCGCCGATATGTCCGATGACCCGGTGGCCCGAGCAGATCAGGTGGCGGGTGGCGGCATAGGCGCCTGCCCGGTTCTCCACGAATACCTTGGGCACGTCGGCTCCCGGAACGTCCTCGTCGAGGAGCACCACGTCGCGGCGCCCGGTCAGGTAACGGGCGAGGGACCCGTCGTCGGGCCGGTTCGTCATGATGATCAGCCCGTCGACGTGCCGCGACCCGAGCTGCTCGACGGTTGCGATCTCGCGATCGCGGGCGCCGAGGGTGCTGCTGAGGAGCATCGAGTAGCCGAGCCGGGCGGCCTCCTCCTCCGCGGCGGCGGCGAGACCGGCGAAGAAGGGGTTGGCGATATCGGGCGTGACCAGCCCGATCACCTCCGAGGACCCGAGGCTGAGGCGCTTGGCGAGCGCATTCGGCCGGTAGTTGAGGTGGGCGACGGCTGCGTCGATCCGGTCTGCCGTCTCTTTCGGCAACTGGATGGACTTGTTGAGGAAGCGCGAGACGGTGGCCGGGGAAACCCCGGCTTCAAGCGCCACATCGCGGATGGTGCTCGGCCTCATGACGCGGAGACTGCCACGTGAAACCGGTTTAGTAAACCGGTTTCATATGGTGTACATGAACCCGGGCCGCTTCTCCATCGGAATGCATGGCCGGACAGCCACAAAGGGAGAAGGGGTCGGGCGACGGCGGCACTGCCGACGATCAGAGGCCGAACCGCCGCGATGCGTTGGTGAGGTGGATGCGCATGGCATTGCTGGCCTTGGCGGCGCTGCCGGCGCGGATGTGGACGTAGATGTCGCCATGCTCGGCCGCCGACACTGCGACGGTCGAGGAAAGGTCGAGGCTCTTCAGCGCCAGCGCGATGCTCTCCTTGAGGCGATTGTCGACGAAGGACGTGAACAGGCCGAGGAAGGGATTCTTGGTGGCCGCGGCGATCGCCCGGTGGAACCCGATGTCGGCGGTGACGAAGGTCCCATAGTCCCTGGTCGAGCGCATGTCCTCGAGGCACTGCGCCATGGCCTCGAGGTCGCCCTTGTCGCGGTGCTCGGCCGCGAGCGCCGCCGTGCCGCTCTCGAGCACGAGGCGGAGTTCGAAGAGCTGGCGATAGGATTCTGGCCGCGCCAGCGACTGCTCCGAGATCTCCAGGAAGCGGCTGTTCTCGGGCGAGGCGACGAACACCCCCTTGCCCTGATGGGACGCGACCAGCCCCTCGTGACGGAGCCGGGCGATGGCTTCGCGGACGACCACCCGGCTGACCTGATGCTCGTCGCAGAGTTCGCGCTCGGTCGGCAGCTTGTCGCCCGGCGTGAGCTTGCCGACGACGATGCGCTGGCGGATCTCGTCGGCGACCACCGAGGGAAGATCGATCCGGGCGCTGCGCACCGAGGCGCGATGGCCCGGCTCGGGCGCAGGCAGATCGGGCTTTGGGTGGTCGGAGGTCATACGCCGAGCTTCGCCCTCAGGCCGCCATCGATGGCGAAGTCGCTGCCGGTGCTGAAGCCCGACTCGGGCCCGACAAGGTAGGAGACGAGCCCGGCGACTTCCTCGATCGTGCCGACGCGGCCGGCGACATGCGCGCGGCCGAAGCCGGCGAGGGTCTCCTCCCAGTCGCCGCCTTCCGGCGTCAGCGAACGGGCGGAGAACTCGAGCATCGGCGAGCGGATGGAGCCGGGCGAGATGGAATTGACCCGAACGCCGTCCCTCGCGCAGTCGACCGCCATCGCCCGGGTCAGCGCATGGATCGCGCCCTTGGAGGTGGCATAGGCCAGCACGTTGCTCTGGTTCATATGCCCCTGCACCGATGCGAAACTGACGATCGACGCACTGCCCCGCCGCTTGAGGAGCGGATAGAGGAAATGCGCCACGAGAAAATAGCCGGTCAGGTTGATCCCGATGGTTTTCTCCCATTCCGCCGGGGTCGTGGTCTCGATGGTGCCATAGGGCTGGATCGCCGCGCAATTGACGAGCGCATCGAGCGCATCGATCCGTTTGGCGAGGTCGGCGGCGAAGCGCTCGACGGCGGCGGCGGCGGACACGTCGACGAGCACGATCTCCGCCGACTGGTCGGCCAGCTCGGTCGCGGCGGCGGCGTTCTGGCCGGGATCGTTGCCGCAGAGCGTGACGGCGAACCCGTCCCTCAGGAGACGCTTGGCGACCCCCAGCGCGATACCCGATGTTCCCGTGACGACCGCGTTCTTCTGCATTGTTCCGTCCTCCCTATCTTCTGCCCATCCGCAGCACGCCGAGATTCACCCGGCGATCGACGATGACCGCGGCGATCAGGACGAGCCCCTGGGCGACGTATTGCCAGAAAGGCTCGACGCCGGCGAGGTTCAGTCCGTTCGACAGGACGCCGATGATGAAAGCGCCGATGACGGTGCCGAGGATGCGGCCCTCGCCGCCGGAGAGGCTGACGCCGCCGATGATCACGGCGGCGATGACCTGGAGCTCGAAGCCGATGCCGATATTGGGGTCGCCCGAGCCGACGCGGGAAGAAAGGACTAGACCGGCCAGCGCCGCGGTGAACCCGCAGAGCGCATAGAGGATCACGAGGGTCCGCTCGACCTTGATCCCGGACAGCCGCGCCGCCTCCTCGTTGCCGCCGATGGCATAGATGCGCTTGCCGAACTTCGAGTAGAGCGTCAGCAGGTAGAAGGCGACGATGACCACGATCGCGATCAGGATCGGGAACGGAAAGATCCAGAGCCGCCCCGTCCCGAGGTCGCTCCAGTCGGGCGGCAGGCCGACGAGGATCGCGCTCGGGCTGATCAGGTAGGCGATGCCTCGCGCGATGTTGAGCATGCCGAGGGTGACGATGATCGCGCTTACCCCCATTCCGGCGATGATCATGCCGTTGGCGAAGCCCGCGGCGGCGCCGAACAGCAGGCCGCAGGCGAAGGCGGCGTAGGTCGGCACGCCGGCGACGGCCAGCGCTGCGGCGAGCACGGTCGATGCGGCGAGCACGCTGCCGACCGAGAGGTCGATGCCGCGGGCAATCATCACCGCCGTCATGCCGCATCCGGCGATGACGAGCGGCGCCGTGTTCCGCATCAGGTTCTGGAAGTTGGAGAGGGTGAAGAAGCGGTCGCTGAGGAGCGTGAAGACGACGCACATCAAGACCAGCACACTGAGCGTGGCGAGCGTCTGCAGGTTCTTGCGGCTGAGAGCGCTCCGCCGCGGCCGCTTCCGGGAAGCCTCGTTCATCGCCACCATTGTTCCTCCCCGCTCAGCCATTGCCGGTTCCCGTCGCCCGCGCTGTCCCCTCCATCGGTGCTGCGGCGTGGAGCATCGACAAGGCGATCACCTCCTCCTCGCTCGCACGCCCCGGCAGTTCGCCGACGACAGCGCCGTGGCTCATGACCAGAAGGCGATCGACGAGGCCGAGCAGCTCCGGCAGCTCCGAGGTGACGAGGACGATGCCGAGCCCGCGCCGGGCGAGGTCGGCGATGATGCGGTAGATCTCGCGCTTGGCCCCGATATCGACGCCGCGGGTCGGCTCGTCGAGCAGCACCACGCGCGTGTTCATGCTCAGCCATTTGCCGAACACGACCTTCTGCTGGTTGCCCCCGGAGAGCGCGCCGATCTGCTGGTCGAGCGACGGCGTCCGGACGTCGAGCGCCTGCACCATCGATTCGACCGCGGCACGGCGCGACTGTGCCGTCGCCCGGCGTCCCGGATACTCGTCCCAGACGAAACTCGCATTGTCGGCGACGCTGAGCACCGGCACGATGCCCTGCGTGCGGCGCTCCTCGGGAACGAGGGCAAGCCCGGCCTCGATCGCCGCCGGTACGGAATTGGCCGGTATCGGCCGGCCGTCGAGGGCGACGACGCCGGTCTGCCGCTCGTCCGCGCCGAAGATGGTCCGAAGCAGCTCCGTGCGTCCGGCACCGACAAGCCCGGCGATGCCGAGGATCTCGCCGGCACAAAGGACGAAGCTCACGTCGCGTACGCCCGGGCCCGTCACGCCGGTGACCTCGAGAAGGACGGCGCCGGGCGTTCGATCCTTGGGCGGGAACATCTCGTCGAACTGCCGCCCGACCATCAGCCGCACCAGTTCCTCGGCGTCGGCCGCGCCGCGGGCGAGGGTGGCGACCCGGGCGCCATCCTTGAACACGGTGATGCGATCACCGAGCTCGGCGATCTCCCGCATCTTGTGCGAGACGTAGATGATGCCCTTGCCCGCGGCCTTGAGCCGCGCGATGACGCCATAGAGCCGGCGAACCTCGAGCTCCTCCAGCGGCGACGAGGGCTCGTCCATGATGATGACGCTCGCGTTCTGGCGGAGCGCCTTGGCGATCATCACCGCCTGCTTTTCGGCCGGGGAAAGTTCGGCGCAGAGCTCCGACGCTTCGAGTTCGGAGAAGCCGACGCTGTCGAGAAGATCGCGGGCGCGCGCCTCGTTCGCCTTTCGGTCGACCATGCCGAAGCGGCCGGTCTCCGCGCCCAGCATGATGTTCTCGGCGACGGTGAGCCCGCCCACGACGTTGAGCTCCTGGAAGATGCAGGCGACGCCGGCCTCCTGCGCCTCGAGCGGGCTGGAAAAGGCGACCTCCGCGCCGCCGAGCTCGACCGAGCCCGCATCCGGCGCCTGGACGCCGGCAAGGATCTTGACCAGCGTCGATTTGCCGGCGCCGTTTTCCCCGATCAGGCAATGCACCTCGCCAGCCCGGAGATCGAAATCGATGTCGCGGAGCGCCCTGACCCCGGGGAAGGATTTCGACAGGCCGGAGACGCGGAGCAGCGGGGCGCCTTCGCCCTGCCCGTCCGCGATCGAGGCAACATCGCCCATGCCCATGCTGCCTCCGTCAGGCCTCCGCTTGTAGCCCATCCCACCCGGGATTGCGTGCGACGCGCGGTGGGGAACGACCCGCCCACGTGTGATGTTCGCCTCGGCACGCCGCCGGGGGAAGAGGAGATGCGGCGCGGGGTTGCGCCGCGCCGCATCTCATACCTGGATCAGTTCGGATACTGCCGGTCGAGCCAGGCCTTGATGCCCTCGGGCGTCGGCGCGATGGCGGGGTAGCTGACCACGACCTGGGTGTCCTTGTCGGCCTTGCCTTCGACTGTGGCCGCGAGCAGGTTCAGCGTCGCGATCGAGAAATCGTAGGGCGGGTAGCCGCTCTCGGCCTTGAGGGGCGAGTCCGGATTGCCCAGTTCGGCCATGATCGGCGCCGAACCGTCGACCGAGGCGACCACGCCGAAATCGGCATTGTACGCGTCGGCCGCGCGAAGCGCCGCAAGCGCGCCGAGCGAGCTGTCGTTGTTGATCCCGAAGATGACGTTGATTTCGGGATGGGCCTGCAACATGTCGGCCGCCGCGGGATTGGCCTTGTCGATGGTCGCCCCGCCATCGACCGCCTGGGCGATGGTGGCGGTGGGGATCAGCGACAGGAAGCCCTTGAGGAACCCGTTCTTGCGGTCCTGCACCTGGGGCAGGATGGGGAAGTCGACCACGCCGATCACCGCCGGCTTGTCGCCGAACTTGGCGGCGAAGTAGCGGGCGGCGTTGCAGCCGACGACGAGCGGACCGTCATAGTCGTTGGCGAAGACGCGCGGCGCGACGACCTCGGTCGGCTGGACGTTGTAGGTGACGACCGCGAGCCCGGCATCGAGCATGCGCTTGACCTGGCCGACCGAAGCGGCACTGTCGAGCGGGGCGAAGGCGACCGCGTCCGGTGCGTCGGAAATGACGTCATCGACGAGCTTCTGGACGGTGCCGGCATCGAAACGGCCGTCATAGACCTTGAGTTCGAACCCGTATTTCTCGGCGAGGCGCTCCCAATGGCCCTTGATCGCGAGAAAGAACGGCTGCCCCAGCCCCATGACGGTGAGCGCGACGCGCTTGCCCTTGAGCGCACTCGCATCGGCTTCCGTCAGCCAGTCGCCCGCGGCCGATTCGTAGCCGGTGAAGCCCGACACCGATGCCGGGATATCGGCGACCGCGGCAGGATCGACCGGGGCGCAGACATCGGACGAGAACGTCTTCGCCGCGATCTGCACCGCGTCTTCCGCCGACGCCGACCCCACCATCGCCATGCCGACGATGGCGGCGAGCGCCAGCCCATACCTGAATTTCGAGCGTTCCATTCCTTCCTCCTCCGTGGATGTGAGCCGGCAGCCTTGCGCTCTCGCGCCGGTGTTATATTGTTATAAGACATCATATAAGCTGGCAAGTGGGAATGCGGCGATGACGATGGTGGCGGCGATGACGGGCCTGGCTTCGGCGGGGGGACACGCGGCATGAGACGCTTCGCGAGCGTCGAGGATCTGAGGAAGGCGGCGCGACGACGGGTGCCGAAGATGTTCTACGACTACGTCGACGGCGGCTCGTGGACGGAGAGCACCTACCGCGCCAATGCCGCCGACCTTCAGCGCATCCGCCTCCGCCAGCGGGTGGCGGTGGATGTGTCGGGCCGGACCACGGCGAGCGTGATGGCCGGCACGCCGGTGACGATGCCGGTAGGCGTCGCGCCGACCGGGCTGACCGGCATGACCTGGCCGGACGGCGAAATCCACGTGATGAAGGCCTGCGAGGCCTTCGGCATCCCCTATACGCTCTCGACCGTTTCAATCGCCTCGATCGAGGACCTCGCGCGGGTGGCGACCCGGCCATTCTGGTTCCAGCTCTACGTCATCCGGGACCGCGACTTCATCGAGCGGCTGCTTCGGCGCGCGGAGGCGGCCGGCATCACCACCCTGGTGCTGACGCTCGATCTCCAGATGGTCGGCCAGCGTCACAAGGACGTCCACAATGGCCTGAGCTCACCGCCGAAGCCGACGCTCCGCAACCTCGCCGATCTCGCGCTCCGGCCAGCCTGGTGCGCGGCGATGCTGAGGGTCCGGAAGATGCGCTTCGGCAACATCCACGGCCATGTCGATACGGTCGCCGACACTGCGAGCCTCGCCGAATGGACCAACGCGCAGTTCGATCCGAGCCTCGACTGGGACGACGTGCGGCGGCTCCGCGACCGCTGGAAGGGCAGGCTGGTGCTGAAGGGCATCAACGACGCGGAGGACGCGGGAATCGCCGCCGACACCGGCGCGGACACCCTGATCGTCTCCAACCATGGCGGTCGCCAGCTCGACGGTGCTCCCTCGACGATCGCCGCCCTGCCCGCGATCGTCGCCGAGGTCGGAGCACGGGTCGAGGTGCTGATCGACGGCGGCTTCACCACCGGGCAGGACGTGTTCCGTGGGCTGGCGCTCGGGGCAAAGGGCGTCATGATCGGGCGGGCCGCCCAGTATGGCCTCGGCGCCGCCAGCGCGGCCGGCGTGTCGCGCGCCTTCGAGATCATCCACAAGGAACTCGAGACCACGATGGGCCTCTGCGGCGTCAACCGGGTCGACGAGATCGGCGTCGGCAACCTCTATGCGCCGGACGTCCGCGCCCTCCGCGGCGACTGACGCCCCGCCTCCCTCAACTCATCCAGTTGCCGCCGTCGACATTCAGCGTCTGCGCGAGGATGTAGTCGGCATCCGCCGACGCGAGGAACACGGCGGCGCCGGTGATGTCCTCCGGCAGGCCCATCCGGCCGAACGGGACCGCCTCGCCGACCAGCCGCTTCTTCTCGCCGATCGGCCGCTTCTCGTACTTCGCGAAGAG
>JAESFN010000620.1_pt1 | contig 27406 bp, 26 predicted proteins | sample 9269411 | NCBI WGS metagenome assembly JAESFN01 (sample SAMN14505399, study PRJNA617100) | algae metagenome | isolation source: Iphinoe sp. HA4291-MV1 and co-occurring heterotrophs from trail next to... | place: USA: Maunawili Falls, Hawaii | collected 2009-07-25
GCGGTTCCGGCAGCTGGTCAATGAGCGCTGCACCCCGCTGGTGGCCCAGTACCTGGGCGGCAAGTACGACCCGAACGGGGCGTTCCGGGCCGGGGCGCTGAAGCCGTCGGCCAAGCGCTGGGCCGACGGGGACCGTTCGCTGCGCTGCGGCCTGCAGCGGTTCTCCCGTTCCGGCGCGCTGTACCCGATCAACGGCAAGGTGAGCGGCCAGGACCAGGCGGACATCCGGCCGCCGGGCACCTGCCTGGGCATCGACGGCCGGTTCATCGGCGACCCGGTGGACTGCGCGCTGCCGCACGCGGTGGAGTCGGTCGGCTTCATCGACCTGGGCGGGAAGTTCAAGGGCAAGTTCCCGGCGGTCGGCGACCAGGACGAGTTCCTCCAGCCCGCCTGCACCAAGCTCGCCGGCGACTACGCGGGCGGCACCAAGGTGATCAGCGACAAGAAGCTGTCGGTGCTGTGGGACAACCTCAGCCAGGAGTCGTGGAACGGCGGCACCCGCAAGGTGGCCTGCAACCTGGCCGCCCAGCTGCCGGACAAGAGCGGCTTCGCGCCGGTCACCGGCACCGTCAAGGGCCCGGTCCAGGTGGGCGACCGGCCCGCGCCGCCGGCCCGCAGCGCCGTCCCGCCGGGTGCCCCGGCCCGCCCCGGGCACCTCGAGCCGGGCCAGCCGATGGACGGCGGCCTGCTCCCCGCGCCGACCGACAAGGACCCGGTCCCCGCGCCCGCCGAGCCGGCCCCGGCGCCGGCCCCGCTGCCCGCGCCGGCCCCCGCGCCGGACGACCAGGCCGACAACGAGGGTCCGCTGAAGCTGCCGGGCGACCAGCTGAAGGACCTGCCCCCGGTGCTCGGCGGCGGCGACGACCGCAGCGACCCCGCCCCCGGGGTCCTCCCGGCGAACCCGCTGGGTCGGTGACGGCCGCGTCCCTGCCGTCCGTCGCGTCATGCCGGTGAGCATGACCCGGGCCCGGTTCGACGAGCTGGTGTCCGAGGCGCTGGACGGCATCCCGCCGGCGCTGGCCCGGGCGATGGACAACGTGGTGGTCCTGGTCCAGGACATCGACCCGGAGGACCCCGACCTGCTCGGCGTGTACGAGGGCGAGGCGCTCACCGAGCGCGACCACCACTACGGCGGCGTGCTGCCCGACCGGATCATCGTGTTCCGCGAGCCGCTGCTGGACATGTGCGGGTCCGAGGACGAGGTGGTGCACGAGGTCGCGGTGACCGTCGTGCACGAGATCGCCCACCATTTCGGCATCGACGACGACACGCTGCACGAGCTCGGCTGGGGCTAGAACGCGCTGCGCCGTTCGGCGGCCGGGCGGATCCGCCGCGCTGCGCCGGAAGGCCGATTGCCAGCAGAGGTAGCGTTGGACCGAGGTGACGATGGCGAATGACGACGGCCGGCGAAAGGTCCGGCCCGGCTCCCTGTTCGGCGGCGTGGCCCTGGCCGTCGGCGCGACCGTGCTGGTCTCCACCGCCTGGCTGTCCGCCCCGGAGTCCGGCGCCGACCCGCCGCCGGGGGTGGACGCCGGCCCCCTGGTCGCCGTCCGGGACTCCCCCCGGCACCTGGCCGACCAGATCCCCAGCGAGCGCTACTACAACTCCGTCGTCGGCGGCACCACCGCGCCGCTGGCCGGGTGGCCGGGCAACCGCAACATCGGCATCCGCCCCGACCTGGACGAACGCCGTGAGGGTTACGTCGTCTACAGCCTCAACGGGCAGTACCGGATGCTGAGCACCACGGCCGGGATCGCCGCCCAGGCCCCGGACGGCGTCCGCGTGCGGATGGAGATCTGGGCCGACGGCCAGCTGCTCGTCTCCCAGGTGGTCGACAAGAACACCCCGCTGCCGATCGGCGACCTGGACGTGACCGGCGTCTACCAGCTGAAGTTCCTGGCCGCCAGCGAGCACCCGCCGATCCCGGGGGTGCAGCCCGAGGCGGTGTTCGCCGACCCGGTTCTGCGCTAGCGCGCCCGTGAGTGATTAGTAGTGCTATAGCACTACTAATCACTCACGGGTGGTTCGTGGGCGCCGCCGGTGACGTCGCCGCGCGGGTCCGGCACGCCGGCGTCGGCGGCGGTCTCCCAGCGCTCCAGCCGCCAGGCCGGCGCGCCGTTCACCGCTCCGGGCACCGGCACCAGCTCCACCCGGCCGGTGTTGGGCACGTACCGGGTGCTGGCGTAGTCGTCGATCATGGCCCGGGCGGCCTGCTGGATCGCGCCGCCGTGGCTGACCACCACGACCGCCGCGTCCGGGCTCTCCGCGTGCCGCCGCCAGAGCGTGTGCAGCACCGGGAGCACCCGGTCCCGGACCTCGGCCGCCGACTCCCCGCCGGGCATCCGCAGGTCCAGCTCGCCCTTCACCCAGCGCCCGTAGACGCCGTCGAAGTGCTGGCGGGCCTCGTGGTCGGCGCGCCCCTCGTAGTCGCCGCAGAAGATCTCGTGGATGTCCTGGACGACCTCGACGGTCAGGCCGTGCCGGGCGGCGATCGGGGCGGCGGTCTGCCGGGCCCTGGGGGCCACCGAGGCGTACACCGCGACCACCGGCTCGGCGGCCAGCCGGTCGGCGGCCCGCTCGGCCTGTTCGAGGCCCAGCGCGTTCAGCGGGAATCCGGGCGGGCGGCTGTCCAGCGCCCGGGCGACGTTGGCGTCGGTCTGCCCGTGCCGGACCAGCACCAGCCGCGGCCCGCTCCGTGTCCCGGCCGTCCCGCCGTCCGCGGCGGTCATGCCCGACGTCCCGCGCGGACGTCCTCGAGCCAGGCCTGCGCGGCCAGGTACCGCTCGGCGCCGTTCGCCGGCGCCCCCTCCGACGCCGGACCCCCGGGCCCGGCCGCGCACGGCGACGCCGCCCGGGGGTAGGAGCCCAGGTAGCGGACCTTGGTGCAGCGCCGGTGCAGCGCGGCCACCGCCTCACCCATCGCCGGCTGGGCCACGTGCCCGGTGCAGTCCAGGTGGAACCAGTACTCGTTGCGCCGACCCTTGATCGGCCGCGACTCGATCCGGGTCAGGTCGATGCCCCGCACGGCCAGCTCGGTGAGCACCCCGAGCAGCGCGCCCGGGCGGTTCTCCGTGGTGGCGGCCAGCGTGGTGCGGTCGGCGGCGGTCGGCGGGGGCGGCGGTCCGGGCGGGGCGACCAGCACGAACCGGGTGATCGCGGCGGCTGAATTATCAAACCGGTCGGCGATGTCGTCGGCCAGGATCTCCAGCCCGTGCACGGTGGCGGCGACCGGGGCGCTGACCGAGGCGTCCACCTCACCCCGGGCCACCTGGGCGGCGGCCTCGGCGGTGGAGCTGGACATGAGCACGGTCGCGGCGGGCAGGTTCTCGGCCAGCCAGACCCGGGTCTGCGCCTCGCCGTGCGGATGGCTGGCCACGCTGCGGATCTCGTCGGTCTTCGTGCCCGGCCGGACCATCAGCGCGAACCGGACGGCCACCTGCGCCTCCCGGACGATCACCAGCGGCGGCTCGGCGACCAGCGCGTCCAGCACCGCCGGCACCCCACCCTCGACGCTGTTCTCGAACGGCACGCAGGCGGCGTCGGCGTCACCGGACCGGACGGCGGCCAGCGCGGCGGTCACCCCGGTGCACGGCAGCAGCTCGGCGTCGCGGGACTCCGGCAGGGTGAGCAGGGCCTGCTCGGTGAAGGTGGCTCGGGGGCCGAGGAACGCCAGGCGGGGCACGAACCCGAGCCTAGACGGCGGCCGGAACCTAGAACGTGCCGAGGCTGGCCAGCTCGTAGGCGGCCTGGACGCAGGCGTCGGTGCCGCAGCGGGCCAGGATGCCGCGCACCGAGCCCCCGCCCGCGTCGGAGAGCTTGCCGACCTCGGCCACCAGCGCCTCGGCGTCCGTCTCCTCCAGCGCGCCGACCACGTCGCCGTGCACCATGGCGCGGGCCACCGCGGCCACCAGGTTGAGCAGCCCGTGCTCCGGGCCGCCGGTGGTCTCGTCGTGGTGGCGGACCGCGCGGCGCAGGCCGAGGCTGGCGGTGAACCCGGCCGGGGCGCTGTCCGCCGCGACCAGGAAGGCCGCCACCTGGTCGCTGGCCGGGACGTCGGAGGCGCGGGTGCCGCCGCAGCGCAGCTTGGGGCTGCACCCGTGGTCGGCCACCCGGCGGACGGCGTCCAGCCACGGGCCGGTGTCCCCGTTCAGCGGCCGCCGCGGCTCGATCACCGCGATCACGTCGTCCGGCACGAACTCCGAGACCCGCTCCAGCCAGATGGAGTCGAGGTCGATGGGCGCGGCGGTTTCCAGCGTGCACGGGGTGAGCAGGTTCTCCCGGGAGAGCACCAGGGAAAGCGCCTTGGGCACGGCGCCCAGCCCGGTGTCCACCACCAGGGACAGGTCCACCGGGGCCAGCGGGGTGAGCCGGGCCAGTTCGGTGACCAGCTCGGGCAGCCGGGACACCGGGCAGACCAGCTGGCCGATCAGGCCACCGTAGTCGCCGTCCCGGGCCGCGAGGTAGTCCCGCGCGACCTCGGCGACCGGTGGCGCGACGGATCGGGGAGCGAGGAGGGAGGTGTCGTCCACCAGGTGCGCGAACAACACCGGGACGGGGATGGGGCCCGACCCCTCGCGCAGCGTCGACACGGGCCGAACCTAACGGCTCGACACCCCGACGACCAAAACGGCTGGTCGGCGTCGCTTCCGGAGGGGCCGCCGCTCGTCCGTAAGGGGTATCGCCGTGCTCTGAGAAATAGGTTAGGCTCACCTAAATTCACTGGAGGTGAGCACGTGGGTACCACCCGTCTGCGCCGGCCCGCGGCGCCGCAAGCGGCCGAGCGGGCCCGCAGCATCGCCAGCCGAGGTGGCCAGGCCGCCCTGGTCGGGCTCGACCAGAATCAGCGGATCGTGCCGCTGTTCCACCACGTGCACCCGGACGGCACCGCGGTGCTGCTGCTGCCCGACGACCACGCGCTCCTGGAGTGCGTGCGGTCCGGGCCCCGGCACGGGTTGCCGGCGATGCTGGAGCTCACCGACCACGCCCCGGTGGCGCTGCGCGAACCCGTGCGCGGGCTGCTGTGGATCAGCGGCTGGCTGAGCGAGCCCGGGCCGACCTACGCACGGCGGCTGGCCTGCGAGGTGGCCGAGGAGCGCCCGCACCCGGCGCTGCTCGACCTCGGGTTCGGCTCGGCGATGCTGCGGCTGCGTCCCGGGTCCGCGGTGCTGGCCGACGCCGAGGGCACCGCCCCGCTGGCCCCGGAACGCCTCGCGGCCGCCACCCCGGACCCGTTCTGCCGGCTGGAGCACCAGTGGCTGCGGCACCTCGAGGAAGCCCACCCGGACCTGTTCATGCAGCTCGAGCGGCATCTCCCGGACTCGTTGAGGGGTAGGCCGGGGTTCCGCATCCGGCCGCTCGGGCTGGACCGGCTGGGCCTGCGGTTGCGGATCGAGGCGCTGTTCTCCCCGGGCGCCGGGAACGCCGTAGCCCAGGGTGACCACGACGTCCGGCTGGCCTTCCAGGAGCCGGCCGACACCCGCGACCAGCTCCGCACCCAGATCGGGCTGCTGATCGGCTGTCCGATGCGCCGTTGACCGGTTCTTGTCGTGGCCGGTCTTACCCGAGCGCCGGGCCGTTCCTGTGTGGGGGGCGGTCCGGCGCCGTCTTTTCTCAGGCGTCGACGGTGCTGGCGGCGGTGACGGCCTGCACCTCGCGGGTCACCTTCCGCTCGGCCACGAACGAGGCGAGCGGCACCGTTCCGGCCAGCGCCACCAGCAGCGCCTTGAGCGGCCGCCACCGGCAGCGCTCGGCCAGCACCAGCGTGCACACCACGTACACCATGTACAGGTTGCCGTGGGTGATGCCGATGATCGTCAACGGCTTCTGGACCTCGGCGATCTCGCTCTGTGGCGCGGACACGATGTAGCTCAGGTAGAGCTTCTGCGTCCAGAAGATCATGAGAAGCACCAGCCCGACACCGGTCAGCCACGCGAAGACCCGGTATACGGCGAGCGCGGTGCGGAGGCCCTTCGGCGGCGCGGCGGTCATGCCGCCGACTCTACGCAAGCAGGCTGAGGCGCCGATGAGCGTCCTCGCCGTTCCACGCTCAGACGCACACCAGCGTTCTTCGATCATGGTTCGGCAACGCTGATGTACTGTTGATCAAGCTCAAGGGCCGTGTGGTCAGCGGCGGCCGCGGGCCTGGTCGTCGGCGGAGTCCTTTGCGGCGAGGGCGGCGAGCATCCGGTTGTAGGCGGCCAGCTGGCGGCCCTCCGCGTCGTCCTCGTCCGCGGGCTGGACGGCCTTCGGCGGGGGTGCGGGTGCCGGCGGCGGTTCCCCGGCGGGTTCTTCGGGCGGGCCCTCGCGTTCGAGGTCGTCGAGGCGGCGGGACTCCAGCAGCAGCATCCGCCACCAGCCGATCAGGAAGCAGACCGCGAACAGCGGCCACTGGAACGCGTAACCCCAGTTCAGCGCGGCGGCGGTGAGGTGCGCCTTGCCCAGCTGCCAGCCGCCGAGGCGCAGGCAGGTGTACGCGGCGGCGAGCACGAACAGGTGTCCGAGGATCCACCGCGGCTTGAACACGAACCGGCGCACACCCCCAGCGTAGCCGGGCTCCCCACCGCGCCCCCGCCGCAGCCGGACCGCTCCTCCGAGGCAACGCAGAAAACGCCTTTGCTTTGCATACATATACGCATCCGGCGTTCGGCCGGGTCCGCAGCGGCGGGCGGCATCACGTCGGCCGACAGGTGTTGCGTATCTGTATGCAAAGCAAAGCGACTTCGTCAGCGGTGGGCGACCTCGCCGCCGACCAGGCCGGGCCGGGCCGGGGGTGGCCAGCCGTCCGTGGGCGGCCCTGAGCGAGGGGCGGGTAGCGTGCACTCCGTGACGGGCGGCGTGCGCGGGTGGTTGCTGCCGACCCCGAACGACGCCCAGCCGATCACCGGTGAGCAGCGGCGGCTGGTGCGGATCGAGATCCTCATCGTGCTGGGCATCACGCTGGCGCTGAGCGCGAGCCGCAGCGCGTTGTCGCTGCTCCAGTCGTTGCTGCGGCCCGAACGGTTGCCCGACCAGAAGGTGGCGCTGAACGCCCCGGCGGCCACCAACCCCTGGGTCGACCTGGGGTTCCAGCTGACCCACGTCGTGCAGCTGGTCGGCTGGGGCGCGTTGGGCGCGTACCTGATCGTCCGGTCCGGGACGAAGCTCCGGGACATCGGGCTGGACGGCACCCGCAAGGCCAAGGACCTGCGCGACGCCGCCGGGCTGGCCGCGCTGATCGGCATCCCGGGGCTGGGGCTGTACCTCGTGGCGCACGCGGTCGGCGCCAACCTGACCGTGCTGCCCACCACGCTCACCGACCACTGGTGGACGCTCCCGGTGCTGATCGCGTCCGCCGCCGGCAACGCGTTCGCCGAGGAGGTACTGCTCACCGGGTACCTGATCACCCGGCTGCGCGGGCTGGGCTGGTCGGAGAACCGGAGCCTGCTGGCGTCGGCGCTGCTGCGCGGGTGCTACCACCTCTACCAGGGGTTCGGCGGGTTCATCGGGAACATCGTGATGGGGCTGGTGTTCGGCCGGGTGTGGCAGCGCGGCGGGCGGCTGTGGGCGCTGTTCGGGGCGCACCTGCTGCTGGACGTGGTGGCGTTCGTCGGGTTCGCGTTGCTGGCCGGCAAGGTGTCCTGGCTGCCCACGAAGTAAACCCGGTGGCGGGGTGATCACCGCCCCGGTAGCTTCGCCGCCATGCACAACTATTGACCCAGCTCCCTGCTCCGGGCGATCGTGTTCGCCCGTCCCCGCCGGACGGCGGCCGCCGTGGCCGCCGCCGTGTTCACCGCGTTGCCCCCGGTGCTGCTGCCACCGGTGATCGGGCGTGGCCTGGACGCGGTGCTCGCAGGTACTGACGTCACCGGCTGGGTGGCGGCGGTGGCCGCGCTGGGCCTGGCCCAGGCGGCCGCGATGTGGTTGTTGGAGTGGCTGCGGACCACGTTGTGGATCGCCGCCGCCTCCGACACCCTGCGCGCCGTGACCGGCCACGCCGCCCGGCTGGGTAGCGACGCCGCGCGGCGGTTCCGGGCCGGTGAGGTGGTCGCGGTCGGCTCGGCGGACGTGTACGCCCTGGCCGGGATCACCGAGCTGCTCGGCCCGGCCGTCGGCGCCGTGGCGGCCTACCTGCTGGTCGGGGTGCTGCTGGTGTCGATCAGCCCGCTGCTCGGGGTGGTCGCCCTGGTCGGGGTGCCGCTGGCCGCGCTGGGCCTGGCCCCGTTGCTCGGCCCGCTGCGCCGGCGGACCGAGGCGCACCGGGAGCGGGTCGGCGAGACGACCACCCTGGCCGGGGACATCGTGGCCGGGCTGCGGGTGTTGCGCGGCGTGGGCGGGGAGCGCCGGTTCACCGCGCGGTTCGCCGAGGCCAGCGGCCGGGTGCGGGCGGCCGGGGTGGCCGCCGGGCGGATCGACGCGCTGCTGGCCGGGATCGAGGTGCTGACGGCCGGGCTGGTCACCGTGGCGGTGACCTGGCTGGGCGCCCGGCTGGCGGTGGCCGGCGAGCTGACCCCGGGCGAGCTGGTGACCTGCTACGCGCTGTCGGCGTACCTGGTGCTGCCGGTCGGGATCCTCGGCGCGGCCGTGCACCAGGTGGGCGAGGCCCTGGTCGCGGCCGGGCGGGTGGCGGCCATCCTGAACCTGCGCCCGAGCCTGACCTCGCCGGCGGAGCCGACGCCACTGCCGGCCGGCGCGTTCGGGCTGACCGATCCCGAGTCGGGCCTGCGCTGCCCGCCCGGCCGGCTGACCGTCGTGCACACCGCCGACCCGACCGCCCTGGCCGACCGCCTGGGCCGGTTCGTGGAGACCCCCGTGCTCGCCGACGGGGTACCGCTCAAGACAGCCGATCTGGCCGAGGTACGGCGGCGGGTGCTGGTCGCCCGGCACGACGACGTGCTGTTCACCGGCCGGCTGGCCGACGAGGTCCGGCTGGGCCCCCGGGTCGCGCTCGACGACGCGCTGTGGGCGGCCGACGCGCTGGACGTCCCGGCCGGGCTGCCCCGGGGCACCCGGACGGTGCTGCGGGAGCGGGCCCGGGAGCTGTCCGGCGGCCAGCGGGCCCGGTTGATGTTGGCCCGGGCGCTGACCGTCGACCCGGACGTGCTGGTGCTGGAGGAGCCGACCGCCGCCGTGGACGCGCACACCGAGGCCCGGATCGCCGCCCGGGTGGCCGAGCTGCGCCGGGGCCGCACCACGATCGTGCTGGGTGGCGGCCCGCTGTGGGCGGCGGTCGCGGACAAGGTGACGGACGAGATCACGGACCAGGTGACGGACGAGACGACGGACGAGGTGGTACGGCCGTGACGACCCTCCCGCTGGCCTCCCGCCGCACGGTGCGGGCCTGGCTGCTCCGGGCGGCCACCGAGCACCGGGCGGCGGCCGCCACCATGCTCGGACTGTTCGCCGCCTCCACCGCCGCCGGGCTGGTCGGCCCGCAGCTGCTGGGCGAGCTCGTCGAGTCGGTCGACACCGCCACCGTCGCGCACGTCGACCGGGTGGCGGCGGCGTTCCTCGGGTTCCTGCTGCTGCAGGCCGGGCTCAAGGTGTGGGCCAGCCGGACCGCCGCCGCGTTCGGCGAGCGGCTGCTGGCCGCCGCCCGCGAGCAGCTGGTCGAGCACGTGGTGCGGCTGCCGGCCGACACCGTGGAGGCGGCCGGGTCGGGCGAGCTGCTCAGCCGGGCCACCGCCGACGTCGACAAGCTGGACGAGGGCCTGCGCCAGGCCGCCCCGCACATCCTGGTCGCGACGGTGACCGTGCTGCTCACCGCCGCCGCGATGGTGCTGACCTCCGCGCCGCTGGCCGCCGTCGCGCTGGTCACCGTGCCGATCCTGGTCGTGGCCACCCGCTGGTACCGGCCGCGCGCGGTGCCGACCTACGAGCGCGCGCTGGCCCGCTGGGCCCGGGTGTACGCCGCGATCCACGAGACGCACGAGGGCGGCCGCACGGTGGACGCCCTCGGACTGGCCGACCGGCGGATCGCGCAGCAGGAGCGCACCCTGCGCGTGGTGACCGCCGCCGAACGCCGCTCGGGGTTCCTGTGGGCCGGGTTCCTGGCCGCGCTGGAGGTGGCGGCGATCGCCCCGGTGGCGGTGTTGCTGCTGGTCGGCGGGTGGGCGTACGCCCGGGGCCTGGTCGGCATCGGCGAGCTGACCGCCGTCTTGCTCTACACCCGGGCGCTGGCCGAGCCGGTGGGTGAGGTGCTCGGCTGGATGGACGAGCTGCAGATCGGCAACGCCGCGCTGCGCCGGGTGCTCGGGGTGCGTGAGCTGGCCCCGGAACCCGACGGCGGGGACGAGACGCCGGAGGGCTCCGGGCTGGAGGCGCGCGACGTCCGGTTCGGCTACCGGCCGGACAGACCGGTGCTGCACGGCGTCAGCCTGACCGTGGCGCCCGGGGAGCGGCTGGCCGTGGTCGGGCCGTCCGGGGCGGGCAAGTCGACCCTGGGGCGGATGCTGGCCGGGGTGAACGCCCCCACGGAAGGCCGGGTCACCGTCGGCGGGGTGGACGTCACCGCGCTGCCCCAGGCCCGGCGGCGGCGCGCGGTCATGCTGGTCACCCAGGAGCAGCACGTGTTCGCCGGGACGCTGCGCGACAACCTCACCCTGGCCGGCCCGGCCACCGACGACGAGCTGCGCGCCGCCCTGGATGCGGTCGGCTGGGCCGAGCCGCCCGGGCTGGACACGGTGGTCGGCACCGGCGGGCACCCGGTCCGGGCCGCCGATGCGCAGCGGCTGGCCCTGGCCCGGGTGCTGCTGGCCGACCCGGCCGCCGTGGTGCTGGACGAGGCGACCTCGCTGCTGGAGGGCTGCCCGCCGGCGGTGTTGAGCAGAACCGTGATCACCATCGCGCACCGGCTGGAGGCCGCCCGGGACGCCGACCGGGTCGCGGTCCTCGCCGACGGCCGCATCGCCGAACTGGGAACCCACACCGCGCTGCTCGCCGCCAACGGCGACTACGCCGCCCTATGGGCCGCCTACCAGGGCTCGTGAGTGGTGGGTAACGCTATAGCGCGACCAACCACTCACGAGCGGGGTCAGCGCAGGGTCACCTGGCGGCCGGAGAGGGAGTCGCGGGCGCGGCGCTCGGCGTCGGTGATCGGCTCGTCGTCCAGCGACGCCAGCACCTCGTCCAGCGCACTCGCCAGCGCCGCGGCCGGCTCGCCCCACTCCTTGACGTGCATCTCCCGGTCCAGGTCCCACACCGGCACCAGCAGCCCGTGCGCCCGGAACGAACCCACGTACCGCGAGCCCTCGCCCAGGTCGAGCTTCCCCCGGGCCTGCAGCCGGGCCAGCGCGCCGAACAGCCGGGTCTCGTCCTCCGGGCGGACCCAGCGCAGGTGCGCCTTGTCCCCGGCGTCGACCCAGTAGGCGCCGCGCACGCCGTCCCCGACGACCTGCTCGGTCGGCTTGATCACCGAGTTGGCGTGCTGGATGGCCGCCAGGATCTCCGGGGTGGTCTCCTCGCCCTCGGGCACCCACCAGGCGAAGTCCTGCAGCACGGTGAGCTCGAGGACGGCGTCCGCGTCGACGAAGTCCTGGAACCGCACCGGGTCGCCGCCCAGACCGGCGGCGGACACCGACAGCATCTGCCCGGCCTCGGCGGAAACCGCCCAGCGCAGCGCCCGGGCCACGTCGGCGGAGATGTCGCCGGTGCGGGTCTGGGTCTGCAGGCCGACGTGCGGCACCCCGTCCGCCCGGACCAGCGCGGCGGCCGCCCCGGGCAGCACGCTGGCCAGCACCACGTCCTTACCGCCGGCCAGCTCCCGGCCGGCCGCGTTCAACGGCAGCGGGGCGTACGCCGAGGGCACGAACTCGCGCATGGCCACGAGGTCCACCTCGCAGGCCAGGCCGGCGAACGGGCGCAGCACGATCACGTCGTCGTCGCCGGACCCGTGGCAGGCCTTGTAGCGCTTCCCCGACCCGCACGGGCAGGGTTGGCGCGGGTTCACGCCCCCCTCGGCGGCGGGAGCGGCGGGACGGCGGGCTTTCGTCTTCTTGCTCATCGGGGCGATACGGTAGCCGCAGGTCCCCCGGGCTCGACAACGGGGCCGACCCGCACCACCCGCGACAACGGCACCTTCCGGGTCGGTCCGAGCAGCGCGGTGAGGTGCTCCAGGACACGGGCGGTGACCACCGCGCAGGCCGCCGCGAGCAGGTTCAGCAGAACGTGTTGCAGCACGCCGTCGGCCCGGGCCTGGGTGCCGGTGCGGAACAGCCAGAGCACCGCGATCACCCCGACCACCACGTTGGACGCCCACAGCGCCCACCAGACGACCAGCAGCCGGGACGGGTCGGGGCGCAGATCCGGGTCGCGGTCCAGCGCGGCGTGCTCGATCTCGGAGAGCACCGACCCGGGCACGGTCAGGTTCACCGGCGGCAGCAGCCAGCCGGCCACCACCGCCCGCGACGACCGGGACGGCCGGTTCCCGGTGCGCTCGGCGGCGGCCTTCATCGCCCGCAGCACCCACATCAGCACCAGCACCCCGACGCCGACGGTCATGATCGTGGTGATCCAGCCGGCCGCGCCGACCAGGGCGTCCGACGCGGAGACCTCGCCGGCCCCGAGCGCGGCGTTGCGCGAGCGCAGCAGCAGCACGTACCGCCAGGCCTCACCACCGGCGGCGATCACCGCCAGCACGGCCAGCCCGCGCAGCAGCGGCACCAGCAGCCCGGTCTGGGCGACCAGGAACTCGGCCGACGACGGCGACTTCTCCGCGTCGGCCCGCTGCCAGGGCAGCGCGGGGAAACCCCAGGCCGGCGGGCTGAGGTAGCGCGGGGGCCCGGTGTAGCGGCCGCGCGACGGGGCCGGGGCCGGGACGTTCCCGGAGTCGGGTGGGGCGGCCACCCACTTCATCGGCACCAGGAACTGGCCGCAGTGCGAGCAGAACGGCCCGTCCGCGTCCGGCGGCTGGGCCCGACCACACCGGGGGCAGGTCACGGGGCTATCAGATGATCTGCGCCGGCCCGGGGCCGTCGCTCTGCACGGGGAGACCGGCGCCGGCCCAGGCCTGCATGCCGCCGGCCACGTTCACCGCCGGGTAGCCCTGCTCGGTCAGGAAGGCCACCACCCGGGCGGAGCGGCCACCGGAGCGGCAGATCACGTACAGCGGATCCTGGTCGCCGGGGATCTCGCCGAGCCGGTTGGTGAGCTCGGACATCGGGATGTGCACGGCGGTGGGGGCGTGACCGGCCTGCCACTCGTCCAGCTCGCGGACGTCGAGCGGGTGGGCGTCGGTCGGAACCCCGTCGACGCCGACGGCGGGCACCTGAGCGTTGTTCACCCCGCCATCGTGCCAGGTGCCCTGTGAGCGCCGGGTATGTCCGGCACCCACAGGGCCTTCAGCTCAGTGCGTGGTGGCCTTCTCGGCGCCGGCCCCGGTCAGCGACCGGACCTCCATCTCGGCGTACTTCTCCGAGTTGAACGTCTCCCGGGAGCCGACGAAGGTGCCGATGATGCCCAGCAGGAACGACGCCGGGATGGAGATCAGCCCGGGGTTGGACAGCGGGAACAGGTGGAAGTCGGCGCCCTTGACCATCGAGGTCTCGAAACCGGACACCGCCGGGGAGAAGATGATCAGGATGACGCAGATGCCCAGGCCGCCGTAGATGCTGAACAGCGCGCCGGTGGTGTTGAACCGCCGCCAGAACAGCGAGTACAGGATGGTCGGCAGGTTGGCCGAGGCGGCCACCGCGAAGGCCAGCGCCACCAGGAACGCCACGTTCTGGTTGCGGGCGGTGATCCCGGCGATGATCGCCACGAGGCCGATCACGATGGCGGTCCGCCGGGCCACCTTGACCTCGGTGTCCGGGGACGGGTTGTCCTTGCGGATCACGTTGGCGTAGACGTCGTGGGCGAACGACGCGGACGCGGTGATGGTCAGCCCGGCGACCACGGCCAGGATCGTGGCGAAGGCGATCGCCGCGATGATGCCGAGCAGGATCTCGCCGCCCAGCTCGTAGGCCAGCAGCGGCGCGGCGGAGTTCTGCTTGCCGGGCGCGGCGGCGATCTTGTCCGGCCCCACCAGCGCGGCCGCGCCGTAGCCCAGGACCAGGGTGAACAGGTAGAAGATGCCGATCAGCCAGATCGCCCAGACCACCGAGCGGCGGGCTTCCTTGGCCGTGGGCACGGTGTAGAACCGCATCAGGATGTGCGGCAGGCCGGCGGTGCCGAGCACCAGGGCCAGGGCCAGCGAGATGAAGTCGATCTTGGAGGTGAGGCTCTTGCCGTACTGCAGGCCCGGGCCGAGGATCTTCTCCCCGGTCTTCGGGCTGTTCTCCACCGCCTTGCCGAGGATCTGGGAGAAGTCGAAGCCGAACTTGCCCAGCACCCACACGGTGAGCACCGAGGCCCCGACCAGCAGCAGCCCGGCCTTGATGATCTGCACCCAGGTGGTGCCCTTCATCCCGCCGACCATCACGTAGAAGATCATCAGTGCGCCGACGCCGGCGATCACCAGGCCCTGGCCGAGGGTGTTGGAGTTGGGGATGTTCAGCAGCAACGCGATCAGCGCGCCGGCCCCGGCCATCTGGGCCAGCAGGTAGAAGAACGACACCACCAGGGTGGACGTCGCCGCGGCGGCCCGGACCGGACGCTGGCGCATCCGGAAGCTCAGCACGTCGCCCATGGTGAACTTGCCGGTGTTCCGCAGCAGCTCCGCGACCAGCAGCAACGCCACCAGCCAGGCGACCAGGAAGCCGATGGAGTAGAGGAAGCCGTCGTACCCGCTGACCGCGATCGCCCCGGCGATGCCGAGGAACGAGGCCGCTGAGAGGTAGTCACCGGCGATGGCCACGCCGTTCTGCGGGCCGGTGAAGGAGCGGCCGGCGGCGTAGTAGTCCGAGGCGGTGCGGTTGGTCCGCCCGACGTAGACCACCACGGCCAGGGTGATGGCCACGAAGACGGCGAAGATGCCGATGTTCAGGGCCGGGTTGCCGACCCCGGCCGCCGGCGCCGGGGCCGGCGCCTGAGCGAGGTAGGAGAGCATCGGTTACCGCCCCTCGATCTCGATGCGCAGCCGTTCGGCGGCCGGATCGAGGTGGTTGTTGGCCCAGCGGACGTAGAGCGTGGTGATCGCGAAGGTGGACACGAACTGCAGCAGCCCGATGTACAGGCCCACGGTGAGGAAGCTGTCCGCCGGCAGCTTGGTGGCCATGAACGCCGGCTCGAACGTGGCCAGCAACACGTACACCAGGTACCAGGCCAGGAACACCGCGCTCATCGGGAAGACGAACCGGCGCAGCCGGCGGCGCAGCTCCAGGAACTCGTCGGTGGCCTGAATCTGCTCGTAGACGGTGACTTCGTCCCTGGGCCGTTCCGCGGCGTAATTCACACCGGGCTCCTTCTCGGTCGTCAAGTGCGCCGAACCATAGCGTCACCCGGATATCAGGTGACCCACCCGTCCCTGATCCGGTCGTGCACGATCGTCTCGCGTCAGACTCCGGATATCGTCGCGCCGCGGTCGGCGCCGTTGCAACCGCTGGTCAGCCCCATGACCAAAGCGTTACCCGGGCTTGCGGACGCGGTCCTCCTGGCCCAGACCGAGCCGTTCGGGGGCGTGCAACCGCAGCATCAGCCGCGACACGTCGGGCAGCAGCCGGTCCCGGGTGAACCGGCTGACCAGGATCATCGTCAGGAACGCCGCCGGGACGGTGATCGCCGCCGGGCGGGCCAGCAGCACGTACAGCCAGCCCTCGGGGGCGAGCTCGAACAGGCTGGCGATCACCGCGAGGGACGAGGTGACCCCGCCGACCAGCAGCCCGGCCACCGCGCCCCGGTCGGTCAGCCCGGCCCACCAGATGCCCAGCACCAGCAGCGGGCAGAACGTCGAGGCCGCCACCGCGAAGGCCAGCGACACGGTGTGCGCGAAGTCCATCCGGACCGAGAACAGCGCCAGGGCCAGCGGCACCAGCCCGGCCACGATCGCGGACAGCCGGAAGTTCAGCGTGCCGCCCCGGGGGAACAGGGTGGGGCTGCTGGACAGCACCCCGGCCACGCTCACCACCAGCCCGGAGGAGGTGGACAGGAACGCCGCCCAGGCCCCGGCGGTGACCAGCGCGGCCAGCACGTTGCCCAGCGCGCCGCTGCCCAGCACCGCCGTCGGCAGCAGCAGCACCGCGGCGTCGGTGTCGCCGCTGACCAGCAGGTGCGGCACGTACAACCGGGACAGCGCGCCGGCCGCCGCGGGCAGCAGGAAGAACATGCCGAGCAGCCCGAGCACGATCACCGCGGTCCGCCGGGCGGCGCGGCCGTCGGGGTTGGTGTAGAAGCGGGCCAGCACGTGCGGCAGCCCCATCGTGCCCAGGAACAGCGCGATGATCAGCGAGTAGGTGGCGAACATCTGGTACGGGGCGTCCCCGGACAGCGGGGTCAACCAGGCCGAGTCGCGGGTCGGGTAGCCGACCGGGACCGGGACCGAGGTGCCGGCGGAGAACCCCAGCTCGGTGCCGGCCTCGACGGTGTGCTGCCCGACGCCCCACCGGGTCAGGCCGCGCCGCTCCTGGCCGTCCACCACGCCGTCGGCGGTGAAGGTGACCGCCTGGGTGACCTCCAGGACCGCGTCGGTGCGCACGGTCACCGTGGTGTCGGCCATGAACTGCGGCGGCGCCGGACGGTTCAGCGGACGGTGGTCGCCGCCGATGTAGAAGATCAGGAAGAGCACCGGCACGGCCAGCGCGGTGAACTTGAGCCAGAACTGGAACGCCTGCACGAAGGTGATCGACCGCAGCGCCCCGACCACCACCATGACCACCACGACCAGCGCGGCCAGGACCACCCCGGCCCAGGACGGCCAGCCCGGGGCGACCACCGCCACGGTCAGCCCGGCGCCCTGCAGCTGCGGCAACAGGTACAGCCAGCCGATCACGATGACGAACACCGCGCAGACCCGGCCCAGCAGCGGGCTGCGCAGCCGGAAGTCGGCGAAGTCGGGCACCGAGTACGCCCCGGATCGGCGCATCGGCGCGGCCACGAAGATCAGCAGCCCGAGGTAGCCGGCGGCGAACCCGACCGGGAACCACAGCGCGTCCGCGCCGTCCTTGACGATCAGCCCGGCGATCCCGAGGAACGAGGCGGCGGACAGGTACTCCCCGGACGTGGCGCCCGCGTTGACCGTGGGCCGGACCGTGCGGGCGGCGAGCAGGAAGTCGGAGGTGTTGCGGGCCAGCCGCACCCCGTACGCGCCGATGACCAGCGAGGCCACCACGACGAACGCGATGGGGAGCAGCCCCAACAGGATCGCGTTCGTCATGCGTGCAGCCTAGGCGGGTCGGCTGGTTCTGGTGGGTGCGATCGCTGAATCGGCCCCGACGCCCGCCCACCGGCGACTCGCCCGCCACCCGCCGCGCGGCCCGTCCGCCGCTCCGCCGCCCGTTTCACCTCCCGTGATCGGCGTTTCGGTGCGGAAGCGGAATCCTGGCTTCCGTTTTCGCACCGAAACGTGGATCACAGCGGATGTGGCGCGGCATCGGCGCGGGCCGGGATCACCTCAGGTCGGCGGCGCAGATCGGCCCGGCGTCGGCGACGGTCGGCTCTGGGCGGCGGGCGGCGCACAGTGGCGGGCGGCGGCGTGATCGGGCGCGGGGTCAGTTCTGGATGTGGTCGGCGAAGACCTGTTCGAGCTTCTCGGCGGAGCGGGAGTGCAGGTAGCCCAGGCCGAGCATGAAGGGGTAGGCGAGCACGCCCAGCAGCAGCCAGGGCAGCCGCAGCCCGAACAGCTCCGCCCGGCCGAGCACCGGGAACAGGATGAAGATGGCCGGCCAGGCGCCCAGTGCGATCGCGGCGATCCCGCCGATCCGCAGCGCCAGGGACAGCTGCGAGCGGATCAGGCTGGTGCTGAGCAGCTCGCCGACCTGGGTGAGTTCCTGGACGTCGACCACCGTCCGCACCGGCCGCGACGGGGTGCCCTTGCGCTGGGAGAGCACCACCCGGACCCGCTTGCCGGGGGGCAGATCCTCGCCGTCGTCGCCCTCGTCCCCCTCGGCGTCATCCCGGTCGGCGGCGGGCCGGGGGAAGCGGGCGCCCCGGGGGTCGGCGAGCACGACCCCGGGATCCGACGACCGCTCCTGGCCGTCGGTGGTGATGGTCTCGGTCTCCCGGGTGATCGCGGACCGGTCGATGATCTCGGTCGCGGGGCCTTCGGCGCGCCATTCGACCACGTCACCGTCGTCGGCCCGCCACTCCAGGTCGTCGGCGTCGTCGTAGTCGCGGTCGTCGCCCCGGTCGTAGTCGCGGTCGTCATCCCGGTCGGCGTAGTCCGCGGCGCCGTGCCCCGGCCGGCCCCGGTCGTCCCGGTCCCCGGTGACGGGGGTCAGGCCGCCGACCGACCGGGCCACCCGGCCGTTCGGACCGCTGGAGTCCACGCCGGCCGCCGGGCGCGGACCGCCGAAGCCCCGACCGGCTCCAGGTCCGCCAGGCCCAGGTGCTCCGGGCCCAGGTGCTCCGGGCCCAGGTGCTCCGGGTCCAGGTGCTCCGGGTCCAGGTCCGCCCGCTCCAGGTGCTCCGCCTCCAGGTACGCCGGGTCCGCCGGGAGCGGGTGCGCCGGGGCCGTTCGGACCGCGGCCGCCATTGCCGGCGCCGGGCGGCGGCCCCAGCGGTACCGGGGGCGGCGGTCGCAACCGTCCGATCGAGGCGCGCCCGGTGCCGGACGCGGGTGGGGCGGATCGGGACCACAGGGTCGTGCCGTTGCCGTCGGCACCGGGCTGTGTCGCCGGCCCTCCCGCACCCGGCTGCGTCACCGGCCCGCCGGCGCCCGGCCGCGTAACCGGCCCCGCCGCACCAGGCTGCGTCACCGGCCCGCCCGCGCCCGGCTGCGTGACCCGTCCGCCCACGCCAGGCTGCGTCACCGACCCAGCCGCACCCGGCTGCGTGACCGGCCCGCCCGTACCCGGCTGCGTCGCCGGTCCCGCCACACCCTGGGGCCCGATACCGCGCGGCCCCGCGACGTCCCGGGGCCCGGCGCCCGGCCGCCCGGCACCCTGCGGCCCGGAGCCGGTGACCCCGCCGGTGCCGTTCACCCCGGAACCGCCGGAACCACCGGAACCAGCGCCACCGGGGACGCCCGGCATGCGGGGCACCCCGGTCACGCCCGGCAGCCCGGCCGCACCCGCCAGCCCGGCCGCACCCGCCAGCCCGGCCGCACCCGCCAGCCCGGCCGCACCCGCCAGCCCGGCCGCACCCGCCAGCCCAGCCGCACCCGCCAGCCCAGCCGCACCCGCCGCGCCGCCGGCCCCGCCGACGGCACCACCGGCGGCCGCGCCGGGCGGCCGGGGACGGCGGGGGCGGGCGTCGCCGCCGGGCTCGGTGCCGGGCCGGGAGAAGCGCTCGGTGGTGGCGGACGGCGACACGGCGCTGGGGCCGGGGGTGCTCACCGAGTGTCGGGGTACGTAGTCCAGCCGGGGTGGACGGCGGGGCTGCTCAGCCGGCTCGGCGCCGCGGCGGGCGTGCCGGCCCCCGCTGAGCGGTGACCGGGCGGGCCGCTCGGTGTGCTCGGCCCGCACCCGCCGGCGCAGCTCCTCGCGCATCCGGACGGAGTCGACGTCGGGCAGCACGTCGTCGTCGGTCCCCGAGCCCGAGGGCTCGGACGGCTCGGGCACCGAGGGCCCCGACGGCGTCCGATCAGCCGGCGTCCGATCAGCGGGTGTCCGATCGGCCGGCGGCCGATCCGACGAGGAGCCGCCCGCGCGCGGATCGGTCACCGAGGGCTCCGGCACCGGTCGCCGACCGGGGTTCACGGTGACCTCGTGAGCGATCTCGTCGGCGCCTGCATCGACAGCCGCTCGTCAGGCCGGCCGGTACGGCCGGGTCATCGCTGACTCCAGGCCTGCTTGGTCGCCCGGACCAGCCGGTCCTTCAGTTCGCGGGTGTGCCGGCGGCTGACCGGCAGCTCGGCGGTGTCGGTGCCGGACCCGATCCGCACCACGTACCCGGACCCGGACAGCCGCAGCTCGGTGACCAGCGGCAACGACACCAGGTAGGAGCGGTGGATGCGGACGAACCCGGCGTCGCGCCAGCGGTCCTCGAGCACCGACAGCGGGATGCGGACCAGGTGGCTCTTCATGTCGTTGGTGTGCAGCCGGGCGTAGTCGCCCTGGGCCTCGACGTAGCGCACCGCCGAGCGGGGCACCAGCTTGGTGGTGCCGGCCAGCTCCACCGGGATGACCTCGTCGTCGCCGGGGCCGTCCGAGGCGGCGTCGCCGACCCCGATCGGCGGGCGGGCGGACAGTATGCGGTCCAGCGCGTTGCGCAGCCGCTCCGAGCGCAGCGGCTTGAGCAGGTAGTCCACCGCGCCGACGTCGAAGGCGTCGACCGCCCGGTCGTCGTGCGCGGTCACGAACACCACGGCGGGCGGAACCGCCATGTTGGAGAACACCCGGGCCAGCTCCAGCCCGTCCAGGCCAGGCATCCGGATGTCCAGGAAGACCACGTCGATGTCCGTGCTGCGGGCGATCGGGGCCCCGGTGAGCGGGTGGATCGGACCGGCCGAATGGCCGTCGAGGCCGACGGGCGCGCCGTCACGCGGGCGCTCCCTCGTGCTCAGCATCCGTAGCGCGTTCTCCGCGTTGTTCGCGGTGAGCACGGTGCCGACCCGCTGGTCCTGAGCGAGCAGGTACTCGAGCTCGTCGAGCGCGGGCTTCTCGTCGTCCACGGCCAGCACGACGAGGCCACCCGAGCCATCTCCGTTTTTCACGATCCCCTCATCCCGCGCCGCTCACCCGCGCGTCGTGCACGTCGACGTCCCGTCGACAAGTCCTGAACTACCAGGGTAGTTGGAACCGACCCATCGTGGCGGTTGTTAGCCCCGAGTGCCAGGTGAGAATTCTGTTTCGTCCCCCGGCCGGAGGACCTACAACCCGAATCGGGCCCACGCGGCCCGGGTCTCTGCTACGGAGAGCAGTTCCTCGACCAGACCCGCGCCGGAGCGACGGGTGCCGCCCAGATCGGACATCCCGGCCAGCCCCAGCTTGGCCAGCAGGGGCTTGCGACCCTCCACCGACACCGGCTCGGCGTCCGGGAACCGCTCGGCGAGCACCTCGCGCAGGGTACCGAGCCCGTCGACGAGGCCGAGCGGGAGGGCGGCGGCGCCGGTCCACACCTCACCGGTGAACAGGTCGTCGTCCGATCCGACCAGCTTGTCGCCCCGGCGGGCCCGCACCCAGTCCTGGAACTGCTGGTGCAGCTCGCCCTGCAGGCCGGTCAACCAGGCCACGTCGTCCGGCTTCTCGGGCAGGAACGGGTCGAGCCGGGACTTGCTCTTGCCGGCGGTGTGCAGCCGCCGCTCCACGCCCAGCTTCTCGATCAGCCCGGTCAGCCCGAAGCCGCCGCTGATCACCCCGATCGAGCCGACGATCGAGGTGGGGTGGGCGTAGATCTCGTCGGCCGCGCAGGCCAGCCAGTAGCCACCGGAGGCCGCGACGTCCTCGCAGAAGGCGATCACCGGCACCTCGTTCTCCTGGGCCAGGCCGCGGATCTTGTCGGCGATCAGCGCGGACTGGGTGGGCGCGCCGCCCGGAGAGTTGATCACCAGGGCGACGGCGGCCAGCTTGTCGGTCTCGAAGGCCCGCTTCAGCACCGGCTCCACGGTGCTCAGGTTCAGCACGCTGCGGGCCATCGGGCTCATCGCCGGGCTGATCACCCCGTGCAGCCGGACCACGCCGACCACCGACTTGTCGACCCGGTCGACGATCCCCTTGGGGAGCCGGCCGGTGACCGTGTCGGGCAGCCTGTCGAGCAGCTTCTGGGTGGTAGCCATGGGTCTCACGCTACGCGCGGATGCCCGCCCGGAACTTCGGGACCCTCAAAGTGATCTTGGTGCCGGCGCCCGGCGCGGTGTCCACCACCAGGCCGAAGTCGTCGCCGAAGGTCGACCGCATCCGGTCGTCGACGTTGCCCATCCCGACGTGCGCGCCGGACAGGTGGGCGTCGGCGACCTCGTCGCGCAGCTTCCTCGGGTCCATGCCCACGCCGTCGTCCTCGACGCTGATCACGCAGTCCGGACCCTCGTTCTCGGCGATCAGGGTGATCGTGCCGCCGTCCGCCTTGCCGGACAGACCGTGCCGGATGGCGTTCTCCACCAGCGGCTGCAGGGCCAGGAACGGCAGCACCACCTGCAGCACCTCGGGGGCGATCTGCAGCTTCATGTTCAGCCGGTCGCCGAAGCGGGCCTGCTCCAGGCGGAAGTAGCGCTCGATGTTCTGCAGCTCGTCCTTGAGCGTGGTGAACTCGCCGCCGCCGCGGAAGGAGTAGCGGGTGAAGTCGGCGAACTCGTGCAGCAGCTCCCGGGCCCGCTCGGGGTCGGTGCGGATGAACGAGCCGATGGTGTTCAGCGCGTTGTAGATGAAGTGCGGGGAGATCTGCGCGCGCAGCGCCCGGACCTCGGCCAGGGCCAGTCGGGACCGGGACTCGTCCAGCTCGGCCAGCTCCAGCTGACCGGAGACGTACCGGGCGACCTGGGCGGTGGCCCGCAGCAGCACGGGGCCGGGGGTGGTCTCGGTCAGCGCGCACAGGGTGCCGACGATCCGGCCCTCGATCTCCAACGGCGACACCACCAGGCCGAGCACCGCGCAGTCGTTGCGGCCGCAGTCGATCTGGGTGTGCGAGGCGACCTGCTGGCGGCCGGTGTCCAGGGCCTGCCGGGCCAGCTCCTCGACGTCCAGGCTGTGGTGGTCGCTCTCCCCGTCCCAGGCCAGGACCACGCCGTCGGCGTCGGTCATGGTCAGCCCGCAGGTCTCCAGCAACGTGCGCAGGTAGGGCAGGGCGAACGCGGCGGACTTCGCGGACAGCCCCTCGCGCAGCGCCGGCGAGGCCAGCGACACGGTGTGCAGGGTGGAGAAGGTGGCCGCCTTGAGCGGCGAGTCCAGCTCGCGGCGCTTGGACTGCCACCAGAGCACGCCGAACAGCAGCACCAGCGACAGCAGCGCCAGCAGCAGCCCGATCAGCGCGGACTTGGAATCGAGGAAGGTCGGGAGGTCCATCACTTCACCAGGCGGGACAGCCGGCGGTCGGCGAGGGGTTTGCCGCCGGTCTGGCAGGTCGGACAGTACTGGAAGGAACGGTCGGCGAAGGACACCTCCCGGACCGTGTCCGCGCACACCGGGCAGGGCAGGCCGGTACGGGCGTGCACCCGCATGCCGGACCGCTTCTCCCCCTTCAGCTTGGCCGCCTCCTGGCCCACCGAGCGGGTCACCGCGTCGGCCAGCACGGTCTGCATCGCTTCGTAGAGGTTGTCCAGCTTGGCGTCGTCGAGCCGGCCGGCCACCGTGTACGGGGAGAGCCGGGCGACGTGCAGGATCTCGTCGGAGTAGGCGTTGCCGACCCCGGCGATCACCGTCTGGTCGGTGATCAGGTTCTTGATCCGTTCGGTCCGCTTGGCCAGCACCGCCGCGAACTCGTCGCGGGTCAGGGCCAGCGCGTCCGGGCCGAGCCGGGAGATGCCGGGCACCTCCTTCGGGTCGGTGACGACGTACACCGCGAGCCGCTTCTGGGTGCCGGCCTCGGTGAGGTCGAACCCGGGGCCGCCGACCGAGTCCAGGTGCACCCGCAGCGCGATCGGCCCCTTGCCGGTGGGCTTGGGCGGCGTCGGGCTGGCCGAGTCGTGCCAGCGCAGCCACCCGGCCCGGGACAGGTGGGTGACCAGGTGCAGGCCACCGGCCTCCAGGGCGAGGAACTTGCCGTAGCGGGCGGCGCCGCTGACCTCGCGGCCGTGCAGGTCCGACACCGGGGGTTGGTAGGTCTTCAGCGCGCTCATGCTCGCCGGGTCGACCCGGGCGATCGGGTGGCCCACGGCGTGCTGGCGCAGGTGGTGGGCCAGCGCCTCCACCTCGGGTAGCTCGGGCATGCCTAGTTCAGCTTTTTCATCAGGCCGTCGGACTTGGAGAGCCGGCCGCGTTTGCGGATCGTGTTGACCACCAGCCCGGTCTCGTCGCGGGCCTTGGCCATGCCGCGCACGGTGCCCTCCCAGGCCTCGGCCGGCAGCATCTCGCCGCGCACCGGGTCGAACCCGCCCTGGGTCTGCGCGACCAGCTTCCACGGCCGGCGCAGCAGCCAGCGCACCGGGAAGAACAGCAGGACCAGGATGAACACCAGCTTGACGAACCACGGGACCCGGATGTCGCCGACGTCCCCGGCGACCTTCCAGATCAGCATGATGAACACGAAGAAACCGAGCAGCGCGACGACGACCCACTGGCCGATGCGCCCGCCCTCGACGTCGTGCTCGAACTCGAGCTCGTCGCCGTAGGCCGGCATCCGCAGCATCATCTGCCGCCGTACCGCCCAGACCCGACCGTCGGTGCCCTTCACCGTCTTCGGCGCCATCGTCGTCCCGCCGTCCTGACTTCTCCGCCGCGCGGCGCTCTCACCTGCGCCGTCGCTTTCCACTGTCCCACATCCATAGGACAGCGCGGCTCATCCGTGACCCACCGTGTCCGATTCATGGTCGAGTGACTTCGGTTACCGAAAGCTGAGACGCCAATTCACCCACACGAGCGATCCCACCCTGAAAGGCTGGTGTCGCACCGGCCTATGCGTGACGGCGAGTTACGTTCGCGGCCCAGATCGCGACGGGAGTCATCTCATGCAACGAACGTGGGCCGTGGCGCCCGTCGCCGCCGTCACCGTGCTCGCTGCACAGCTGGCCGCACCGGCGGCCTCGTCGCCCGCCGCCGATCTCTCGACGCCCGCCGCCATGGACGTGGCGCTGGCCGCCGTCGAGCAGGCCGTGAGCTGGCAGTGCGACCTCCCACACCGGACGGCCGCCGAGCGCATCGCCACCCAGCGGGCCATGCGGTCCAACGACCCGACCCCGACCATCGCGTCGCCGGTGACGCCGGCCGCCGGGCCGAACCCGCGACCGATCCCCGGCTTCGGCGGCGACCCCGGGCAGAACCCCCGGGTGAAGGTCAACGGCGGCTTCCCCTCCGGCGCGGCGGGCGCGGACGTCTACCAGGTCCCACTGCGCGCCGGCGAGGTGTTCTCGGCGACCGTGCGCGGCTCCGCCGGCACCCTGGAGGTGCGCGACCCGAAGGGCGTGCTGGTCGAGGGCTCGTCGGTCGACCGCTCCGGCATCTACCCGCCGGCGTCCCCGCTGCTCGGCGGCGGCAACGCCACTGTGGACCACGTCGCCGCGGTCAACGGCATCCACACGATCACCGTCCGGCCGGCGAAGCCCGGGTCAGGTGCGTCCGAGCCGTCCGACGAGTCGGGGGCGTCGGGGGGCTCCACGGGCACGTCCGGGGGCTCGACGAGCACCGCTCCTGGATCTCCGGCTCCGACGTCCCCAGCTCCCCGGGCCGCCGCTCCCGGGTCCCCGGTTCCGACGTCCCCAGCTCCCGGATCCCCCGCTCCCGGATCCCCCGCTCCCGGATCCCCGGTGCCCGGCGGGCCCGCGGCGGCCGGGGACGAGCCGGACGGGACGGTGCCGGATCCGGCCCAGGTCCCGGCGCCCGGGTCGGCGGCCGCGCCGTCCAACGCGGCGGTGGACGCCGGACCTCGGGTGCTCCCGCCGGCCGCCCTCGACGCCCCGACCGCGAAGCCGGACCAGGAGCCCAGCACGGCGCCCACGCCGAACGCCGCCGGCCCGGGCGGCAGCGTGGATCCGGATTCCGGCGACAAGAGCGACAAGGACGAGAAGAAGTCCGGCGACAAGGACAAAGCGGACAAGGCCGACAAGAAGGGCAAGAACACCGAGCCGGCCGGCGGCCCCGCCGCGGTGAACCCGTCGGAGGTCGCCGCCCCACCGGGCGCGCCGCCGGCCTCCGACCCCCGCGCTTACCAGGTGGACATGGGTATCTTCCGGCCCGTCCGCAGCGCCGCGCAGAAGATCGTCCTGGAGTTCGGCGGGGCGGCCATCGACACCCGGAAGTTCGGCCTGGAGACGGCGAACAACGACGTCAAGCTGTCCCCGCTGAGCACCTTCCTGCCCCGCTTCGGGCTCACCGCCGCCGACCAACCGGCGCTGATGAAGCGGGTGGTGGACACCGTCCGGGAGAACCTGTCGGCGGCCGCCGGCGGTGGCCCGGTGGACGTGACCGCCGCCGAGAAGCCGGACGCCTCCACGTTCGGCAAGCCGGGAGTGAGCCGGGTGGTGGTCGGCGGCAGCTCCACCGAGGCCGGCATCTCCACGGTGGGCATCGCGGAGTCGGTCGACCCGGGCAACTTCGCCCAGGAGGAGACCGCGCTGGTGCTGCTGGACAAGCTGTCAGGGCCGGTCGATCGTGGACCTAACGGCAACCCGGTTGCTCTCAGCAACTACCTACCGCTTCAGGCCGCTCGCTCTGTGCGGATCGAGTTCGTCGCCCGGTCACTCGGCAACATCGCGTCACACGAAGCCGGCCACTTTCTCGGCAGCTGGCACACGGATCCCAAGTCTGGGCGACACGACTTGATGGCGCCCGGAGACGTGATCGGGGCCTTCGGGTTGGGCCCAGATCGTCAAGGCATCACCGCGGATGACGCGCGTGTCCGGTTCGGCCAGGACACCTTCGACCCGGACCTGGGCTTCTACGGCACTGAGGATACGCGCAACCGCACCCTGGTCGGCCTCCGAGGGATGCCCAGTCCGAGTTGAGGTCACCTAACGCGCTCCTCACCCATTAGAGTGATGATCAGCGTTTCCGCCCCACGCTCCTCCCCTGATGCCGTCAGATGGTGCCGACAAGATCGCATCCACAAGGAGCTCTCATGGTTCGGTCAATTCCCCGCACCGCGATTGTCGCACTGGCATTCGTCTCGGCGGCAGCGATCCCTTCACCTCTGGTCGCAAACCCCTCCCCTCAGGCTGACCCAGTTACATTGCTTGCGCAACTATCGGGAAAGCCCGGATCACCCGAAGGTGTGGACACCCTGCTCCGCGTGGCAGCATCGGTGCCCGACGGCGTTTATCGGCAAGGACCGGCGGCAGTCCAGCAGTATCTGAAGCAGAAGTATCAAATTTCTCGCGCCTACAGCACCTTGGGTGCGTGCGCTGGAGGCATTGTCGCGGCGATTGGAGCCAACGCGGTCGTCGCAGCGAAAGTATTCAAAGTCAAGAAAGCCGTGGAAGCCCTCGGAGGAATAGCTAGAGCCGTCGACCAAATTCGCGGTAAGATCAAGCGTGGCAAGAAGTTCAACGACGCCGTCTACGAGGTCTTCAACGAAGGAGGCGCAGGTCTCGGGGCGATCGCCCTGGAGATATTCTCGCTAGACCTCGTCGCCAACAACTGCTTCTAGTCGTGCGCATCTCCAACCGCCAAGATCGAAAGGAGTCCGATGAATGCTGCAGTCGAGACGGTACGGTGGATCTTCATCGCAGGCGCCGTGGCAGCGCTCATAACGCTTGCCGTTCAAGTGACGACAGGTCTCAGAAAGAGCACCCCCCTCGGTGAGGTATTGAGCGGAACCTGGGTTGGCACTCGCCACCTAGCACTATGTCTTCTGTTTGCGGCCCTGGGCCATATTT
>JAESFN010000621.1_pt1 | contig 27388 bp, 26 predicted proteins | sample 9269411 | NCBI WGS metagenome assembly JAESFN01 (sample SAMN14505399, study PRJNA617100) | algae metagenome | isolation source: Iphinoe sp. HA4291-MV1 and co-occurring heterotrophs from trail next to... | place: USA: Maunawili Falls, Hawaii | collected 2009-07-25
ATCCAAACCATTAGCACTGAAACTGCGACAAACAGCAGTTGCACCGACATCCAAACCACCAGAACCCTCCCCAACAGCAATTTCACCGACATCCAAACCATTAGCACTGAAACTGCGACAAACAGCAGTTGCACCGACATCCAAACCACCAGAACCCTCCCCAACAGCAATTTCACCGACATCCAAACCATTAGCACTGAAACTGCGACAAACAGCAGTTGCACCAACATCCAAACCACCAGAACCTTTAACTCGTCGGGAAAATAGGAGTCGGCTTGCTGCAAAATCCTCTCTTGAACAGTTGGAGAATAGGACTAATTCACCAGTGCCCCAAAGGACACAGCGTATGGCACCATCGCGGTTTCAAAGTCAGCCAACTACATTGCGAAAGCTGTCTCGAGTTCAGCCATCTTCAAAATCAGGTGGAGCAAGCAGTTTGGGCGGTCCGATCAGTTTATCTCATCGTGATTTTGCAAGCAATAATCTGGCAGCCCTGCCTAATCCCAACCGCCTTAATCGATCTACACAAGGTATTGATGCCCGTCAAGATGCAAACATTAGCGCTTATCTACAGCAACTACAGGAGCAAGTGAGACAGCAGTGGATACCTGGACTCACCCAATCTTCCCAACGGACAGTGCTTCACTTCACCGTGAGCCGAGCAGGTTTGGTGAGCAATCTCCGGATCGCACAAACCTCTGGATTGAGCGTCACTGATGAGGCAGCACTCAGTGCTGTGAAGCGAGCAACACCCTTTGCTCCTTTTCCCACAGGATATACAAAAAACTATATCAATATTCAATTTACATTTAATATCAATGTCTATGGGCAGCTAGAGCTATGGAGGAATGGTCAATAAGGTGCACTTCTTTCTTACAGCTATTTTCAGGTAAATGAACCACATTTTTTTGCCTCACGCATTCGGCGGAGCCGTTCTCGCAGAGTAGGCGCAAAGGCGAGCCAGTACTGCACCGACGTTTCCCGACAGAGGTATCTGGCGTCGCAAAGAAGAACGCACTCGTTGTGGTCTAAATAAATGAAAACTGCTGTAAGATAGCACCAAAGAAGACGCGGAGACAAAAAACTTCCCCGCGTCCGATGTGTCCCCTTCAATCCGTTGTGCACAGCATCTAACCCACTTTCCGCACTTCATCGTGTAATACGCGTAGATTTCCAAAATCTGGCTAACAATGGTTAAATAAACAGCACGAATTACCAATGAATTTCAATATTAATACTTAATAATCTAAGCATTATTAGAAATAATTCTTGAAAATCAAGATAATACATTTTGAAGTGCGGAATATGGGATCTAATATTATGTCCGGTGATAGCTAATATATGCTTTCCTTCTACCTGTGACACACAGTGATCTGATAGACTTCGTACTAATTCTCCTACTGTCACATTCTCATTCTCCAAAAACCGATAGTACCCTACTTGCTCGGCTCTGTTTTTACTTATTTGGCGAATGCTAGGCACTTACAAGTAATAAAATATCCAGCCGTGTCAAGCGCCCTCCGGGCGCTTGACAGCCTCAACGCAAGGATTTGGAAGAATCGATAAATTAGACGGCGCTCTATTTTATTTTTTGGATCTCCCCTAACTGATTGATGTTTTCCCATTGCTTCATACAATGCTGCCCCCTTTTTATCAGTCGTGGGTCAATAATGCTTTTCCCTCAACGACTTGAGCGTGTATTCTTATAGGATTTTCCACTACCGCCTATCCTCTACAATCCCTTCCCTTAGTAGTTTACCTGGACTTGTGTGTACACCGTAGCCCTTAGGAGAGGGGAGTCGAGACGTTAATGAAAGTGGATAAAATAGCGATCGCATAGAATTATGAAACTGGTTTGGTGCGATCGCTCATGATGACAAGCCGTTACACATCTACACACCTGTGCCGAAAGATTATTCACTGGCTCTGGCGCGGAGCGCGGGAGCAGAAAAGAGGGTTTGAAATCCAGCCTGACGCTGTGTGACAGGTTCTGGGGCAGAGTTCCAGAGGCTTTCGTAGTAGAAGAAAGTCACGCCCAAACCACGTTCTTGGGCAGCCCTTACCTGGGAATGAATTTGTTGCATTGGAACTGGACTACTTCGCAATCCTGCCATCACACCGATTCCTGTTGGAATGATTTGTTGCACCTCTTGAATTTCTGGGCGAGAAATTGTTGCGAGAAAACTTTGCAAATTGGGACGATAAACTTGCACGATAAGTTCGTCTACTATATCCTGCCGCACCCAAGTGAGCCAGTCTTGTAGTTGAAACTTGTAAGCAAAGTCATAGTAATTGGGGGAAACGGAGAAAATCGCATAGGGTTTTCTCGCTTTCACAGCTTGATTGAGTTGTACCATAAATGCTGTGATTTTATCTGCTCGCCAGCGCATCCATGTTACGTCTTGGGGATTAGCTGGGGGAGCCTTCTTGGTTTCCTGAGTATACAATGCAACCGTATATTTATCATAGCCAAATTCGTAGGGCAAACTCATATTATCGTCAAACTGAATGCCATCGACATCATATTGGGTGACGATTTCCAGTACAAGATCGGTAATAAACTGTTGCACTTTTGGATGGAAGGGGTTAAGCCATGCAACTTCACCAGCAGCGCTGATCGAAGTTTCGCTACCATCCCGCTTTTGTGTAAACCAATCTGGATGATTCAATGCCAGTTCTGACGTTGGGGGAGCCATGAAGCCAAACTCAAACCAGGGAATCACCAGCAAGCCTTGGCGATGCGCTTGGGCAATCGCGTCTGCGAGAATATCGTGTCCATCAGAACCTCGTAAGACAAAGGGCTGGATACCTGCACGTTTTGCCACGGCGCTGGGATACATTACGTACCCAGAATTCCATACTACAGGATAGATCGTGTTGAAGTTCAACCGTCTCAATTGACTCATGCCATCCTGCACTTTGGTGCGGTCCTTGAGAGTATCAAAATCATTGTTAGTCATCCAAACCCCACGAATTTCCTGACGGGGTTGTTGCGCGATGCTCTCAGAGGAAGGCACCTCTTGGGCAATTGCAGGAGTAAGGCTGTCTACTAGCAGGACTGTAACGAATGATATCAGAACGAGGAGTGGAAAAAGACGCTTGAGCGCCCACTTCGCGATCGCTCTGCGCCATCGCCCGAAGGGCGCTGTCGCCAATCGCTGCCAACCTTGAGAAATGAAACGCAATTTCATCGGCTTGAATGATGCATTGGCTACCGAAGTGCGCCACCGCTGACTTTTGTGATGGAATCTACTCATCATACAGTATATAAGTATTTATCCTTGTTAAAGGATTCGTTGATTGGTAGTCATTCATTCAATGCCGCGCATTCAATTGTTGCATCAGAGAAACTGAAGCAGACTTAGCACAGCAGGATAGTTGACGCAGCTAGTAGGTCAATAGTGCCGATAATATGTATAATTAATGACTTTTTAAGGTAATATCAAATAAGATACTATCCAGTGCAAAGTTACTCGAAATATTGCTTTGACTAGCTTCCAGCATTTTTCTTTTTGTCTGAAAAAATACAACAAAGTACTTTGTAGTAGCAATTTGAGACTCGTACACACTCACTGAAAGTAGCGGCGTACTTTTTTAATGCATAAGTTGCTTTGGCTAACAACTACTGAAAACTAGACAGAAACTAGCTGTAATCAAAAAGGATGCATCAATGTCAGGCACTTTAACTCTCAAAAAGGATACTGTTTTCAAGCAAGACCCCTTTGGTAAGGATCAAGACCAGGCTAAAGTTAAAGCAAATCAGCCAATTAAATTTTCGTATATTGAGATTAAGGATTATAGGGGGACACCATTTACTCAACACCAGCACTTGGAAGTGCATCTTGAGAACTCCATCCCGCCTGACGGAAGTAATAAGCCTCCCATATTCACTTGGTTTGTTGATGTGAAGGATGTCGCGAGAATAGAGTAGAGAAATTCTCAGCGCTTAATTCCCTTGAACCGTTCTTTCGCTGCCTGAAACGCATCTTGCATCACAGACTGAATTTTTTGGGGATCGGGTTTCTTACCTCCCATTAAATCACCGAAATACACACAAGCTCCTTCTCCCAGTGCCCAAGTATAGGCGGCTGCCCAAGAAGCAGCTATCACACTGCCAAAACCTGGTATAAATTTAATTAACTCACGTCCGACTGCCCGTGCTAGGAAGCCACTGGCGATCGCGCTGACAACACCTCCTGCCTGTGATGGGGTTAAAGTCTGTCCATACAATTTCCCTAGCAGCCCCACCATTGAGACTTGCAACGCAGTGAGCGCTGGCATCGTCGCAAAAGGAAGCGGCACAGCTGCTATGGTAGCTGATATGATGGCGAATACTAAAATGTAACGGCGTCCAACGTCCCGATAGAGATTACCAATTTGTTTGCTAGTGTCCTCATCTAATAACTGATAAATTGTTCGGGCTTCTGCTTCTGGTAGTAAGTCTGCTAAGGCATCTCTCAATGCTTCTAAGCCATAAAACACCGGCGTATAGCCATCTTCTTCCAGTGTGAAGTCGATGAGAACAGCACAATCATACAATCCTGCAAAAGCTTGCTGTATTGCAGCGAATGCCCGGTTAACCTCATGATAATCTGGTGGATATGCCGGGTGATTAGATGTACCAGGAGGATAAACTTCATGCAAGCAAGTCACCGCCAGCAAACAGGGAATATCTGGATACTTTTGACGCAGCTGCTGAGCAATTTGTTGCAGTGTATCTGTCGCAAAATCATTGATTTTAACCGTCAGAATCAAAATTTTGGCGCGATGACTCTCTTGTTGTAAATTTCCCACCAATTCCTGAATAATGACTTGAGTGTCCTGGTTGACATCTCCTAGTCCGACAGTATCTGTAAAAATGAGTAACGGTAAGTCACCCGAAGGGTAGGCATAGCGCTCAGTGTGTTGTGTGTGGGGACGAAATCCTTGACCGATAATCTCTGCCGAAACACCCGTCAATCCTCGTACAATTGAACTTTTTCCTGCTTGGGGTTTACCAATCAAAAGAGCTTCAGTGGTTGGCAGTTCTGCTCGAATTGCCTTCAAAATTTCTGCAACCTGAGCCTCGTTGACGCTAAACCACCCTACAATTGTCTGTGCTACTTTCTCTATGGGTAAGAATTTCATCAAGCGTGCTGTCGTCTGGTTCCAAACGCCTGTAATGCGATTTGTCCGTGAATCATCCACCGACTTAGTCGTCATATCATCAGTCGGTTTGCTGAACTGTTGAGAATCAGCTGATACTAAATCAGCATCATGTTGTTCAGTCATTTGTTTGAACCTCACACGACTATAAGTCGCGTGATTCCTGCTTCAACGATCTCCGCCTGGATTACTCCAGGACTTACAAGTTCTCCACAGGCATTTAGAGCATCCGGCATACCGACGGCTGCTGTTAAAATTCTTAATCCCTCACCCAAAATATTTAAAGCGGCGTTCGCATCTCTTAAGTTGTAACTACTACAACTAGGGCAAGACCATTCACGCAACTTTAAATCTTTGACTAACGGATTGATGAAACCACAATCATTACAAGTCTGAGATGATGGGTAAAATGTACCAACTTTCTGCACAATTCTATCGTGCCATAAGGCTTTGTATTCCAGCATGGTAACGAATTTAGACCAACTAGCATCTGAAATACTTAGGGCTAATTTGTGGTTTTTTACCATGTTAGCAACTCGTAAATCTTCAATACAGATAATACTGTTTTCCTTGATAAAACGAGTTGAAAGCTTATGCAGAAAGTCGTCTCTCAAATTGGTAATGCGTTCGTAGGTACGAGCCAGCTTGATTTTCGCTTTGACTCTATTGCTACTGCCTTTTACAGACCGAGATAGTTTTTTCTGTGCCTTGCGTAACTTCCTATGCAGAGTCCTGTAATATTTGGGATTATCTACCGTCTCGTTATTGCTAGTAATCAAATAAGATTTTAGTCCTAAGTCTAAGCCAATATTTTGACTGACTTGGGGATATTTTTCGCTCTCTGTTTCGCACAAAATACTAGCAATATACTTGCCCGTTGAAGTACGAGTGATGGTCACGTTCACAAGCTTTCCAGTAATCTCTTCAGACTTGTGAAACCTTACCCATCCTAGCTTTGGAAGTTTTAAACGATTCTCTATTACTTGAATGTTGCCGTTAGTAAGGTTGGTCTTATATGATTGCTTACACCCATACTTCTTTTTAAACTTAGGAAAACCTACACCTTTTTTATTTTTTGCTTTCTTGAAATCAGCAAAGAAGTTTTTGTATGCTGCCTCTAAATTCTTGAGTGAATTCTGTAAAGCAAATTTATCTACCTCTTTGAGCCATTCAATATCTTTTTTAAGTAGAGTTAACTGCTGACTACAAGCGTTATAATTTAACGTTTTTTGTTCCGTGCTGTATAGCTCTTTCCTCAGTGCCAAAAAGCGGTTATACACAAACCTAGCACATCCAATAGTCTTGTTAATTAAGACGAATTGACTGTGATTAGGGATAAGTGTAACTTTAAATGCTTTCTGCATTCTGATTCTCTATATATTTCTTGACTTGTGACTCTGTGTTTTCTGAAACCGTGGCTACAAAATAACTTGGATTCCAGAGATGCCCACCCCATAATTTTTTCTTGAGTTGCGGAAACTGAAGAAATAGTTTTCTAGCTGATATCCCTTATCCCCGTAGTTGCCAATGACCAAGCATTACTGCCATACTTCGCCAAGACTCCCAACGGGATAAAGGTTTCCTTTCGCCAATGTAGCGCATAACTTCGGGATCGCTACACATCTGAGTGTAAGCATCAAGGTCTTCTTCACGAAATCCGCGTAGGATAAGACGTTGGGTTTCCACTTGAGGAATATACATGTATACTTGGTGCACCATGCTTGTCTCTTGAGATTGGTGTAGTGTATGGAATGTGTGAATTTTTCCTTTTACACCTCTGACAGGAGAAAATATTACTATTATAACATCCTTTTTGTAAAGCATTGTTAATAAAGTGTTTCAAAAGTTATTTGATAAAGAAATTAAATACAAGAGTTAAAAATATTCAAAGAATAACTTATGAAATTCTTGATATATTGTGAAACAAGCTACAAATCACGTGATGTGCAACTTTTGTCTTTCACTTGTCACATCTTGGGGTTTCTGTCAATAGTTTGCAGGAAAACTACAATTATCTGCAAGAAGCAACCGTTGACACAAAATGTTTCCTAATCTGTCCCCTAATACAGGGAATGGGTTTGAGGTGAGGGAAGTTGCACGTAACGTGATTTGTAAATAACAAAGAGTGACTTCTTGGAAGGGAAATATGTCTTACGCGCAAACGAAGACTCAGACAAAATCAGGTTATCAAGCTGGGGTAAAAGACTATAGATTAACATATTATACCCCCGATTACACTCCTAAAGATACAGATGTTTTAGCGGCATTCCGCGTAACACCCCAACCTGGAGTTCCACCCGAAGAGGCCGGCGCTGCTGTGGCTGCTGAGTCTTCCACTGGTACTTGGACAACTGTATGGACGGACTTGCTCACCGACCTAGACCGCTACAAAGGTCGTTGCTATGACATCGAACCAGTTCGCGGCGAAGACAACCAATTCATTGCTTACGTTGCCTATCCTCTGGATCTGTTTGAAGAAGGCTCTGTCACCAATATGTTTACCTCCATCGTGGGGAACGTGTTTGGTTTCAAAGCTCTAAAAGCATTGCGTCTGGAGGACTTGCGGGTTCCTGTTGCATACCTCAAGACATTCCAAGGACCTCCACATGGTATTCAAGTTGAGCGCGACAGACTGAACAAGTACGGTCGTCCTTTGTTGGGTTGTACGATTAAGCCCAAGTTGGGTCTGTCTGCTAAGAACTACGGACGCGCCGTATACGAGTGCTTGCGCGGTGGCTTGGACTTCACCAAAGACGACGAAAACATCAACTCTGCACCATTCCAACGGTGGCGCGATCGCTTCTTGTTCGTTGCAGATGCTATCCACAAATCACAAGCGGAAACTGGTGAAATCAAAGGTCACTACCTGAACGTAACCGCTCCTACCTGTGAAGAAATGCTGAAGCGGGCAGAGTACGCTAAAGAACTCAAAATGCCCATCGTCATGCACGACTACCTAACCGCAGGCTTCACAGCCAACACAACATTAGCTCGCTGGTGTCGTGACAACGGTCTTTTGCTGCACATTCACCGCGCAATGCACGCCGTTATCGACCGTCAAAAGAACCACGGTATCCACTTCCGCGTCTTGGCTAAGGCGCTGCGGATGTCTGGTGGTGACCACGTCCACACCGGAACCGTAGTTGGTAAATTGGAAGGCGATCGCGCAATTACAATGGGTTTTGTTGACCTGCTGCGTGAAAACTATGTTGAGCAAGACAAGTCTCGCGGTATCTACTTCACCCAAGACTGGGCTTCTATGCCTGGTGTAATGGCAGTTGCTTCTGGTGGTATCCACGTATGGCACATGCCTGCACTGGTAGAAATCTTCGGTGATGACTCCGTACTACAGTTTGGTGGTGGTACTCTTGGTCACCCTTGGGGTAATGCTCCTGGCGCTACCGCTAACCGCGTTGCTCTAGAAGCTTGTGTTCAAGCTCGTAACGAAGGTCGTTCCTTGGCTCGCGAAGGTAACGACGTTATCCGCGAAGCTGCTAAGTGGTCTCCTGAACTGGCTGCTGCTTGCGAACTGTGGAAGGAAATCAAGTTCGAATTTGAAGCAGTTGATACCGTCTGATCATCAAGTAAAAAGTTAAAAGGTAAAAGAAAACAATCTTTTTTCTTTTGACCTTTGACCCTTACGGGTGTCTCCTCCAACAGAGGCTGCGCCAACGCCAGTTGCTGTAGCCTGTGAAACCCGTACACCGCACTGGCTCACTTTTGACTTTTTACTTAATTCTGGGGCTGGGGTCAAGCATGGATATTAAGCAAATTGCGAAGGACACAGCCAAGACGCTGCAAAGTTACCTGACTTATCAGGCACTAAGAACGGTGTTGGCTCAAATTAGCGAAACAAATCCTCCCTTGGCGCTTTGGCTACAACGCTTTTGTGCTGACAAAATTCAGGATGGAGAAGCATACATTGAGCAACTCTTCCAAGAGAAAGCCGAATTGGCTTTGCGGATCATGACTGTGAGAGAACACATAGCGGAACAAGTCACTGAATACTTACCCGAAATGGTTCGCACAGGTATTCAGCAAGCTAATATGGAACACCGTCGTCAGCATCTTGAGCGAATCACGCAAATAGATACATCAACTCCCAGTCCTGAACCAGAAACGCAAGCAACCTCAGATCCAAACAATGAACAGTGAACAGTGAACAGTTATCAGTTAACAAATGATAACTGGTAACTGGTAACTAATGTCAATCACAACCCATTATCATTTACTATGCAAACCCTACCAAAAGAGCGTCGTTACGAAACCCTTTCCTATCTACCTCCCCTCAGTGATGCTCAAATTAGCAGGCAAATTCAGTACATCTTGAATCAAGGTTATATTCCGGCGATCGAGTTTAACGAAGTCTCTGAGCCTACTGAGTACTACTGGACATTGTGGAAACTGCCTTTGTTCGGCGCTAAAAGCACTCAAGAAGTACTAAGCGAAATTCAAGCTTGCCGTTCTCAGTACTCTAACCACTTTATCCGCGTTGTTGGTTTCGATAACATCAAGCAGTGCCAAATTCTTAGCTTTATTGTTCACAAACCCAACAGATACTAAAGCTAATCAGTTGGAAATCATTTTGAGAGAATTGTAAGTAATTTATCCTCCAATATAAAGAGGTAGAGCTAGTTATCTACCTCTGTTTTTTCAAGAACTGTACTAGTACCGCAAGGCGGAAGTCAAAAGTCACTCATTCAAAAGTCAAAAGTATTATGGAGTGGGCTTTTTATAGATTTGAAATGGTTGCCCTATTTACGCCGTGACGTACTAGGGTTGTTGTTTTGCTTGTACTGCCTGCCTTACTGTTTCCTCATCCAATCCTAAAGCAAGAGCCACTTGCTCAACACTTAATCCCATTGTCAATAACTGAGGTACTGTTTCTAACTTGCCTTCTAGCTTACCTTCTAACTTGCCTTCTAACTTGCCTTCTAACTTACCTTCTAACTTGCCTTCTAACTTGCCTTCTAACTTGCCTTCCAACTTGCCTTCTAACTTACCTTCTTGAAAAGCTTCCTGATAGACTCTCGTTTGCTTTAACTCACTCAATCCCAACATTTTCTCTATCTCCTCCCGGCTGAGACGCGGAAATTTATAGACTATTATCGTTTCTATCAATTGTATGAGTTCTCGCTTGGCAACTTCATCAGCTATTTGTTGTTGAGTAGAGGTTATCAACTCCCTGGCTCTTGTCGCCGCAGTTTCTTCTGGTTCTATCACTAATTTAACAGTCTCAATACCAATAGACGGATCGGTAATAGAGATGAGTTCATCCAGAAACACGCGAGTGACCCTTCGAGGATTGAGTAATTCAATATAGCGCTGTGTCTTTCCTGTATCTAGACTCCTGGTTGGCAAAATGACAACACCACGCCAATTATTTGTCAATTCTGTTTTGTCCAGGTAATTGAAGATTTCGGCAAAGAAGCGAGAATAGAACTTTTTATCAGCTTGAAACTGGACTTCAGCAAAATAAATCGGTAGTTCAGATGCATCCGTCGCTGGGAGGAAAACACCATCAATTCTAAAGGCAAGTTGCTTGACTTCAATCGATGAGAATAGATAGGCGTCAGCGAGTTGGGGTGGTTGGTTAATGAGTTCAAAGAAAATACTAGGAAAACTTTGGAAGAGGCGATAAAAAATGGTGTCGGTTTTCACTTAGTTAGAGTCATTGATTCAATATGGTATTTTACAAACAAACCATTACCTAAGTTACTTGACTTAAGGCAATAATAATGAGCTATCTTTTTATTCGGTGGTTGTATTTCTGCTCAAAAATCGAAAGGGAATATGTACATTTTATAACATAAAATCAGTACTTACTTAAAGAAAAAATCCTTCTTCTCTCAAAATGAATAAAAGTTAGTAGTTAGAAAAAATTAATATTGTTTTAAGGAAGCCAAGCAATCTAACTTGAAATAAGTGTAGACTCTTGGTTGGCAAAGGTCACTAATCCCTATTAGGGATTGAAATTATTGGCAAGGTTTATGAGCTACTATATTTCTCTCCGCTTTCTGGATAAACTTGCAGTTCACATCACCAAAAACTACCTCAACCTTCCTGGTGTTCGAGTCCCCTTAATTTTTGGTATTCACGGGCGCAAAGGTGAGGGTAAATCTTTTCAATGTGAGTTAGTTTTTGAGAGAATGGGTGTCGAAGTGACCCACATATCCGGCGGCGAACTGGAAAGTCCAGATGCTGGAGATCCAGCACGTCTCATTCGCTTGCGCTATCGAGAAACAGCAGAACTCATTCGCGTGCGCGGCAAAATGTGTGTGATCATGATTAACGACTTAGATGCAGGTGCGGGACGCTTTGATGAAGGGACTCAGTACACCGTCAATACTCAATTGGTGAATGCCACGCTAATGAATATTGCCGACAATCCCACCGATGTGCAACTTCCTGGTAGTTATGACGCAACACCTCTACATCGTGTACCAATTATTGTCACAGGTAATGATTTCTCCACTCTCTATGCACCTTTAATTCGGGATGGTCGCATGGAAAAATTTTACTGGGACCCAGACCGAGATGATAAGGTTGGTATTGTCGGCGGAATTTTTAGTGAAGATGGGCTTTCACGCCAAGAAGTTGAAAAGTTAGTCGATACATTCCCAAATCAATCGATAGACTTTTTCAGCGCTTTACGTTCTCAAATTTATGATGAACAAATTCGCAACTTCATACATGAAATAGGAGTTGAGCACGTATCTCAACGTGTGGTTAACAATGTTGAAGGTCCACCACAATTTAGAAAGCCCGATTTTAGATTGTCTCACTTAATTGAGATGGGCAACTTAATATTTGGTGAACAACAGCGAGTCCAGAGTTCCCAATTGGTGACTGAGTATAATCGCGGCTTATACTCTCGTAATCAATCTGCACCTTCTCCTGCTGTGACACCAACTCCTCAGCCATCAAGCAATGGCGCAAGTCAAGGTGCAACATCTAATGGATACCAAAAACAACAGGTATCGAATACTCATTTAACTCTGGAGACACAAGAACAGATACGTGAAATTTTGTCTGGTGGTTACAGAATTGGCATTGAGCACGTAGATGAGCGCCGCTTCCGTACAGGTTCTTGGCAAAGCTGCGTGACAAGCCCTATTACCGGCGAACAAGATGCAATATCAACTGTGGAATTCTGTCTTGGGGAATATAGCAATGAGTATGTGCGCCTAGTAGGTATTGATCCAAAGGTGAAGCGACGGGTTGTAGAAACGATTATTCAACGCCCGAATGGGAGAGTTGGTAGTTATTGAAGTTCGTAGAAATGATTCAGCATTAACTCTACCTCAGTCAGTAGAAGATAAAAAGGGAAACTCAGTTTTGACATTCCACCGCCTGCTATCGTGCAGCAACAATGTTAGATTGGAAGCAGTAAACTCAAAGTGTAACTGTTGCTTTTCAAATTCAGACCAAGCAGTCTTAAAGTTCTGGCGCGTTAAGTCTTTAAACGCAACTGTCATGTGGGGAGCAAAGGGACGGTTTGTTGAGGTTACAAACAATGCCGTGGTTTGTGAAGATAGAAGAAGGAAAAGTTGATAAGTCCACCTTTGACCAATATGTAAGCGCTCATAAGGCTTACGTACAGGAATTGATTGCTAAAGGACACAAAGCAAAAACAGGCTACTGGGCACAAACAAGCGGAGGCATGATGCTGTTTGAGGCAACCTCAATGGACGAAGCAGAAGCTATTATAGCTGGTGATCCATTGGTACAAAACGGCTGTGTTAACTATAAGCTTCATGAGTGGAAAATTGTAGTCGAATAACACACAGTCTGAAAATTTAATGCTATTGTGTTTATAGACCTGGATCTACGCGGCAGCAACGCCCAAATCTTGTCAGGACCGGAAGGTAGCAGCAACACGGGATGCTTGTGGCAGGCGTAGTCTCCGGGTCGCCCCATTTTAGGAGCGCAAGAGCAACAATGCCCGGTTTTGGAGATGTTGTTAAAAAAGCTTTTTACCTTGGTGTTGGGTTGGCTTCTTATGCAGGAGAGAAAGCAGGCGGGACAATAACCGAACTGCGATCGCAAGTCCAAAAGCTGGCTGATGAAATGGTTGCGCGGGGCGAAATGACGACAGATGAAGCCCGCCGCTTTGTTGAAGATATGATGAAGCAGGCACAGCAACCACCTATATCTGCTCCCAGTGCTGACCAAACACCTCCCTCTGAACCTCGCCGTATCGAAATCATAGAGGAAGATGAGGCGCCAAGTACGGTAAAGGTTACTCAACCCACTGAGGATGTGGATAAGCTACGCGATAAAGTCAGACAAATGCAAGAAGAACTGCGTAGATTACAACACGATAGGTAGTCGGGAATTATCTGGTAGGAGCGCTTTAGCTAATTTCCGAAAGATTTCCCGGTAATGTAAAATTTTTGTTCAAACATTGTCCTCAGGGTGTACTAAAGTGCTTCAAGCCATGTAGTATTAAGCGTCCAGTAAAGAATTTGTAAGGACGTCAGGTTTATGGAAAAGTGGCAAAAAGAGTTTTGGGACATGATAGAAACAGTGGCTGATGAAGTAGAACGTTTCTTCCTGGGGATGACGGAGATGGTAGATACCCTTTTTGAGATCACAGAAGAGATTACCGAGCAAGTACAAAATACCATAGCCACTGAGTTAGATCAGTATTTGCAGGAGTTGGCTGACCCTATTTTGGAAGTTTACTGGGAACTGGAAGACATTATTATAGATGATGTCGATTTGGGTTTTCCTTATCCTGTTGAACCCTGTGTAGAAAGAAATCCCGCTTGCATTGGTTGTCGTCATTACCACGGTCAAGTATATGGTGGTAATTTGTTAGTTTGCGGTATGCATCCCTATGGATGGGAAGATGAAAATTGCCCAGATTGGGAACAGGAAGAGTTATGATGAGTTAGTCAATAGTCCAGAGTCCATAGTTAAAAATGAGAAAATCTTGACTATTGACTATTGACTGTTGACTATTGACTGTTGACTGTTGACTCTTGACTATGGAAATGAAATATGGAGAACGCAACATTGCGGAAGGACAACTCATCACATTTCCCAATCCGCGTGTTGGAAGACGATACGACATTAACATTACCTTGCCGGAATTTACATGTAAATGCCCGTTTTCTGGCTATCCTGACTTTGCCACAATTTACATTAACTACATCCCTAATGAGCAAGTCGTGGAATTGAAGGCGCTAAAGTTATACATTAATAGCTATCGCGATCGCTGTATTTCCCACGAAGAATCTGCCAACCAGATTTTAGATGATTTTGTTGCTGCGTGTGACCCAATAGAAGTCACAGTCATGGCAGATTTCACACCTCGCGGTAATGTACATACAGTGATTGAAGTGCGACATCAAAAGTCAGCATAAAAATGCTTTAGCCGTAAGATACTATACCGGCGCAAGCATTGTTAGCCTGAAAAATTAAGGCATGAATACCAGGTAACAAGGTTTGTGCAGCAGCATGATTTTCTCGATAAACGTCGTAATCTATGTAGCTTTTTTGCAGTTCTCGCTGGGTAATATCTAGTAGTTGTGATATTTCTTGTGATAATTGATTGGCTTCTAGAGCTAGATGAGCAGCAGAAACCAGTCGAGTGTGGGCTTCGTTGAGTGTATCGTGTTGCTGTTGTAGCGATCGCAATATTTGCTGGCTGTCTTCCTCGTGAGGGTTGAAGTAACGGCTATTGAGTTCTCTTGAAGCTTCGTCATCCCAGCGCCTGTGGTTGTCTAGGCGATATTCTTGAAGAGTGCGCGATCGCTGTTGGAGATACCATAGGGTTTCTACCATTTGTATAAGTTGTTTTTCGTACCAAGTTGCTTCTTTCATAAGACTTAAAAACTACCGTCTGGTTTATTGAAATTACTTAGTTGTTCGATACGATAGGCGAGTTCTTGACAACCAAGAAATGCAAATCTTTGGGCAGATTCGGTGGCTTTATCGCCTGTTTGGAAGTGTGTACGAGCAGTGTCTGTAAGTTTTTGGGCTTGTAGCACTTCTAGCATCATTTGTTGGGCGATTTCTTCTGCTTTTTCGGCTTTTTCTTGGGCTACGATGACAAATTTTTCGGCTGCTTGGGCTTCATCAAAGCTGCGTTCGGCGGCGTTAACGGCGGCGTTGGCGTATTCGCGGGCGTTTTGGGCGAAGGTTTCGGCTTGCTGGGCGTTTTTAACAGCATTTTCGCAACATCTAACGCGGGCTTTTGCTTGTTGGACTTCAGTGCGTGCAAGATTTAATTCTCGTTCAGCCGCCCGGAGTCTATTTTGTGCTTCAATCACTCTTGCTTGGGCGGCTGAGTAAGCTGCTTGTTCGGAACTACAGTTACGTGGATTACCTTTACTGTCAGTGGAACTACGGCAACTGTTCAAAGCAGAAGCAGCGCGGGAGAGTTCATTATTGGCTTGTTGGAGGTTATTTTGGGCGGCGTTGTATTCTTCTGTGGCGCGTCGGAGTCTCTCTTCAGCACGTTGTAACCAAGCTCTTGCTTTTTGCAGTTCTCCTTCCCATTGTCTGAGAGTGGCGGTTGCTTTTCGTAAAGCTGACTCGACATCGTATAAGGTAGAGTAAGCTTTGTCTTTGGCTTCAGTAGCTTTTGCTAGTTGCTTTTGGACTTCTGCTGCTGTTTCTTCTACCTGGATGCGATCGCTCTCGGCTTGAGCTTTGATAATGGCGGCGTAGTGTAAAGCTTGTTCTACTCTTTCTGTCGCGCAAGTTTGGGTGTATGCTGCTTCTTGTATGGTGTCGCGTTGAGTATCGCCACAACGTCCAATTTCCACGATTAATTCGTCAAGAATGACCATTAAGATGCGGGGGTCGTAGACGCTCATGGTGTACTACCTTCTTCCCGGTTCAGTTGACTCAGAATTTCGATCCGTTCTCCTAAAAGAACTTTGATTTTTTCTGACTGATTGATATATTCTTGAAATTGAGCTTGGGTACGTAACCAACCACTACGAAATTGGTCAGCATAATGACCTTCAGCCACAGAGTTAAATGCTCGCCAACTATTTTCCAACTGTTGATATTCTGAACGTAATTCCCCAAGATGTCGTTCCAAGCTTGTGTAGTATTCTTGCAACCCTTGGAGTAATTGTTTGGTGTCAGTCATAACTATCATCTACCACGTAAGTATCTACCCAAGTCGCGTAACTTTGCGTCGAGAAACTGTGTATAATTAGGTGCTGTGCGACTGAGATATTGTTTCATCATTTCATCGAATTCTTCCCATTGGGAATCATATTCGCGGCGCATTTCGTCTTGCCATAATGGTGAAACTTTATCGTGGTAGGCTTGTAAATTACGCGTGGAAGCCAGTAACATATCGTTGAACCTGCTTAATTCAGCGTGAAATTTTTGCATTTGTCGAAAGGTCTCATCCAAACTCATACCTGTTGACTCCGCAATTTGAGTGTTTGTCCTATTTGTGCAAGTTGTTCAACGAGGGGAATCTCTGACTCAATGCTGTAAGGTTTGAAACAGACACTTTTATCGTTTTCTACATCTATGTAGAGAGCACAGATAGGAATAGGACCTTCTTTTTGTAGTCGGGAAGCTTCGCGGTTACGGGTGAAGGTGAAAGATTCATCTTCGGACATTTGCAAAGCAACGCGATGGCGGAAATTGAGTAAACCTCGGCGTTCGTCAATGACGTTGGTCAGAGGACGGACACCAGAGAAACTCAAGATAGTATGTATACCGAGGGCTGGTCCTTCTCGATACAAACGGTACAATAGTTGTCCGCAAGCAGAGTCATTTAGTCCGTAACCGTCGTCTACTCGCCGCATTTCGTCTACTTGATCAAGTTCTGTCATCACTGCAAAAATTGTCGGTACGCCCAGACGCTCGTCATCGCTGAGTTGAATACGTTTTTCGAGTTCACCCAGCAAATAGTTGAGGTAATGCAGGATGTTTTTGCGATCGCGTGTAAACCCAACTTTGAAACCACCAGGACGCAACACGCACTCACAAACATTTTCCATTGCTTCTGACCATTCGGTTTCTGCCATGCTGCGGTCAAATATGCTAAATTGCAACTGTTGTGGGTGAGTGGTTACAGCTAAACTCGCTATCATCCCGACTAGCATTCCGTAACGCGCAGCGTTGTTACTCCCGATAATTAAAGCGTTTTCTGCGAGTTTGCGCCGGATAATTATCCTTGTTTGTCCCCGGACACTAAATTCTTGACCAAGCCACATAATATGCGGTTTTTCAGCGGCGAACCAATCAGGAATGTTAAAACCGCCTTCGTAAACTGGCTGACGGGCGAGTGTTTGCCATTCTTTGGCATTTAGCCAGCGCGGCTGTTCTAGTATTTTATTAAGTTGAGGATTTTCAATTAAATTCGGTTGAGCTTTACCATCAAACACCACTGTTAAAGGAAGACTATCAGCAGCTTGAGAAGAAGCTCTTGCATTGAGTTTTTGTAGAAGTTGTTCGCGCCGCTTTGCTTCTAGATAAGCAACTTTACCAAGGTGATTTGCTCCTTCGCCATCATCGCCAGCACGATCATTGACGACAATTTTACCTGGTAAATCGCAAGTCATAATTAAATTTTTCCCGCGTCTCCCAAATTCTGTTAAAGATTGTCTATCAGAATCGGTCATTTGCATTGCCATCCGCAAATGTACGTTACCAAATATGGCTGTTTGGTTTAACATCCCTGGAACACCAAACCGCTGTGATGCAAGTAGCATATGAATACCGGCGCTGCGTCCTTGGGAAGCAAGCTGCAATAATTGGTTAGAGGCGACACCATCTATATCCCCCTCGAAGAGTTCTTGGTATTCATCGACAATGAGAAGAACGCGGGGTAATTGTCCAGCTTGTTGACCTTTGCGACGATACTCTCGTAAATTTACGACTCCCACTTTACTAAACATAGCGTTACGGCGTTCTTTTTCCTCAACTAACTCCGCTAACACACTGCGCGATAACTGGGCTGAGGAATGTAATGAAACGACTTCGGCGTGAGGTAAATGGCGGTAAGGTTGAAATTCTACCCCGTCTTTACCGTCAATGAGATATAACCGGAGTTCTTCGGGGTTGTAACGAGTCGCTAGTCCTAAAATCAAAACGTGGTATAAATTTGATTTTCCCGCCCCTGTCATCGCTCCTAACATCCCGTGAGCGCAGGGACGTCCTTCACCGCTTTCCCCAAACCAGACTTGCAATGTCCCACTACTCCCAGAACCACCAATGGGAGTGTCGATGATGCTTTCAGCGCTATGACGCCACCATTCTCTTTCTGGAATTCCGACGATTTCATCCCAATCAAGTTTGCGTTCCGGTGGTTTGGCTTCGCGGAGTTTGGTAAATAAATTTCTTTGCAGTTCGGGCGGTGGAGGTGCATCAGGAAAGAATTTGAACTCACAAGCAGTTCTACCACCACCGTCATAATGACGATTCAAATCAATGTAATAGGCATTTTTGAATTCATCCATACTCATATCCCTCGGTAAAGAGATATCTTGGTTATAGTGGATGAACAAGTATTTACCCGTACGTGGTCCTGTCGTTCCGACACTTTGCAGTGCTTCAATAGCGCGGCGATCGTATCTGTCAGGAAAGTCTGCAGCAAAAATAAACTTTGGCAATTCTAAAAATGTTTTTAACCACTCATACTTCGCACAGCCATATGTCTCTATTGCCACCCAACCATCAGCTCCACAAATCACCGCACAGATGGCAATGGTCATGATATCGATTAATTTGTGTCTTTTGGTTCGATCTATTCTTGGGTCTTCTATCACTGCAAAGTGGTCAGCAATCGTGATTTTAGGCTTGAGTTTCACGCTTGTGTGGCTTCATTCTACTTTGAGAATGAGAATATCATTTTGAGCGATCGCTCTCTGAACCACTTATATAGTTTATCTGTACTACTTGGAACATACCTCTACTTAGCACTTTTTGCAAATTTAGATGCGTTTGCCCTGACCTGTATCCTCTGATAGTCGTCTAAATGACGGTGTAAAAAGTGGAGGATTGTTTGCAGTAGATTGAGGTTTTCTAGGAGAAGTATTTGTAGGTTTCTGAGTAGAGGGTTTAACTTTAGGTGGAGGCGTGTTTAACTCTGGTGCGTCTCTCTCACTGGAATGAGTTTGTTGTCGGACGCGGGGAATCTGTGCAACGACTTGAGGTATCTCTGGTAGAGCGCTAGATAATTCGGCTTCACCCCCCACTCTGTTCCTCCCAGCCTGAATAGTAGAGTTAGCGCTTATCGGTGGTGGAGCGACATTGGCAAAAGTGCGATCGCTAAAAAATGTATTCCAAGCTGGTGAGTTTAAATTAATAACTCCACATAAGAAGATAGAGAGAATCTTTTTGAGTAACGTTCCGTTTATCGCAGCTAAAAAACTAATGACAGCAATAATGAATAGTCGAATATAACGCATATTAAATTAAGTTATTCTTTGACATAGCAAAACTGCTCGCAAGCGCAACTGTGCTCAAGCGACGCGATTTCTCCTGAGCTTGATAAGTGGATTTACTGACAGAATATAATATTGCGCGTCAGTTCAAGGTTAAGAATTTTGTAGATTCCACGATTTTTTGTATTTAGACATACATAAGACTCTTTTTCATACAAATTCAAGAGTTTTTGCTCCTCACTTATTCTCAAAAAAAGAGATTTCATGACGCTTCATTAATACAATAAAAATTTTTTTAAAGAATTTGTTATCACTTTCTGCCAATTGAATTGCAACTTTCGGACGAATTGATTGCACTTTTCTGCAATATTGCGACGGACAACTGCGAAAAACTTATGACAAGAACGTATTAAGAAGAACTCTGTTGTCAGAACTCCGTAGCATTGTTTTTACATTAACCATTGGGAAGCCGTCTCCGGTAAGGAGAGAATTGACTGGAGTATTGATCCTCCTCCTGATTTAGTACTGGAAATTGATGTGACGAGCTATTCTGATGTGAATGATTACCTCCCTGATCCAATACTGCTCGGATAAGCAAAAATTAGAAACCCGGTTTCTTAAAGAAACCGGGTTTCTGGCACCTCAACTATTCTTAACCGAGCAGTATTGCTCCCTGATCAAGTGCCAGAAGTCTGGCTGTTCCGCAAAAAACAACTGTGTGTTTATCAGTTACAAGGTACAGAATACCTTGTTCAAACTCAAAGCCAATATTTCCCAAATATAAACATCCAGGATATAGTTTCCAGGTGCTTTGAAGTTGCCTATGAGCGGAATACCAGTGCAGCAATTCGTGAACTCAAATAGCTCAAGAATGTGAAATTTGTGGGACTACGGACAATATTGAAATCCACCATATCCACAAACTAGCAGATATTGAGCAAAAAGGGCGTAAAGACCGCCCTGAATAGATGGTCAAAATGTCGGCACGTAAACGTAAAACCCTTGTGGTCTGTCGTCAATGCCACGAGAAAATCCAATATGGACGCTACGACAGTAAAACACTCAAACGTAAAAATTACTGGAAAGCGAAGTGATACGGAAACGGTCATGCTTCGTTTGGAGGGGGGTGGTTGGAAAAGTACCAATACTGGTAACTCGCTGGCTACCTACCCTACATCATGCACAGTTCCGAAGCCGAGCATGGGGGGGTGACTCCCATGCTTAGGTTAACGGATATTTCGCGTTCTGTGTTCTTCTTAAGCCTCTTTTGATGCTTCAATCACGTAAGTTTTATTCTGCACTGCTGGCACCTTCACCACCATTTTCTTACTAAAAGTCAACCCATGATCTCCTTTGTCAATGACAATCGTGTCACCTGGGACAAAAGTATTCTCTAACAACTTAGTCGCAACAGGGTTTTCCACTTCTCGCTGCAGTGCCCGTTTGATGGGTCGTGCGCCGTATACTGGGTCATATCCCACTTCCACGAGGTAATCACAAGCGGCTGTTGATATCTCCAAGGAAATTTTCTGCTCGCGTAGAAGACGTTCCACCCGCTTAAGTTGGATGAGGATGATTTGCCGCATTTCGCTGCGGTTGAGGGTGTGGAAGATAATAATGTCATCCACGCGGTTGAGAAATTCCGGACGGAAGCGCGATCGCAAAGCATCCATGACTCGGTTTCGCATTTTTTCATAATTCGAGTCATCACCAGATATATCCAGTATGTATTCACTACCGATGTTACTGGTCATGACAATGACAGTGTTGCGGAAATCTACTGTTCGTCCTTGAGAATCAGTAATTCTTCCGTCATCTAATACCTGCAACAAAATATTAAACACATCGGGATGAGCTTTTTCCACTTCATCCAAGAGCACCACTGAGTAAGGACGACGACGAATCGCCTCAGAAAGTTGACCGCCTTCTTCATAACCGACGTATCCCGGAGGCGCACCAACCAACCGGGAAACGGAGTGTTTCTCCATATACTCGGACATATCCAAACGGACTAAAGCGTCATCGGAATCAAAGAGAAACTGTGCTAAAGCACGGGCGAGTTCAGTTTTGCCGACTCCCGTTGGTCCCATGAATAAGAATGAACCAATTGGGCGACTGGGATCTTTCATTCCCGCACGGGCGCGACGAATTGCTGCTGCGACAGCAGAAACAGCTTCTTGTTGTCCAACCACTCGCTCGTGTAGATGTGTCTCAAGTTGCAGCAACTTTTGCCGTTCAGATTCCAACAGGCGATTGACAGGAATTCCAGTCCATTTGGCAACGATTTCAGCAATATCAGCTTCGGTTACCTGTTCTCGCAGCAGGGTTGCTCCTGTACTTTGAATTTCTAGCAACTGCGCTTCTTTTACTTCGCGATCGCGCTGTACTCCCTCCAATTTACCATACTTCAACTGTGCTGCTTTGTTCAGGTCATAAGCGCGTTCTGCTTGTTCAATTTGCACCCGCAGTTTTTCTTCTTCCTGTTTTAACCCACTAATCGCTTCTAGTAGCTGCTTTTCACCTTGCCACTGCCCATTCAATTCTTGCTGTTTCTCCTTCAAATTGACAATTTCTTGCTCAATTCGCTCAAAACGCTCTTTTGTCTGAACTGTAGCTTTCTCTTCCCCAGCTAACGACAGCTTTTCCATTTCTAGCTGCATCAACCTTCGGTCAATATTTTCTAATTCTGTCGGTTTGGAGGTAATCTCCATTTTCAACTGTGCTGCTGCTTCATCTACCAAATCAATTGCCTTATCTGGTAAGAAGCGGTCAGAAATGTAACGCGCAGACAGTGTTGCTGCGGCTACCAGTGCAGAATCAGAAATTTTGACGTTGTGATGGACTTCGTAGCGCTCTTTCAGCCCCCGCAAAATAGAAATTGTATCTTCCACACTAGGCTGATCTACCAAGATTTGCTGAAAACGCCGTTCCAAAGCTGCATCTTTTTCAATATATTTGCGGTACTCATCCAAAGTCGTTGCGCCAATGCAGCGTAGTTCTCCCCGTGACAGCATGGGTTTGAGTAAATTTCCTGCATCCATTGCCCCTTGTTGAGTGGAACCAGTCCCAACAACAGTGTGCATTTCATCAATAAATAGCACAATTTGACCGTTTGAGTCTATCACTTCCTTGAGGACAGATTTCAATCGGTCTTCAAATTCACCCCGGTATTTTGCTCCAGCAATCAAACTACCAATATCCAAGGCAATCAGCTGGCGGTTTTTCAAAGATTCCGGAACGTCACCGTTAATAATGCGCTGTGCTAATGCTTCTGCGATCGCTGTCTTCCCTACCCCAGGTTCACCAATCAGTACAGGGTTATTCTTGCTACGACGGGACAATACCTGTATGACTCGGCGAATTTCTTCATCACGTCCAATAACGGGATCTAGTCTACCAGCTTTCGCTTGTTCTGTCAAGTCTCTACCAAATTTTTGCAAAGCTTCATAACGAGACTCTGGGTTTTGGTCTGTTACCTTTTGGCTACCGCGAACCATTTTGATAGTAGCTTCTAGCTTAGCGGTGTCTAAGTTAAAGCTTTTGAATATCCGTCGTCCGATACGTTCATCTTCTGCAAAAGCTAAAAGCAAGTGTTCAATAGAAATGTAGGAATCTTTCATCCTAGCTCTTGCTTCTTCCGCTCGATCTAGCAATATGTCTAAATTACGACTGAGGTAGAGTTGCTCGGCTTTACCCACTTTCGGTTGACGTTGGGTAAATGCTTCTATTTGCTGTTGCAAGCGCAAGGCGTCAACTTCACAACGACCGAGGATGCGTGTTGCCAACCCAGTAGGTTCTTCTAATAAAGCAATAAGTAAATGTTCAACATCAAGTTGCTGTTGTTGATATGCTCGGACAATATCCTGTGATTTGACAATTGCTTCCCAGGCTTTATCAGTAAATTTATTCGGATCTGTAGGCTGCATCTTGACAATTTTAGATTTTAGATTTTAGATTTTGGATTTTAAACTAAGATGTAGGTATTTGTTCAAATGAATAAGCTGTTCCTCATTTAACTTGCATTATCTAGGCGGGCAGGACAGACCACCCTACAAGAATTGTAAAAAATTAAAGCCAGCTCATGAAATGTGCTGTCTTCTTATCCAACCATCTTTGGGGTGTGTCTGCTTGTATCTGCGGTTGCAATTTGACGATAGTTTGTAGTAAGTTCTTAAGCGCCTACTACAAACTTACTCTAAAAGGAAATCACTGTTCTTAAGGTACCTTGCCAGATGGTGTCGTTGGAGCTATCATTATTTGCGTTTGTGACTACTGAAAATGTAGGTGTAATACTAACATTGTCGCTGAGCTCCAGATTGTAGAATGCCTCAATGTTTGTTTGGGTGGTATTTCCCAAACCATTGGTGACGAAAGGTTGACCAACGGCGATACCCCCAGAAGTACCGGGAATCAGGAGGTTACGAATACCAAAGCCTACCGTCCAACTAAAGGGATGTAAATCTAAATCTTGATTGATGGCGGTGTTAAACCCTTGGTAACTCCCAAATCCCAAGCGAGTAAAAATTCCTATAGTTCGGTTGAAGGCATATTCCGCATTAACTCCAAAGGCGTTAATGTCGGTGTTGTTAATTTCAGCCTTAGTATATTGTAGTCTTAATGCGAATTGCTTGCTGAGTGAGTATTCCAGTTCTGCACTCGCTTGATATCTATCCCCAAATAAACCACCATTGACACCTGAGTTGACTTGATCGGCATCAGCAGCGATGTACAGAGAACGAAAACTCAATTGACCACCGCCGGGATTCCAGGCTAACACAACTCCTGCACCCCCATCTCGGTCAATTTGGTTTTGAACAATCAAAGGATTATTCAGAAAAAAACTGGAACTAAAATCAATTGCCTCGTTGTTAGCATATCTGTTACGGTCAATGAAATCCCGTGGAGACATTTTTGGTCCAACAGTCACAGATAAATCTGACACAGGACGAAAGGAGTAGTACAAGCGTCTTAGCCTGAGATCGGAGTCAACATCTACATAATCAAGTCCACCACCGTTGGCTATAAAACCAGTCGTTCCCAAGAGGTTCAGGTTCTTCCTCTTTTGTACTCGACCAATAGTATCATCGCCATTATTACCCGCTTCTAACTGAGTCAGGAGTAAATCTTTGCTGTGAAAGCTCGTTAATAAATTTAACCGCTCGCGAGAGACTACGGTGGCGTTGGCATCATTACCTTGTGTAAAGGCAATAATAGCTTGACCTTGGAGCTTTGTTGTGGTAGAAAATTGATTTTTCTCTAGTCGCGTCACGCGATCGCCAATTTTACTTAGACTCTGCTGCAATTCATCTAAAGCTGAACGATATTCTTTTTGTAACCGTCGCAAGGTTACCAAGTCTTCCTGAATGAACTGATCCCCAATACGATCAGCAATCAGGCTATCCACTTTATCTATGGTAGCAGCCAATCCAGCAGCAAATTCATAACGGGACACAGGACGATTTCCACGAAACGTGTTATCTGGATAACCAGAAAGGATACCATAACGTTCCATGAGCGATCGCAATGCCTGATACGCCCAATCTGTAGGTTGAACATCAGACAATTGCGAAACCGAAGGCTGCTGAGGTGATGTCTCAGTATTCGTATCAAGATTATCAGACTCGTTTACCGAAGGTTGTTGAGGTAGTGTCTCAGTATTTGTGTTAGGTTTATCAAACTCGTTTACCGAAGGCTGCTGAGGTAATGTCTCAGTATTCACATCAGAATTACCAGACTCTTGTTCAGCAGCAAGTTCTGTTGCGGATTCTATTGTGGATATAACGGATGTCGCAGCAGATTCTGTTGCGGATATAACGGATGAGTTATTTGTTACTTCCACAGATAAATCATCCGTTACATCCGTTTTATCATCCGTTGTCACATCTGTTACCACAATCGAAATAGCAGTCTCTTCCTGCTTTGGAGAAGGCAAAGAATTCGCTGCTTTGGGAAAGCATATAATTTGGCTAAGAATTCCGCAAACTAGTAAACCCCAAGCCAACAATTTTCGAGAACGAACTCTTTGCCGTAGGCATTGCTTTACGCTCAACTCCATCACACCTATATTTTGATTATATTTACTGAGCCATCATTTGTTTTTCTGTTTCTTGTTTAACGCTTGTGCTCTGGGTACCCAATTGAATAAGTTCTACTTTATACTCATCTGGGTCTTCCACAAAAGCAATGATTGTAGAACCGTGTTTCATTGGTCCTGGTTCGCGCACGACTTTACCACCCAGCTTTTTGATTTCCTCACAAGTGGCGTAAATATCATCAACTCCAATAGCAATATGACCGTAAGCATCTCCTATCTCGTAGTTTTGGACACCCCAGTTATAAGTAAGTTCTAGCACTGTATTTTCACTCTCATCACCATAGCCAACAAAAGCCAGAGTAAACTCTCCTCCAGCATAGTCGTTTTGCCGCAACAGCTTCATTCCCAAGACATCACAGTAGAATTTCAGCGATTCTCCAAGATTGCCAACACGCAGCATTGTGTGTAGTAAGCGCATGGTTGTCTCACTCCGCCTTGATTATTTGTGGTTCCGCTGAATATTTTAAACTGGCAACGGTCTTCATTGCCGGGGAGATGGGCAATGGGCAATGGGCAATGGGGAAAGAAATAATTGTCCATTAACTCTTTGTGCTCCTTGCTCCCTCATCTCCCTCATCTCTCCGACAATTCCAGCCCCCCTCGGTAGCCAGTGATCAGACGGCTACCGTCTTTGAAAATATGAACCTCTATTTGGTCACTTGCCCAGGTAATCTTATCTTTGAGAGCGGGATTAAAGACGTGAACGCGTTGATTGCTGGAAGAAACAGGTGAATCAGGTGAATTTATCGCGAGCGACTCAATGTAGGGACCATCAATCAGGATATCCAACTGCTCCAAGAGGTCTTGAGCGCCAGCTGGAGCATATTGGGATTGTAACTGCCCTAGGGTAAACCCAGAAAAAGACATGACATTTAGTCCAGCCGCTTTTATCTTGGAAGCAAGAACAGCCAGTGCAGAGGCTTGCCAAAAGGGTTCCCCTCCAGAGAACGTCACTCCTTGATTGCGAGGATTGCTCAAAATTTTCTCAGCAAGGCTATCAATGGATATAAGTTGATTTATGTCAAATGACCAGGACTCAAGATTAAAACAACCTGGGCACTCCCGCAAACACCCCTGCATCCAAACAACAGCACGACAACCAGGACCATTCACCTCTGATTCATCAATATAGCCCATAATGTTGAGATATTCGGCGGGAATTTCCGTTAAAGCTGAGTAAGGGTCAGTTTTATTTTGGCTCATTGTCTTTTTCTCTTGTTAGGGGATGCATACATTTGCAGGGTAGATGCAAAATTTGAGGAACTTTTGAGCGGTTACTAGACTGTTGGCAAAAATTCTGGTTTCGTATTTGGAACTGCAGATGCACACCGATGTACACAGATAATTTATCGGTCTGCATCTGTGTTTATCTGTGGTTTCATAGACAAAAGTCCTTTTTTGCAAGAGAGGTTTTGTTTCGGTGCAAAAAAATTCATCAAGCATTGAAAGAGTCGGTATTGAACAACATGAGATTATCTATAGTTTCAGATCCAGTCAAACGACCCGATATCATTTACCCGCATCGGGCAGTAGACGTAATTCATGGCAGAGTGGAAGATTTAGTTAGCAAGAAGGCAGAAGGGAAGAAAAAGTTTTAAGTATTGCCTTTGTGCCGCAACGGGGTTCTTTCTAGAAAAATGAGCCAGACTTTGGGCAGGGTAAGCGCATCTAATTTTGTGCTTAAGAATACAGACTAATTTGCTAAAGTATAGAGCGGTGTATCGAATTTGAGCATGAAATGTGTTAGATAGTACGCTAATTAACAAAGCGTTCAATGATA
>JAESFN010000622.1_pt1 | contig 27257 bp, 10 predicted proteins | sample 9269411 | NCBI WGS metagenome assembly JAESFN01 (sample SAMN14505399, study PRJNA617100) | algae metagenome | isolation source: Iphinoe sp. HA4291-MV1 and co-occurring heterotrophs from trail next to... | place: USA: Maunawili Falls, Hawaii | collected 2009-07-25
CGGGGTGCAAGAAGCTCCGCGGCACCCAGGCCGGCGCCAACCGCAGCAGTCCGCCCCCCGCGTCGAGGGCCCGGTCGAGCAAGGGGCCGAGGTTGCCGGAGGTGGGCTGAGAAGCGGTGGACATGTCTTCTGGAACTCCGAAAGGGAGAGGGTGGGCGTTGGCTCGATGCGGCGCACGCCGGCCTGGGCCGAAACGCCGCTTGCGACGAGGGCCGCCTCCCGGGGGCGTTCGAGCCTGGCAGGGGGCAGCCGAAACGACTGTTTTATTCGCCGTGCGGCCCAGCCGCAAGCGCGCAAACTAATGGATGGCGCGACCCGGCCGCTCAAGCTTGAATGCGGGCGATTGCGTGGATTTTCGGGCTTGAATCGGCTCTGGGGGCGGCGAGGCCGAGTGTGCCGAAGGCATAAGCTAGCCTGTTTCTAGCAGGGCGGCGAATTCCTTGCCCCCGAAGGGCAGACAGATGTCTTCGCCCTCTCCTCGAACCACCTCACGCACTCTCGGCAAGGCGCGACAAGGCCGCTATGAGCTTGTTGGCAACTACGGCGCTGCTCGTCTACCTGGTGATCGCCGTGGTGCTGCGCTTCACCTACGGCACCTACCACCCGCTTTGGCTGGCGGCTCTGACCGCGGCCCTGGCGGTGTTCGCCGTGGTTACGCTTTCAAAGCGCGAGCCCGCCGACAAGTCCGCGTCGACCAGCGCGCCCGAACTCAATCGGCTGCTCTGGGTCGTGGTGGCGATCGGCGCCACGCTCTTGTCGGTCGATCCGCGGCTGGTCACCGCCACGGTGCAGGCGATCTTCGCCCTTCGCATCGAATGCGGACTCGTGGCGCTCTTGGCCGCGATCTACGCGATCCGCCGGCTGCAGCAGGTCGAGGTGCTCGAGAGTAGGGAACTGCGGGCGGCCGTGATCTGCTGCGCGGGGCTGCTGATGGCGCGAGCCCTGACCATTCTGGCCGCGCCAGCGCCGGCGATCGACGTGTACGTCACCAACACGCTGGCCTGCGACCACGCGCTCGCTGGCGAGAACCCCTACGCCGCTCAGTATCCTGACATCTATGGCGGCAAATACGCCTACACGCAGCACTTCTTCTACTGGCCCGCCTACTTGCTGTGGGCACTGCCGTTTCGAGCGACCGTGGGCGACATTCGCTACGCCGTGCTTGCGGCCGACCTGCTCACGGCCATCGGCCTGTACTTCCTCGGGCGTCGGCTACAGTTTCCGCGTTCGACTTCCGCACTGCTGGCCGCCGGTTGGCTGAGCTGTCCGATCAGCTTGCTCGTGATCGAGCTGGCATGGATCGACCCAGTGCTCGTGCTTGGCAGCGTGGGGCTTGCGCTCGCGCTGGCCTATCGCCGCTGGGTGTTGACCGGGCTGGCGATCGGCGCCTTGGCCGCCACCAAGCAATACGGCGGGCTCGTGGGCGTGCTTTCGCTCGCCTACGTCGCTTCGGTCGATCGCCGCGCGGCCCTCCGCGCCGGCGTCGCCGCCGCGGTGACCTGGGGCGCGCTGCTCGCGCCCTACCTTTGGCTCGACGCCGCGAGCTTCTACCGCAGCACAGTCGCCGTGTATCTCAAGCAACCTTTGCGGGCAGATTCGCTTTCGTGGGTCGCTTGGTTCAAGAATCAACTCGGCTTCGAGCCGGCGGGGTGGGCGCTGATGGTCGCCTACCTCGGCGTGGTCGGCGTGGCGTGCTGGCTGCTCGTGTGGCGTTCGCAAGGCCGGCTAGCCCTGTGGGCGGCCGCCTGCGCCTTGGCTTACGGCGCCATCTTCCTGCTCGGGAAGCAGGCGTTTTGCAACTACTACTACCTTGTCGGGTTCTTCGTGTTCCTCACATTCGTGCTGGCCGTGGCCGAGCATACCCGCACTGCACCCAGAACTGCCCATGCCTAAGCTTGCCGAACCCGAGCAACGTGTTTCTAGCCCGCTGATGAAGCGCGTCGCTGCGCCACGCGTATCGGTGGCGATTCCGCTCTACAACGAAGAGGCCGGCCTGCCGGAACTCTATCGCCGGCTCAACGCTGTGCTGTCGATGTTGCCAGGCGGCCCTCACGAGATCGTGTTCGTCGACGACGGCAGCCGCGACGGCACGCTCGAACTCTTGGAAACGCTCTCCGGCGTCGACTCGCGTGTCGTGGCCGTGGCTCTCTCTCGCAACTTTGGCCACCAAGCGGCGATCGACGCTGCGCTCGATCACACGACGGGCGATGTGGTCGTCGTCATGGACGGCGACCTGCAGGACACGCCGGAGTCGATCCCCGACTTTCTCGACCACTACGCTCAGGGGCACGACGTGGTGTACGCCGTGCGCGTCGCGCGCAAGGAGCACTGGCTGCTCAAGAGTTGCTACGCGGCCTACTATCGGCTGGCCGGCGCGATGGCCGACATCGAACTGCCGCACGACGCGGGGGATTTTGCCCTCATGTCGCGCCGCGTCGTCGACCAGCTCCGCGCCACGCCGGAGCGGCATCGCTATCTGCGCGGTCTGCGCGCGTGGGTGGGTTTCAAGCAAAAGGGGATCGAAGTCGAGCGGGCCGCCCGCCACGCTGGCAGCACCAAATACAGCCTGCGGAAGCTGCTGCGGCTGGCGACCGATGGCCTGCTCTCGTTCTCGCTGGCCCCGGTGCGGGCGGCAAGCTTCTGCGGGGCGTTCTGCTTGATGGCCGGTCTGGCGCTCGGCACACTCGCGGCGCTGCGCGTGCTGCCAACGAGTGAAGCGGCCTGGATCGTGGCCGCGGTGGCCTTCTTCTCTGGCCTGCAGCTTCTGTTCTTGGGCGTGATCGGCGAGTACCTAGGCCGCGTGTACGACGAAGTCCGCGGCCGGCCACGGTACATCGTCGAGCGAGTGCTGCGGAACGCCGAGTAAACGCGCTGCGACAGGCAAAAGCGCGAATGCCTAGGCGGGCGCCTGCCACCCCGTGGTATGCTGCCAGCCATGGCCCTTCCCCGCCGCTTCCGCTCGTTTTCGCTCCGCACGCTGCTGGTGCTGGTGTCGGTCTGCGCGTTGGCGGTTTGGGCGTGGTTGTACTATCAACGGGCGGCGGAGCTGCGACTGCAAGCGGCTGTGGCGGCAATCCTCGCCGAAAACCCGGATTCACACGTCACTTATCTGAGAAGCGGCGACGACCTGATGGTTTCTGTATTCGGTATCGATCGGATCACCGAGAAAACGGCGCAGCTTGTCGGTCAAGCGGAGATGATCCGCTCAATTCGCTTCGAGCCGTTCGATGCGACTGCCAACAAACATGATTTTCACATCGATGACGCTGCGGTCGCGGCCTTGCGTTCAGCGTTCGCAACCACGACGGTAGCCAATGACGCCGACTTCCCTAGCATTCACTGCGAGCGAGTAGGTCGATCAACGGCCGCCTATCCGATCGGGAAGTTTCGGCGCTGGATTAAGAAGGGTTCCGATGAGCCGCCCTATCGACCATTGGCGGGCGCAGATCCCACCCCATGACCCTTCCCCGCTTCTCCCTACGCCTGCTGCTCCTGGCCGTGGCCGTGTTCTGCGTTTGGCTGGCGTGGGAGCGGAGTGTGGTGGCAAATCGGTCGAAGATCAAGCGAGCTCTTTCCACCGGTGAATCGCTCGTCTTCCTGGAAGCTTCTAACACAACGTCCTGGGTCAACGGCAAGCAAGTTCCCGTCGCGACCGTCTCTTGGCTTCGCCGACAGCTTGGGGACGAAGCGGTACAGGAAATCCTTGTGCTCCCTGGCGTAGTCGAGGGCAATGTCGCGATGGCAAAGCGGTGGTTTCCGGAAGCTGCCATTACCCCACTGGATTTATGAGACAGGCCATCGTCCGCACGCTTGTGGGCCTTCGCTTCGCGCACTTGCGATGGGGTTGTGCCTCCCCTGGAGCCTTGGCGCCCGCCCCCATCCCGTCGCCCAGGACCAATTCGTTGCTCAATCCCTCCGCCCGGATTAATATCGAATGCGTATGCTCGCAGGCCGAAAACGGATCTTTCAACTCTTTTGGGCGAATGTATGGGGTGGTGGTCGTCCGGCGGGCGTCTAGGGCGGCGTGCAACTACTCTTTTGCGGCCCGGCGGCCGTTCCCTCGGGGCGTTTGAGCCTCTCGAGCAACGCGCCTTGCTCACGGTCGCCCCGCTGGCTGCTGACGACGCCTATCAGGCAGTCGCCGGAGAACTGTTGGTTTCCGCGCCGGGGGTGCTCGCCAACGACAGCGACGCAGACGGCGACCTGCTCGAAGTCACGCTCATTCGCGGGCCCAGCAACGGGCAACTGGCCCTCGAGCCCGACGGCAGCTTCCGCTACCTCCCGCGCGCAGGCTTTAGCGGCCGCGACACCTTCTCTTACCGAGCGACGGGCGGGGGCGATGAGTCGGAGGTCACCACCGTGACCATTTCCGTTCAAAACTCGCTCGCGCTGCGCGAATGGAGTGTGGCCGAGGGGGGCAACGGACACTTCTATGCCTGGAGGCGGTCGTCCTCGAATTGGGCCGACGCCCGCAATTGGGCCGAAGGCATTGTCTATCAAGGCGCCCGGGGGCACTTGGCAACGATTACCTCGGCTGAAGAGCAGGCCTTCGCGTTCGGCAACTCGCGTAACGAATGGGCCTTTCTGGGGGGCTACCAAGATACGAAGGCCAGCGACTACGCGGAGCCGCTCGGCGGCTGGCGATGGATTACGGGAGAACCGTGGGAATATGAGGCCTGGAATCGCTTCGAGCCCAATGACTTTCCGGCGGGGCGCGAAAATGTTCTGGCGGCCTCAATCGGTGCGCCGGGCGGCAGCAGCAGCTTATTGGGATGGTCCGACGCGCTAGACTCGTACGCGGCTTGGTCGTTGATCGAGTTTTCTTCTCCGGCCCCGTTCGCCGCATCCGATCGGCTGCTCGTGCCGGCGAACACGGCCACCGAAGTCTCTCCCTCAGCGCTGACGGGCAACGATCGGGGCCTGCCGACGCTCGGGGCCGAACTGCAGATCCTTGAGGCCCCCGCCCACGGGTCGCTTGCCCGGCAGGCCAATGGCTCGTTCTTGTACTCGCCGGAAGCCGGCTACGAGGGACGCGATCGGCTGGCGTATCGCATGGTTGCGCCGGGCGGCAACTCGAACGTGGCCTACGTCTGGCTGGGCGTCGGGCACGACGACTTCCCGACAATCGCCGGCCATGACCAGTTCTCGCTGCGCGAGGACGAGCCGCTCGACACCCGCGGGCAGCCGGGCTTCTCGGTGCTCGCAAACGACGCCGATGCCGACGGCGTACCGCTGCGAGCCGTGCTCGAAACGGGTCCCGCCCACGGAACGCTGCAGTTCCAGCCCGACGGAACCTTTCTCTACGTGCCGGCGCCCAACTTCAACGGGCAGGACACGTTTCGGTATCGCGCTACGGATGGGCGGTCGATCTCGGACCCGGTGACCGTAACGCTGAATATTTCCTCGAGGCCCGACAACCCGGTGTCGCAGCGCGATGCCTACGAGGTGGCTGCCGGCGGGGCGCTAAGCGTGCCCGCCGCGAGTGGCCTGTTGGCCAACGATACCGATATCGACAGCGATCAGTACACGTTCGAAGTGCTCGCTTACCCCCAGCACGGCACGCTGACTCGGCTCAACAACGACGGCTCTTTCGAATACATCCCTGATGCAACGTTCGAGGAAACGGATGGCTTCGTTTACCGCATCTACGATCACCAGGGCGGCATTGGCAATCCGACTCACGTAACTCTCGCGCGGAGCCTAGCGGTCTCGCGTCCCCTGGCCGTTGACGACTACTACCCGGCGACTCAATACACGCCGCTTGTGGTCGACGCGGCGAGCGGAGTGCTGGGCAACGACCTCGATCTGGCAAGCGGCGTGATGCACCTGGTGCTGACGACCGCGCCAGCTCACGGCAGCATGCAGCTTCGCGCCGATGGCTCGTTCGAGTATTGGCCGCGACTCGACTTTGCTGGGCGCGACAGCTTTTCCTACCGGGCCGTGAACGCAAACGGAGAATCGTCGATTGCCGACGTGCAGATCGAAGTCATCACCTTGGCCGCTGATCCCCTCGTGAGTTGGCCGGAGGCAGACGGCGGGAACGGCAGCCACTACCTCTATGTGCCGGGCGTGGCGGAAGGCTGGCAAGAGGCGCGCGACCGCGCGGCAACGCTGGTCTACGATGGCCGGCGCGGGCACCTGGCCACGATCACCTCGCAGGCGGAAAGCGATCGGCTGCCTTCGTTGGAGACCGGGCCTGCGTGGCTCGGTGGCTATCAGGACCACACTGGCGCCGACTATGCCGAACCCGCCGGCGGGTGGCGCTGGGTCACGAGTGAGCCCTGGAGCTTTACGCAATGGGACGCAAACGATCCTGACGACCAACAGGATGGGTCGATTCCTGCCCAGTACTTGCTCGCTTTCCCCGCATGGCAAGATGCCACGGTGTGGATTTGGGCTGCCCCTCTCGTCGAATTCTCGGCCGCTTCGCCGCCCGCTCGCTTGGCGGGCGACGATGTCTACAAGTTCTTACCGGGCCAGTCGCTCGAAGTTCCTAGCGCTGAAGGCGTGTTGCAGAACGATGTCGGCCTGCCAGCGGGTGCGCGACTCGAGATTGCGCAAGCGCCGCTCCATGGCACGCTCGCACTGAATGACGACGGATCATTCCGCTATGTTCCGAGCGCAGGGCCCGCGCGCCGCGATCAGTTTACCTACCGTGTCGTGGCCAACGGCCAGACATTGATGACGAGCACGGCCTGGCTCAGTTCGATCGACGACAATCGCGCCCCGACGTCTGTGCCCGACGAATATAGCGTTCTGGAGGACGCGGTCCTCACGGTCGACAGCACCACGGCCGGCGTACTCGCGAACGATGAGGACCGCGACCACGACGCCCTCAGCGCGCAGCTCGTCGATCCGCCTGGGCACGGCACGCTTACTTGGAACACCGACGGCACGTTCACCTATCGACCGGCCGCAGACTTTGCGGGCGAAGACGTCTTCGCCTATCGCGCTTCCGACGGCAAGCGTTCGTCGGCGTTGACCACCGTGAAGATCTTAGTCGAACACGTCAACGATGCTCCGCAGGGCCGGCGCGACGCGTATGTCTTGTCGCCGTCGGGAGGGCTGGCCGTCGACGCGGCAGGCGGCGTGCTCGCCAACGACCTCGACGTCGACGGCGATTCGCTGACCGTGGCGTTGCTTCAAGGGCCGAGCCGAGGACGCGTGGTCCTGCAGAGCAACGGCGCCTTCGAGTATCTGCCGGGCGACAACTTCGAGGGGTTCGACGCGTTCAGCTACACCGCGACCGACGGAACGCTTACGAGCGCGCCGGTGCAGGTGATCATCAGCACGTCGCCGCTCGACCAGGCGCCCATCGCCGTTGACGATCGATTCGAGATGCGGCGGGGCGAGCCGCTCCGCGCAAACCTTTTGAGCAACGACTACGACGTTCAAGGCGACTCGCTCCGCCCCGTGCTCGTGCGGCCGCCGGAGCACGGCCAGATCGTCGTGCGCTCCGACGGCGGCTTCGACTACTCGCCTGCAGCCGATTTTTGGGGAGAAGACACGTTTATCTATCGCGCCGTCGATGCGACGCGAGAATCGAACAACGCACTCGTGCGCGTGGTCGTGCGCCCCGAGTTCGCTCCCCAGATCAAGTGGTGGTCCAAGGCCGAGGGGGGCAACGGCCACGGCTACGCGTTGTTGACGACCAATAGCGGTTGGCAGTGGGAGGAGGTAAACGCATTGGCGCAGGCCGAGTTCTATCTAGGGACTGCGGCGCACCTTGCCACGCTTACCACCGCGGAGGAAAACGCTTGGGTTGGGCAACACTTCCCCAGCGTGCATCCGGTGATCGGCGGGGCGCAGGAAAACCGGCCGATGATGGATCCGGAACCGGCGACCCATTGGTCCTGGGTCACGGGAGAGCCGTGGGAGTTTACGGCCTGGGGCGAGGGTCAGCCCGATAGTTTGACCACGTATGACTTCGTCGTGCTCCGACCAAGGGAGCAAGCCGCCCCCATTTGGGACGACACGTTTGGCGGATCAGACTTCTACTCGGCGGTGATTGAATATCCAGAGACCGCCCTGGTCGATCTGATCGCTGCCGACGACCTCTATCGGATCACTCGCAATGAAGAGTTGTCGATCCCGGTCGCTACGGGGCTGCGCGCAAACGACAACGCAACCGGAACCGCGCAGCTCGTGTCCGGCCCGCAACATGGCCAACTGGAATTGGCGGCCGACGGGTCGTTCCGCTTCCGGCCCAACGCCGGCTATCTCGGACGCGATGCCTTCCAATACCGCATCGTCACCGACCAAGGCGCCACGAACACCGCCACCGTTTGGCTGAACGTGGGCACGAACGACTTGGCCCCCGTTGCCGAGCCAGAAACCTACTACCTTGCCGAAGACTCCACGCTGACGATCGGCGGAGGCGCAGCGCCCGATCACTTGCGAGAGAACTTCAACGGGGCCGAGGCCAGTGCGGCGTTGCATCTGGCGAACGCGCAGCTCAGCGGCGGACGAATCGGCGAGTCGACTCATTCGCTGCCAATGCTTACCTATTCGAAGCGCGGCGATCTGGCGCACATCGACTTCGTCTACGAAATCGATTTCTCAACCGGTTCGAATCTGCCTAACCGAGGATATTCGTACTCGTTCGTCGGCGTGGGCATGCGCGGCGCGGTGCTGGCCTCGAGCGACTGGCGCCCGGAAAACTCGCTGTACTTCGAAATTGGTCCCGCGCAAGAAGGTTCGCAAATCAAGCTCGTTGCCGGCAGCGAGGCCCCGGTCTCACTCGGCGCCATCAACGGCGAAGGCTGGCACCGGGCGCGGATCGTAAAGACGGGCCCCGCCGTGACGATGGAGATCGATGCCTACTTCGACGGCGTGTTCCAAGTCGACTTCACCTACACCGTGGCTGATGTCGTCGCTCGCGTGCCGGGCATCGACTACTACATGCGCAGCTTCTTCGCGGGCATCTTCAACGAGGCGCAGTTCGATAACTATTCGTTCCGCGTCGGCGCTCCCGATGGACCGCTGGCAAACGATTTGGACTACGAGCGAGCGCCGCTTTCGGCGAGCCTTGTCAGTGGTCCCAATCATGGTGTGCTCACGCTCGGGGCCAATGGCGGCTTCCAATACACACCTGCGGCCAACTTCGTTGGAGTCGACCGTTTTACCTACCGCGCGAGCGACGGCGGGCTGAGTTCGCGCGTGCAAACGGTGACGCTGGTCGTCGAGCCGCGTCCCGATTCGATGACGGCCGTCGACGATTCCTTCGCCGTCGACGAGGCCGGTAGCGCCATCGATCATCCGGCGGCGAATGTGCGCGAATGGGAAGCGGATTTCGACCAAATCGTTTACGACAAACGCCGCAACGTCTTCTGGGGACTCGATATCGCGGACAACGGATTCGACAGCTCGGTCGTGGCGATCGATCCCGTAACCGGCCATGCCGCTCCGCCGATCTGGACCGGGTGGTATGGCCTGTCCCTTGCGCTCGCCGACGATGGCAGCGCGCTGTTCGTCGGCCGAGACTCCTCGCAGATGCTGGTGCGAATCGATCTCGAGACCCTGGCGCAGACCACGCTCGACCTGCCGAGCCAACCCCGCAATCCCCCCGAACGCGTGGTGGCCCGGCCAGGCAGCTCGAACGAAGTCGTATTCGAGCTCACGAGTCGCGGCGACTTCCCGCACCGATCGCTCGCCGCGTATCGCAATTTCGAGGGCGTGCCGGGGAGCGGCGTGAACGCATCGTCGATGGCCTACAGCTCCGACGGATCGCTCGCGGCAACCTACGAGGAGAACTGGGACGGCGGCTTTTTGAGCCTGTACTCTGCCGACACCTGGGAGTTGATGGGCCGAAATCAGATTGGTGGGCGCGGCTTCACCCTCTCGGGCGAAATGCACTGGTCGGGCGACCAGCTCTATTTCGACCACTCTCCACTGGTTTTCAGCCCCACCACGCTGTCGCGCCGTGGCCTGTTGCCGGTCGAGGGCGAGAACCTGGTCGATTCCGCGGCCGATCGAATCTTTGTGCTCTCGGGTCGCCAGATCAGCGTGGTCGACGCCCGCTCGCACAAACTCTTGACTACGTTCACTGTGCCCGATGCGCCGGAATCGGGGAACCATGGCCTGGTGCGCTGGGGCGAGGGCGGCCTCGCATTTCAGACGAGCAACGGGCGAATGATCCTGTTCGAGTCTGAGTTCATCTCCTCACCGGCGCAGGCACGCGGCGTCTTGGCCAACGACCTGGTGCTCGACGAAACGCCGATCGTGGCCGAGCTGGTGACCAACGTCGCGCACGGCACGCTCGAGTTCAGCCCGCAGGGATGGTTCGTCTATCGGCCCGCTCCCGGCTTCCTCGGAATCGATCAGTTTCAGTACCGCCTGCAGGGAGTGGGAGGCGCGTCGAACGTGGCCACCGTGAAGTTGCAGGTGAGCTTCTTAAACGATCCGCCGGAGACCCGCGCCGATTACTACGAACTGCAGAATCTCGACGAGCTTTCGGTCCCCTCGAGCTCAGGCGTGTTGGCCAACGACCGCGACGAAGAAGGCAGCCCGCTTGCCGCCGTGCTCGTAACCGCGCCGCAGCACGGCCAGTTGACGCTGAACGCCGACGGCTCCTTCATCTATCGCCCTGCCGCCGGCGCCTTCGGACCCGACTACTTCGAATACCGCGCGTTCGACGGCCAGAGCATGTCGGTGGTGCAGCGGGTCAATCTCCAAGTCCACGCAGTCATTGGCGATGTCGCGCTGCGGCTCATTCGCGAGCCCACGACCGTCGACCGGCGCGAAACGGTGCCCGCGGGCGAAGCGCGGCTCCTGCCCGGCGAGGTGTACTATCTGGAGATCTGGATTCGAGACGCGAGTGCAGCGCCGTCGGGCATCGACAGTGTAACGATCGACCTCGAACTGCGTGGCCTCCGAACCGAAGAACTGATTCCCACCGACCTCTTCACCGGCTCGAACACCTACATCGACGACGAAGGGCAGGTGAAATGGCTCTCACGTCAATTGGCGGAAGGAGAGCCGCAGCTGGGCGCCGCTTGGGGCAGGCTCGTGGTTGTGCGCGTGGTCGCCAAGCAAGAAGGGGACCTCGAGATCGTGGTGGATCCCCGCTACATGGGCAGGCAGAACGAAGAAGTTCCACAGCAGAACCTGCACCGCGCTCGACTGCTCGCCAGCACCGGCTTGCCGGCCGACGCCAACGGCGATGGCCGCGTCGATCTCAACGACTTTGCTGTGGTGAAGAGCAACTTCGGCCGAGCCGGAACCTGGTCGCAAGGCGACTTCAACGGCGACGGACTGATTTCGCTGAACGACTTCGGCATTCTGAAGACCAACTTCGGCCGCCGCGTCGAGGCGGTGCCCGTTGCGGCTTCGGCGGCAGCGCTGGCCGCTCCCGCGTTGGCGAAAGGGGCAGCGGTCGATTGGCTCGATGAAGTGGCCTGGAGCTTGGCCAGCGAACGTATGCGCACACCCAGCGAGACATCGGAACCGCTGCTGTCCGACGAGGTGTTCGGCGAAGAGGGAGCACGATGACCTGGCGACGACATTTGCCTCGCCGCCCTCGCACGAAGGGCGCCACGCTGCGATCGCTCGAACACCTCGAGGGGCGCTTGCTGTTCGACGGCTCGGCCTGGACCGCATTGCCCACGGGAGACGAGCCCCCCCTTGCGCGCGACGAAGCCTTTCAGACGCCGGCGGGGCACGACCTGATCGTCGACGCCGCGGTGGGCGGGGCCGTGCTCGGGCTGCAGGCCGCCGGCCAAGTGGCCGCGCCGGCACAGGGCCAGGAGTTGGCGTTCTCGCCCGAATTCGGCCTGCTCGCGGTGCGCGAAGCGACTCGCGTCGTGCTGCTGGATGCGGCGAGCGGCGCCGTGGTGAGCGAACATCCCGCGATCGCGGAGTTCGCCGACTTCGATCTTACGCCCGACGGCCGCTATCTTTTCGTGGCCGACGACGCCGGCCCGGAACGAGACTGGGATTGGAGTGCCCCTCCCCACTGGGTGCATCGCTTCGATCTCGCGGAACGTGTGTGGACCGTAGTGCAGGCGCCCTGGTCGGCCCACGAGGTCAAAGCGATCTGTGCTGAACTCGTCGCCGTGCGATCGAATGGGTTCAGCATCAACTCCTACCAGCCCGCAGAGGCGATGGTGGAACTAAGCTCGCGCTTCCAGGGAGCCGAGCTAGGATACGACCACGCGCGCAACTTGCTGGTGCATGCGTCGTTCGCTCCAGACATGTTCAGTTTGGCGCTCGGCCGCCCTGATACTCAGGGCTATGTGTTTTTCGAACGATTCACGGGCGTACCCTTTTCATGGGAAGACCCGCGCTCGCTCGTGATCGACGAGCAGTACTACTTCCTGGGGCGCGGGCAGGTCGAAGCGCTCGATCCCACCAATCTTTTGCGCGTCTACCCGTCGCCTGTGATGGCCGCTGGCGGAGGCCTCGCGTTTACAGACAACGCCTACTTTGCCGCGGCGACCGGCGCGCAGCTTGGAACCTTGCCCTTTGCGACGACCGCAGTGGCCGTGAGCAGCGACGGACGCGAGGTCTGGGCGCTCGACGGCGCCGGTCACGCGCAGCGGTTTTTGATCGAACGGCAGGGTCGGGGCCTGCTGGCCAACGATCAAGGCAGCCCGCTCCAAGCAGTGATCGATGTCGCGCCGCTCCACGGGCAACTCGACCTCGCAGCCGACGGCACGTTCGTCTACCGCCCGGAGGCCGGCTATGTTGGCCAAGACTCGTTCCGCTACCGCGCCGTCGGAGCGGAGGGCGCCTTTTCGCTGGCCACGGTATCGATCGAAGTGTTGGGGGCGACGGGAAACCGCGCTCCCGTGGCCGGCAATCTGTCACTCGTCGTTGCAGCGGGGGGAACGTTGGAGCTTAGCGCTGAACAAGGCCGCTTGGGCGCCGGCCTCGCGCCGGTGGGCCAGTTCTCCGCGCGCGGCAACGTCGAGCAGATGTTGCACTCGGCGCAGTTCGACCGGCTGATCACTCGTGGATCGCGAGTCCTGCGCATTTGGGACGCCACGACGGGCGGGCTGCTCGAGACTCGAGAAGCGCAGGGCCGCTTCAGCGACATGGACTTCTCGCCCGACGGCCGGTATCTGTTCGTGAGCGACTATAGCGGCGAAGGCTCTCCGCCAAGCTCCTTATGGCGTCTCGACCTGCAAAGCGGCGAGTGGGAACAAAAAAACTCGCCCACTCCGCTCTGGCGAATCGAGAGTCTGGGGGCCGACCGAATCGTCGGCGCTTCGGCTAACGGCTGGGAGGCGACCCTGTTTCATTGGAGCGGCTTCAACTCCAAGCTCATCGCGCGGAGCACCATCCGAATTGCGTATCCTGGCGACATGCATTTCGACGCCGCGACCAAGCGGCTCCTCTACGCTCAAAATGAACGGGGCAACTACCTCTACGAGTTGTTGCTTTCCGGCGACACCTTGACTCAACAATCGGACGCGCGGCGGATCTTTTCCGATGACCTCGTCTTGTCTCCCGACGGGACGCGGTTGTACACCGGCGATCTCCAACGAGAGATGCAACGGCTAGGGAATCACCTTCAAGGCTTCCTCGAGCCGATTGTGGCAGCGACCAACGAGTTGGCGTTCGGCGCATCTGCCGTCTATTCGGCTCAGTTCGGCTTCTCGCTGGGAGATCTCCCGTTTGAGTCTCAGGTTCAGGTCGCCGCTGCCGATGGCGGGCGTTGGTGGGCCTTTGACGCCACGTCGGACACGATCCATGTCTATCGGATCGGCCCGCCTACCGCGGGCGTGCTGAGCCAGTCTCGCGACGCCGATGGCGATCCGCTGGAGTTGCAAATCGTCGACCAACCGATGCACGGAACGCTCGAGTGGAGCGCTGATGGCAAGGCCACCTACCGGCCCGCACCGGGCTTCGTCGGCCAAGACACGTTTACCTACCGCGCGTTCGACGGGCGACTGACCTCGGCCCTCGCGACGGCGACGGTGCGCGTCGCTTCGACGGCGCCGCCACTCTCCACGATCATGGCCGTGCCTGATCAATTTACGCTGCGAAGCGGCAAGACGCTCGAAGCCGACGATTCGGCCGAAGCATCGCTCAGCCTGATCGGCCAGCTCGAATTGTCGTGGAGTGTGGCGGTCGTGGAATACTCGCCGGCCTACGATGTCGTGGTGCTCGACGAGGGTCGGGGAATCCGTTTGGTTCGAGGCTCCACGGGAGAGGCGATCCCGTCTCCTGCCGGGCTCGGGCGCCTAACGGCGCTGTCGCCAGACGGCCGCTACCTGTTTTTTGCCACCAGCGGCGGTAGCGACGGCAATTCTGATTCGTATCCGGCCAAGTTCCCCATCATTCACCGGTATGACCTTGCCCTGGAGCATTGGGAGTCGCGGCGTGGCGGACGCGTTATCCAAAGCATCGAAGCGGTGAGCGGTGACCAATTGGTTGTACTGGCGCAAGTCAACCAAACCTTGGTCGTCTGGATGGATTTCGGCCCCTCGTCTCAATGGGCCATGAGCGAACTCGCGCTGGTCGATGCAGGTCGAGCGACCACGATCGACGTTGACCCCCGCGGCAACGAGGCGTACTACGCCACGAGTCAGGGCTACTATCGCGTCGGCCGCGTTCAATATGATGTCCCCTGGCCGAAAACCATTCAGGAGTACCAAGCCGCTGACCGACCGCAGGGCGCAGGCTCAGCGCTAACGCTGTCCACCGATGCACGTTCCCTGTTCTTGGGAATGGTGCAACTCGACCCTGATGATCTCGCGCGGCAGATCCGCACCTATCCAGAATCCATTTTGGAAGCGAACGCGCGTTTGGCGTTCGGTTCGAGCCAATACTACGATCTGGAAACCGGCCAGGTCGCCGGGAGCTGGCAGTATCCCGGCGCTGGCCTAGCCCTCAGCAATGATGGCCGCCACGTGTGGGTGAGCGAAGGCACGAACTGGCTGCACTACGCGGCGCCGACAGCCGGCAAGGGCCTGCTCGCCAACGATCGCTTTGCCGACGGCGCCAACTTGCAAGTCGAGCTCGTGACGGCCCCTCAGCATGGACGGCTCGAACTCGCGGCCGACGGAACGTTCCGCTACACGCCGAACGCCGGTTTTGTTGGCGAAGACCGTTTCGAATACCGCTTCCAAACCGAGCAGGGCTATTCGGCGGTCACGCCGGCCACGCTTGTCGTCCGCCCCCCCAACACGCCACCTACGTTGGCCGAAATCCCGGCTCAGCAGGTGAACAAGGGCGAAGCCGTGCCACTCATCCCGCTGGCAATCTCGGATTCATCGAGCGCCGCCGAGGAGATCGCGGTTACCGCTACCGTCGACAACGCGAGTCTGGTCACCGGGCTGTTCGTTGAAGGCGAGGGATTCAGTCGCCATCTCCGCGTCGAGACGGCCGCAGGCAAGGCCGGAACTTCCCGCATCACCGTGCGCGTGGCAGACGGCGAGTTCGCGGTGGAGCGAACCTTTGATCTCACGGTTCACGCGGTGAACGAAGTCCCGCGGGCACGCCCGGATCTGTATTCCTTGTCGCAGAACGTGCCCCTCGAGATCTCGGCGCGGCAAGGTGTGTTGTCGAACGACTCCGATGGCGATGGCGACGCTTTGCAAGTGACGCTGCTGCGAAATCCATTGCACGGTACGCTGACTCTCGCCGCGGACGGTGGTTTCCGCTATGTACCGCACCAGGGGTATGTCGACGACGACTCCTTCCGCTACCGCGCGAGCGACGGCCAGGGAACCGCCGAGGCCGAGGTCGCACTCTCGATCGTCGACAATTCGGCGCCTCGCATCGTCAGCACCAACCTGGGCGGAACTCAACTTCCAGGCCCTCTGCAGTTCCGCGCAGCGTTCAATGAGCCGCTGCAGGCGAGTTTGCTCGACCCAGCCGACCTGGTGTTGATCGGCGCCCAAGGCCGCGTGCCGGTGCGTTCGCTGAGCTTCGACGCCGCGTCGTATACCGTCATCGCGGATTTCGGTGAGTTGGCGATCGGCGAATACACGCTGCAACTGCCGAGCACTGCGACAACCTTCGTCGACCTGGCCGGCCTGCGGCTCGATGGCGAGCCAGCGCGCAGCGCGAGCGGCATGAGCGGCAATGGCGTGGCCGGCGGCGACTACACGCTTAAGTTCATTGTGTCGGCGGCCACCTTCGATATCGACGGCGACGGGGCCGCGCGTCCGGAGACCGATGGAGAGCTGGTGCGCCGCTACCTGGCGGGGCTGCGGGGGGCCGAACTGATCGCCGGCGCGGTCGCTCCGACCGCAGCACGGGCGACCGCCCCACAAATCGAAGCCTATTTCGCTCGGACCGGCGCCATGTTGGACGCCGACGGCAACGGACGTGTCGAGCTTGGTTTCGACGACGTGCTCCTGCGCCGCTTCCTCGCAGGCGTCGAAGGTGATGAACTCATCACCGGCGCCTTGGCCGCCGGCGCGACGCGCACGACCGCGGGCGCGGTCTGGGACTGGCTCGACGAGAACATGCCGACTCTTCCGGGCGACGCGAATCGCGATGGACGCGTCGACTTGAATGACTTCGCCGCGCTTAAGGCCAGCTTTGGCCGCGCCAACGCTGGCCGACGCAGCGGCGATCTGGATCGCAACGGCACGGTCGACCTGGCGGACTTCGGCCTGCTCAAGGCCAACTTCGGCCGCCAGATCGACGGCGTATAACCGACTTGCCCGGCGCTGACCGCCGTTTGGCCGTCGAACGCTGCTCTCAGTTCTGCTCTTTCTTAGCCGATGGAGTCATGGCTGGCCCTGCAGGGACGTACTTCACCACGACCACAACGCCCGCAAAATCGATGCGCTCGAGTTCATCGAGCATCCACCGCTGCACGCGTTCCGCTTTGCCTCCGCCCGAACCGGCGCCAATGAGCGGAAATGCGATCGACCGGTATCCGGCTTGCTTAGCCAGGTCCATCGCGTTGCGGACCGATTCCTGCACGGACCACTCTGAGGACCGCCACAACAGATTGATGCCGGCCACATGGATGATCGCCTTGAACGGCAAGCTGCCGGCCCCCGTTGCGACGGCGCCGCCGAGCGGAATCATTCCTCGCCTCGCAACCTCGCGGAAAGGTGCGCTGCCGGCTTTCCGCTTGATGGCCCGCGACACCCCTTGCGGAATCAGCAGCCACCAGGGGATGAGATTCCGGTTCCAGGCATTGACCAAGACTTCGACATCCTGGTCGAGCAAGTCCCCTTCCACCAAGCGTAGGTCCATGAGCGGCTCGCTTCGTGTGACGGCCTCGCCCTTGCGGCGTAAATTTGCGAGCGTCTTGGCCATCGTGCGAAACAAGGGCCGACACCCCGCCGCGAGTCACTCGTACGACCCGACGACGGGATGTGCCGTGGCAAGAATAGTCGGGGCGAGAGGATTCGAACCTCCGACCCCCTGCTCCCAAAAATTGCCGGCCGAGCCGCTCTAACCGCCGCGTTCCCAGGCAGTTGCGGCTATTATATCCCCTTGGGCGGCTGTTGTAAGCCCTAGCAATCGATTGCAGTTTTTCTCGGGAAAACGCGGTACGTCGAATCCGACCCCGGTACAGACCGGTACAGATGTCGGCGTACAACGAGCCCTCCGGGCTCGGGGTGCTGAGCCCAAGTGCAGCGATGGGAAGGGACATTTGTCTGCCCCTCAACAGGCCTGAACGCGAGCCCGGTCGGTTAGTGCCGGTTCGCGTCGAAATGAAGCCCCTCTGTCCCGCTAGACGCTCACGGATGACTGCTTCGGGGTGCCGGACCGGAGCGAGTTCTCGATACAGGCTGCATGTTGACAAACTGCTGCAGCTAGCGATTGCATGGACGGAGCCGCGACCTTTGCTGTTCGACGAGCAGAGGTACGTCGACGGACGGCTTGATCTGGCAGACTGAAGCTCAGGGGATTGAAGAATGGCCTCGCCGAAGCTGACCATGCGGCTCAGCTTGTTGGCCGCGGCGCGATCGCATGACGTTGCCGGCATGCCGCCTGAGTAGCAGACGTGCGAGAAGCTCCGGCCACAGCGTTCGCTCTGCGGCCGCTGCATTGTTTTCTTCGCGCCACCCACGCGCGCGCATCAGCCGCATGATTTGTAGCTCGTGTTTTCGCGCGCTTCGCCTCACGAACTCGAAGATGTCAGCAAACGCCTCGGGCCGTAATAACTTTCACGAGTTGGTCAACTTTTTGTGATCCGGCGTCGCCTGAACCACCCGGCAATGCCGAGATTACCTTCGATCCCGATCGTCCACTCGAACCATGCGGAAATACGCGCTCGTCGGAATGCTGGGTGTCGTGATTTTTCGCTGCTCCTTGTTTGAGCAAAGCGACGGCCCCGCACAAAAAAATGTTTGCAAAATCCTTGGCCCGGGGGTACTTTCGGGGGGCCCGTAGTTTACTGTCGCTCCGAAGCGCTCGGCTTGACGGACGCGCGCTTCTATCCGTTCTCCGTTGTTTGCGTAGTGTGATACGCTAAGGTCAGCCATCGCTCGCACGGAGGTCCGCCCGATGTCGCCCGCCAACGGCTACCGCTGGCAGATAAGCTCACTCCCATACGAGCTCGAAAGGAATCTCAACGTCGACCCGCAGGAGTTCGCCGATCCGGCTGAGTTCCGCCAGGCTATGATCCGGGCAGAGAGGTGTGTCGCGCGGGTCGAAAGTCCCGAGGGGACTGCGCTAGGTACAGGCTTCCTGGTCTCACCAGATCTGTTGCTAACGAACGATCACGTTCGCGCCGCTGGCCGGGGGTTCGACTCCGACCCAGCCGCAGTTCGGTTTCGCTTTGGGTGTGTCGACGGCGGCCGAGTGACATCCCGCTGCTACGGACTCGTCTCCGCGGAGTGGCGAGTGGCGGCCAGCCCAGTTGATGACCTAGATTTCTGCCTCGTCCGACTGGCCGAGCCGGCGGGCGACCACACGATCGGCCACGGCCTGGATGCGCCGGTCCGGGGATGGGTCACACCGCACGCAGGCGTTGTCACAGAGAAGCAGTCTCTCGCCATCCTCCAGCACCCACTGGGCGAAGTGCTCAAGCTCGCAAATGGCTACCTGAGCAACGCAGCAAGTGACTGGATCGAGTATCACGTCAACACGGAACCGGGGTCATCGGGGTCGCCGGTTTTCGACTCCCTGTGGCGATGTGTCGCTCTTCATTCCCGCGCTGGCCGAGTGGGAAACCGAGGCGTTGCCTTGTTTGCCGTACTAGGGCGGCTGCCAGCTGCCGTCCGGGAAGAACTCATCCCATGCCCGCTCCCCACTGACGCGACCGACTTGGAAGGTGCTCGAACGGCCGGCTCGTCAGTGGCTGTCGACGTCACAGTCCTGACCGCGCACGAACTCCAGAGCGTCGGGGGCGTGCTACTTACGGTCGGGAGTGCCCCGACCATGTCCGTCAGGTTCGGGGCCGGCCGGGCGCTCACCATCATCCCAGGCGACTTCGCCCGCGACCCGCTCCAGCGAGTCGCCCTGAAGGGGTGTCTGGACGTTTATCGGATTCAGTTGGCCGCGCTTCAGGAGCAAGAGCAGAAAAGAGCGATCGATCCGGCTGGGGTGACAGCTCGCGGCGTGCTAATCGCCATGAAGACCGAGGACCTGCTTCGGACCGTCGACGAGATCCGCGACCGGGTCGGCCTCATGGCCGACGAGTTGCGGATTACCCGGTAACCACCGTTCAGTTCACCGCCGAGGGCTTCCGATGGCGCGCTTCATAGTCAGCCCGGACGGCACCATTGTCGACACCCACGCAGCTCCCGGCCGCAAAACCTCGGCCAAGCCCGTACCCGGTTCCCCTTCCGATTGGAGGAGTCCAATGAACACTTTGGGTTCAAAGACCTTATGGCGGCTCGCACTAGTTGTCTTGGTCTGCAACGTGGCTGCGGCCGGCTGGCTGTTCTACCGGGCGATGGAAGTTGGGACCGCCCCGGAGAAGCTCCGCGCCGACGAGAAAGCCCTTGCCAGTCGGCTGCAGGACCTGAACCGGCGGGAGCAGAAACTGCGGGCCGACCAGGCCGCGACGGTCGAACGCGCCAACGCACTGGTCGAGAAGGGCGAGGAGTTTGATCGGCAGCGGGCGGACATTAAGGCGCGGACCGCCGACCTCGAAAAGCGGATCGAGGAGGACGAAGACAAAAGGCGCAACACAACGTACGCGCTGGACCTGGTCTCCGTAAAGTTCGATGCGGTCCGCAGCACGTTCGAGGAGCAACAGCGGCTCGACCGCGCCAGAATCCCAGCTCGTAACGGCGACAGCGCAGCACCGCTCGCCGAGGCATTGTCCACGAAGGCTTCCATTCCGTCTCTCGACCGGCTCGGTGCTCAATTCAGAATGATCGAGGGTATTGCTCCGACCGAGGGTCCGGACATCGGGGGCCGAATCGTCGCGCTGCATGAGATCGCCGCGGCTTACAAAGCTCACGTAGCCCGCGGATCGCTAGGATCTTACACCCTCCAGGCAAAGCTGGAAGTCGAGCTCGAAATCCTGAGAGACCTAGCCCGCCGGCTTGGGCTCCCTCCAGAGGTTATCCCGGCCAACCTGTTCGAGTTGCTGGACGCTCCCAAGCTCACGGAGCTGGAGGCAATCCAGACCCGGAAGGTCGCAGAGTTGCGGGCGCGGGAGGCGGTCACGCCCGGCTTGGCCGCCGCGTCGGTTGAGCATGAGCGGGCGGTACTCAAGCAGATCGAAACCGCCAAGGCAAAACGGCCGGCGGACCCCGCCTCGATTTTCGCCAAGGCAATTCTTGAGAAACACCCGTCGGCGGCGGACATTACTCACCTGCAGAACGCGACTTCGGACTCTGCAAAAGAGGCCTCTGTGCGGCTCCTGGAAGCGCAGCTGCTCGCCAAGGATCTGGCGCTCGATCCATATAACATTCCCGTCCGAGTGCGGTTAGAGACGCTCCGCGAACAGCTGCCTGACGCCGAGCGTGCGAGGTTCCACGAACTCGATACCCAGTTCGCGGTCCTCGATCGGATTCGCGCGGCGAGCCCGAAAGACCCAGCCGAGCTGCGGGCAGCGATCGACGCCTTGGCCAAAAAGCCCGATTCCGTTCGCGAGGCGGTCCGCGAGTTCGTCGAGGCCCGTGTGTCCGACCCGGCTCGGGCCGCCGAGTTGATGGTGCAGCTTGCAAGCGTGTTCGAGCGAGAGACTGGTAAGCGGGCGGACCAAGCGGCGGCCGAATTCCACCGCTGGCAGGCGGGCCACCTAACTCGCGGGCAGCTGTACGGGTTGCTGGCCGGATACGTCGGCCGAACCCTCGACTGCGTAGCGCGAGTATCGGCGCTTGGTCTGGACGCTAAGCCCCACCCGGACGACCGGGCTGAGCTGGAGAGCCTTCGGGACTCGCTCACCGCCGAGTACGCCGAGCGTCCAAAGTCGGACGACCCAGCGGTTGTTCGACTCCGAACCGACTGGTCGGCCGATGCCCCCCCAGCGCAGGAAGTCTACAACGAACTCCGGAAGACGTTGGCGCGCACGCCGAGCTTCGCAGTGAGGCAGGCCTTCCGAGAGCGAGCGCTCGACGGACTGCAGGAGCAAGTCAAGGCGATCGATTCAGCGCGGGCCGACATCGACCGCGCGGTCAAGAGCTACAACAAAGCGGTCACGGATCTGAAGGACCTCGGCGAGCCAACTTTTGTGGACGACTTCCGCAATGAACGGGCTCTGCTCGTGGAGGGCCTGAAGTCAGTCGAGCTCCGCCTCTCGGAGATTGCCGCCGAGGCGCCCGAGAACGCCCGAGTGAAGCAACTTCTCGAGAGAGTCAAGGCCGGGCTCGGGGGACAACCCCCACCGGTCGACGGCAGCCCGCCCCAGAAGGCGGCCTGGGATTGGGCTGACCCGGCGGTGACTAAGGCTATTAGAGCCGCAAAGACTGAGGTAGTCGGAGAGGTCCACAAGGCGACCAAGGACCTCCTCGACCAGGTCAAGGCGGTGAAAATGTCGGTCGAACTTGCCGAGCTCTCCTACCACTTCCACGGCGAATACCTGCCTCACGAGTTCGCTGGTGGAAAACAACACGAACAGTTCCAAGGCATGACAAGGGTGGAGAAGGTCAAGGCGTTCGCCGGCGTCTTCCGTGGACTGTACGATACAACCGACATGGAGGCACTGAACAACTCCTTGAAGGCGCTCAAGAACGGGACGATTGCGATGCCGCAGTATCCTGCGTTCCGCGACTATGTGGACGACGGTGCGACGCTCCTAGGCCAGGACAAACTCGGCCGGGAGTACTATCGCATCAACGGTGCGGTGCGGGTGCTCCATAAGACTGTCGACGGCGGCGTCATGAACTGCCCTGTGTACATTAAGTGAGCCGGGCAACTGTACTGGCCAAGCAGGCTGAAGGCACGTACTTCCCCGCAGCTTTGCAGCACGAAGGCGTTCGCGGAACGGTCATTGGGCGCGCGGCTGCAGGCCCAGTCAGGGATCAACTAAACGAATCCGGCAGCGACATCATTCTCGGCGTCACTCCGCCTGGCGAGAGGTAACCATGCACATCCAATACGTGCTCTTTGACGAGGAAGGCGATTTTATTGACCGGACTCGCTTTTACCAGAAGTTGGCAGGCAGCACGCCAAGCGACATCTTTATTCTCTCTCACGGTTGGAAAAATAGCTTTGTCGACGCCGGCAGCCTGTACACCGACGTCGTCGCCCAGATGACGCTTGTTGCCGACGCCCAACCCGGCCTCCGCCCAGACAGGTTTCGGCCGCTCTGCCTGGGCGTCATCTGGCCGTCGAAGGCGTGGGACGACGTGGACTCCACGCCGGAGTCCGTGTCTGAGGTGCTCTCGCCAGCCCGCGCATCGGAGCAAGGGTTTCGCAATGACGCCCTGTGAGTCACAAGGTTCCTGCTTCAGGATTGTATCGACGGCCAGGACGCCGCCGACTTCCGCGCCCTGCTCCGCCGCCGCGCCGATCGACCCGTCTTGCCGGAGGACGAAAGCGTCTTAGAGCCGGAAGCTCCCGAGAGCGAACTTGAGGGGGCGGTGCCCGCCGGGGCCCCGTCACGCGACGTGTTTCGCACCTTCACATACTGGCAGATGAAGAAGCGGGCCGGTGTCGTGGGGCAGGCCGGAGTGCGGGCCGCCCTGAGAGCCGTACATGAAGCGTTCCCCGCTGCGCGCCTCCACCTTATCGGCCACAGCTTCGGCTGCAAGGTGATGCTGGCCGCGGTCGCCGGACCCAGCGAGCCTATCACAGCGCCGGTGCAGACTCTCGTGCGGCTTCAGGGGCCGTCTCCTCCGAGGCGATGGCCGAACGCGTTCCCGGCACGGATTTGCCCGGCGGGTATCGAGCGGCGATCTCCGCCGCCCGGGTTGACGGGCCGATCGTGGCTACATTCTCAAGACACGACCAAGCCTGCAGCCAAGCTTACCCGCTAGGTTCCCGCGTCGCCGGTCACGTCGGCGAGTTGGAAGGGCTCTTCGATCGCTACCTCGCCCTCGGTGCCGCCCTGGACTGGGTACCATCATCCGCAACTGCGCGCTCGTGAACCCATTCCAAGAACTCGCGAATCTTATTGCTGCCCAATTTCTCGAGCGGCGGATTTCGCTCCCACTCGGCCCCTTTTCGAAGGGTTGTCTCGTACTCGGCCTTCGTGCCGCAGGACAGGCGACTCGATCTGAGGTAACTCAACACAGCGGAATGCAAGGTCGTAGACATAGCAAGCCCCAGCACAGCTGGCTCTTGCCTCCTTGCGTGTCCGACGACCAGCCGTTGGGCTGTGCTTCCTGCCTGCTCCGCCAGACCCGGCGGATCTCAAAAAATAGCTCAGGCAGGGTACAACGCCCGTCCCGCTTCGGCCACATGCCTATCTGCTGCAGCTTGGTCGTGCAGAAGTGTCGGGGCGTCGGACCGACGCGCGGATTGCTTCGTGTCGCTCATGCGCTGTTCGGAAAAATATCGGACCCAATCGGTGCGAAGAGTGGCCGAAGCCGGCCGATGAACAGATCGAGCCATTAGTCGGCTAATCAATAACATCCTAGCAACGTACCGCGCAAAGAGGACGCAGGGCTTCCCATAAACCGAACGACTGCTAGACTCATGGCGCGATCGCACTTGAATCAACGTTTCTTCTATCAAACTAGGTGATACATGAGCAGCGACATGAACGATCGGCTGGTGGCGATGTTGCGTCAGGTGGACCCGTCACTCAATGCGTCGGGGCTGCGCGAGTCGCTGGAGGGTCAGCGAGCGGTGGCGCCGGGCACGGGGCTTGAATCGCAGATCCCCCAAATCGCGGAAGCGGAGTTAGCGCAGGAATCGCTCGACTCACTGCGTCGTGGCGACGTACTCGATGAGGACGGGCGGTTCGGGCTTGAAGCGGTCGTGATGCCTTACTTTCGGCCGGTGGTCGATATTGTTGGCAACGCAATAACGTTGCCACAGCTAACGAACAAATGGAATCACCTGGGGCAAGGAGCCACAAAAGCCCGCATCGAAAAGACGTTCTTGTCCATCGGGCGCATCGAGATTCCTCAGCATCCTTCGCTGCCCTACGCAGGCACCGGATTTGTCGTCGGACGGGCCGCTGGCGACAAGCACCTTCTGATGACGAATCGGCATGTCGCCGAGTTGTTTGCCCGAGGCCTCGGTGCCAGAAACCTTCGGTTCATCGCCGGCCAAACAGCGGAAGTCGACTTTTTCCGGGAGCATGGCAGCGCCTCAACGGAACGGCTGCGCGTTGAGCGAGTCGTAATGATTCACCCCTATTGGGACATGGCGCTCGTCGAGGTGTCTGGGCTGCCAGCAACGCGCGAGCCGCTTGAACTGCTTGCGGAAGAGCCAAGCGGCCTCAAGGACCGCGAGGTCGTTGCCGTCGGATATCCCGGCTACGACCCGACGGGCGACGCGGTTTACCAACAAACGTTGGCCCGCGTGTTTCGGGGGATTTATTACGTGAAGCGAATGCAGCCCGGTCTATACCGAATTCGCGAGCAGGTCCCAAGTTTCGCTCATGAAGTGCCCGCGATTACGCATGACTGCTCGACGCTCGGAGGAAACTCCGGTTCAGCGGTTATCGACGTGGCGACGGGAAAAGTGGTCGGTCTGCATTTCGCGGGGCAATATCTGCACGCGAACTACGCCGTTTCCCCCTACGACTTGGCGCAAGATTCGCGCGTGGTCGACACAGGCATCCGTTTCTCGCGGACCGTGACTCTCAGCACCACCTACGTGCCCTATTGGCAGGCTGCAGATCGAGATGGGAATGAGACAGTTTTGTTGAACCCGCCCGTCATTGCAGCCGGCACCAACGCATCGAGTCCGGCCGACTCGACGAGTATCTCGGCGCCGGTCTTGACCACTGATTCGCGCATCCCGCTCACGCCCGGTTCTATCGCAACGCCGGCTGCCGCCGTGCGGGTCGAAATCCCGCTCAAGGTCGCGATCACGATCGATGGCTCGAAGGCCATGCCTATCGTAACTCTAGCGCCGGAAACGCGCGCGGCGGAGACCGAGGAAGTCGCCGCGGATGTGGAAGAAGCCACGGCTGGGGGATTCGATGCCGAATTTCTCTCCACGTCGGTGCCGCCGCCGCGTTTGCGTCAGGTTGACCTGAACGACGCCGTGCGAGTGAATAACTCGCATCTCATTCATCACACGCACTTTTCGGTCTGCCAAAGCATCTCGCGTCGCCTGCCACGCTTTGTTGCCTGGAACATTGACGGCGGTCAATTCAAGTCCCTGTCCAGAAACGGACTTGACTTTAAGTTCGACCCTCAAGTCCACGAGGACTTTCAGGCGGGCGACAGCTTATACAAGAACAACGATTACGACCGCGGTCACATCGCCCGGCGTGCGGACCTTGTGTGGGGGAGCACCGCGGAGGCGAAACGGGCCAACCGCGAATCGTTCTTCTTCACGAACATTACCCCGCAGCACAAGCGATTCAATCAATCGGGATTGGCCGGCCTGTGGGGAGAGCTGGAAAACGCGATCTTCGCAGACGTTGATGTCCATGATCTACGGATCTCTGTTTTTGCGGGCCCGATCTTCAAGCTCGACGACCCGGTCTATCGCGGCGTTCAGATTCCGCGCGAGTTTTGGAAGCTGATCGCCTTTCAGGACGCGGCCGACGGCCGCTTCAAGGTGGCCGCTTATATCCTCACGCAGCGCGACCTCGTTTTCACTGAAGCGCTCGAGTTGGACGCCTTCCAACTCCACCAGGTGAGTCTTACCGAGTTGTTCGACGAGACCGGCTTGGACTTCCGACACCTGGTAGGCCACGACACGTTCGGCGAGGGAATCGCGCAGATGTCCGCCTTAGGAGCCGAGACGGAGCTCGTCGCGGAGCGGCTAGGACGCCTCCCGACTCAGAGACGCGAAATCGGCAGCCGCGAGCAATTGCTGAGTTGGAAGCCGCGGGCGGCCGCGGCGACCGAGGCGCCCGCACGCGCAACTGAGCAGACTGCGGTCCCCTTTGATCTATCGTCGCTGGCAAACACGGGCTTCTCCTGGCAAACTGCCCTCGCCCTCGCGCACTGTTGCAAGCTGGCCTACGAAGCGCCTGCTACTGTGCGGCTCACCGCGATCAGCAACTGGGGGTTCCAGGCCGCTCAGTTCATTGAAGTGGGCGATACGCAATGCTTCGTTGCGACCACGCCGAGCGCGATCGTGGTGTCTTTTCGCGGCACACATAATGTGCCGGATTGGATCACGAACCTGACGCTGTTCAGCACGGCGCGGCCCTATGGCAACGTCCATCGAGGTTTCGCCCAGGCGTTTGACCTCGTGAAGACCGCCATCGGTGCGCAGCTGGTCGCCAGCGGCGTCGGCACTCGCAAGTTGCTCTTGACCGGTCACAGCCTGGGAGGCGCCCTCGCCACGATCGCCGCCGCCGAATTGAAGAGCGAATTCCAGGTCGACGGGATCTATACGTATGGGCAGCCTCGTCCGGGAAAGGCCGACTTTCAACAGTTCATCGCCCAGAACTACTCCGACTGCTTCCACCGCATCGTCAATGATGATGACATCGTGCCCCGCGTCCCGCCTGGCTACGAGCACGTGGGCAAGCTCTATCATCTCGACGCAGACGGTTCGCTCCTCGAAAGCATGGTCGAAGCTGCAGTTGGCGATGCCGAACCAGCGCCGCTGACCGAGCCCGAGTTCCGAGCGCTGCAAGAGTCGTTGCGCGCTTCGCAGTTGGCGGCGCGTGCGAGCTTGGAAATGGTCGACGAACGGGAGGTCGTGTTGGCGACCGCCGAAGGACTGTTTCCGGAATCGATTACAACCGAGGGAGTTTTTCCGAGTTTCTCCGATCACAAGATCAAACGTTATATCGCCAAGATCTCGCGGCTGGCCACGGGCGAGAGCGCCGACGAAACCGTTGGCGGCGAGGCTTTCGT
>JAESFN010000623.1_pt1 | contig 27183 bp, 26 predicted proteins | sample 9269411 | NCBI WGS metagenome assembly JAESFN01 (sample SAMN14505399, study PRJNA617100) | algae metagenome | isolation source: Iphinoe sp. HA4291-MV1 and co-occurring heterotrophs from trail next to... | place: USA: Maunawili Falls, Hawaii | collected 2009-07-25
ATAGGCGCTGTGGAAATTGACCTCGCCGCCGACGGTCGGGACGCCCACGCAATTGCCGTAGCCGCCGATCCCGTGAACCACCCCCGCGATCAGGTGTCGCATCTTCGGATGATCGGGCCGGCCGAAACGGAGCGCGTTCATGTTCGCGATCGGCCGCGCGCCCATCGTGAACACGTCGCGCAGGATGCCGCCAACGCCCGTCGCCGCGCCCTGATAGGGCTCGATATAGCTCGGGTGGTTGTGGCTCTCCATCTTGAACACGGCGGCGAGCCCATCGCCGATGTCGATCACGCCCGCATTCTCGCCGGGACCCTGGATCACCCAAGGCGCCTCGGTCGGCAGCTTCTTCAGGTGGATGCGCGAGGATTTGTAGGAGCAATGTTCCGACCACATGACCGAGAAGATGCCGAGCTCGGTCAGGTTGGGCGTGCGGCCCATCGCGTGCAGCACGCGCTCATATTCTTCCGGGGACAGGCCATGCTCGGCGACGATCTCGGGCGTGATATCGGACATGGCCCGCGCGTTAGCCTGAGCTTGGAGCGCTGTCAGCCGCTAAGTCCGGCCCTTGCCACTATCACATGAGCGGCAGATGATTCCCGCATCGCGACTCGCAAGGAGATTTGCCATGCCCGTTCACCACACACCCGAAGGATATCACAGCGTCACGCCGTACCTGACCGTCGACGATGCGGCCGCAGCGCTCGACTTCTACGCGCGTGCGTTCGGCGCGGTCGAGGTGCTGCGCATGCCGATGGGCGACAAGATCGGCCATGCCGAGATCAAGATCGGCGATTCGCATGTCATGCTGTCCGACGAGTGGCCGGAGCAAAACAAGCTCAGCCCCAAATCGCGCGGCGGCAGCACGGCCGGCCTGATGGTCTATTTGCCCGATGTCGATGCCGCCTATCAGCAAGCGCTGGATGCCGGCGCTGCCGCCGAGCGGCCGATCGAGGATCAGTTCTACGGCGACCGCTCAGGCTCGGTCAAAGACCCATTCGGCTACAGCTGGATGCTCGCGACGCACGTCGAGGATGTGCCAGAAGACGAGATGCAGCGGCGCATGCAGGCGATGGAACCCGCTTAACGGCGAGGCTGGTCAGGCGCGTTTGCGGCGGGTGTCGAGAAGCTCGTCGATCGCGCTCTTTGGCGCGGGGCGGCCGTAGAGATAGCCTTGGGCGGCGGAGCAGCCGCAACTGCGCAGGAACTCCGCCTGACGGTCGGTCTCGATCCCTTCGGCGACGACGGTCTTGCCGAGGCCCTGGCCGAGTTTGACGATCGCCGAGACGATCGCGGCGCTGTCGTTGCCGGTTTCGCCGAACAGGTCCTGGATGAAGCTGCGGTCGATCTTCAGCGCATCGACCGGGATTTCGCGCAAGTGGGTGAGCGAGGCGTAGCCGGTGCCGAAATCGTCGAGCGAAATGCCGAAGCCGGCCTGTTTCAGCTCGGTGATCATCTCGCTCGCGATCGGGGCGGAGCGGCCGACGAACACGCCTTCGGTCACTTCGATCACCATTCGGTCGCGGGGAATGCCGGCGCCGTCGGTGTGGGCGATCAGCCGGTTGATGAAGTCGCGGTTGCGGAATTCGGCCGCCGAAGCATTGATCGACATCTTGCCGCACTCCAGGCCGCGGTCGCGCCAGTCGGTCATGTCGGCGATCACCATGTCGAGCATGTTGATGCCGATCGCTTCGGCCACCTCGAAATCGTTGAACGCCTCGGCGATGGTGCCGGGCAGGCAAATCTGGCCGGATCGGTCCCGCCGGCGCAGCAGCGCCTCGAAGCCGATGACTTCTCCGGTCTGCATCGAGATTTGCGGTTGGTAATAGGGCAGCAGCCGCTTGTTCTCGACCGCCTCGCGGCCGATGTTGATCATCGCCACGCGGCGCTGCATCTTGCTGCGCATCGCCGGTTCGAAGCTCATATAGCGTCCGCGCCCGGCATTCTTCGATTCGTAGAGCGCGATGTCGGCGTGCTTGAACAGCTCCGACGCGTTGCTGGCGTGGATCGGATAGATGGCGCTGCCGGCGGAGGCGCTGCAATCGAACTCGCGGCCATTGAGGCGCAGCGGCGTCCGCAGGTTCGCGAACAGCTCCTCGATCAGCACCTCGATCGCTTCGCCGCTATCGACGCCGGGCAGCAGGATCGCGAATTCGTCGCCGCCCAGCCGCGCGATCGTCGCTTCGACCGTGATCGATTCCTGCAGGACCTTGGCGAACTGGATCAGGAGCTTGTCGCCGGCATGGTGGCCGAGAATGTCGTTCACGTCCTTGAAGTGATCGAGATCGAGCATGACCAGGCCCAGCCGGCCGAGGCCGTCGGCGGCACGCTGGGTCAGTTCGTCGAGGCGCTGGTTGAAGAGCGCGCGGTTGGGCAGGCCAGTGAGGGGGTCGTGCTCGGCCGCCCAGCGCGTCTCGATCTCGGTGAGAACGAGTTCGTGAATGTCCTCGGTATAACCGTACCAGCGGACGATATTTCCGTCGTCGTCCCGGCGCGGGAAGGCGCGAGACCGCATCCAGCGGTAAGAGCCGTCCGCCATCTTGAAGCGGCAACGGACATCATGCGGCGTGCCGTTCATCAAGGCGGCGCCGACTGTCGTCTGCATGCGCGGCAGATCCTCGGGGTGCAGCACGTGCATCCAGCCGAGGAAGCCCAATGCCTGCTCTTCTTCGATCCCGACGAGCTTCAGATAGCGCTCGGTGACGCGAGTGACGCCCTTGTCGTTGTCGGCGACCCAGGGGAGCTGCGGGTTCAGTTCGACCGTGTACCAAAGGTGCTCGACCGAACGGTTGAGATCGGCGATCTCCTCGCGCTCTTCGGTCCGGTCCATCAGCGTGACGAACAGGGCAGGGCGGTCTTCCGCATCCTTGGCGAGGCTGATGCCGGCATCGACATGGAGCAGAGCGCCATTCACGTCGCGGCCCGAAACGGCGATCGTCACCGGCGTTCCGCTAAGCGCCTGACGAATCGCGCGAATCAGGACCGGCCCCTGTTGGCGATCGACGAGGCGCAGCAACTGCCGGGCGGTGACGCGGCGGCGCGAGCCGAGCAAGCTCACGGTGCGGCGATCGGCGAGGATCCGGTCGTGGAGCGCCGTCATCATCACCGTGCCGAGGCCGGCGAGATCGAGTGCCTTGGCGGCCATGCCGGGGTCGCGAAGCGGCATCAGGCCGGACTGGCCCGTGTCGACTCCGGCATGGCTGGATGGCTTCGCTACGCTCACCGGGCAGGCGTTATCGGGGAAGGGTTAACGGGCTCTTACCTGTCGAGCGCTGTCAGGCGACCTAAATGGTCTGTTAACCTTGTCGCGGCATGACGGTGCTGACCCGATGGCACGCGCACTGAAAACCCATGCCTCCAAAGGCGCCGACTTCCCGGCCACCGCACGTCTGCGGGCGGGGCTGCTGATCGCGCCGGATCTGGAAAATCTCGTCTCGCTGTTCGCGGGCGCCCTGGCGGAACATGGCATTGACGGCCATTTCTGCCTGCGCAAATCGGGTTCGGGCTATACGCCATTGGTCGGCGATTGCCCCGAACTGATCGCCCATGACGGCGACTGCATCCATGTCGATACCGACGATGCCTTCATGCCCGGCACGCGCGTGCTCCTGGCCGCGCCGCCACATGGCCTTTCCGCCGAGCACAAGGCGCGCATTCGCGGCTATGCCGAGCTGTTCGCGGCCCGTGCGCTCGCGCTCCAAGAGCTGGTCGACGATGTGAACACGGAATGCGGCCTGTCGCTGCGCGAGCGCTTCGTGCTGGGACGGCGGCTTGCCGGCCTGGCCCCGGTCGATATCGCGATCGAGGGCAAGATCAGCGTGGCGACCGTAAGTGCCGCAATTGACAGCGCTATCCAGAAAATGGGCGTACAAACCCTGGCCGAGGCCATTTCGCTCTCCGCGCGCCGCGGCTGGCTCGCCGTGACCAGCCTGCAGAACTGCTCTTCAAGTTCCGCAAAATTAACGTATAAGACGACTCAGAACGGTTAACAGCCGTCTCCGGGGGACGGGGGGTCGTCAGTTCGATGTTGCATGTTGTTACGAGTGAAAATCGTGCGCTTTACGGGTGCGAGATCGATGAATTCCATCGGCTGAGAACAGCCGTCTTCGTCGAAGAGCTCGGCTGGAACATCCCCGTGCGCGAGGGCGGGCTGGAAGTCGATCAATATGACGACGACCGCGCCATTTACGGTTTTTCGTTCGACATCGATCGCCAGCTGACGATGGCTTGCCGCTACCGCCCGGCGGACGACCGCTCCCTGCTGATGGACATCTTCGCCCACGCGATCGCGCCCGGGACGCCCGATCCGACCGCCGGCGGCGTCTGGGAAATTACCCGTGGCATCTGCCTCGAATCGGGCGCCGCGCGCCACAATCAGCGCCGTCGCGCCTGCCAGATGATCACGCCGCTGGAACTGACGCGCGCCGCGGGTGGCACGAAATGCATCGCCTTCGCCGAAGTGCGTCTGCTGCCGCTCTTCATCCAGATGGGCTGGCGGGTGAAGCTTCTGGGCGATCCGGTCGATTTCGGCGAAGGCACCGGCATCGCGTTCGAGATCGATGCGAGCGACTTCGCGATCGCCAAGATCCGCCGCGACTTCGATCTGCCCGAAACCGGCCATATCAAGCTGCTGCCCGATCCCTCGGACAAGCGTTCGATCCACGAGCGCGCGGACGCGATCGCTTTGTCCTCGGCTCTGTCGGCATCGCTGTTGCCGCAAGAGAATGACGCCCGCGAAGTGGCACAGAGCATCATGCGCACTGTCTCGAACCCGAAACTCAACAAGCGCGCGTTCGATTACGTACAGCGCAACCAGTACGAAACCGCTGCGGCCGGCGGGCTGGCTTAGCGCCCTCTTTCCCGGAGTGCGCGGGGCATGAAAATGCCGGCGCGGTTTCCCGCGCCGGCATCGATAATCTGAACTGTTTGTGGCTTAGCGGGTGCAGCTTTGCGCGGCGCCGCCGTTGACGGCCACCTGAACGGTCTTGCCGCTACCCTGGACCGAGAAGCCGTTGTCGCCGGTCATCGGCTTGCCGGCTTCCGCTGCCTTCACGTGCGTTGCGGTGCCGTCCTTCTTGGTGCGGATGTTCGCCTGGGTCTTGTCCCCCAGGAAATCGATATAGACGACCGAATTATCCTTGCAGCGATAGATGCCGCTGTCGGTCACGGCCGGCGGCAGCTCGACCGGCGCAGCGTTGGCGATCTGATTAGCCATCGGATCCGGATTGGTGTCGATCACCTCCGGCTGATTGGACTTGTTGCAGGCGGCGAGTGCGAGCAGTGCCGCGGCGGCTGAAAGGGGAGCGAGTCGATTCATAGGCGTTAACCTTTCGCGGGTGCAGCAACATCGGTCAAGCCCAACATAATAATGTAACATGACGCTCGGCGGTCCAGCGCTGTCATTCATGGAATTCCGCCATTTCCGGGATGCGGCCGAACGCGATCTTTGTGCCGACCGCATCGATCCGTCCGCCAGCCAGCGGCCCCAGCGTGACGGCATTCCGACCGAAGCGTTCATTAATTCGATCCATTGCCTGACTAAGCGCCAGCATGCGCGCTTCGCGGGCCAGCATCGAGTCTGGCGGCAAGTGCATGAAGAGCGATCCCTGCTCCCCGATGACGGGCGCGATTTCGCACAAGGTCACGCCGACCATCCGCAGCCGGAAGCCGCCGCGCCGCGCGCGCCCCGCCGCTTCCAGCCGCGGCCAGAGCCGGTCGAGCGCATGCAGGATCGCGAAACTGTCCTGCGTCGCCGCCAGCTTGTGCGAGGCGCGCCAGTTCGACTTGTCGTCCTCGAACTTGCCGTGGAGGATCAGCAGGCGAGCGAGATAGCCCTTGCGCCGCAGTCTGCTCGCCGCCTTCAAGGCCAAGCGGCGCGCGACCAGCCGTGTCGGCTCCAGCCCGCGCGAGCGGGGCGCCAGCACATGGCTGTGTCCGATCGTGCGGCTCTGCGTCGGCTTTTCAGGCAGGTCCACGCCATGCAGCAGATACCAGAGCCGGTCGCCGTTGGTGCCGCCCCAGGCGGAACCGGCATCGCGCGGCCGCCGGGCGCAAAGCGCGGCGATATCGTTGACGCCATCCTGCGCAAGCCGCCGCTCCATCTTCGCGCCGATCCCGGCGATGTCGCGTAGCTGCAGGCCAAAGAGGCGATGCGGCAGTTCCTCCGCGGAGAGGATGACCAGCCCGTCCGGCTTCTGCATGTCCGAAGCCAGCTTGGCGAGCAGGCGGTTGGGGGCGATGCCAATCGAGCTCGTCAGGCATTCGCCGACATTGGCGGCGATCCCGGCCTTGATGCGGAGCGCCAGGGCACGGGCTGCTTCGGCGCCGTTCTCATTATCCAGCAGGCGACACGCGACCTCGTTGATCGAACAGACGCGATCGACCGGCACATGCTTCCACACTTCTTCGATCACCGCGTCGTGGAACGCGACATAATGTTCGTGGCGCGCGGGCGTTACGACGATATCGGGGCATTTCCGCCTCGCTTCCCAAACCGGTGTGCCGGTCTGGATGCCGTAGCGCTTGGCCTCGTAGGAAGCGGCGATAGCGACGGTGGTATCGCTGCCGACCGGCGCGACGATCACCGGCTTGCCCCGAAGCGCCGGCTGCAACTGCTGCTCGACGCTCGCGAAATAGCTGTTCAGATCAAGGAACAGCCAGCGCAGCGGACGCGGCGGCAGAGCGATCGAGTCGGGCATGATCGGAACATAACAGGAACTTCAACCGCGGAATAGTTTTCGCCAGGCCACGAGTTTCGTTTCGAAAGCGAGAGTATTGGCGGGGCTGCTGGAGGGCACGGCAACCAGTCGCAGCCGATCCGCGATAGCGCCGAACTGCGCCATTCCAATCCGCGCAGCCGTGCCGCCATTGAAGCCGATCGTGTCAAGGGTGGGCAGCGAAGACACGAGCGTCCGCAGGTCATTCCCTACAGGATTTCTGATTGCCGCATCGAGACTGCCGAGGCGTTCGGCATCGGCGATGACGTCCCACAGGCCAACGCGATGCTCCAGGAGCGCGGTCAGTCTGGCGTGATAGTCGAGGCTGGCCAGATCGACGCCGATCACTGCGCCCATTAGCCGCCAGAATTGATTGCGCGGGTGGGCATAATATCGCCCTGCCGCCAGCGACGCCGTCCCTGGCAGGCTGCCGAGGATCAGAATTTCGGTGCTGGCGTCGACGAGGGGCGGAAAGGAGGCATAGCGAGTCAAATCGCGGGAGTGATGTCGGTGTGCGTGAAGTCGTTGCCTTTGAAGAGCAGACGCTGGCCGGTCTCCTTGGCAAGCGCATAAGCGAAGCAATCGCCGAAATTCAACCGCGCGCGATGATTGCCTTTGCCATATTTCAGATATGCCTCGTGACCGATGTGCGCCTGTAGTGATGTGGTAGGAACTATCTCGATTTTCATATGGACTCTAAGTGCAGCGGCGCGGATAGCGAACTCCTGGTCCGCGACGCGGCTGGCAACCGCGCCCATCTCGATCCAACTGCCCGCTGAAATAAGACGTGGCTCTGCCGCCAGAATTAATTCGGCAAACTGCGCCCTCTCGTTCTCGTTCAAGAGGTTCGCCATCAGCGCCGAGGTGTCGATAATCAAATCGGCAACCCGTTATCGTCGTAAATCGAGTCCATAAGCTCCTTGCTGCTCATGGCGCGGAACTCAGGCTTTAAGTGCTTCCGAAGATCGGACGTCATCTTCATGACTTCTTGTATGGTCCGTTGGATTTCCTCATCACGTTGAAGCTTTTTTTCTTCCAATGCCTCCCGGACGACCTCAGTCACACTTTTTCCCAACGCCTTCGCCAAGTCACGCGCCAGTTCGGCGGCGCGCGCATCCTTGATGTTCAGTTGAACGCCCATTTCTACCTCCGCTACGTAGTATCTACCTCAAAGGAGGTATCCGCAAGCAGGAGCCTCCCTTCACATCGCCAAAGTTTCGCCTGCTTGCCGGTCCGGCCTGTGAGGCTTACGTCCAGCCGATGATCATTCCCGATACGTTGGCGCTCATCGGCAATACGCCGCTGGTGCGCCTGAAGGGGCCGAGCGATGCGACCGGCTGCGATATTTACGGCAAGTGCGAGTTTCTGAATCCCGGCGCTTCGGTCAAGGACCGGGCGGCGCTGGGCATTATCGAGGATGCCGAGGAGCGGGGTGTGCTGTCGCCGGGCGGCACGATCGTCGAGGGGACGGCGGGCAATACCGGCATCGGCCTCGCCCTGGTCGGCAATGCGAAGGGCTACAAGACGATCATCGTCATGCCGGAAACGCAGAGCCGCGAGAAAATCGACACGCTGCGCGCGCTGGGCGCTGAGCTGGTGCTGGTCGCCGCCGCGCCCTATTCGAGCCCCTGCCACTTCGTCCACACCTCACGCCGGATCGCGGAGGAAACGCCCAATGCGATCTGGGCCAACCAGTTCGACAATATCGCCAACCGGCGCGCGCACATCCGCTGGACGGCCGAGGAAATCTGGGGGCAGATGGAGGGACGGATCGACGGCTTCACCTGTGCGGTCGGTACTGGCGGTACGCTGGCCGGCGTCGGCCTTGGGCTGAAGGCGAAGGACCCGGACGTCACGATCGCGCTGACCGATCCGCACGGCGCGGCGCTCTATGACTATTATGCATGCGGCGAACTTAGGTCGGAAGGCAGTTCTGTCGCGGAAGGCATTGGTCAAGGCCGCATCACCGCCAATCTGGAGGGCGCACCGGTCGACACGCAGTTCCGCATTTCCGATGCTGAGGGCCTGGCCCAGGTCCAGGCGCTGCTGAACGACGAGGGCCTGTGCCTGGGGCTGTCCTCCGGCATCAATGTCGCCGGCGCGATCGCGCTCGCCCGCCAGCTGGGTCCCGGCAAGCGCATCGTCACTATCCTCTGCGACACCGGTTTTCGCTATTTATCGACACTGTTCAATCCGGAATGGCTGACGGCGAAGGGATTTGCCTAGTCCACAAGGCAGCGACCGGTCGTCAGCGATTGCCTTTCATCGCCGGATCACTACACTTGGCCGCAATGTCGGAAGACAAACGCGCTGGCATGCAACGGGTCCGTGTCGGCTTGACGGGGCTAGGTGCTGTCCTCCTGATCGTCGCCATATCGGCCGCGATCTTTGAAAGCGCGCGCAACAAGCCGGTGGGCGATCAGGCCGTCCCTCTCAACAAGACCGAACAGACAGTCGCGAACATGGTCGCCGCCAATGGCGCCGAGGCACCCGCCGACCCGCTGACGGAGATCGGCGTCACCCCCGCCGCGCCGACCACGTCGAACGCCAGCGCCGCCGCTCGACCGCCGGCCAAATAAAGCGCTTTCCGGCGCCTATCCGAGAACAGTTCAGGAACAGGCTCGCCTTGTCGGAGCATAGGCTACCGTTTCTGCGTCAATCTGTGATGTTTTTCCCGTAAATCCCCGTAAAATCCCGTTGTGTCCCGTAACTGCCCACGGTATGTAGGTCGGCACAGGCGGGGGCAATTCCCTTGAGTGAGTCGTGACCGGACGGCGCCCGAAGAAGGCGCTTCCCGGAACGAGGAGATTTGCGCCCTTGCCCTTGGAAGGGTGTGCGTGGGCGAACGGGAAGCCTTTAACGGATTTGCGATGACCGCGGTGGACGGCAAGGGCCGTGTCGCGATCCCCGCATCCATGCGCGCAGTGATCGAGAAGAACGTCGAGGCTGGCGGCGGCGGCGATGCCCGCGCTGTCGTGATCGCCCTGCATCCCCAGGATCCGTGCCTGATCGCTTATGACCCCGCCTGGTTGAAGCTGAATCACGCCCGGCTGGAGCGCCGCGAGGAAGCGCGCGAGGAAAGCGGCGGCGCGCTCGATTACAACGCCAAGCGCAAGGCGCTTGCGCTGACTGAATCGGCCGGCTTCGACTCCAGCGGCCGATTCGTCCTGCCGGACTTTTACGCGATGAAAGCGAAGCTCACGCCCGGTACCGACGCGGTGTTCTCGGGCGCGGGCAATTTCTTCGAGATCTGGAACCCGGACGTGCTGCTCGCCAGCGACGGCGTGGATCCGGACCTGAAGGAACTCGTCGAATTCACGCGCGCGAAGCGGGGCGCGAAATGAACGCCGCGCCGCATATCCCCGTCCTGCTCGACGAAGTGATTGATGCGCTCGCGATCCAGCCGGGCGAGCGTCATGTCGACGGCACCTTCGGCGCAGGTGGCTATACCCGCGCGATGCTCGCCAAGGGCGCGCATGTTTTTGCGTTCGACCGCGACCCGGCCGCAATCGCCGCCGGCCGCGCCGCCAACGACGAAGGCCTGGCGCTGATCGAGCGCCGCTTCTCCGAAATGGACGAAGCCTTGGCCGAAGCGGGGGCGCTGCCGGTCGATGGCGTTACGCTGGATATTGGCGTTTCCTCGATGCAGTTCGACCAGGCCGAGCGCGGTTTTTCGGTGCAGGCCGACGGCCCGCTCGACATGCGCATGGAGCAGTCAGGCGAGACCGCCGCCGATTGGCTGAACACCGCTGACGAGGCCGACATCGCGGATGTCATCTATCGCTATGGCGAGGAACGCCGTTCGCGCCGGATCGCGCGAGCGATCGTCGCCGCGCGGCCGCTGTCGCGCACGCTGGAGCTGGCGGGCGTGGTGCGCAAGGCGGTCGGCTTCATCGCGGGCAAGGACAAGGACCCGGCGATGCAGGTGTTCCAGGCGATCCGCATTCACCTCAATCGCGAGCTGGACGAACTGAAGGACGGGCTGGAAGCGGCCGAGCGCGTGCTGGCGCCGGGTGGGCGGCTCGCGGTCGTCACCTTCCACAGCCTGGAAGACCGGATCGTGAAACAGTTCCTGCGTGATCGCAGCGGGCAGGCGCCTGCCGGCTCGCGGCATTTGCCGGCGACGCAGCAGCGCCGGCCGAGCTTCGAAGCGGTGGGCAAGGCGGTGCGGCCGAGCGCGCGCGAGACGGGTGCGAACCCGCGCGCACGATCGGCCACACTCCGCGTCGCGCGCCGGACAAGCGCTGACGCTTGGGGTAAGGGAGAAGCGGCATGATCACGCATCGTTTGCGCCCGATCGGCTGGGTGGCGGGTGTCGCGGCGGCGGCGCTCAGTTTCTATCTCGTTTCGCTGCAGGTCGCGGCGGAGCGCGCGCAGCTGGAGAGCGTCGAGGGCCGAATCGCGCTCACCCAGCGCCAGATCCGTACGCTAGAAACAGAGTTCGGCGCACGCGCGAGCCTGCGCCAGCTTGAGTCCTACAATCAGGATGTGCTGGCGCTCGCCGCGCCCAAGGTCGGCCAATATTTGACCAACGAAGTACAGCTGGCGTCCTATTCACCGGCGGATGGCGGCATGACCGGCAAGCCCGCCGCGTCGACCGCGCTCGCCAGCGCCCAGGCGGTTCCTGCGGCCGCCAACCGGCCCACCTTCAGGCCGGCGGTCGTCGAGGATGTGAAGTCGCGAAACGCACCGGTCGTGCCGGCCGCGCGTCGCGCGCCGTTGATCCAGACGGTCGCTATGATCCAGCCCGTCAATATCCTGCCGGACAAATTCGCCGCGCCCGCGCCGGCGCCCGCCAAGGTAAAACCGGCCGCCAAGACGCCGATCAGCCAGAAGGTCGCGCTGCTCGACGATGCGGCGATCACCGATATCGCGCGCGCCGCGGCCAAAGAGGCGAAAGCCCGCAATCGATGACCGGCGCCGTCGCGACCCGTCCGGCTCAGCTCCGCGCGTCCGCCGAGCGAAGGCCGGATGTCGCGCTGTCGCATTTGCGGCTTATGGTGCTGATGCTGTTGTTCATCGGCGCCACGGCGGCGATCGGTTTGCGCATCGCGTATCTGACGGCGTTCGCGGATGTCAGCACCAACCGCGCGCATGCCGGTGTGGGCGCGCGCGGCGATATCCTCGACCGCAACGGCATCCCGCTGGCGCAAACGATCGACGCCTGGTCGATCGGCATCCACCCCGCCAAGGTAATCGGTGACCGGCGCGCGCTGGCCGAAGCGCTGGCGCGGCTGATGCCGGAACAGAGCGCGGAAGCTTATTACGCCATCCTCAACTCGAAGCTGACATTCACCTATCTTCGCAGGCACGCGACGCCGGAATTAGTCGCTGCCGTCAACCGGCTGGGCGAGCCGGGCATCGATCTTGGCCGTGAACCGGAGCGCATCTATCCGCAGGGCATGCTCGCCGCCCATGTGCTGGGCTTCACCGATTTCGGCGGCGATGGCGTCTCGGGCATGGAGAAGGTTCTCCAGCGCGACTTGACCGGCAGGCTGGGCGGATCGGGCGCGATGTTGTCGATCGACAGCCGCGTCCAACAGGCGCTCGAGGCCGAGCTGTACGCGGCGATGACCAAGTTCAGCGCGATCGGCGCGGCCGGCGTGGTGCTCGACATCAAGACCGGCGAAGTGGTCGCGCTGACATCGATGCCGGAGCTCAATCCGAACAAGCCGGCGCAACAGGGGCCGGACGCCGCGTTCAATCGCGCGACGCTGGGCGTCTATGAACTGGGCTCCACGTTCAAGCCCTTCACCGTCGCGATGGCGATGGAAGAGGGCGTGGTGAAGAGTTTCGGCCAGATTTACAACTGTCCGCGCGTGCTCCAGGCCGGCCGCTTCTCGATCACCGACACCCATCCGTTCGGCCGTGCCTGCTCGGTCGCGGAAATCATGAAGGAATCGTCGAACATCGGCACCGCGCAGATCGCGGCGCAGGTCGGCGCGACGCGCCAGCGCGAATGGCTGCGGCGCATGCATTTCCTGCAGAAAGTCTCGATCGAGCTGCCCGAGCGCGGCCGTCCGCTCAATCCCGGCGCCAATTGGGGCGACATCGCCACGATGACGGTCGGCTATGGCCACGGCATCGCCGTATCGCCGCTGCACCTCGCGACCGGTTACGCGACCCTGTTCAACGGCGGCTGGTGGCGGCCGGCAACGCTGATGAAGCATCATGCCGGCAATCCGGTGCCGCAGGGCGAGCGCGTCTTTTCCGAAGAGACGTCCTACAAGATGCGCGCGCTGCTGCGCCTGGTCGTGACCGAAGGCACCGGCAAAAAGGCCGACGCGCCGGGTTATCGGATCGGCGGCAAGACAGGCACCGCGGAAAAGATCGTCGGCGGCCGTTACACTTCCGGCGCGGTGGTGACGACGTTCGCGGGCGTGTTTCCGATGGACGAGCCGCGCTATGTGATCGTCGCCATGCTGGACGATCCCAAGGCGACCAAGGATACTTACGGTTTCCACACCGCCGGCTGGAACGTGGCGCCGGTTGTCTCCGGCGTCGTCAGCCGCATCGGCCCGATGCTAGGCGTGATGCCCGATCCGTCGCGCGAAGCCAATCTGGCCGAGGTGCTGCCCTTCGTTCACGAGAAAGAGTGATCGATGCGGCTGAGGGACCTGGCCGGCATCGATTCCGAAACCACCGTCACCGGCTTCGCGATCGACCACCGCAAGGTGGCGCCCGGCACGATCTTCGGGGCCTTCAAGGGCGCGCGCTTCAACGGCGAGGATTTCATCCCGCAGGCGATCGCATCCGGCGCGGCGGCGATCGTCGCGCGGCCGGGCGTAGCGGTGGAAGGCGCTCCGTACATCGTTGCCGAGGAACCGCGCCGCGCCTTCGCGTTGCTCGCCGCCAAGTTCTTCGCGCCCTATCCGGACACGACCGTGGCCGTCACCGGCACCAACGGCAAGACGTCGTCGGTCGAGCTGACGCGACAGCTGTGGCGGCTGGCCGGGCATAACGCCGCTTCGATCGGCACGCTGGGCGTCACCACCGCGCACGATCAGGTGCTGACCGGCCTGACCACGCCGGACATCGTCACCTTCCTGTCGAACGTCGCCGGCTTGAAGCGCGAAGGCGTGACGCATCTCTCGTTCGAGGCATCCAGCCACGGGCTTGACCAGCACCGCACCGAGGGGCTGCCGGTGCGCGCGGCGGGCTTCACGAACCTCAGCCGCGATCATCTCGACTATCACGGCGATATGCACAGCTATTTCGCGGCCAAGCTGCGGCTGTTCGAAGAAGTTGTGGATGAGGGTGGTGCCGCGGTTGTGTGGGCCGATGACGGCGATCATTCGGAGAAGGTGATTCAAGTCTCCCGGGCCAGGGGATTGCGGGTGCTGACGGTGGGCGAGCGTGGCGACGCGTTGCGGCTGGCGAGCCGCGAACCCTCGCGGCTGGGCCAGCAACTGGTGATCGAGGCCGAGGGCAAGACCTACAAAGTAACGCTGCCGCTGATCGGCGCGTATCAGGCCGCCAACGCTTGCGTGGCGGCGGGGCTGGTGATCGCGACCGGCGGCGATGTCGCGCGGACGCTGGCGCATCTGGGCCGGGTGACGCCGGTGCGCGGGCGGCTAGAGCGCGCCGCGATCACGCGCGCAGGGACGCCGGTCTATGTCGATTACGCGCACACGCAGGATGCGATCGAGGCGGCGGCAGCGGCGCTGCGTCCGCACACCAAGGGCAGGCTGATTATCGTGTTCGGCGCTGGTGGCGACCGCGACCAGGGCAAGCGGCCCGAAATGGGTCGGGTTGCGTCAGCGACTTGCGACGTCGTGATCGTCACCGACGACAATCCCCGCAGCGAGGACCCCGCCGCGATCCGCCGCGACATTCTCGCCGGTGTGGAGGGCGCGATCGAAGTCCCCGGCCGCCGCGAAGCCATTGCCGAGGCCGTCCGCATCGCCACCGCCGACGATGTCGTGCTGCTCGCCGGCAAAGGTCATGAGCAAGGCCAGATCATCGGCGACCGCGTACTGCCGTTCGACGACGTCACCGTCGCACGGGAGTGCGCGGCGTGAGACCGTGTCGGCGCCCCTCGACTTCGCTCGGGACGAGCGGATTCAGCACCCAAATCTCGCTCGTCCCGAGCGAAGTCGAGGGGCGCTTCGCATGAGTCCTCTCTGGACATCCGAAGCGATCGCGGCGGCGACAAACGGAGCCGCCTCCGCGCCATTCGCCGTTGACGGTGTCGCGTTCGATTCGCGCGAGGTCGGGCCGAACGACCTGTTCGTTGCGCTGTCTGGCGAAACCACGGATGGCCATAAATTCGTCGATCAGGCCTTCGCTCAGGGCGCGACGGGTGCGATCGTCAGCGAGACTGTCCCGCATCCACATATTCTAGTGGCCGACACGCAGTCGGCGCTGGGAGCCCTCGGGGTCGCAGCCAGGGCGCGCACGGCGGCGCAGATCGTCGGCGTCACGGGGTCGGTGGGCAAGACCGGGACGAAGGAGGCGCTGTACGCAGCGTTCAGCCGCATCGCCCCCGGCCATGCCCACCGCTCTCTGAAAAGCTACAACAACCAGACCGGCGTGCCGCTCAGCCTGGCGCGGATGCCCGAATCGACTCGCTACGGCGTGTTCGAAATGGGCATGAACAGCCGCGGCGAGATCGCGGCGCACACGCGCCTCGTGCGCCCGCACGTCGCGGTCATCACCACGATCGCCGCCGCGCATATCGAACATCTTGGCTCGCTCGAGGAAATCGCCCGCGTCAAGGCGGAGATTTTCGAGGGACTGGAGCCGGGCGGTACCGCGATCATTCCCTTCGATTCCCCGCAGCGCGACATCTTGCAGGAAGCGGCGAAGCGTTACGCAGCGAACGTCATCACTTTCGGTTTCGACCAAGGCGCCGACGTGCGCGCGATCGATATGGTGCCGGCGAGAAATGGCGGCGGCACCCTGGTCACCATCCAGATGCCGGACGCCAGCCTGTGCATCACCGTCGGCCAGCCGGGCGAGCATTGGGTCTCGAACGCGCTCGCGGTGATGGCGGCGGTCGAGGCGGCGGGCGGCGATCTGGCGGTCGCGGGTCTCGCGCTCACCGAGCTGGAAGGCATGCCTGGGCGCGGCGCCCGGATGGACATCGCGGTGGGCGCGGGCGGCGAGGCGCTGCTGATCGACGAAAGCTATAATGCCAACCCGGCCTCGATGCGGGCGACGCTGGCGGTGCTGGCGGCGGAGCCGGCTGCCCGTAAGATCGCGGTGCTCGGCGCGATGCGGGAGCTGGGCAGCCACGGCCCGCTGCTCCACGCGGAGCTGGCCGAGCCGCTGCTGGCGGCGAACGTCGATTTCGCACTGCTCGTCGGCGAGGAAATGGCTCCGCTCGCGAAAGCGCTTGAGGGAAAGGCCGACTTCGCGCATGTCCCCGCCGCCGCGGCTGCGCTCGATGCTCTGAAAGGGCGGATCGGCGACGGCGACGCGGTTCTCATCAAGGCGTCGAACTCGGTGGGCCTGGGCCGGCTCGTGGCCGAGCTCGCCGCCGGCGCATTGGCGGACGGGGACTGACATGCTTTACCTGATCGCGGAGCAGCTCGGCTTCCCCGGCATTCTGAACCTGGTCCGCTATCTGAGCTTTCGCGCGGGCGGTGCGGTCGCGACGGCTCTGTTCCTCGGCCTCATCATCGGCCCCAAATTCATCGGCTGGCTCAGGCTGCGCCAGGGCAAGGGGCAGCCGATCCGCGCCGATGGCCCCCAAAGCCATCTCGCCAAGCGCGGCACGCCGACGATGGGCGGGCTGATGATCCTGACCGCCTTCACCGTGTCGCTGCTGCTGTGGATGGACCCGCGCAACCCCTATGTTTGGGCGTGCCTGGCGGTGACATTGGGCTTCGGCGCGATCGGCTTCCTCGACGATTGGGACAAGGTGCGCAAAGCGACCACCGCCGGTGTGCCGGGCCGGATGCGGCTGCTGCTGGAATTCCTGATCGCCGGCGTCGCCGCCTGGCTGATCGTGCGCCACAACGGCACGCACCTGTGGCTGCCGTTCGTGGCCCAGCCGGTCGCCGATATCGGCTGGTTCTACATCGTCTTCGCCGCCTTCACGATCGTCGCGTTCGGCAATGCGGTGAACCTGACCGACGGGCTGGACGGGCTCGCCACCATGCCGGTGATCATCGCCTCGGTCGCGTTCATGGTCATCACCTACCTGGTCGGCAACGCCAAGTTCGCCGCCTATCTCGGCATCCCGCACGTGCCGGGGGCTGGCGATCTGGCGCTGTTCTGCGGCGCGATCGCGGGGGCGTGCCTGGCGTTCCTGTGGTTCAACGCACCGCCGGCCGCCGTCTTCATGGGCGACACCGGCAGCCTCGCCCTGGGCGGTGCGCTGGGAACGATCGCGGTCGTCGCGCACCACGAGATCGTGCTGGGCATCATCGGCGGGCTATTCGTGGCGGAAGCGCTCAGCGTCATCATCCAGGTCTTCTTCTACAAGCGGACCGGCAAGCGCGTGTTCCGCATGGCGCCGATCCACCACCATTTCGAGCAATTGGGCTGGAGCGAGCCGACCGTCGTGATCCGCTTCTGGATCATCGCCCTGGTGCTGGCGCTGGCCGGCCTGTCGACGTTGAAGATCCGGTGATTACGGCGCGCGCCTGGGCGGGGAAACGCTATGCGGTGCTGGGGCTGGCGCGGAGCGGGCTGGCGACGGTGGACGCGCTGCTTGCGGCTGGTGCGAGCGTCTGGGCGTGGGACTCCGACGAGGCTGCGCGTTCCGCGTGCTCCGGCGAAGGCCGGAGCGGTGCGACACAGGACTCCGGCCTTCGCCGGAGCACATTGGAGTTTGTGGACCCTCTCACCCACGACCTCACCGGCTTAGAGGCGGTGGTCGTCTCCCCCGGCGTGCCGATCAACCGGCACCCGATCGCGGCACATGCCGCCAATTACGGCGTCCCGCTGATCGGCGATATCGAGCTGTTCGCCCAGGCCCGCGCCGATCTGCCGCGGCACAAATTGGTCGGCATCACCGGCACCAACGGCAAATCGACCACCACCGCGCTCGTCACCCACATCTTGAAGACGGCGGGCGTGCCGGCGCTGATGGGCGGCAATATCGGCCTGCCCATTCTGGCGCAGGAGCCGCTGCCCGAAGGCGGCGTCTATGTGCTGGAACTGTCCAGCTACCAGATCGACCTGACCTACAGCCTCGACTGCGACGTCGCGGTGCTGACTAATCTGTCGCCCGACCATCTCGATCGATACCCCGACGAGGCATCATATTATGATGCGAAGCGCCGACTGTTTGAACTTCAAACTGCTGGGCACGTGGGCATCTACAACAATCTCGACCAACGTTCTTGGTCCCTCTTTGACGAGCGTGATCCACCATTCGAGAGATGGGCGTACGTTGGAGACTTGGACTACATTCATCTGCCGGATGACAAGGCTTCCATTCCTCTTCCGAAGAGCTTGGCAGGCGGACATAATGCGTCGAACGCTGAACAAGCGCTTATCGCTTGCGAGTATCTCGGCCTTTCGCGGGATAAGATCGTCGAGGCGATAGGAAGTTTTCCCGGCCTGCCCCATCGCATGGAGCGCGTCGCCGAGCGCGGCGGCGTGCTGTTCGTGAACGACAGCAAGGCGACCAATCCGACTTCGACCGCGCCGGCCCTCGCGGCGTATCCCAAAGTGCGCTGGATTTTGGGCGGGCTCGCCAAGACGGACGAGCTCGACGCCTGCGCGCCGCATTTCTCGCATGTGCGCTCGGCTTACACGATCGGCGAGGCGGGGGCGTTGTTCGCGCAAATCCTCGCGCCGCACATGCCGGTTGCGGAGTGCGGCGTGCTCGACGAAGCCGTGCGCCGCGCCGCCAATGATGCGGAGCCGGGCGATACAGTGTTGTTGTCGCCAGCCTGCGCGTCGTTCGATCAGTTCGGGGATTATGAGGCGCGGGGCGATGCCTTCCGCGCCGCCGTTGGGGCGCTTTCATGACCGACACCGCCGCGATCCGCCGCAAGAAGCAGGTTACGCGCCTTGGCCGCGCCGATCGCAGCCCGCTCGGCCTGTGGTTCTGGGAAATCGACCGCGTGCTGCTGATCCTGATCACGGTACTGATCTCGATCGGCCTGGTCGCGGTTGCCGCCGCCAGTCCCTCCGCGGCGCACCGCTATTCGGATGCCGGCACGACGTTCGCGCCGCTGCACTATTTCTGGCGGCAGATCTTTTGGGTCGCGGTCAGCGTGCCCGTCATGCTGTTCGTGTCGATGCTGCCCCAGATCACCGCGCGCCGCTTCGCGCTGGCGGGCGCGGCCTTCTTCACGGTGATGCTGGCAGCGGTGCCGCTGATCGGCGTCGAGAAAAATGGCGCGACGCGCTGGATCGGCGTCGGCATCTCGCAATTCCAGCCGTCCGAGTTTCTGAAGCCGCTGTTCGTCGTCGCGATCGCCTGGCTGCTGTCGCTGCGCCAGCACGATAAGAGCCTGCCGGTCATTCCGCTGACCGGCGCGCTGGTCGGCATGATCGCGATCCTGTTGATGAAGCAGCCCGATTTCGGCCAGACGATCGTGTTCGGCACGATGTGGATGGCGCTGCTGCTGCTCTCCGGCGTCTCGGGCCGGTTGATCGGTGGACTGGTCGGCGCCGGCTTCGGCGGCGTGGTCGCGGCCTATTTCTTCTATCCGGTGGCGACGACGCGCATCAACAATTTCATCTATGGCGACGGCGATACCTATCAGGTGGACCGCGCGCATGAGACGATCACCGGCGGCGGCTTCTTCGGCACCGGCCCGGGCGGCGGCGTCGCTAAATTCCGCCTGCCCGAAGCGCATACCGACTATATTTATTCCGTGATCGGCGAGGAATTCGGGCTGATCGCCTGCCTCGCCATCGCCGTCATCTACCTTGCCATCGTGGTGCGCGTGTTCCTGAAGCTGCTGGACGAGGAAGACACGTTCACGATGCTCGCCGCCGCCGGCCTGACCACGCAGATCGGCGTGCAGGCGCTGATCAACATGGCGGTGAATCTGCAGCTGGCGCCTTCGAAGGGCATGACGCTGCCGCTGATCAGCTATGGCGGCTCGTCGATGATCGCGCTCGCGATCGGCCTGGGCCTGCTGCTCGCCTTCACGCGGCGCAACCCGTATCTCAATCGCTCCCCCTATGTCGTCAAATGGGGCGGGCAGAAATGAGCCTGTTCGTTCTCGCGGCCGGCGGCACGGGCGGGCACATGATGCCTGCGCACGCGCTTGCCGAGGAGCTGATGCGGCGCGGCCACCGGACCGTGCTGGTGACGGACGAGCGCGGCATGCGCTTTCCCGGCCTGTTCGACGGCGTTGAGACGCATGTGCTGCCGGCGGGGCGCGTCGGCGGCGGCCCACTCGGCTGGCTGCGCGCCGCGGGCTCGATCCGGGCCGGACGCAAGCTGGCGCTCGACCTGTTCCGCAATCTGGAGCCGGCGGCGGTGATGGGCTTTGGCGGCTATCCGGCGCTCCCGTCGCTGCTGGCCGCGTTCAAGGCGCGGATTCCGGCGGCTGTACACGAGCAGAACGCGGTGCTCGGCCGCGTCAATCGGCTGGTGGCAGGACGCGTGAATGCGGTCGCGACGGCCTATCCCGATGTCCAGCGCGTGCCGGCCAGGGCCGAAGGGAAGGTACGGCTGGTCGGCAATCCGGTCCGTCAGGAAGTGCTGGCGCTGCGCGACAAGCCCTATCCGCCGCTGGACGGCGACGGCGTGTTCCGGGTGCTGGTGACGGGCGGCAGCCAAGGCGCGAAGATCCTGTCGGACGTGGTGCCGGAAGGGCTGGGTATGCTGCCGCCGATCTTCCGCACCCGCCTGCAGGTGACGCACCAGGCGCGCGCCGAGGATATCGAACGAGTGCGCACTCGCTATGCCAAGCTCGGCATTCCGGCCGAACTCGCCACCTATCTGCCCGACCTGCCCGAGCGGCTGGGCCTGTCGCACCTCGTCATCGCCCGGTCCGGCGCGTCGACGGTGGCGGAGCTGGCGGCGGCGGGGCGGCCGGCGATCCTCGTCCCCTTCGCGGCGGCGACCGACGATCACCAGACCTATAATGCCAAGGAACTGGTCGCTGCCGGCGGCGCGCGCTCGATCCCGCAATCGCAATTCACCGCCGTCGAGCTCGCCAAGCAGATGCAGAAGCTGGGGCTGGAGCCCGACGCGCTCGCCAACGCCGCCCGCCGCGCGCGCGGCTGCGGCCGCCCCGATGCGGTCAAGGACCTCGCCGACCTGATCGAGGAGATTGGGCGGTGAGAGGCGTCGGCACCGATATCGGGACGATTCACTTCGTCGGCATTGGCGGTATCGGCATGTCGGGCATCGCCGAGGTGATGCACAATCTCGGCTACACCGTGCAGGGTTCCGACGTGGCCGAGGGCTATGCGGTCGAGGGCCTACGCCAGCACGGCATCAAGGTGATGATCGGCCATGCCGCCGAGAACGTCGAAGGCGCCGCCGTGGTCGTCGTCTCGACCGCGATCAAACGGGACAACGCGGAAGTCGCCTACGCCTATGAACACCGCATTCCCGTCGTCCGCCGGGCGGAGATGCTGGCCGAGCTGATGCGGCTGAAATCGACGGTCGCGGTCGCCGGCACCCACGGCAAGACCACCACGACCTCGATGATCGCGGCGCTCCTCGACGCGGGCGGGATCGACGCGACCGTCATCAACGGCGGCATCATCAACTCCTATGGTTCGAACGCGCGGCTCGGCGCGTCCGACTGGATGGTGGTGGAGGCGGACGAAAGCGACGGCAGCTTCCTGCGCCTCGACGGCACGGTCGCGGTCGTCACCAACATCGATCCCGAGCATCTGGATCACTATGGCGATTTCGACCGAGCGAAAGCGGCCTATCTCGAGTTCGTCCACAACGTGCCATTCTACGGCGCGGCGGTGATGTGCCTCGATCATCCGGAAGTGCAGAACATCCTGCCGCTGATCCGCGACAGGCGTGTCGTCACCTACGGCTTTTCCGCGCAGGCCGATGTGCGGGCGACCTACGTGGCGCCGGAAGGCGGCGGCAACCTCTTCCATGTCGCGATTCGCGGCCGCGACGGCGAGGTGCGGGCAATCGAGGACGTGCGCCTGCCGATGCCCGGCAAGCACAATGTCCAGAACGCGCTCGCCGCTATTGCCGTCGCGGTTGAACTGGGCGTGGCGGACGATGTGATCCGCACCGGCTTCGCCAAGTTCGGCGGGGTCAAGCGCCGCTTCACCAAGGTCGGCGAGGCGAAGGGCGCCACGATCATCGACGATTATGGCCACCACCCGGTCGAGATCCGCGCCGTGCTGTCGGCGGCGCGCGAGGCGACGCGCGCGCGCGTGATCGCGGTGTGCCAGCCGCACCGTTATTCCCGCCTCGCCGGGTTGCTGACCGATTTCGAGACGGCGTTCAACGATGCCGATATGGTCTATGTGACGCCGGTCTATGCCGCCGGCGAGGCGCCGATCAAGGGGGTGGATTCCGCCGCTCTGGTCGCGGGCCTGAAGCAGCACGGCCACCGCGCCGCCGGCGAGATCGCCGATGCCGCATCGCTGGCGCGCGAGTTGGCAGGCGTGGTGCAGCCGGGCGATCTGGTCGTGTGCCTGGGCGCGGGCGATATCACCAAATGGGCTGCGGGTTTGGCGGACGCGATCGGGAGGGAGGGGACGTGATCTCCAACCCAAAACCGTTCGTTTCGAGCGAAGTCGAGAAACGGCCTGACATTGCACCGCGTATCTCGACTTCGCTCGATACGAACGGGATTAGAGGCAGGTTTACGCCAGACGCCCCCCTCGCTCCCCTCGTCTGGTTCAAATCCGGAGGCGCGGCCGAGTGGCTGTTCGAGCCGAAGGACGTGGACGATCTCTCCGCCTTGCTCGCCGGTCTCGACCCCAAGGTGCCGGTGATGGCGCTCGGCTTCGGCTCCAACATGATCGTGCGCGACGGCGGCGTGCCGGGCGTGGTGGTGCGGCTGGGCAAGCCGTTCGCCAAGGCCGAGGCACTGGATGCGACGACCTTGCGCTGCGGCGGCGGGGCGAGCGGCATTCTCGTCTCCTCGACCGCGCGCGATGCCGGGATCGGCGGCGTCGAGTTCCTGCGCTCGATCCCCGGCACGGTCGGCGGCTTCGTGCGGATGAACGGCGGCGCCTATGGCCGCGAGGTGAAGGACATTCTGGTCGAGTGCGATGTCGTGCTGCGATCCGGCGAGCGGCGGACGCTGACGCCGCCGGACTTGGGCTACACCTATCGCCACTCCAAACTGCCCGAGGGCGCGGTGGTCGTCAGTGCGACCTTTCGTGGCCATTCGGCTGATCCCGCCGCGATCCAGGCGGAGATGGACCGGATCGCCGCCGCGCGCGAGGCATCGCAGCCTTTGCGCTCAAGGACCGGCGGCTCGACCTTCAAGAATCCGCCGGGCCACAAGGCGTGGGAAGTAATCGATGCGGCGGGCTGCCGAGGGTTGCGCCAAGGCGACGCCCAGGTGTCCGAGAAACACTGCAATTTCCTGCTCAATCTGGGCAAGGCGACGAGCGCAGAGATCGAGGCACTGGGCGAGGACGTCCGCGCCCGCGTCAAGGCGCATTCGGGCGTCGAGCTGGAATGGGAAATCCAGCGCGTGGGAGTGACGAAGTGAGTGTCCGTTCTCTCCTGTGCTCCGGCGAAGGCCGGAGCCTTGCGACGCGGAGCTCCGGCCTTCGCCTGAGCACAGGGTGCGTGTTATGAGTTCGACGCTCCACATTCTCGTCCTGATGGGCGGCTGGTCGGCGGAGCGCGAGGTATCGCTGATGTCGGGCGCGGGTGTCGCCGATGCGCTGGAGAGCCTCGGTTATCGCGTGACGCGGCTGGACATGGGCCATGACGTGGCCGCGCGGATCGCCGAGGCGAAGCCCGATCTCGTCTTCAACGCGCTGCACGGCACGCCCGGGGAAGACGGATCGGTGCAGGGCATGCTGGATCTGATGGGCATCCGCTACACCCATTCCGGCATGGTCACGTCGGTCATCGCGGTCGACAAGCAGCTGACCAAGCAGGCGCTTATCCCCCACGGCATCCGCATGCCGGGCGGGCATGTCGTGAAGTCGGAAAGCCTTTATTTCGGTGACCCGCTCGCGCGGCCTTATGTGCTCAAGCCCGTCAATGAAGGCTCGTCGGTCGGCGTCGCGATCGTGACGGCCGAGGGCAATTATGGCGAGCCGATCGGCCGCGACGTGAAGGGGCCGTGGCAGGAGTTCGACGAGCTGCTGGCCGAGCCGTTCATTCGCGGCCGCGAGCTGACCACCGCCGTCATGGGCGGCCGCGCGATGGGCGTGACCGAGTTGAAGCCAAAGAGCGGCTTCTACGATTACGACGCCAAATATACCGAAGGGCTGACCGAGCATGTCTGCCCTGCCAACGTGCCGCCGGCGATCGCCGAGGCGTGTATGGACATGGCACTGAAGGCGCACCGGCTGCTCGGCTGCAAGGGCGCGTCCCGCTCCGATTTCCGCTGGGATGACGAGAAAGGGATCGAGGGTCTCTATCTGCTCGAAGTGAACACCCAGCCGGGGATGACGCCGCTGAGCCTGGTGCCGGAACAGGCGCGGTCGATCGGCATGAGCTATGCCGGGCTGGTGGATGCGATGGTCAAGGAGGCGCTGGGCTGATGGCGACCGCACGCGCCACGATCAAGCGCGGCACCCGCTCGCCGGCGCCGCGTGCTCGCAAGCCCGCGCCGAAAAAGCCGGGGATGTTGACGCGTGCGCTGGGCGCGATCCCGGTCAGCCACGAAACCGTCCAGCGCGGCGTGACCTGGGCGACGCTGGGTCTAGGCTGCGCGCTTGGGATCGCGGTGCTGCAGGCGTTCGGCGTGCCGGCGATGGCGGGGACCGAGGTCGCCAACGTCTTCGGCCGCGCGGGCTTCGAGGTGAAGCGCGTCGATCTGCGCGGCGTCAAGAATATGGACCGGCTGACCGTCTACGCGATCGCGTTCGATCAGCACTCAATGGCGATGCCATTGGTCGATCTGGATGAAGTCCGCGCCAAGCTGATGCGTTACGGCTGGGTGCAGGATGCGCGCGTCTCGCGCCGTCTGCCCGACACGCTCGTCGTCGATATCGTCGAGCGGACGCCGGCGGCGGTGTGGCAGAATCAGGGCCGGCTGCGGCTGATCGATGCGGCTGGCGTGGTGCTGGAGGATGTGACTGGCGCCCCCGATGCGGACCTGCCCTTGCTGATCGGCCCCAATGCCAATCTGCACGCGGGCGAACTTGCCGCGCTGCTCGCCAAGGCGCCGTCGCTGAAGCCGGTGATCGCGGGCGCGAGCTGGATCGGTGAGCGGCGCTGGGATCTGCGGTTCCAGTCGGGCGAAACGCTGGCGCTGCCCGAAGGCGAGAATGAGTCCGGACGGGCGCTGGCACGTTTCGCCCGCATGGATACCTCGCAACGCCTGCTGGGCCGAGGCTTTTTGCGGTTCGACATGCGCGACCCGACGCGGTTCGTCGCCCGGCTCGACCGGCAGATGCGCGCGATCGACGGCAGCGCCGCGGCGGCGCAAACGCCCACGACACCACCGGCGCAACCCGCCCCGGCCCACGACACCCCCGGCTTTGAGAAAGTGAACGACAGCATATGAGCAGGCGCGAGTCCCGTGCCGCCGCGGCGCGCGGTGAAAAGCTGATCACGGCGCTGGACATCGGCTCCTGGAAAGTCTCCGCGCTGATCGCCGAGCGCGGCGAGAATGGCGAAATGAACGTGCTCGGCACCGGCCAGCGCGAGAGCCGGGGCGTGCGGCGCGGCTATGTGGCGGACATGGCTTCGACCGAGCTGGCGGTGCGCGAGGCCGTCGAGCAGGCCGAGCGGATCGCCGGCGTCAATATTGAGGATGTGTGGGTCAGCTTCTCGGCCGGCGGGCTGGTCAGCAACATCGCCTCGGTCGAGGTGGAGCTGGGCGGCCACCGGATCGATCAGGAAGACATCGACCAGCTGTTGTCGGCCGGCCGGGAATCGATCGACCCGGCGGGCCGGATGGTGCTGCATGCGCAGCCGACGCTTTACACGCTCGACGGACTGAACGGCGTCACCAATCCGAAGGGGCTTCACGCCGACAAACTGGGCGTCGACATCCACGTGGTCGCCGCCGATCCGTCGCCGGTGCGCAATCTCGATCTGTGCGTCCGCTCCGCGCACCTGGAAGTGAAGGCGATCGTCGCCTCGCCGGTCGCGACCGGGATGGCGTGTCTGTCCGATGAGGAGCGTGAGCTGGGCGTCGCACTGGTCGAACTGGGCGCCGGCGTCACCAACGTGTCCCTTTTTGTCGGCGGGCTGCTTGTCGGCCTCGCTTCCATTCCGATCGGTGCGGCCGACATCACCGACGATATCGCCTCCGCTTTCGGCACGCGCCGCGCCCAGGCGGAGCGGATGAAATGCTTTTACGGTTCGGCGACAGCGACGCCGCGCGACAACCACGACATGATCGAGGTCGCGCTGATCTCGGCCGAGGAAGGGCAAGGCGAGGCGCCGCGCATCACCCGCGCGCAGCTGATCGCGGTGATCCGCCAGCGCGTCGAGCAATTGTTCGGGGAGATCGGCAAGGCGCTAAAGGACCTGGGCTTCACGGGGCCGATCGGGCGGCAGGTGGTGCTGACCGGCGGCGGCGCTGAGCTGAAGGGCATCGCCGACTACGCGCAGGGGCTGCTCGGCCGCTCGGTCCGTGTCGGCCGTCCGCGCGGGCTGACGGGCCTGCCGGATGCGCATAGCGGCCCGGCGTTCGCGACGCTTGCCGGCCTCACGCGCTATGCCGCGACCGATCCGCTGGACCTTCGTTCGATCGACATGACGCGCGACCAGACGGTGGTGAAGGCGAACGGTTCGGCGCTGATCTCCAAGCTGGTGACAGCCTTCCGGACAAACCTGTGAATAACATGTGGGCGAATTAACTTTTATCTCGATTTGGCGAATCCGTTGATTCATATGTGCCCAATGGGGGCCAGCGCTTCGCCGGCGGAAAGCGACGAGGAGTCAAGCAGATGAGCATCGAATTCATCCCGCCTGAAGTGGATGAGCTGAAGCCCAGGATCAGCGTGATCGGTGTCGGTGGCGCGGGCGGCAACGCGATCGCGAACATGATCGCGTCGCAAGTGCAGGGCGTCGATTTTCTCGTCGCGAACACCGACGCGCAGGCGCTGAACGCCTCGCCGGCGGACAGCCGCATCCAGCTTGGCCTGAAGATTACCCAGGGCTTGGGCGCCGGCTCCCGGCCCGAGATCGGCCGCGCGGCCGCCGAAGAAACGATCGACCAGGTCGAGCGCTCGCTTGAAGGCGCGCATATGTGCTTCATCGCGGCCGGCATGGGCGGCGGCACCGGCACCGGCGCGGCGCCCGTCATCGCCAAGGCAGCGCGGGAGAAAGGCATCCTGACCGTCGGCGTCGTCACCAAGCCGTTCAGCTTCGAAGGCTCGCGCCGGATGAAGTCCGCCGATGCCGGCATCGCAGAGCTGCAAAAGCATGTCGACACGCTGATCGTCATCCCGAACCAGAACCTCTTCCTGATCGCCA
>JAESFN010000624.1_pt1 | contig 27145 bp, 33 predicted proteins | sample 9269411 | NCBI WGS metagenome assembly JAESFN01 (sample SAMN14505399, study PRJNA617100) | algae metagenome | isolation source: Iphinoe sp. HA4291-MV1 and co-occurring heterotrophs from trail next to... | place: USA: Maunawili Falls, Hawaii | collected 2009-07-25
GCAGAACACGAGCTGCTTGGCATAGACGCTGCCGCCCATCACCGCGACGAGCGCAGTGGCGGCGAGCAGGGTTTTCATCAAATGCATGATGGTTGTCTCCCGAAAAGCATTGCGCCCCGGCATTCAAAGGCAGAGTCCCTTCTGCCGGCCGGAGCTTGGCGCGCAACAAAGCGCTTTTTCTGCCGCCACGCAATGGCCCAGTTTGACCGCTTGGTCAAAGCACCGTCATACGCAATGCCGTTTCAACAATGGCCCCATCGCCGCAAACCTGAGTTTTTCGGGAGGTAAAGCGGTTGCGCAGGTGGGATCGATTTCACATCGTTGCGATTGACGGTCGTGACGCGGTGCCGCAAATGATCCGCGCATGAGCCAGTCCATCGCCACAATCGCCCTCGTCGTCGCCGACTATGACGACGCCATCTCGTTCTACTGCGGCAAGCTCGGATTCGCGCTGCTGAGCGACCTCGACATGGGCGGCGGCAAGCGCTGGGTCAGCGTGGCCCCGGCCGGCGGCGGAGCTAAGCTGCTGCTGGCCAGGGCCGACGGCGCCGAGCAATCGGCGCATGTCGGCAACCAGACCGGCGGACGGGTGGGGTTCTTTCTCGAGACCGAAGACTTCGCGCGCGACCACGCGGCCTATCTCGAGCGTGGGGTGAAGTTCCTCGAGACGCCGCGGCACGAACCTTACGGCTCGGTGGCGGTGTTCGAGGATCTCTACGGCAACAAGTGGGACCTGATTCAGCCCAAGGGCTGAGACGGAAGGCACCTTGCATCGCTTGTCGCCGATGGATGGCGCGGCTAGGCTCACCTGACCCTTCCCGCCTGTCCCCTAGCCCATATTGGAGATCGCCATGAGCAAGCGCCGCCTCGGCCGCACAGAGCTTTTCATTGACCCCCTGGTTTTCGGCTGCAACGTGCTGGGCTGGACGCTTGAGGAGCAGGCCGCCTATCCGGTGCTCGATGCCTTTCTCGATGGTGGTTTTGCCGCGCTCGACACCGCCGACAGTTACGGCAAGGGCAAGTCCGAGACGATCATCGGCAACTGGATGAAGGCGCGCGGCAACCGCGACAAGGTGCTGGTGTTCACCAAGGTGGGCTCGGACATGGGCCAGGGGCACCGTGACCTCAGCGCCAAGTGGATCGAGGAAGAGGTCGACGCGTCGCTGAAGCGGCTGCAGACCGACTATATCGACCTCTACCAGACGCACTGGCCCGACCCGAACACGCCGCAGGAGGAGACGCTGGCGGCGCTCGACAAGGTCGTGAAGGCCGGCAAGGTCCGCTATATCGGCTCGTCCAACCAGGATACGCCGCTGTTGACCGAGGCGCTGGGTATCTCGAAGGCCAGGGGTTACGCCCGCTACGAGACGATCCAGAACGAGTTCAACCTCTACGATCGCGCCAAGTTCGAGGAGGTGCAGGCGACCTGCGTCGCCGAGGGGGTTTCGGGGATCGGCTATTTCAGCCTCGCCCGTGGGTTCCTCGCCGGCAAATACCGCAGCGCTGCCGATGCGCAGAAGAGCCCGCGCGGGCAAGCGGTCGTGGAGAAATATCTCAACCCCAAGGGCTATCGCATCCTCGAGGCCCTCGACGCCGTCAGCAAGCGGACCGGCGCCTTGCCGGCCGAGGTGACGCTGGCGTGGATCGCCGCGCAGCCGGGCGTCGGCGCACCGATCGCCTCGGCCACCTCGGTCGAGCAGGTGCAGAGCCTGATGCGTGGCGCCAACCTGACGCTCAGCGCCGAAGACATCGCGCCGCTTACGGACGCCGGTAAGTGAGGCCGACGGCTGCGTCGATGATGCGGTTGGCCGGGGCGGTTGCCGCCCTCGCCTCCCCTGCCGTCGCACAGGAGGCGGGCTGGCACTATTCGCCGCTGGAGGGTGAGGGCGACCGGGCGGCGCTGGGGTGCGCAGCAGGATCGACGCCGGACGAGTTCGTCTGCCTCGCTGTGCGCTGCGAGGACGATTTCGGCGTCGGCCTTCACATCTATACCAGCCGTCCCGGTGGCGATGCGGGGCGGTGGCGGATCGATATCGACAAGGAAGACGGGCACGAGATCGACGCCAAGCCGGACGGCTCGCCCTACAATGCGCGGATCGAGGGCGACGTCACGCCGTTGCTCGAGGCGCTGAAGAATGGCGGCATCGCCTATCTCGATCCGAAGGCGGGGGCCGAGCTGCCCAAAAACGGCATTTCGCTCGATGGCTCGCTCTACGTGATCAACCAGGCGCTGTATTTTTGCGCGCCGCGCGTGCCGCCGGTGGAAGCGTCAGTCGGCCAGTAGCTCGGCCAGCGCCATGCGCTTGTAATTGGCGACGTAGGCATCGCCCTCCTCCCGGCCGACCGAGATGGCGAGGCGCATGGTGGCGTTGCCGAGGTACATGACCAGCGTGGCGCGGCGCAGCAGCTCGACAGGATCGGCAGCGGGATCGATGCGCTGGAGGACGGCGCTCACCAGCAGGCCGTTCTCGTGGCTGTCGGCGAGGTCGATGCCATGCAGCGACTTGTCGGCCTGGGTGCCGGACCAGATGTCGCGCATCACCGGCTCGGCGAGGAAAAGGCCGTAGTAGATGTCGATCAATTCGCCGAAGGCGACGCGGAAGCCAGGGGCATCGCCGACGCCGGCGAGGCCGTCGCGAATGCAGGCACGGCCTTCCTCGTTGTAGCGCTCGGCCAATGCGCCGATCACCGCCGCCTTGTCCGGGAAGTACTGATAGAGCGAGCCGATCGAGATCTCCGCCTGCTCGGCCAGTTCCCCCATCTTCATCGCATCGCTGCCCGATCGTTCGATCAAGCCCTTGGCCGCACCGAGGATGCGCTCGACCCGCTCGCGGCTGCGCTGCTGCTGTGGGGTGCGCCGTGCAGGAGCAACGGTTTCCGAGGTTTCGGCCATATGTGAACAATCCTCACATTTCTGCTTGACGCCGATAATATGAGGATTTATCACCTTCCGCAACATGAGGATTCCTCATGTTTTGTGAAGGAGCATGAAATGACCAAACCGACCCTGATAATCGGCGGCCGTGGCAAGACCGGCTCGCGCGTTGCGGAACGCCTCGAGGCGCGTGGGCTGCCGATGCGGCTGGCCTCGCGAACCACGGGCTTCGACTGGAGCGACCGCCGCAGCTGGGTGGCAGCGCTCGAGGGAGCCGCCAGTGCCTACATTACCTACTACCCTGACATCGCGATCATGGGCGCGGCCGATGCCATTGGCGAGATCGCGGCGCTGGCGGTGTCGCTCGGGGTGAAGCGGTTGGTGCTGCTGTCCGGCCGGGGCGAGGAAGAGGCGCAGCGGGCCGAGCAGCAGCTGATCGCCTCGGGCGCCGACTGGACCGTGGTGCGGGCCAGCTGGTTCAACCAGAATTTCGACGAGGGGCAGTTCCTCGACATGGTGCTGAACGGCGAGGTGGCGCTGCCGGTGGATGCGGTGCGCGAGCCGTTCGTCGATGCCGACGACATCGCCGATGTGGTGGTGGCGGCGCTGACCGACGAGCGACACATCGGCGAGGTGTATGAAGTCACTGGGCCGCGGCTGCTGACGTTTGCCGAGGCGGTGGCCGAGATCAACCGAGCGAGCGGGACCAGTGTCCGCTTCCGCACCATGCCGGCGCACGAGTTCCTCGACTGGCTGGCGGCCGGCGACGTGCCGGACGTGATCGCCACCCTGCTCGAGGAGCTGTTCAGCGTGGTGCTGGACGGGCGCAACGAATCCCTGACCGATGGCGTGCAGCGCGCGATCGGGCGGCAGCCGAAGGACTTCTCGGAGTTTGCGCGCGAAGCGGCGGCGAAGGGTGCTTGGAGGCAGGCAGCATGAACTGGATCGACATTCTCAGCATCGTCGTGGCGCTCGGCGCATCACTGATCGGCGGAACGTTCTTCGGGTTCTCGAACTTCATCATGCCGGCGATCGGGCGGCAGCCCCCGGCAAACGCCATCGCGGTGATGAACGCGATCAACGTGACGGTGCTCAATGCCGGCTTCCTTGGCGCCTTCATGGGCACCGCGGTACTCGGCGCGGTGCTGATCCTCGCGGTGCTGGTAGCGGGCGGGAGCCTGTGGGCCGCGGCTGGGGCGCTGCTCTACATCATCGGCACGTTCGGCGTGACCATGGCGATCAACGTGCCGATGAACAACCGGCTGGCGAAGCTCGATGGCAACCGCCCCGGCGACGCGGAGCACTGGGCCGGCTACCTCAAGGAGTGGACCAGATGGAACTCGATCCGCTCGGGCGCCGCGATGCTCGCGACGCTGCTGCTGATGATCTCGCTTATGCGATGAGGTAGCCGCCGTCGACCGGCAGGATTGCTCCGGTGATGAAGCCGGCGAGCGGCGAACACAGGAACAGGGCGGCGGGCGCCAGGTCCGCCGGAGTTCCCCAGCGGCCGAGCGGGGTGCGGCCCATCAGTTCGGCATTGCGGGCCTCGTTGGCCCGGGGGACGGCGGTCATCGCCGTCTCGATCCAGCCGGGGGCCAGCGCATTGACGCGGATCGCTTCCTTGGCGAAGGCAGTGGCGAGCGACTTGGTGAGGCCGGCGACGGCGTGTTTGCTTGCCGCATAGGCCGGGGCATGCGGGGCGCCGAAGAACGAGAACATCGAGCCGATGTTGAGGATGGCGCCGTCGGCGAGCTTGTCGCGGAAGGCGTAGGCGGTGCGCATCGAGCCGTTGAGGTTGATATCGATGACGGTCGCAAAACCGTCGACGGTGTGCTCGGCGGCGCGGAGGTTCACCCCGGCGCAGTTGATGAGGGCCGACACGCTGCCGAAGGTCGCGGCGTACTCGGCGACCTGCTCGGAATTGCGGACATCGAGCTGGGTGTAGCGGAAGCGCGGCTCGGCGGCGGCGCCGGCCTCGACCTCGGCCTGGGTGGCGCCGGTGACATGCACCACCGCCCCGGCGTCAGCGAAGGCGCGACCGATGCCCTGGCCGATGCCGGAGGTGCCGCCGGTGATGACGACGGTCTTGCCTGTGTAGAACTCGGATGCCCAGTGGCTCATCTGACGAACTGGTCCACGTAGTCGGCGCCGAGGCCCACCTTGTCGTAGTGCTTCTTGCACATGTCGATCTTGGTGAAGACGTCCTCGAACCCGACCTGCTTGTTGTCCTTGTCGAGGTAGACCATGCAGCCCGAGATGTTGAAAAAGGTGATCATCTCCGGGGTGTCCTCGGGGACCGTCAGGGTGTGGATCTCGCCGGGCGGCTCGAACACGTAGGAGCCGGTTTCGGCGACCCAGTCGTGCTCGAGATAGTGCCAGCGGCCCTTGATGACGTAGCCGTGGACCGGCTGCGGATGGAGGTGGCGGCTCAGGATGCCGGCGCGGCGGACGCGCAGCAGATTGCACCACTGGCCCTGCAGGGTGTTGAGGAACAGCGGGCGGAACCACACGCCCTCGGCCTGCGGCACCCAGACCCGCTCATCCTCGGGAACGGCGGTGATGGCGATTTCCCTGGGCGCCATCGGGTGCGCCGAGCCGTTGAAGGTCTCGTACATGGCAGGTCTCCTCCGAACTGGTATGGTAGCTGTAAGCCGCGCGAGCTAACCCTGCCAGTCGACCTACGTCTAGTGGGATGGTGCTACCAGTGGAACTCGTCGACGTTCTCTCGGGCGCCGAGCAAGAATGCGTCGCCAATCAGCCGCAGCGGCGAGCCGTCCATCTCGGACTTGCCCTTCTTCAGGAGCTTGGCGAAGCGCTCGTAGATTGCCTCGTACTCCTCGGAGGGGTTGGCGACGGTTTCCTTGCCATTGACGGTCAGCACCGTGCCGCCGCGCTCAAGCTTCAGCTGGGTGCCCTTGCGGGTCTCGATGGCGATGGTCCAGATCTCGCCGGACTCCTCGAGCCAGTTGAACCCGGCCGAGAGCTTCGGCTGGTGCTTTTCGGCGGACTTGAAGATGATCTCGGCATCGACCGGGGTCTGGCGATTGGCCGGGAACTTCAGCTTCGCGCTCTCGACGAAGACCGGGAACGGCATGATCTTGGTGAAGATCGACATGGCGTTGATGCCGGGGTCGCAGACGCCGAAGCCACCAGGCTCCCACACCCACTCCTGGCCCGGATGCCACTTGCGGACGCTCTCGCGCCAGTCGATGCGGACCAAGGCGACGCCTTCGTCCTTGAGGATGAGCTTGGCCGTATCGACGGCGGCGTTGTAGCGCGAGTGCCAGGTCTGGAAGAGCACCTTGCCCTTCTTCTCGCCGTAAGCAACGAGGTCCTCGAACTCGGTGATGGTCGGGGTCGGCGGCTTCTCCAACAGCACGTCCTTGCCGGCATCGATGGCCTGCCGCACATAGGCGTGGCGCACGCCCGGCGGGGTGCAGATGGCGACGAGCTTAACCTCGGGCATGGCCTTGTAGAGTTCGGCCGGGGTCTTGAACACCGGCACGTCGCGATGGCCGAGGCCACGGGTCGAGACGCAGGCCGCGAGCTCGAAATCCGGGCTCTTGTCGATCACCGGCAGGTGCTGATCCTGCGCGATCTTGCCGATACCGATGACGGCGATCTTTTTCTTGGCCATTGCCGAAACACTCCCTGAAGGCGGGCGGCACTTAAAGGCATGGGCGCGGGAAAGGGAAGTTCCCGAGCGAGGAAAATCGTCCGGCTGCCTAAGGTGGCGTATGCTGCGCCGGCGAAGAGGAGAGCGCAGATGTCACGGGCATTCGTCAGCGAAGGCAACAGCGTGCCGCAGGTGTTCGCCTCGGCGGAGAGTGCCGAGAGCGCCGCCAACGTGCAACGGGCCATGGACGGCAAGGACTTCGACTACGAGGTGCGGCCACGCAGCCGCGGCGGCTACATGGTGGCGCGGCTCAGCAAGGACGGTGAGTTCGACAGCTGGGTCGAGGAATAGCCTCTCCCCGGGGTCGAGGAGTGACTCTCAGCGGACGATGATGGCGCGGAAGTCGTTGACGTTGGTGCCGGTGGGGCCGGTGAGCAGCAAGCCGCCGACGGCGCGGAAGGCAGTGTAGGCGTCGTTGTTGGCGAGGGCCCGGCGCGGATCGATACCGGCGGCGCGCATCTTCGCGGCGGTGTGGCCGTCGCAGATTGCGCCGGCATTGTCCCCTGCCCCATCGATGCCGTCGGTATCAGCGGCCAGTGCGGTGATCCCCTCGATGCCGTCGATGGCCAGGGCGAAGGCCAGCAGGAACTCGGCATTGCGGCCGCCACGGCCGTCGCCGCGGATGGTGACCGTGGTCTCGCCGCCCGAGAGCAGCAGCGCGGGCTTGCCGAAGGGGCGGTTGCGGGTCTTGATCTCGCGAGCCAGCGCCGCGTGGACGGAAGCGACATCGCGCGCCTCGCCTTCGATGGCGTCGGAGAGGATGTGGGCCTCGAGCCCGGCATGGCGGGCCTCGGTGGCTGCGGCTTCGAGCGACAGGGCGGCGGAAGCGATGATGCGGACGGTGTCGTGCTGGAAGCGTGCGTCGCCCGCCCGGGGCGCCAGGTTGAGGTCGGAAGCCAGCAGGTCCTCGGCTGCCGGGGGCAGCTTCAGACGATAGAGCGCGGCAAGGTGACGAGCTTCGGCGCGGCCCGAGGCCAGCGGCACGGTGGGGCCGGAGGCGACCAGCGACGGGTCGTCGCCAGGGATATCGGAGACGATGAGCGTTGCGACGCGGGCCGGCGAGGCCATTGCCGCGAGGCGACCGCCCTTGATGGCACTGAGCTCGTTGCGGATGACGTTCATCACCGAGATCGGCGCGCCGGAGGCGAGGAGGATTTCGTTGACCGCCTGCTCGTCCTCGAAGCTGAGGCCGGGCGCCGGCTGCGGCAGGAGGGCCGAGCCGCCACCTGAGATCAGCGCCACCACCAGGTCGTCATGGCTGAGGCCGGAGACCTTTTCCATCAGGCGGCGGGCGGCGAGGTAGCCGGCCATGTCGGGCACCGGGTGGGCCGCCTCGACGATCTCGATGCGCTCGCAGGGCGCGGCATAGCCGTAGCGGGTGACGACGAGGCCGCTGTGGATCGGGCCGGGCCAGGCCTGCTCGAACGCCCGCGCCATCTGCGCCGAGGCCTTGCCGGCACCGATCACGACGGTGCGCCCGCGCGGCGGCTCGGGGAGATTGGCGGCGATGGCGTGCTGCGGCTGGGCAGCATCGACGGCGCGATGATAGAGCCGTTCGAGACGATCGCGATCCATGAAGCCCCGGTGTGCTGATTTGCCCCGATATTGGCGGCGGCGACCGGCCGAGGCAAGCACCTGGGCTGTGTGGCAACGCGTTCATGCCCGGTACAGGTCCGTTCTGCCAGGAAGGGCGTAGAAATGGGCCAGCCTCGTCTGTGTCCGATGCGCAACGTTAACAGCTGGTCTTGCTGAACAAGGGCTAAATGGCCACCTCACGCTCAGTTCAAGCGTCGCGACCTAGTTGCGGCCTCAAGAAACCAACGACATAGTCAGGCATCGATCGTGGACGCGATCGAAGGGCCTGCGCAGGAAACAACAATGAACCGTATTCGTCCTATCGCGGGCGCGTTGCTCGCGACACTGATGTTGTCACCTATCGCGGCTGCTGTCCTGCCGACACAGGCGGCCGAGGTTGAACTGTTGCCACCCGGCGGCGGCCTCAATCCGCCGATCGACGGCACCGGCCCCGCCGAAGGCACCGGCCCCGCTGAAGAGCCTACCCCTCCGGCCTCGGCCGACAGTGATGGCGAGTCGTCGTCCGACTATGTGCCCGAGCCGATGCTGCAAACCCGGCATTTCGGGCTGACGGTGGAGCTGAGCTGCGCCGTTGCCGGCACGCCGAACGCCATCGTGGTGATCAACCGCAGCGCCGAGGAGCTGCCGCCCGGTACGCGGATCAAGTGGCAGCTGAAGAGCGAAGGCAAGCGCGGCTTCTTCGCGCTGCTGAACCCGCTGCCCGGCGGCGAGACGCTGGTGGCCGATAATGTGCTCGATGGCGCCGCCGACGAGGCCGCGGCCTGTGTGGCGCGGGTGATCTGACCCGGCCTCGGGGCGACTAGTGGACAGCTTGTCGGACTGACAAAAAACTGACATCGAACGGGGCTAGTCAGCCCCGTCCCTTGCCGAGCCTGAAGTCCCCGATGTCCGAACGTTTTGCCATCTACTACGCCCCCGGTGCGGATGAACCGCTCTGGGCGAAAGCCGCCGAGTGGTTGGGGCGCGACTCGCTCACCGGCGCGACGATCGATGGCCCGCTCGCCGGCACTGCGCGCGACGCGCTGTTCGACCGCAGCGTCTCGGCCCGGCGCTATGGCTTCCACGCGACGATCAAAGCGCCGATGATGCTGGCCGAGAACCGGTCGCGCGCCCAGCTCGAGGATGCGCTGGCCGATTTCGCGGCCGACGCCGAGCCGGTGGCGATCGGCCGGCTGAAATTGCACCTCATTGATGGCTTCCTGGCGCTGATCCCGGCGCAACAGCCCGACGAGCTCACCGATTTCGCCGGCGAGGTGGTCGAGGCGTTCGAGCCGTTCCGGGCGCTGCCATCGGCCGCCGAACGCGAGCGGCGGCTGAAGGGTGGACACCTGAGCGAGCGGCAGATCGAGCTGATGGACCGCTTCGGCTACCCCTACGTGTTTGAACAGTTCCGCTTCCACATGACGCTGACCGACCGGCTGCCGGAGCATGAGCGCGAAGCCTATTCGCGCGCCGCCGCCGAGCATTTCGGGGCGCTGGCGGAAGCCGAGACGATGCTGGACAGACTCGTGCTGTTCCACGAGCCTGAGCCGGGAGCGCCGTTCGTGCGTCTCGACGATTTCATTCTTACTGGGGAGGCCGCCGATGAGCGAATTCGCGCTCGCTAACGCTCGTATCGTACTCAGCGACGAGGTGGTGACCGGCTCGGTACTGATCCGCGACGGCGTGATCGCAGCCATCGACACCGGTGCGGCGCGCGCCGGCGAGGACATGGAAGGCGACTACCTCATCCCCGGCCTGGTCGAGCTCCATACCGACCATTTCGAGAACCACTACCGGCCGCGCCCCGGCGTCACCTGGAACGCCATCGCGGCGCTGCAGAGCCACGACGCGCAGGTGGCCGGCGCCGGCATCACCACGGTGTTCGATGCGGTGCGCATCGGCTCGGATCCGGAAGTGGGCGACATCACCGCTGACGTGCGCGCCATGGTCGAGGCGGTCGCCGAAGCGGATGCGGGTGACCGGCTCAGGGCCGACCATCACATCCACCTGCGTTGCGAGCTGGCGACGCCTGATGTGGCGCAGCACTTCGAAGACAATTGCAGCAACCCGATCGTCGGGCTGGCCTCGCTGATGGACCACACGCCGGGCGCGCGGCAGTACACGACGCTCGACCACTACATCGCCTACTACCAGAAAAAGCTGCGCCTCTCGGACGCCGAGATGGCGAAGTACATCGCCGACCGACAGGCCGAGCGTGACAAGTATGCCGACAAGAACCGGGCGGCGATCCTGAGGCGCGGCCGCGAGATCGGGCTGGCCTTCGCCAGCCACGACGACGCGACGGTCGAGCATGTCGACGAGGCGGTGCGCGACGGCATGGCGATCGCCGAGTTCCCCACCACCATGGAAGCGGCGCGTGCCTGCCACGAGGCCGGCATGGCGGTGCTGATGGGCGCACCCAACGTGGTGCGCGGCAAGTCGCACAACGGCAATATCTCGGCAGCCGAGCTGGCCAGAGCCGGTGTGCTCGACGTGCTGAGCTCCGACTATGTGCCGTTTTCGCTGATGTACGCGGCGTTCCTGCTGCCGGAAGTGGCGGACACGATCACGCTGCCGCAATCGGTGGGCATGGTGACGGCGCGGCCGGCAGCGGCGGCGCATCTCAACGACCGCGGCGAGATCGCCGTCGGCAAGCGCGCCGATCTGGTGCGGGTGCGGCGGACCGACCCCGTGCCGGTGGTGCGCTCGGTGTGGCGGCAGGGCAAGCGGGTCAGCTGATGAGCAACGGCGCCCTCGTTCTGGTGGTCGGACCGTCGGGCGCCGGCAAGGACACCCTGATCGGGGCGGCGAAGACTGCGCTGGCGGACGACCACCGCTTCAGTTTCCCGCGCCGCGTGGTGACCCGCACGGCGATGGTCGAACTCGAGGATCACGACAGCGTCGACGTCAACGAGTTCAGCCGGCAGAAACTGCGCGGCGCCTATGCCCTCGACTGGGAGGCGCACGGGCTCTGCTACGGCGTGCCGGCGGCGATCGATGCGGCGATGGTGGCCGGACGGATCGTGGTGGTGAACACCTCGCGCAAGGTGATCGAGCGGGCGATCGAGAAGTATCCCAGCTGCCACGTGCTGCTGGTGACGGCACGGCCGGAGGTGCGGGCCAAGCGCCTCGCGGGGCGCGGGCGGGAGAGCGCCGAGGATATCGAGGCGCGGCTGCAGCGCGAGGGCGCGCCGGTGCCGGAGGGGATCGTGCCGGTGGTGATCGACAATTCGGCCGGGCTCGATGACGGGATTGCGGCCTTCGTCGGAGCGCTTCGCTCGATCGCGGATTGAACCAGCCGGCGGGCTGATGCGTTGCACTCTGCAACAGCGTCCGAGGACCCGGCATGACCAGAAGTTCGCTTTACACCATTATCGCAGTGCTCGCGGCGCTCGCCGTCGGCTTCGGCGTCTACATCGCCTATCAGGAGTCGCAGAAGCCGGCGCTGGAGATCCGCGTCGATGAGGGAGGGATCAAGATCGATGGCCATGGCGGTTGACGAGGCCCTGCGTACCCAGCTGATCGAGGAAGCCCTGAAACACGCGCTCGAGCGGCAGCCGGTGGAGAAGGTCGCCGATCTCGACCTCACCAAGCTGGCGGTCGACATCGAGGCGGTGCTTGGCGCCGAGGAGCCGCAGCCACTCGACCCCGAGGGGGACGGGCTGACGACCGGCGAGCTCAACGCGGCGAACGATCTCTAGACAAGCAAAGGGGCCGCCCGTCTGACCCGGGCGACCCCTGATTTTGTGACCGGCGGGCCCTTGCCCCGCACTCAAACCGGACAGATCTCAACCCTGTCCTGAGTGCAATCCGGTTAGAGCTTGGCGACGCACACCTTGCCGACACCTGCATTCTTGGTGCCGAGCTTGGCAGCGGCTGCCTTGCTGAGGTCGATGATGCGGCCCTTTGCGTAGGGACCGCGGTCGTTGATCGTGACCTTGATCGACTTGCCCGTGCGCTGGTTCGTGACCTTCACGACCGTGCCGAGGGGGAGAGTCTTGTGGGCCGCGGTCATGGCATTTTCGTTGAACCGCTCGCCCGAGGCCGTCTTCTTGCCGTGGAAACCTGGTCCATACCAGGACGCCCCACCGCACTGATCCGCTGCCATTGCACCTGAGACTGAAGCCATAAGGCCGGTCACGAGGGCGGCGGCGACCAGAACGATTTTCCTATTCAACCTTGGACTACTCACGCTTGTTTACGATGGGCGGAGAAGGCTTTGCGGGTGTGGCGACAATATGAACCGAAAATGAACGGGGCTGTTCCAAGTGCAACCGTTGCGGAAATGCATCAGTAGCTTTACCGACGCCCGTAAGGATTTTGTACCAGATTCCAGAAACTTGCCCGGGTTTGGCCAATGACTCGGAAGGCATGCCGCGAGGCGAAGTTTTTTCGCCCGGGAACGCAAAACGGCTCCGCGATCGATGGCCGAAGAGCAGAATAAGGCGTGAATCTGGGCGGTTGGACGGGCGAAAGTCTACCCATAAGCCATGAACTTCTGCCAGCCGGCCGGGCTCCGCGGGCGGGGTGAAAATTCTCATTTTTGACCAATTGATAAAATTTCGGAGCTGCGCTAGCGTCCTCAGTCTGGAATGGCTCTAAGGAGAGAGGGAGCTGCCGATGAGCGGGGGAATGCTCAAGCAAGGCATCGCATCCGGGCGTCTGGAGCCCGGCCAGTACGCACGCAACTTTTCCGACCTGCATCCGGCGCTCGACCGGCACGAGGCCTTCGTCGAGGCCGACCGTTGCTACTTCTGTTTCGATGCGCCCTGCATGAACGCCTGCCCCACCGAGATCGACATCCCGATGTTCATCCGGGAGATCTCGACGGACAACCCGTTGGGCGCGGCCGAGACGATCTTCGAGCAGAATATCCTGGGCGGCATGTGCGCCCGCGTCTGCCCGACCGAGCAGCTGTGCGAGGACGCCTGCGTCCGCATGGAGGCCGAGGGCAAGCCGGTCAAGATCGGCCAGTTGCAACGTTACGCCACCGACATCGCGATGGAGGAGAACGCGCAGTTCTTTACCCGCGCCCCGTCGACCGGCAAGAAGATCGCCGTGGTCGGCGCCGGACCCTCGGGCCTTGCCGCTGCGCACCGGCTGGCGGTGCACGGGCATGACGTGGTGATCTATGACGCGCGCCCCAAGGCGGGCGGGCTCAACGAATACGGCATCGCCTCGTACAAGACGCCGGACGGGTTTGCGCAGGCCGAGGTGGACTATGTGACCTCGATCGGCGGCATCGAGATCGAGCTGGGCCAGACGCTCGGACGCGAGCTGTCGCTCGACGGCCTGCTCAAGAGCCATGACGCGGTGTTCCTCGGCGTAGGGCTCGGTGGCGTCAATGCGCTTCGGGCCGAAGGCGAGAATGATGGCGCCGGCGGCCTTGCCGACGCGGTCGACTTCATCGCCGAGCTGCGCCAGAGCACCGACCTTTCGTCTCTGCCTGTGGGGCGCCGCGTGGTGGTGATCGGCGGCGGCATGACGGCGATCGATGCCGCGGTGCAATCGAAGCTCCTGGGCGCCGAAGAGGTGACCATCTGCTATCGCCGCGGGCAGGAGCACATGAACGCCTCGAGCTTCGAGCAGGACCTCGCGGCCTCGAAGGGCGTCACCATCCGCCACTGGCTGCAGCCCAAGCGGGTGCTGAGCGAAGGTGGCAAGGTGACCGGCATCGAGCTCGAGTACACCGAGCTCAAGGATGGCCGGCTGAGCGGCATGGGCCACACCCTGACGCTGCCGGCAGACCAGGTGTTCAAGGCGATCGGCCAGACGCTCGAGGACGAGACGGCGGCTGGGCTGGCGCTCACTGCCGGGCGGATCGAGACCGATGCCGAGGGCCGCACCTCGCGGGCCGGCGTCTGGGCCGGCGGCGACTGCATCGCAGCCGGCGACGACCTGACCGTGACGGCAGTGGCGCAGGGCCGCGACGCCGCCGAGAGCATCAACCGCTATCTCGCTGGAAACTGAGGGAGTTAGGCCATGGCCGACATCCGCAACAACTTCGTCGGGATCAAGTCGCCCAACCCGTTCTGGCTGGCCTCGGCGCCGCCGACCGACAAGGCGTACAATGTCGAGCGCGCCTTCAAGGCGGGCTGGGGCGGCGTGGTGTGGAAGACGCTGGGCGAGGAAGGCCCGCCAGTGGTCAACGTCAACGGGCCGCGCTACGGCGCGATCTGGGGCGCCGACCGGCGGCTGCTCGGCTTCAACAATATCGAGCTGATCACCGACCGCGACCTGCAGCGGAACCTGCAGGAGATCAAGCAGGTGAAGAAGAACTGGCCGGATCGCGCGGTGGTGGTGTCGCTGATGGTGCCGCTGGCCGAGGAAAGCTGGCGCGACATCCTCAAGGTGGTCGAGGAAACCGAGGCCGACGGCGTCGAGCTGAACTTCGGCTGCCCGCACGGGATGAGCGAGCGTGGCATGGGCGCGGCCGTTGGCCAGGTGCCCGAGTACATCGAGATGATCGTGCGCTGGTGCAAGGCGCATACGCGGATGCCCGTGATCACCAAGCTGACGCCCAACGTCACCGACGTGCGCCGCCCGGCGCGTGCAGCGAAGGCCGGCGGCACCGATGCGGTATCGCTGATCAACACGATCAACTCGATCACCGGCGTCGACCTCGACAACTTCGCGCCGATGCCGACGATCGACGGCAAGGGAACGCATGGCGGCTATTGCGGCCCGGCGGCCAAGCCGATCGCGCTCCACATGGTGGCGGAGATCGCCCGCGACGCGGACACGCATGGCATGCCGATCTCGGGCATCGGTGGGGTGACCACCTGGCGCGACGCGGCGGAGTTCATGGCGCTGGGCGCCGGGAACGTGCAGGTCTGCACCGCGGCCATGGTCTATGGCTTCAAGATCGTCGAGGAGATGATCTCTGGGCTGAAGAACTGGATGGACGAGAAGGGCCACGCGACGCTGGACGACTTCACCGGCCGCGCCACCCGCAACGTCACCGACTGGCAGTTCCTCAACCTCAACTACATCACCAAGGCCCATATCGACCAGGAGAAGTGCATCAGCTGCGGCCGGTGCCACATCGCCTGCGAGGACACCTCGCACCAGGCGATCACCAAGGAGAAGGACGGCAAGCGCCACTTCGAGGTGATGGACGACGAGTGCGTGGGCTGTAACCTGTGCGTCAATGTCTGCCCGGTGGAAGACTGCATCACCATGATCCAGCTGGAGCCCGGAATGCTCGACGCGCGGACCAAGAAGGTGGTGGAGCCGACCTACGCCAACTGGACGACGCACCCGAACAACCCGATGCGCAAGGTCGAGCCGGCGGAGTGACGATTGGCGCGAGGGCGCCTCTACGATTGGGGCTTGGGATCGGTTAGCTGGCGGCTGGCGCTGGCGCCGATACCTTCGCTGCTCCTTTTTGCGGGGTTGAGCGACCTGCCCTCGACACCGGCAGCCGACTGGGGCGACCTGTTCTGGCGGGTTCTGATGGCCGCTATTTTCATGGGGTGGATCGTGGCGCTCCTCGCCGTCGCGATCGGGTTGCCGCTGTACCTTGCTTATCGGCGGCTCAACGTAACCTCACCCATCCTGTACGCGGTGGGTGCGGCGTCGGTTGCGGCACTTCTCTATGCTTGGCCGACGTTCCTGCCCTCGAGTCCCACATCGACTTTCAGCTTTTCGACCCGCGATTGCAGGGTCGTCATCGATAACGTCCGCACGGCCTGCGGCTGGGACATGTTTTACGACAGCCTGTGGTGGAACGTGGGCTATGGAGCGTTGGCAGGCTTGGTATTCTGGCTGCTGCTGCGTTGGCGGGCCAAGAGCGTGGCGGCGACCTGACTGCCATATGCGAGTACCGAGCGTGGGCCTCACCCCCTCCCGAGCTGCGCTAGGCAGCAGCGGAGCTGCCAAGCTGCGCTTGCCTCCCCATTCAGAGGGAGGTGGGGCCGGTGCATGTCGGGAAGGTACCGGTGATCTTGGCTGCCCCCTCCACCAGCTTCGCTGGTCCCCCTCCCCCGCCACGCGGGGGAGGATCTTGGAGAGGCCGGTAGTTGGCCTAGTCGATGGCGACCATGACGTCGGAGGCCTTGATGACGGCGATGGCGCGTTTGCCTTTGGCGAGTTGCAGCTCGTCCACCGCTTCGTTGGTGATGGAGGCCGTGACGATGGCGTTGCCGATGTCGATGCGGACGTGGGAGGTGGTGGCTCCCTTGACGACCTCGACGACGGTGCCGGCGAGCTGGTTGCGGGCGCTGATCTTCATCTTGTCCTCAGTGCTGGTTCCGGTTGGGGCAGCATAGCCCGGCGGCGTAACGATTGCTCAACCATCCGCGGACGAGCGGCCCGCGCGCTAAGGGATTGGCAAACTCCGGCGTCTTAGCGTCCCCGCGCAGGAGGGGATGCATGGCTCACCGCGTTGCAGGCACGGTTCGGACGGCCCAGGGGGCCGATGATGCTGCCATGGCGGCAGAGCTGGACCTGCCCAATCCCCGCAGGCTGCTGATCATTAGCATCGCGGCCATCGTGCTGCTGGGGCTGAGCGTGGCGATCGCGGCGGCCTACTCCGTGCTGTCGATCAACGAGGCAACCATTTCGGCCGAGACCGAGCGGGCGCGCGTAGCGCTTCAGGTGGTGCTGCGTGACGGACTGCCCGACGCGGCGGCGGCCAGACGACTTGCCGACGATTTCGTGCTGAACGGGGCGCGGTTCGCCGATGTGGCGAATGCCCTGCCCGATGAAGTCGCGCTGGCGGTGCCGGGCTCCGATGCCGAGTTGCTGTGGACGCCGCGCCGCATGGGCACCGAACTGGCGCAGCACCTGGCGCCGATCCGGCTGCTGGCCAGCGTGTTCTTTCTCGGCGGCATCGCCATCGTGCTCAACCGGCTGTACCGGCTGACGCGGGTGCTCGAGGCACGGCGGCGGCAGGCACAGGAGATGGCGTCGCGCGATGCGCTGACCGGGCTGTTCAACCGGCTCGGCTTCGACCAGCGGCTGGGGCAGACGCCGCACGGCCCGGCCCTGCTCTACCTCGATCTCGACGGCTTCAAGCATGTGAATGACAGTTTTGGCCACGGCGCGGGCGACGACCTGCTGCGCATCGTCGCCGACCGACTGAAGGCTTTGGCGCGCGAGGGTGACTGCGTAGCGCGGATCGGTGGCGACGAGTTTGCCTTTCTCCGCTCGCCGCCGACATCGCGGGCCGAACTGGCTGAACTCGCCGCCGATATCGGGGTGGCATTGAGCGAGCCGGTGCGGCTGGGCGCGACGCAGATCCAGATCGGCGCCAGCATCGGCATCGCCATGGGCAGCGAACACGGCGACGAGCGCACCCGGCTGGTGGCAGCCGCCGATGCGGCGCTCTACCGGGCAAAGGCGCTGCCCGGCCACGCCTTCGTGTTCGCCGACTCCCCGACCATCTCCGCCGCCGCCTGAGTTTCGCCCGCGTCACTCAGCGGACTCGACTCCGGCCAGAATCATGGATACATGTTATCCACGATATGGAGTCGGACGATGAAACTGAGCGACGGGGTGGAACAGGCCATCCACTGCATGCTGATGCTGAGCGGGCTGAACGCGGACGGCGCGATGCCGGCGGCGGCGCTCGCGGAGTATCACGGCGTGTCGACCAGCTACCTGCTCAAGCACCTGCAGGCGCTGGCGGGCGCCGGGCTGTTGGCCTCGGTGCCGGGGCCGCGCGGCGGCTATCGGCTGGGGCGGGCGGCGGAAAAGATCACGCTGCTCGACGTGGTGATCGCGCTCGAAGGCGCGGCGCCGGCGTTCCGCTGCAGCGAAATCCGGCAGCGCGGGCCCGATCCCCTGCCCGCGAAATTCTTCGCTCAGCCGTGCGGCGTCACGGCGGCGATGCTGAAGGCCGAGCGCGCCTATCGCGACGAGCTGCGCAAGGTCTCGATCGCTGAACTCGCCAGGAACTCCGACACCGAACTCGGCAATGCCATCGAGGGGCGCAGCTGCGCCTTCCGCGAGCGGCACGAGCGGCGGCCGGCCGCCAACTAAGCTTTTCCCACCCAAGCAAGAAGGACTGCTCTCATGCGAGCTCGACTCGACATCGCCAAGGTTGCGCCCGAAACCTACCGCGCCGTAGCGGCGCTCGACCGTTTCGTGGTCAAGGAAACCGGCCTCGAGCCGCGCTACATCCACCTGATCAAGCTCCTGGCATCGCACATCAACGGCTGCGCCTACTGCGTCGACATGCACATCAAGGAAGCCCGGCATACCGGGATGCCGGACCAGTGGATCAACCTGGTGAACGTGTGGCGCGAGTCGCCGGTCTACAGCGACGCCGAACGGGCGGTACTGGCGTGGACCGAGGCGCTGACGCTGCTGGCCGATACGCGGGCGCCGGACGAGGCGTTCGACCCGCTGCGGCTGCATTTCACCGAGGAGCAGATCGCCAACATCACGGTGGCGATCAGCACCATCAACGTGTGGAACCGGGTGACCGTCGGGCTGCGCACGCTGCACGCCGTGGCGCCCGAGACCGCCGCCGCCTGACACGCACGATAAATCGGTGGGCCGGTGTCGATTCCGGCCTGCCCCGCGCGTCGTTGTCTTGTAACTAGTTCGCGCTGAGGAGCTTCACGCATGTTCTCGACTCTGTTTTTTCTCGCCCATCTGCTGCTGGGCGGCGCCTTCGTGGTTTTCGGCATTCGCAACATCAAGGGTATTCCGGGGCTCGCGAGCTTTCTCGCCGGCAGGAAAGTGGCGCAGCCGCAGGCGGCAGCGACCTTCGGCGTCGGTCTGCAGATCGTCGGCGGGGCGCTGACGGTGCTGGCGCCGTTCGTGCCGTTTGCCGGAGTGATCGGCGGGCTGGCGCTGATCGTGTTCCTGGTGCTGGCGACGGTGCTGTTCCACCCGTTCTGGGAGTTTTCCGGCGAGGAGCAGAAGCCGCATGTGCAGTCGTTCATCATGAACAGCGGGCTCACCGGCGCGTTCCTCCTCGTCATCGCCTATGCGCTGTAGCCAGTCGTGAGCGTTGCCGGAAGCAGCATCGAGAGCACCGAAGCGAAGCGGCAGCGGGTGCTGTCGCATCTCGCCATGCTGCTGTTCGCGGCGCTGATTGCCGGCTCGTTCACCTTCGGGGCGCTGACGGTGCCCTATATCCACGCGGTGCCGCTGAACGCGCTGCGCTTCGTGCTGGCGGCGCTGCTGATGGGGGCGTTCGCCTTCGGGGTGGCGGGGCAGCGGTTCGCGATTCCACCGGCGCCGTGGCGGTTCGGGATCAACGGATTCCTGACGGCGGTGTACTTCGTCACGATGTTCATCGCGCTGACGATGACCAAGCCGGTGGCGACGAGCGCCGTTTACACGCTGGTGCCGCTGATGACGGCGGTGACGGCGTATTTCATCGTCGGGCAGCGGTCGGGGTTCGCGGTGCTGGTCAGCCTCTTACTGGCGGGGCTGGGGGCGATCTGGGTGATTTTTCGCGGCGATATCGATGCGCTGCTGCGCTTCGACGTGGGCCAGGGTGAGCTGATCTACTTCGTCGGCTGCGTCGCCTACTCGATCTACACGCCGCTGCTGAGGCGCTTCAACCGGGGCGAATCCGCGCTGGTCCTGAGCTTCTGGACCATGGTGGGGACGGCGGTCTGCATCGTCCTTTACGGGGTGCCGGAGATCCTCGCCACAGACTGGATGCACCTGCCGGCGCTGGTCTGGTGGGTGGTGCTGTATCTCGCCATCGGGCCGACGGCGGTGTGCTTCTTCCTGATCCAGTACGCCTCGGCGCGGCTGCCGGCGGCCAAGGTGATCGCCTATGGCTACCTGGTGCCGGCCTTCGTCATCGTGTTCGAGGGGCTGGCCGGGCACGGCTGGGCGAGCCTCAGCGTCGCGGCCGGTGCCTTGGTTACGGTACTGGGGCTGGTGGTGCTGGCGCTGCTGCGGGAGCGCTAGCCAGTTCGCGGAAACAGGCGTGTCCGGACACGTTTTCGAGCGCACCCGCACAGCGTTTGTGTTTCAATGCCCGGGCAATCGCAGTCTTTCTCCGGCCGTCCACCGCCCGGGCGAGATGAACAGATGACAGAACGCAAGCCACCCAAGAAAAGCGACGTGCTGGAGGTTCGCCTGCCGCACGGCACCAAGCAGGCCTTCATGCAGAAGGCCCGCGACGAGGGCCGGCCGGCCAGCGAGCTGATCCGCGACTTCATCGATCACTACCTCGTGGCGGGGGACATCCCCCAACCCTCCACATGGGAGAGAACGATGACGATCGTGAAGAAGCATGCCTCCGGCATCACTGCCAGCCTCGTCGCCGCCATCGCCGCGGCGGCGATCGGCGCGGGCACCCTGCCGGTGACGGCCTTCCCCGACCTCAAGGCAGCCTTCGGGCTGCTGGACGCCAATGGCGACGGGGTGGTGACGCTGGATGAATTCTCGACGCCGCGCAGCGTGAGCCGGAGCTACCCGGTGGTTCCCGCCGATACCATCTCGATCCCAGCAGCAACGGTTCCGGCGCTGCCCGCCGAGCCAGCGATCACCGAGGCGCCACAGGCCGGGGTGAGCATCGATCGGCTGCCCTCCACGGGGCCGGAGGATACGGTGTTCCTGCAGACGATGCCCGCACCCACCGTGCCGGCCGACCGGCTGTTCGTCGCGCGCGGCACCGTTGCGGCACTGCCGAGCATCAGCATCGTGGACGGCAGCGCGTTCATGGCCGAAGAGTTCGCCGCCATGGACAAGGACGCCGACGGCAAGCTGAGCTATGGCGAGTTCGAGGCCCGGCACAAAGCGATGCTGGAAACGGCGTTCACCGAGATGGACCTCGACGGCAATGGCATGATCGACCTCAGCGAGCTGACCGCCGCCTCATCGGGGGCCGGCGCGACGCTGCGCCAGTTCGACCGCAACGGCGACAAGCAGGTCAGCCTCGACGAGTTCGCGGCGCCGCAGGGCTGAAGCTATCGAGGTGTAGCCATGGGGCCGGGCGGAAACGCCCGGTCACCTATTTCGGCAAGAGGCCGTGGAGGAAGAGGTTTTCGAGGAAGCGCGCGGCGTCCTCGAAGCGGCCTTCGCCGCCGCGGTCCTTGCCGAGCACAGCGCGAACCTGCACGTCGAAATCGGCGTAGTGCTGGGTGGTGGCCCAGATTGAGAAGATCAGGTGATAGGGGTCGGTGCGGACGATCTTGCCGGCATCCATCCAGCCTTCGATGACCTTGGCCTTTTCGTCGACCAGCGCCTTGAGGTCGCCCTCCAGCACCTGCAGCACGCGCGGCGCGCCCTGCAGCATCTCGTTGGCGAACAGCCGGCTCTGGCGCGGATAGTCGCGGCTCATCTCGAGCTTGCGGCGGAGATACGAGCGGAGCTCAGGGACCGGGTCGCCGACCGAATCGATCTCGCGCAGCGGGGCCAGCCAGACATCGAGCATCGAGGTCATCAGCCGCTCGTAGATCTCCTCCTTGCGGGGGAAATAGTAGAGCAGGTTGGGCTTACTCATGCCCGCAGCTTCGGCGATCTGGTCGATGGTGGCGCCGCGGAATCCCTCGCGGCTGAACACGTCGAGCGCCGCTTCGAGAATGACTTCCTGCTTCTCGCGCTGGATGCGCGTCTGCGCTCGCGGACGCTTGGATGGCGCTGCCTTTGCGCCTCCTGTGCCGCCTTCAGTCTCCAGCATTTTCACCTTGATCGGCGGCATGGGAGTGATAACGTTTTTTCCAACTGGTCAAATTTCTGGATAACACATCCAAAGGTCAAGCGCCAAATATACTTGACCTCGAAACTCAACAAATAGCCTCCGGGGGAGTCCAAGGTGTCCGACCGTCGCAATGTCACGCCGAACGATCTGAGCGCTTTCTGGATGCCGTTCACGGCCAACCGGCAGTTCAAGAAGGCACCCCGCATGTTCGTCGGCGCCAAGGACATGCACTATACGACTTCCGACGGACGCAAGGTGCTCGACGGCACGGCGGGTCTGTGGTGCGTGAATGCCGGCCATTGCCGCCCGAAAATCGTCGAGGCGATCCAGGAGCAGGCAGCCGAGCTCGACTACGCACCGGCGTTCCAGATGGGCCATCCCAAGGCGTTCGAGCTGGCCAATGCGCTGGTGTCGATTGCGCCGGAAGGGCTCAACCACGTGCTCTACACCAACTCCGGTTCGGAGTCGGTGGAGACGGCGCTGAAGGTGGCGCTGGCCTATCACAAGGTGAAGGGTGACGCCGGGCGGTTCAGGCTGATCGGCCGCGAGCGCGGCTATCACGGGGTGAATTTCGGCGGCATTTCGGTGGGCGGCATCGTCACCAACCGCAAGATGTTCGGCACGCTGCTGACCGGCGTCGACCACATGCCGCACACCCATACGCCGGGCAAGAACCAGTTCACCCGCGGCGAGCGCGAGATGGGCGGCGAGGACCTTGCGTCGGAGCTGGAGCGCATCGTCACGCTGCACGATGCCTCGACCATCGCAGCTGTCATCGTCGAGCCGGTGGCCGGTTCGACCGGCGTGCTGATCCCGCCCAAGGGGTATCTGCAGAAGCTGCGTGAGATCACCAAAAAGCACGGCATCCTGCTGATCTTCGACGAAGTGATCACCGGTTTCGGGCGGCTGGGCACGCCGTTCGCCGCGGACTACTTTGGCGTGACCCCGGACATTCTGGTCACCGCCAAGGGGCTCACCAACGGGGTGATCCCGATGGGCGCGGTGCTGGTCAGCTCGGAAATCCACGACGCCTTCATGCAGGGGCCCGAGCACGTCATCGAGTTCATGCACGGCTACACCTATTCGGGGAACCCGATCGCCTCGGCGGCGGGGCTCGCGACGCTCGAGACCTACAAGGAAGAGGGCCTCTTGACCCGCGGCGCGGAGCTGGCGCCGTACTGGGCGGATGCGCTCCACTCGCTGAAGGGCCTGCCGCATGTCATCGACATCCGCAATCTCGGGCTGATCGGCGCGATTGAACTCGAGCCGATTGCCGGGGCGCCGACGAAGCGCGCTTTCGCGGCGTTCGTGAAGGCGTTCGAGACCGGCATCCTGATCCGCACCACCGGCGACATCATCGCCATGAGCCCGCCGCTGATCATCTCCAAGGCGCAGATCGACGAGCTGATCGGCACGCTGGCCGGCATCCTGAAGACGCTTGAGTAGAATGGAACGATTGTTCTATATCGGCCCCGATAGAATGAACGTTCTACATTTAGCGAGCGGAGGTCTGTGATGCAGACGATACAGAATGCGATCGGCGGCAAGCTGGTCACCTCGACGAGCACCCGCACCCAGCCGGTGTTCAACCCGGCCACCGGCGAGGCCATCGCGACGCTGCCGCTGTCGAGCGTGGACGAGATCAACGCCGCGGTCGCCGCGGCCAAGAGGGCCCTGCCCGCCTGGGCCGCCACCACGCCGATGAAGCGGGCGCGGGTGATGTTCAAGTTCAAGGAGCTGCTCGAAAAGCACGCCGACGAGTTGGCCGAGCACATCAGCCGCGAGCACGGCAAGGTGCATGACGATGCGCTGGGCGAGCTGGCGCGCGGCATCGACTGCGTCGACTTCGCCTGCGGCGTGCCGCAGCTGCTGAAGGGCGAGTTCAGCCGCAATGTCGGCCCGAACATCGACAGCTATTCCGACCGGCAGCCGCTGGGCGTGGTCGCCGGCATCACGCCGTTCAACTTCCCGGCCATGGTGCCGATGTGGATGTATCCGCTGGCCATCGCCTGCGGGAACACGTTCGTCCTGAAGCCGAGCGAGCGCGACCCGAGTGCGCCGATGTTCGCCTGGCAGCTGCTGATGGATGCGGGCCTGCCGGACGGCGTGCTGAACGTCGTCCACGGTGACAAGGAAGCGGTCGACACCATTCTCGACCACCCCGACATCAAGGCGGTGAGCTTTGTCGGCTCGACGCCGATCGCCGAGTACGTCTATCGGCGCGGTACGCAGGCCGGCAAGCGCGTGCAGGCGCTGGGCGGCGCCAAGAACCACATGATCGTCCTGCCCGACGCCGACATGGACCAGGCGGCCGATGCGCTGATGGGCGCGGGCTACGGCTCGGCTGGCGAGCGCTGCATGGCGATCTCGGTGGCGGTGCCGGTGGGCGACAAGACCGCCGACGCGCTGGTGGCGAAGCTGAAGCCGCGCGTCGAAGCGCTGAAGATCGGCCCCGCGACCGACAAGGACGCGCAGATGGGGCCGATCGTCTCCAAGGCGCAGCGCGACAAGATCGTCGGCTATATCGACGCGGGCGTCGAGGCCGGCGCTGAACTGGTGGTGGATGGCCGGGGCTTCTCGCTCCAGGGCTATGAGGGCGGCTTCTTCGTCGGCGGCACGCTGTTCGACCATGTGAAGCCGGACATGAAGATCTACCGCGAGGAAATCTTCGGACCGGTGCTCTCGGTGGTGCGGGCGCAGAGCTACCAGGATGCAGTCGACCTGATCCACGGGCACGAATACGCCAATGGCACGGCGATCTTCACCCGCGACGGCGACGCGGCGCGCGACTTTGCCGACAAGATCGAAGTGGGCATGGTGGGCATCAACGTGCCGATCCCCGTGCCGGTGGCGTATCACTCGTTCGGCGGCTGGAAGCGCTCGATTTTCGGCGACCACGGTATCTACGGGCCGGAGGGTGTGCACTTCTACACCCGGCTGAAGACGGTGACGACGCGCTGGCCCGCGGGGATCAAGTCGGGCGCTGAGTTCACGTTCCCGAGCATGAAGTAGGCATCACGTGAAAGCGCAGCGCCTCGAAAAGCTGGAGCGAGAAAGAGAGTCCCTCGAACGGGACTTTCACGACGCTCTGGTCGAGGCGCTGCGCGAGTGCGCCGACGGCAAGTGGGGCTTGTTCGCGCAAAACAAAGGCCTGCTACCGCCCCATCTCGAAACTCGATACCGGCCCGAATCCGTCACTCGGTTGGAGGAGCTGGGTGAGCTGGTCGCGGCCATACGCACGGCCCTCGGATACTCGGACCTGACCGAAATCGTACGGCTGCGCGAGCTTCGCCGCGCGACCAACCGAGGCAACGCCTTGGGCGAGCAACGCCAGGCGAGGATCTGGCTCGACGAGATCGAAAATACGCAGAAATCCGCCCCCTCTGCGGGGGCGCAAGACCATCCAACTGCACGGACGTAAGAACAATGGCAGCTCCTGGCGAAAACCTTCGTATCGACCCCGAGCGCCTTTGGAGCTCCATTCATGAGTTGGCCGAGATCGGGCCGGGGGTGGCCGGGGGCAATAACCGGCAGACCGTGACCGATGACGATGCCAAGGGCCGGGCGCTGTTCAAGCGGTGGTGCGAGGCGGCCGGGATGGAGATGGGGCTCGACCAGATGGGCACCATGTTCGCGCGGCGCGAGGGAACAGAGCCCGGGCTCGATCCGGTCTATGTGGGCAGCCATCTCGATACCCAGCCGACCGGTGGGCGCTATGACGGCGTGCTCGGGGTGCTGGGTGGGCTCGAGGTGATCCGGACGCTCAACGACCTCGATATCCGCACGCGCCGCCCGATCGTGGTGGTCAACTGGACCAACGAGGAAGGGGCGCGGTTCGCGCCGGCGATGATGGCCTCGGGCGTGTTCGCCGGGGTGCTTGAGCAGGCGGACGTCTACACGCACAAGGACAAGGACGGCAAAAGCTTCGGCGAGGAGCTGGAGCGGATCGGCTGGCGCGGCGACGAGGTGGTCGGGGCGCGGAAGATCCATGCCTACTACGAGCTGCACATCGAGCAGGGGCCGATCCTCGAGGACGAGGGCATCGATATCGGCGTGGTGACGCACGGCCAGGGCCTCAAGTGGCTGCAGGTGACCCTCACCGGCAAGGAGGCGCATACCGGCTCCACCCCGATGCCGAAGCGGCGCAACGCCAGCCTCGGCATGGCGCGGGTGATCGAGCTGGTGCATGAGGTGGCGATGGACTACCAGCCCGACGCCGTGGGGGCGGTGGGGCACATTCAGGTCTATCCCAACTCGCGCAACATCATCGCCGGCAAGGCGGTGTTCACCATCGACATCCGCTCGCCGAACAAGGAGGTGCTCGACGAGATGGACGAGCGCATCCGCTACGGCATCCAGAACACCGCCGAGGCGCTGGATATCGGCTTCGAGGTGGAGCAGGTCGGGCATTTCGATCCGGTGACGTTCGATAAGACGCTGGTGGGCAATATCCGCGAGGCGGCCAAGGAACTCGGTTACTCCCACCGCGACATCGTCTCGGGGGCGGGACATGACGCATGCTGGATCAACCGGGTGGCGCCGTCGGCGATGATCATGTGCCCGTGCGTCGACGGGCTCAGCCACAACGAAGCGGAAGAGATTTCGAAGGAATGGGCGGCGGCCGGCACGGACGTGCTGCTGCGGGCGGTGCTGGAAACGGCGGAGATCGTTTCCTAGGCAGCGCGGCCGGCTCTCCTTGGGGGAGAGCCAACGGAACAAAAGACAGGGACCGAGCATGACCAGCAAAATCATCAAGGGCGGCACCGTCGTTACCGCTGATCTGACCTATGTGGCGGATATCCGGGTCGAAGGCGGCAGGATTACCGAGATCGGGCAAAACCTGACGGGCGGCGAAGTGCTCGACGCCAGCGGGTGCTACGTGATGCCCGGCGGCATTGATCCGCATACGCACCTCGAGATGCCGTTCATGGGGACCTATTCGAGCGACGATTTCGAGAGCGGGACGCGGGCGGCGCTGAGTGGGGGCACCACGATGGTGGTGGATTTCTGCCTGCCCAACCCGCAGCAGTCGCTGCTCGAAGCGCTGCAGATGTGGGACAACAAGACCTCGAAGGCGAGCTGCGACTACTCGTTCCACATGGCGATCACCTGGTGGGGCGAGCAGGTGTTCAACGAGATGGCCGACGTGGTCGATCGCGGCATCACCTCGTTCAAGCACTTCATGGCCTACAAGGGCGCGCTGATGGTGGATGACGACGAGATGTTCTCGTCGTTCCAGCGCTGCGCCGACCTCGGCGCCCTGCCCCTCGTTCATGCCGAGAACGGCGACGTGGTGGCGCAGATGACGGCAAAGCTCCTCGCCGCAGGCAATAACGGGCCGGAGGCGCATGCCTATTCGCGGCCGCCGGAAGTCGAGGGCGAGGCGACCAACCGGGCG
>JAESFN010000625.1_pt1 | contig 27081 bp, 24 predicted proteins | sample 9269411 | NCBI WGS metagenome assembly JAESFN01 (sample SAMN14505399, study PRJNA617100) | algae metagenome | isolation source: Iphinoe sp. HA4291-MV1 and co-occurring heterotrophs from trail next to... | place: USA: Maunawili Falls, Hawaii | collected 2009-07-25
AAGGACTTCGAAGCATCAATCGCATCAGCTCAAGCTTGGATCTTTATCGCCCATCTCAGGACTATCATCCGCAGGATCGCCGCAAAACCAATCCCAAATGACTTTTGAGTCAGGCTCTCAGACAGTGCCGCGCAGTTCGCCCAGAACAAGATCGGCATTTCGCTGACCCAGATCACCGACCTGCCGGTGTACCAGACTGCCGCGGCCGACCAGGGGCTGGAGTTCGGCGTAGCGCCGCTGCCCACCTTTGGCGACAAACCGGCGACCTTTGCGCTCGGCCATAACTTCGTCATCCCGCGCGGCACCCCGCCCGAGGCACGCAAGGACGCATTGGTGTTCGTCAAGTGGATCGGCGACAACTCGCTCGCCTGGGCCAAGACCGGCAAGATGCCGGCCAAGGTGACGACGCTCGACAGCGCGGAGTTCAAGGCGCTGCCCGAGCAGAGCCTCATCGCCACTTCGCTCGAATATGTGCACTTCCCGCCGGCGCTCTCGGTGCAGCCGCAGGTCGATCGCGTGGTGCAGCAGGCGGCCGAGGCCTTCTATGCCGGGCAGGTCGATATCGACCAGGCCGTCACCATGATGGTCGACGGCATCCGCCAGGAACTGGCCAAGAAGTAACGGAAGAACGCTCCCGCCAAACGCGGGAGCTGTCGCGGGGCGATCGGCAACCTGCCGGTCGCTTCCCCCTTTGAGATCGCACCTTAGAAGAGCCGCGCATGGCCCGTCTCCGCTCGACCCTGTTCCCCTATCTGATGGCCGGCCCCTACATCGCGCTGTTCGCGGTGTTCGTCGCCTATCCGGTGGGCCGCGCGCTCTACATGAGCCTGTTCGACTGGGGTATCTTCGGGCCCAACGCCTTTGTCGGGCTCGATAACTACCTCTCGCTTTGGGGCGACAGCCGGTTCTGGAGTTCGTTCTGGATCACCAGCGGCTTTGCCCTGATGTATGTGCCGATGATCACGGTGATCTCGCTGGTGCTGGCCGTGATGCTGCACCGCAAGCTTCCCGGCATCGGCATCTTCCGCACGGCGTTTTTCCTTCCCATCGTCATCAATGTCGCGGTGGCGGCCATCGCCTTCAACTGGCTGTTCGAGCCCAATATCGGCACCATCGACAAGGTGCTCGCCGCCTTCGGCCTGCCCGGGCAGAACCTCCTGCAGATCCCCGGCTGGTCGCTGTTCGTCATCAGCCTCGTGACACTGTGGATCAATGTGGGGTTCATGGTGATTATCCTCCTCGCCGGGCTCGAGAACATCCCCGACGAGCTCTACGAGGCGGCCCGCCTCGATGGCTCCACGGCGCTGCAGGATCTGGTGCTGATCACCGTGCCGCTGCTCAGGCCGATCCTGTTGATCGTCGTCGTCCTCTCGATCGTCCAGGCCTTCCAGATCTTCGGCGAAGTGCTGATCATGACACAGGGCGGGCCGTTCGGCTCCACCACGGTGCTCACCATGCTGCTCTACGAAGAGGGCTTCGAGCGCTTTGCGTTGGGCCGGGCCGCGGCGATCGGCGTCGTCATCACCATCATCATCGCGACGCTGAGCTTCATCCAGTTCCGCTTCTTCAGGCGGGAGGTCTGAACCATGCAGCAGCGCAAAGGCGCCAACGCCACTCGCTGGATCGTCCTCGCCATTCTCGCCGCCCTGTGGTTCCTGCCGCTGGTATCGTTGGTGCTGTTCTCGTTCGCGCCGCCGAGCGAAGTGCTGAAGGGCGGGTTCTTCCCCACGCAGTGGACGCTCGACAACTACACCAAGGTGCTCACCGAAACGCAGCGCGGGGTGAGCGTGCCCACCGGCATCTGGAACAGCACAGTGATCATGGTGCTGCAGGTGCTTGGCATCCTGCTGCTCGATGTGCCGGCGGCCTATGCCTTTGCGCGCACCAGGTTCATCGGCCGCAACGTACTGTTCGCCCTGGTGCTGGTGTCGATGATGATGCCGGGCATTCTCGAGGTGATCTCGCTCTACGACCTGATGGCCAATATCGGGCTGGTGAACACACTCTGGGGGGTGATCCTGCCCGGCTTGCCCAGGGTCATCGGCATCTTCATCCTCAGGCAGTTCTTCATGCAGGTGCCGCGCGAGCTCGATGAAGCAGCGCGCATCGACGGCGCTACCGATTTCCAGGTGTTCCTGAAGATCATGGTGCCGCTGGCGCTGCCCTCGATCATCACCGTCACGGTGATCACCGCGCTCTACAGCTGGAACAATTTCCTCTGGCCGCTGATCGTCACCAACACGCCGGAAGCCATGCCGGTGCCGGTGGTGATCGCCTATCTCAGCGCCGATACCAGCGCAGTGCTCAACTACACGCTGATCCTCGCCGCCGCCTTCGTCACGTCCTTGCCGATGATCCTGCTGTTCCTCGTGGGCCAGCGCTGGATCGTCAGTGGAATGCGCCCGACCTCGGGCATCAAATGAGTCTCAGGAGCTAGTTCTATGCCGACGATCAAGGTCGACCCGCGGCCGCTGCACGCCATTTCGCCACGTCTCTACATGCAGTTCATGGAGCCGCTCGGCACCACCGATTCCTCGGTCGAAGCGTGTTGGGATGCGCTTGCCGATCGCTGGCGGCCCGATTTCATCGAGGTGGTGCGCGACCTCGCGCCGAGCTCCATCCGCTGGGGCGGCATCCTCACCAGCTTCTGGAAATGGCGTGAAAGCGTCGGTCCGCGCGCCGCGCGACAGGACATGGTCAACTACCTCTGGGGCGGCTGGGAAAAGAACGTCGTCGGCGTCGACGAATTCCTCGAGTTCTGCGAGGCGGTTGCGGCCGAGCCGATCATGGCGATCAACTTCGCTGCCGATGGCCGGCCGGAATATATCAACACGGCGCTCGGCGAGCAGCGCTCGGGCGATGCCACCGAGGCCGCCGACCTCGTCAGTTATTGCAACGACCCCGACAATGCCGAGCGCATCGGTAATGGCCGCAAGGCCCCGTGGGCCATCCACACCTGGCAGATCGGCAACGAGACCTCCTACCCCAAGGCCGGCGAGCGCTTCACCAGCGCCGAGAATGCCCGACACTATGCTGAGTTCGCCAAGGCAATGAAGGCGCGAGACGCCTCGATCCAGCTGATCGGCTGGGGCGACATGGAGCGCGACACCGGCAAGTGGTGGGCCAACGAGCTGGTCGAGGAAGCCGGCGATCTGGTCGACATGGTCGCCATCCACATGATGCACCAGAACCCGGGGAACGAACCCACGGTGCTGCATGGCCGCGACTACCGCAAGGATTACGGCGCCACCTGGGAGGCGCTGGGCGGCATGTACGACAAGGTCGAGCAGAAGCTGCTCGGCGCCCGCTCGACGCTCGAAGCGCTCCGCACCCCGGCCAAGCTCGCCATCACCGAGGGGCACCTCTCCATCCAGCCGCACAACAAATCCGAGATGCTGCGCGAGTGGATCTCGGGGCTCTACCACGCGCGCTGCATGGCGCTGTTCGAGCGGCATTCCGACATCATCGACATCTCGACGCTGGCCGATTTCGCCGGCACCTCGTGGACGGTGAACGCAGTGCTGTTGGGGTCGCCGCGCGAGCAGCCGTACCTGCTGCCGGTCGGGCACATCATGCGGCTGTTCCGCCGCCACTCGGGCACCCACGGGGTGGCGATCTCGTCGGACGACAAGTCGATCGAAGTGTCGGCAAGTCGCACCGGCAACACGCTGTACCTGCATGTCGTCAACACCAGCCTCGACCACGCCGCCGAGGTGACGCTCGAGCTCGGCGGCGTCTCGCCCAAGGCAGTGCGCGCGCACCGGATCAATCCAGAGCTCGACACGGCGATCGACAGCACGGCACTCGAGGTTTTCGCGGTGACCACGACGACGGAACCGGTGGGGAAGCTCAGGGTGCCCAAGGCCTCGGTCACCGCCTACGAGATCGACCTCTAGGCCGCGACTATCAGCGTGCGGGCACTGGTTGCAGGTATGCCACCTGCGCCGGTGCCGGCATCGGGCCGAGCCGGCCGATGATCTCAATATTGGGACGAAGCGACCGGCGGAGATGCGCCTCGAGCAGTTGCGCCGCGTCATCAACCTTGCCGGCAAGCAGCAGGTCGTAGATGCCGCGATGCTCGGCGAGCATGGTGGTGATCTCCTCGACGCTCTGCAGGCGTTCGAAGGTGGAGTGGGTGGCGATCAGCAGCAGTTGGCTGCGCTGCAGCGAATGGAGCAACTGGGTGTTGCTGCACCGCCCGACGGTATCGACATGCAGCTCCCTCTCGATCTGTTCGATCTCGCTGATGCCGCGCTTGCCCTTGGCGGCGCGCAGCACTCGCGCCCGGCGGGCGAGGAGTTGCTGCTCGCTGAGCTCCACGTAAGCCTGGCGTAGTGCCACCGGTTCGAGGATCCAGCGCATCTCGAAATGCTCGGCGATCGAGGCCGCTGTCAGCGGACCAGCATACCAGCGCTGGTTGGCCTCCTGCACGATGACGCCGGTGCGGGCGAGGCGGGTCAGCACTTCGTGGGCGATGGTGCGGCTCACCGCATAGTGGTCGGCCAGCGCCGACTCTACGAGCTGGAACCGGCCGTAGGCGAGGCTGGCGGCCACGGTATGCTCGACCTCCGGATAGATCCGTTGCGCCAGGTTACGCGGCGTCGGCTCGGCCTCGAGCGCAGCGGGAAGCACCAGGCCGGCTTCAAGCAGTTCGAGCCGCAACGGCGCCGGTGCTTGCTCCCCGGCCAGAGCGATGAAGCCGCGGCCGCTGAAGGTGGCGATCAGCCCTTCGTCGCAGAGCCGCTTCAGCGCCGCCGCGGCCGGCATGCGGCTCGCCTTGAAGGCACGGGCGACGTTGACCTCGCCCAGCACCAGTCCTGGCGGAAAGCGGCCATCGTCGAGGTGGCTCCGCAGCACCTCGTAGATGGTTTGATAGAGCGGGGCCTCTGATATCGCCCGCATGGTCCGGCTCTCTATTATTTCACCGCGCCGACCGTCAGCCCGCGCGCCAGTTCGCGCTGCGCCACCAGGAACACGAACAGCACCGGGATCAGCGACAGCAGCAGCCCGGCTGCCAGCAGCGGCACGGGCGTGGTGTGCTGGCCCTGCAGGCTCGCCAGCCCGACCGGCAGGGTCCGCTTTGCATCATCCTGCATCAGCAGCAGCCCGAACAGTAGCTCGTTGAACAGCCAGAGGAAGTTGAGCGTCGACATGGTGGCCAGCGCCGGCGCCGAGAGCGGCAGGATGATGTGGCGGAACGTGTTGAGGTGCCCTGCCCCGTCGATCCGTCCGGCCTCGATGATCTCGGGCGGCATGCCGTTGAGGAAGCTGGTCATCAGGTAGATCGAGAACGGCAGTTGCAGCGCCGTGTAGGTGAGGATGAGGCCGAGGTGGCTGTTCATCAGCCCGAGCTGGCCGACCGTGCGATAGAGCGGGATCATCACCACGGCCGCCGGCACGGCGAGCAGGCAGACGATGCCGAGCAGCATGAGCGCGCTGCCCTTGAAGCGGATCACCGCAAGGGCATAGCCCGCCATGCTGGCGCTAATGGCGAGCAGCAGCACCGCGCTGCCGACCACCAACAGCGAGTTGCCGAGATAACCCAGCATGTTGCCGGTGGTCAGCGCCCGTTCGAGGAACTCCAGCGTCGGTGGATTGGGCAGCCCGATCGGATCCTTGGCGTAGTTCTTGGCCGTCTTGAACGCGGTGAGCGTAACGAAAGCGAACGGGGCGAGGCTGAGCAGCGTCAGGAGGCCGAGCAGCAGCCAGGACGGGGTCCAGCGCACCAGCTTGCGGGTGGCGGTAGCGCTCATCACTGTCTCCCGCGGCGGAACAGCCAGAGCGCCAGGCCGCAGACGGCCCCGACCACCAGCAGCAGGATCATGCCGATGGCGCTGGCATAGCCGAAGGAGCCACCGAAGAACGCGGCGTCGTAGATGTAGTAGTCGAGCAGGTAGGTCGAGTACCCCGGCCCACCGCGGCTCAGCGTGTAGATGAACGGGAACACCGTGGTGAAGCTCGAGATGAGGACGATCACCGTCCAGAACTCGATGGTGCGTCGCGTCTCCGGTAGCGTGATGTGCAGCTGCTTCAGTACCCAGTTGGCGCCGTCGATCTCGGCGGCGTCGTAGAGCGATGGGTCCACCTGCGCGAGGGCCGCGAGATAGATCAGCACGCCGATGCCGAGCGTCGCCCAGATGAGGATCAGCACCACGGTGACGAGCGCGGTATTGGGATCGTTGAGCCACTGCATGCGCAAGCCATCGAGCCCGACCTGTTTCAGCAGCGTATTGAACGGACCGTTGTAGCGGAGGACGACGTTGTAATAGGCGCCGACCACCACCGGGGACAGTACGGCGGGCAGGAACACCATCAACCGGAAGAAGCGGGCACCGGGCAGGCCCGAATGGATGATGGTGGCGATCAGCAGCGGCCCGATGACCCAGAGCGGTAGCGACAGCAACACCATGAGGTTATTGCGCAAAGCTGCCCAGAACACCGGATCGCTCAGCACGCGCGCGAAGTTGTCGAGGCCGATCCATTCGGGCTCCCCCACCCCGTTCCAGCGGGTGAAGCTCAGATGAAAGGCCTCACCGATCGGCACGATGCGGAACACCGCAAGGATAGCGAGCGCCGGCAGCAGGAACAGCAAGGCAGGAATGAGGGTGCGGACGAAGCGCGTGGTCACGGTCTGGCTCGTGGCTGAGGTCCGCTCGGAGCGGCAGTGGTGATGGAAGGGCAGGACGGATGGCTCCGCCCTGCCCGGCAGCTGAAGCTTACTGCGGCTTGTCCTGCAGGGCCTGCAGCTCGGTGAGCGCCTGGTCGAGCGGGGCGACGCCGTTGACCACGTCCTGGATCTTGCGGATCCACTCGAAGGCGATGTCCTGGCGCATCAGGCTCGAGGCATAGAGGAAGGTGTCGCTCTTCTGCATATCGGCCACCATGTTGCGCACGAACGCCGGGGCGCTGTCGGGGATGGTGTAACCCGAGTTGATCGGCAGGATGCCGGCCTGCTCGTACTGCACGGCAGCGCCGCGCGGCCCGGTGATGAACTCGACATAGGCCCAGGCGGCATCCTGGTTCTTGGAATAGCCCGGAATGGTCCAGACCGGACCCGAGCTCACCGGGATGTAGGGCGCGGCGACAGTGTCGGCCGGGGCATAGAACACGCCGAGATCGTCGCCGAGCTCGGGCAGGAACTCGTTGTAGCTCACGGTGTCCGACGCAATGCCGGCGATCATTGCGGCCTGGCCGGCCTGGAACGCAGCGACGCCCTCGGTCCAGTGCACGGTCGAGGCATAGCCCGGATCGAAATAGCCGCCCTTCAGCAGGTCGACGAGGTGCTGGTTGAGGGCAGTGAACTCGGGGCCATTGTATTTCAGCGCGCCGGTGGCGAGCGCGGCGGACTGCGCCGCGTCGAAATCACCGGGGAACAGGATGTTGAGATATTGCAGGTTCCCCCAACCATCGGAATTGCCGCCGCCGAAGGCGACGATGCCCTTGGCCTTCAGTGCGTCTGCGGCCGCGACCAGATCGGCATAGGTCTTGGGCGGCACGTCCGGATCGAGCCCGGCATCGCGGAACAGCTGCTTGTTGTAGTAGAATACCCAACCCGAGAGCGAACCGGGCACGGCATAGACCTGGCCGTTGGCATCGAAATTGGCGCCCACCGACTCCCAGCCCTTCAGCGACGCCTTGAACTCGGGGGTGATGCGGTCGTTCAGCGGCGCCAGCACGTCGGTGTAGTTGAGCACGCCGAAAGTCCCGGCATGCATCATCGCCACGTCGGGTCCAGTCTGGCTGGAATTGGCCGTCTGGATCAGCTGATAATAGGTATCGTGCGGCTGGGCCACGTGCTTGATGGTAACGCCCGGATGCGCCGCGACGAACTCGGCGTCGAGCTGCTTCAGCGCCGCGCCCCATTTCTCCGAATTGTACTGCCAATCCCAGACGGTGATCTCGCCCGAGATCTCCTGTGCCATGGCCGCCGTACCGGCGAGCATCGTCATCGACAGCAAAGCTGCCCCTACCAACCTCTGCATTGCAAACCTCCCTGGTGGGCAGATTTATTGCCTATTGCCCACAATATGCATTTGTAGATATACCGCTTGCTGTCAAACGTCAAGAATACTGCTGGAGGGGAACATGACGGTGCCGGATCGCTCAGGACTGCTGCCGGAACTACGGCTCATGCTGGAAGCTGCAGACGCCGGCCCGCCGGTGGATTTTTCGACCTTGCCGGCGGCAGCGGAACGCGCCGCCTCCGAGGAGCGGATCAAAGCGGCCTGGGGCCCGCTCGACCCGGTCGATGCGGTCGAGGAGATGACGTTTCCGTCCGCCGGTCACACGATCCGCGCCCGCCTCTATCGCCGCAACGATGCGCGCGGCACCGTGCTGTTCATCCATGGCGGCGGCTGGGTGCTGGGCAGCATCGATACGCATGACGGCTCGGCCCGGGCACTGGCCAATGCCACCCCGGCCAACGTGCTGTCGATCGAGTATCGCAAGGCGCCGGAGCATCCCTTCCCAGCCGCTGTCATCGACGTGAATGCCGGCCTCGACTACCTGATCACCAATGCTGAACGGCTGCGCCTCGACATTACTCGTCTCGTCGTCTGCGGTGAGAGCGCCGGCGGCAACCTCGCGGCGGTGCTGGCGCGCCATGCTCGTAACCGCGGCATCACGCTGGCCGGCCAGGTGCTGATCTACCCGGTCACCGACACCAGCATGGCGAGCCGGAGCTATGGCGATTTCGCTGAGGGGTTCTACCTCGCGGCCGCTGCCATGGATTGGTTCATCGGGCACTATCTCGGCAACGAGAACCGCGACCACCCCGACGCCGCGCCATTGCGGGCACCGGACCTCGCGGGGCTGGCACCGGCCTTCGTCGCTACCGCCGCCTTCGATCCGCTACGCGATGAAGGCCGCGCCTATGCCGCACGGTTGATCGAAGCGGGCACCGACGTCACCTACCGGGAAGTGGGGGGCGTGGTGCACGGTGTCTGGGTGATGAACGCGGATACCCCTGCGGCGAAGCGGTTGATCGCCGAGGCGGCCGACTGGATCCGGGCGCGCTGGTGAGGGGAACTACAGCGTGGGCGGCTCGCCAACCGCCTGATTGATGGTGCGGATCGGGATGCAAAGGGGGCGGCGGTGCACCGGGTCGACGATGACCTGGCACTGCACGGAGAACACGTTGCCAATTACGGCTTCGACCATCAGCGCTTCCGGGGCGCCCTGGGCGGCCACCAGTCCGTCCTTCATGAACACCAGGTTGTCGGCATAGCGGGCAGCGAGGTTGAGATCGTGCAGCACCAGGATGACGGTGCGCCCGTGCTCGGCATTCAGTTTCGCCACCAGTTCGAGGCATTCGATCTGGTGGGCCATGTCGAGATGGTTCACCGGCTCGTCGAGGCAGATGACATCGGTTTGCTGCGCCAGCACCATGGCGATCCAGACGCGCTGCAGTTGTCCGCCCGAGAGCGAGCCCAGCCGCCGCGCACGCAACGCAGCGACACCGGTTCCCGCCAGCGCCGCTTCGAGCGCGTGTGCATCATCCGGGCTCCATGGCTGCAGCATCGACTGGTGCGGGTAGCGCCCCAGCCGCACCAGCTCCTCCACCGTCATATCTTCCGGCGCCGACGGGCTTTGCGCCAAGAGGCCAATCCGGCGCGCCAGCTCGCGTTCGCCCAACCTCGCGACATCGACATCGTCGAGCAGCACCTGGCCACGGGACGGCCGATGCAGGCGCCGGAGGGCGCGCAGCAGCGTCGATTTTCCGCAGCCATTCGGTCCGGCCAGCACGGTGATCTTACCGCGCGGGATCGGCAGCGACAGCGCGTCGATGGCGGCAGTGCCCTCATAGGCGACAGTGAGGCTCTGCACCTCAATGCGGTTATCCGTCATGGCGTTGCTTCCGCAGGAGGAGGAACAGGAAATATGGGGCCCCTATCACCGCGGTGACGGTACCGGCCGGCACTTCGAGGGGGGCAAACAGCACCCGCACGATCAGGTCGGCACCGACCAGGATGATGGCGCCGAGGAGGAAGCTGGCGACGATGCCGGCATAGACGTTGCGGCCGACCAGCAAGCGCGCGAGATGCGGCGCCAACAGGCCGATGAACCCAACGCTGCCGACGAAGGCCACCGCCAGTGCCGTCAGCGCCGCTGCGAGAGCGAAGATGAAGATGCGAAACACCGGCAGGTTGAGCCCGACGCTGCGGGCCGAAATCTCGTCGAGATCAGCCGGTGGCATGCGGCGGGCGGCGAACAGCACCAGCAGCATGACCGGCAGCAGCCCGAGCGCGATGATCTGGATCTCGCCCCAGTTTACCTCGTTGACGGCGCCCGCCATCCAGCGCGCCACCTGGCTGGCGCGATAGATCGGGCCGACCAGCATCACCACGATGGTGATGGCCTTGGCTACGGCAGCTACGGCGATACCGAACAGCAGCAGGCGAATGGCGGATGAGGCCTGCCGGCCCGACAGGATGAACACCAGCGCGATGGCCAGTACGGCGCCGATGCCCGCGGCCAGCGGCTGGTAGGCGACGCTGACGATGAGCCCCTGGTTGCCATCGGCCATCAGCGCCAGGAACAGCACCACGCCCAGGGCCGCGCCATCGATCACCCCCAATACACCGGGCGAGGCCAGGGCGTTGCGTGTCACCTTCTGCAGCAGGAACCCGGCGACGGCCATCGCGCCGCCGGCGAGGATGGCGATGACGACCCGCGGTAGCCGCAGTTGCAGGACGATGAGCTTCTGGGTCCTTTCGCCGGCGCCGAGGATGACCGCCGCGACCTTGTCGAGGTCGATCCAGGTGGAGCCAAACGCCACGCCCGCCAGTGCCAGCAGGATGAAAACCGCGACGATGCCGGTGAGCACCAGTGGGGTGCGACCCCAGCGCAGACCTGTCAGCACCGCGTTCATGCCGCCCGCCGCTTCAGCAGGACGAGCAGGACGCATCCTCCGACCACCGCAGTAATGGCACCGACGGGCGCTTCGCGCGGATAGATGACGAAGCGCGCCAGCACATCGGCTGCCGTGGCGTAGAGGGCGCCGAGCACCGCCGCGGCGGCCAGCAGGCGCACATGCCGCAGGCCGACGAGGCCGCGAGCGGCGTGCGGAACGACGAGGCCGACAAAACCGACCGGGCCAGCCATCGCCACCGATGCCCCCGTCAGCAGCGCCACAGCGAGGAAACTTGCCAGCCGGATCAGCAGCAGCGGCACGCCAAGCGCCCTCGCGGTGGCATCATCGGTCTGCAGGGTGTCGAGGCCGGGCGCCACCAGGAAAGCGAGAGCGACCCCGACTGCGACGAATGGCGCACCGACCCAGACCAGCGTCAGCGGGCGGTCGGCAAACGAGCCGGACAACCAGAAGATCAGTTGATCGAGCTCCGACTCCTGCGTCGTCAGCACGACCTCGACCAGCGCATGCATCAGGGCTGCCAGCGTCACGCCGATCAGCACGATGCGGAGGGGAGACAGCCCGCCGGAGGTCGCCGCCAGCGCGAATACCAGCAGCGTGGTCAGCAGCGCGCCGAGCGCGGCGGCGCTCGACAGCCCCAGCAACGACGAGATCCCCAGCCCGGCACTGGCCACCACAACCGCGAGCGAGGCACCCGCGTTCAGCCCCAGCGTATCGGGGGAAGCGATGCGGTTGCGCGACAAGGTCTGCACCAACACACCCGCGACACCCAGCGCTGCGCCTACCAGCGGCGCGATCACCATGCGCGGCACCCGGTATTGCTGGATGACCACGTGGGGCTCCGAACCGTCGAAGGCGACGAAGCTCCCCCAAAGCTGGTCCAGCCCGTAGATGCGATAGCCGAGCAACAGGCTCAGCAGCATCGCCAGGGCAAGCAGCAGACCGGTGAGAGCCATGGTTGGCGCGAAGGGCAGACCGGCGCGGCGAAGTGGAAGATGCATGGGGTTCTACGGCTGTCGGGCTGCAAAAATTTGAGTTTGACACTCAAGTTCAAATCTGACTGTTTGCCCAAATTCATTTTGTGACTAAGAAAGTCAAGTTTGGAGGGCATCTTGGCGACAGGTTTGTTGAGGCTGGCGCTTTGCGTGGCCGTTGCTACGTTCGGCTTCGCGCAGGCCGAGGCCCGTGAGGTCACCCATGCCATGGGGACGACCACCGTACCCGATGCGCCGCAACGTATCCTGGTACTGACCAACGAAGGCACCGAGGCCCTGCTCGATCTCGGTATCAAGCCGCATGGCGCGGTGCGCTCGATCGTCGGTGACCCCTGGTATCCCCACATCGCTGCGGCGATGACCGACGTGATCGAACTGGGCAACGAGGATGAACCCAATCTCGAGCTGATTGCGTCGCTCGAACCGGACCTGATCATCGGCATCAAGGTCCGCCACGAGGGCATCTATCAGCAGCTCTCGGCAGTGGCGCCGACCGTGATGTCCAATGTGTTCGATGGCACCTGGCGCCAGAACTATCAGCTCTACGCCGAGGCGGTGGGGCGTGATGCTGTAGCGGCCGAGCATCTGGCGGCCTTCGATACCCGCATCGCCGCCCTCAGGGCGTCGCTGGGCGATCGTCTCGCAGAAGAGGTGTCACTGGTGCGCTTCCGTGCCGGTGGCCGCACCAGCATTCGCGCCAAAAGCTCGTTTGCCGGCATCATCCTCAGCGACATGGGTTTCGCCCGCCCCGCCGCCCAGGCGAGGCTGACCGACAGCGAGGAGATCACTAGGGAGCGCACATCCGAGATGGATGGCGACCGCATCTTCTACTTTACCCGCGAGGCCGGCGACGGCGAGGGCCTGGCCGCTGAAGCCGAGTGGATGCAGGAACCGCTCTGGCTGTCACTCAAGGCCGTCAAGGCCGGCAACATCCATCGCGTCGATGACGCGGTCTGGAACATTTCGGGCGGCATTCTCGCCGCCAACCTGGTGCTCGACGATATCGCCGCCGTCTACGGCGTTCCGAGCGCCCGCTGAACACCCCCCAGGAGACCTTAAATGCCTAGCAAACTCATCCATCTGGCAACTCTTGCCGCCGGCCTCCTGGCGCTGACGCTGACCAGCGCGACTGCCCGCGAGATCACCCATGTGATGGGCGTTACCGAGGTGCCGGATGCGCCGCAGCGGATCGTCATCCTCACTAATGAAGGCACTGAGGCCCTGCTGCATCTGGGGGTCACGCCGATTGGCGCCGTTCAATCCTGGGATGCCGATCCCTGGTACGCGCATATCGCCGAGCCTTTGGCCGCCACGGTGCCGCTCGGCACCGAAAACGCCGTCAACCTCGAGGCTATCGCAGCGCTGGAGCCCGACCTGATCATCGGCAACCGGGTCCGGCAGGAAAAGATCTACGACCAGCTCAGCGCCATTGCCCCGACCGTGTTCAGCGAAGACCTGTCGGGCAGCTGGCAGAAGAACTATCAATTCTACGCCGATGTGCTGGGACTCGAGGCCGAGGGCGCGGCAAACCTCGCCGCCTTTGCCGAGCGCACCGCGCAGTTGCGCGAAGCGCTGGGCGATGCCGTGAACGAGCAGATCTCGCTGGTGCGGTTTTCGCCGGGCCGCACCCGCATCTACTACAAGGACACGTTTGGCGGGGTGATCCTTGAACAGGTCGGCTTCAAGCGGCCGCCGGCGCAGGACAAGGACGAGTTCGCCGAGGAAGTGCAGAAGGAGCGGATCCCCGATATGGCGGGCGATCGGATCTTCTACTTCTCGGCCGACAAGGACCCGGAAGACGCCAAGGCCAACCTCGCGGACTGGACCAGCGACCCGCTGTGGAACAACCTCGCGGCAGTCAAGGCCGGCAAGGCCCAGCGCGTCAGCGAACTGGCCTGGAATACCGGCGGCGGCATCTACTGCGCCTACATGATGCTCAACGACCTCGCCGCCATCTACGGCGTCACGCTGCCCGATGAGTAGCGGTGCCCGGGTGCCATCCGGCCACCCGGGTTTCGCCGGCAGTGCGGTGACGTACGCTCGCCGAATCCGGCCGCCTACCCTGCCATCACATAGTGACTGTCCGACAGGCGTGCGTAGGAGCGCTCCGGCGCGACGTATTCGGGCTTGCGCACAGGACTTCTGACGTCCTCATTGCCGATGTTGCGACGGCGTTGCCGCTGCGTCGGATCCGCTACGGGAATCGCCGCGAGGAGTTTCCGCGTATAGGGGTGCTGCGGATTGGAGAAGATCTCGGCGCGGGTGCCCATCTCGACGATCTCGCCGAGGAACATCACCGCGACGCGGTGGCTCACCCGTTCGACGACCGCCATGTCGTGTGAGATGAACAGGTAGCTGAGCCTCAGGCTCTCCTGCAGTTCGAGCAGCAGGTTGACCACCTGCGCCTTGATCGACACGTCGAGGGCCGAGACGCTCTCGTCGGCGACGATGACGCTGGGTTTCACTGCCAGCGCCCGGGCGATGCAGACGCGCTGGCGCTGGCCGCCGGAGAGCTGGTGCGGGTAGCGGTTGGCCATGGCGCCCGAGAGCCCGACCCGCTCCAGCAACTCGGCGACGCGCTCCGGCAATTCCTTCGCGGTGGCCATACCGTGGAGCAGCATGGGCTCGGCGATCGCCCCGCCCACCGTCATACGCGGATTGAGGCTCGCAAACGGATCCTGGAAGATCATCTGCATGCGCTTGCGCCGGGTGCGCAGCGCATCCTCGCTCAGTCCGACGATTTCCTCCCCGTCGAGCTTCACCGAGCCGCCTGTCGGCTTCACCAGTTGCAGGATCGACAGCCCGGTCGAGGATTTGCCGCAGCCGGACTCACCGACCAGCGACAGCGTTTCGCCTGGTTGCAGCGCGAACGAGACTTTCTCCACCGCATGCACCCTGCCCTTCACCCGGCCCATCATGCCGGAGCGAATGGTGAAGCGCGTGGTGAGATCGTTGACCTCAAGCACGGGCGCCGCAGTGTGATCGACGGTATCGGCACTTGCAGCGGCTTCGCCCAGCAAACCGGTCTGCGGGTCGGCGATGGCGAACTTGCGCGGCCGCGGCTCGTTGGCCATGGCTCCGAGCCTCGGCACCGCGGAAAGCAGCGCCTTGGTGTAAGGCTGCTGCGGGGCCGCGAAGATATCGACCGTCGGGCGGTCCTCGACGACGAGGCCGCGGCGCATCACCACGGTGCGGTCGGCGATCTCGGCAACGACGCCCATGTCATGGGTGATGAAGAGGACCGACATGCCCTCCTCTTCCTGCAGCGCCTTGATGAGTTCGATGATCTGGGCCTGGATGGTGACATCGAGCGCCGTGGTGGGCTCGTCGGCAATGAGCAGCTGCGGATTGCAGGCGAGCGCCATGGCGATCATCACGCGCTGCCGCATGCCGCCGGAAAACTGGTGCGCGTGCTCGGCGGCCCGGGTCTTGGCATCTGGGATGCGGACACGGTCGAGCTGACGGATGGCCTCGAGTTTCGCCTCGGCATGCGAGACAGCCTTGTGCGCCATGATCGCCTCGGCAATCTGCTCGCCGACCGGCATCACCGGGTTGAGGCTGGTCATCGGCTCCTGGAAGATCATGCCGATGCGCTTGCCGCGCACCGCATTCATCGCCTGGGTGGAGAGGCCGAGCAGTTGCTGCCCCTCGAGTTGGATGCTGCCTTCGGTCTGCGTGCTGACCGGGTTATTGAGCTGCATGATCGACATCGCGGTCACGCTCTTGCCCGAGCCGCTCTCACCCACGAGGGCTACAGTCTCCCCCTTGCCCACCTCAAAGCTCACGCCATGCACCACCTCAACCCACTTGTTGCGGTTGCGAAACGAGGTCTTGAGCCCGCTGACGGACAGCACAGGGTTGGACATGACTTACTCCTCCGGCGGCGCGTCGCAGGGTCCGCGCTCTTCCCCGCATGTAGCGGTGTCGTTATCAAATTGTCAAGTTATCATGTACTTGTAAACGCAATCGACGATCAGCCCATTCTACCTGTATTTTCAGCCATTTAGCTTGGCTTCTCGACCACTCGCAACGGACTGAACCGCAGCGACATTGTTGACATGTTCGCCCGAATGTTTACAAGCAGCATCACCCCCTCCAGTCGAGGGTCAAAGGAGACTGCGGGTGAGGTTGGCCATCGTGGCGGATGATCTGACGGGAGCGCTGGATGTCAGCGCCTCGATCGCCGCACGCGGCCTGCGCGTCGTCGTCGCCACCAGCCCCGCCGCCGCCGCGCAAGCCATCGACACCGGCGCCGAGGTGGTCTGCGTCAACACCGCCAGCCGCGAGATCGCGGCGGATGCCGCACGCGACGTCGTCGCGACGGTGTCGCACATGCTTGCCGCCACCCAGCCCGGCATGGCGCTGAAGAAGATCGACTCCCGGCTCAAGGGCCATGTCGTCGTCGAAACGGCAGCCATGATGGCGGCGTTCGGCAAGTCCCGCGCCATCGTTGCCCCGGCGGTCCCCAGCCAGGGACGCACCGTCCGCAGCGGCCACGTGGTCGGTCGCGGCGTCGCAGCCCCGCTCAGCATCGCCGCGGCAATGGCGGATATCCCACACACTGCGCCGGACACCGCCGACGTCGAGGATCTCACGGCGCTGGCTCGTGACATTGCCCCCGACGCGCTTATGGTCGGCGCCAGCGGGCTGGGCGTCGGGCTTGGCCAACTGCTTGGCCGACGCGCCGCCCCGCTCATCCCCGACCTGCCGAGCCCGTTGCTGGTCGCCGTCGGATCGCATGATCCGATCACGCTCGAACAGGTGGACGTGGCGCTTTCGGGTACCGCCTTCACCCATATTGTCTCGCGCGATGGCGAGCTCGGCTTCGTTATCGGCGGCCCTACCCTCGCCCAGGCCATTGTCTCCCGCAATGGCAGCTTCGGCGCCGCCATGGTGCGTTTCGGCAAGTCGGTCGCGGGTCTGCTGCGCAGCGGCGGCTTCGGCACCGTCATGCTCACCGGCGGCGAGACGGCCCAGTCGGTGCTGGGTGAGCTGGGCATCACCTGCCTGGATGTGCTGGGCGAAGTATTGCCGGGCATCCCGGTGAGCCGTGCCACGCTTGGGGATCGCGGCCTCACAATATTGACGAAGTCCGGCGGCTTCGGCACACCTCAGGATATCCTGCAGGTTGCAGCGATTTCACAGGGCGCCGCGCCGATTACTGACTACATGTACGCGGGAGAGCATTGATGAGCGATGTCAAACAGACGGCCGGGTTCGACGACGAGCCGCGGCACCGCACGCTCTTTGCTGATCGCGTCTACCAGCTGCTGTTGACCCGCATTTCGAACGGCGAGTATGCGCCCGACCACAAGCTGCCCAGCGAGAAGGAACTATCGGACCAGTTCGACGTCAGTCGGCCGATCGTCCGCGAAGCGTTGGAGCGGCTGCGCAACGAGGGGCTGATCTACTCTCGCCAGGGTGCCGGCAGCTTCGTGCGACTGAGGACCGAGCCGCGCTCACTTGGGTTCCCCCCGGTCGAGACCATCGCCGATATCCAGCGCTGCTACGAGTTTCGCCTGACCATCGAACCCGAGGCGGCGTTCTTCGCCGCGCAACGCCGCAACGACGCAGCCGTCGCATCGCTGGCCCAGGTGGTTGACCTGCTGTCGAACGCCACCGACCAGCAGCGGCACCGGGAGGATGCGGACTTTGCCTTTCACCTCGCGATCGCCGACGCCTCGAACAACCACTATTACAGCTCGGCGATGCAGGCGCTGCGCACCCATATCGCGGTCGGCATGAAGCTGCACGGGCTGGCGCTGATGGGGCCCGGCCGCGGGCTCGAGAAGGTGCTGGGCGAACACCGCGCCATCTTCGAGGCGATCCGCGACCGGCAATCCGACACGGCGCGCCAGCTGATGCGGCAGCATCTCGAAGGCTCGCGTGATCGGCTGTTCGAGGGGCGGATGCTGGATCTGTCGCTGTAGGGCAGACGGCCTCACAGGCGCCGGGCTATCGGACTCCAGCAGGCCGCTTGGTTTCCAGTGGTTCAGGGCTCACGGAGACCGGGGCCCACGCGCCGGGTCATCCCCGCGAAAGCGGGAACCTCTGTTTAGCCGCACCATCCGCAAACTGAGGTCCCCGCTTTCGCGGGGATGACATCGAGTTTGTGGCGCCGCTGGATGCCAACCGCATTGTCGGGTCGATTGGTGCAACTCGAGTGGCAGCTCAGTTGCTCGCAACTGCTCAGTACGCCGCCCGGTACAGCCCGTAGATTTCCGCCGGGCTCATCTGACGCGGATTGAAATCCAGCAGCCGGCGGATGCCGTGGGCCTCGTCGGCCATCGACTGCAGGTCGCCTTCAGGTACCCCCAGCTTCGAGATGTGCATCTCGATGCCGAGTTCGGCGCAATAGCGGTACGCGCTGACGAGCAGATCGTCGCCAAAGCCCATCAGGGCGGCGATCTCGGCTGTCTTGTCCGCCTCAACCGGCGCGTTGAAGGCCAGGGTGTGCGGGAAGATCACCGCGTTGGCGAGGCCATGGGCGATGCCATAGCGGGTGCCGAGCGGATAGGACAGCGCATGGCCGGCCGTAGTGTTGACCGGACCGAGGCACAGGCCGCCATAGAGTGCCGCCATGGCGAGGCCGGCACGGGCTTCGACGTCGTCGCCATCGTCAACGGCGCGCTTCAGGTACTGCCCGACCAGCGTGATGCCCGCGCGGGCGTAGATATCGACCAGCGGGTGCGAGCGCCTCGAGGTGAAGCTCTCGACACAGTGGGCCAGCGCATCGACGCCGGTTGCGGCGGTCACTGCTGCCGGAAGTGACAGGGTGAGGTCAGGGTCGACCACGGCGAGATCGGCCACCATGTGGCGGCTGTCGGCCGCCGACTTCGACTGACTCACCGGATCGGTGACCAAGGCACGGGCGCCGACCTCGCTGCCGGTGCCGGCCGTCGTCGGAATGGCGATCAACCCGCAACTGCGTGGGTCGGCCTTGCCGACCCCGACGATGTCGCGGAATCCCTTGCCGCTACCGACCAGCACCGAGACGAGCTTGGCGAGGTCCATGGCGCTGCCGCCGCCGAAGCTCACAATGACGTCAGGCGCAAAACTGCGCGCCTCATCCAGAGCCTGCTCGAGATTGGGCAGATCCGGTTCGGGTTTCACCCTCGAGAAGACGTGGCTTGCCGCAGGCAAACCCAGCAGCTCGACGCGCGCCGCGTTGAAGGCGTCGGCAACCACCAGAACGCGCTTTTTCGCCCAATCGGGCACAAACTCGCCCAGCGTCCGGGCCTTGCCCGGCCCATACTCGATCCGGGTTGGCTGGACGAAGGAAACCGGGCGCAGCAACGCCGCCGCCGCTGCGGGGGAACCCGATGACATTACTTGGCACCTTTGGGATTGAGGGCGTCGTTGAGACCGTCGCCGATGAAACTGAATGCGACCGACGCGATGGCCAGCGCGATAGCCGGCGCCGCCAGCAGATGCGGATATTGCTGCCAGGTCCTGAGGCCATCCGAGATCATCAGGCCCCAGCTCGGGGTTGGGGGCTGCACGCCCACGCCGAGAAAGCTGAAGGCGCTTTCGAGCACCATGGCACCGCCGAGACCTGCCGATACCGTAACGATCAGCGGACCCAGCGAATTGGGGATCAGGTAGCGCAGGATGATCTGCCCGCTAGTCAGCCCGAGCGAACGGGCGGCGAGGACATAGGGCTGGCTGCGCACCGAGAGAATCTGGGCGCGCACCGTGCGGGCATAGGGTGGCCACATCACCAGCGAGATGGTGCCGAACACCAGGAGGAAATCGACGATCACGGTGTTGCGGAACAGCGTGTTGCCGGTCGCCAGATACATCTGATCCATCCAGCGACCGAGCGGCGGCTTCATCGAGGTGTTGATGACGATGACCAGCAGCAGGTTGGGCACCGACATGAAGATGTCGGTGAACCACATGATCGTGGCGTCGATCTTGCCGCCGAAATAGCCGGCAATGGCGCCCAGCGCCGAGCCGATCAGCACAGAGATCGCCGTCACCACGATGGCGACGAGGAAAGCGGTGCGGGTGCCGTAGATCACCCGGCTGGCGACATCGCGGCCCAGCTCGTCGGTACCGAGCCAATGCGCGGCCGATGGTGGCAGGTTGCGGCTGTCGAGGTTCTGGGTAAGGAAATCGTAGGGGGTGAGCAGCGGGCCGAAGATGGCGATGAGGATGAGCAGGACGATTGCCCCCAGCCCCACCATGGCGATCTTGTTGGCGCGCAGCCGATCCCAGGCATCGGACCAGAGCCCGGCGGGCTTTTCCTCGAGTTTGACGGCGCTCGCCGGATCGATTGCGGTCATGGCTTACTTCCTCTCGGCGGCGCGCGGATCGAGCAGCGGGTAGGCGAGGTCGATCACGAGGTTGGAGACCATCACGAGGGCCGAGGCGATCAGCGTCACGGCGAGGATCACCGGGTAGTCGGAATTGAGCAGCGACTGGATGGCGAGGCGTCCCAGCCCCGGCAGCCCGAACACCAGCTCCACGAATACCGCACCGTTGACCAGGGTGATCATGATCAGCCCAAGCTGGGTCAGCACCGGCGTCAGGATCGGCCGCAGAATATGGCGCGTGACGATCTTGCCGGCAGGCAGGCCCTTGGCGCGGGCGGTACGCACAAAATCCTCGCTCAACACCTCGATCACCGCCGACCGGGTCTGGCGGACGATGAGGGCGATCGGGTGCATGGAGAGCACGATCAACGGCAGGATGACCCGGACGTCGAACAGCCCGCCCCAGCCATAGGGGACGGCGCCTCCGGGCAAGACGAGGATCAGCAGGACCATCAGGATGGGGCCGGCGACATAGGCAGGGATGGCGTAGAAGAACAGCGCCGAGCCGAGAATGGCGTAGTCGAGCGCCCGGTTCTGGTTCAGCGCGGCGATCACGCCGAGCGGAATGGCGATGATGGCGGTCAGCACGATGGCCAGGAGGCCGAGCTGGATCGACACCGGCGCGGCCGCTGCGATGGTCTTGGCGACGGAGCGCCCCGAGGTCAGCGAGTTGCCGAAATCGAAGTGCAGCACGCGCCAGACATAGTCGCCGAACTGCTCGAAGAACGGCCGGTCGATGCCAGCCGCCTCGCGGATTGCTGCCAGCCGGGTCGGATCGAACGCGACGCCGCCCGGTTCACGCAGGAAAATCAGCTTGATGGGATCGCCGGCGCCGTAGAAGGCCAGCGCGTAGACCGCAAGCAGCACCAGCAGCACCGATGGGATCCACAGCAGCAGGCGCTTGAGAGCATAGGTGAGCATCGGCGAGCCTCGTCTGTTGGGGCCGCACACGCGGCGCGGCCCCTATTGTACTGGAGAGATCAGGTGATCTCGATGTTCCAGGGAGCGAAGACCTGCCAGTCGAGGTTCTTTTCCATGCCGTTGACGTTCGGCAGGGCCCAGCGCGACATGGCTTCGATGTACCAGGGGAGGAGCTGGTAATCCTCGCGGAACAGGCGCTGCGCCTGCTGGGCCAGTTCATCGCGCTTCGGATCGTCCACCGGCAGCGGCGCCGCCTCGTCGAGCAGCTTGTCGACTTCCGGGTTCGAGTAGCCGTTCATCTTGTTCTTGGCGACGCTCGAGCTCGAGTGGATGGCGGTGTGGAGGAACTCCGTGGCATCCGGCACGCGCGAGCCGGCATCGTCACGCACGATGTGCACGTCGGCAGGTTGGAAGTTGTCGAGCGTCGGCTTCAGCTCGATGGCGGTGATGCCGAGGTTCTGGCGCCACTGCTCGATGGCGAACTGGGCCGCTGCCTGCTCGGCCGGCGCGATGATGCCGGCGAAGATGATGCGCGGCAGCTTGTCGGGCGAGCCATATTTCGAAGCGGCAAGGGCAGCTTTGGCAGCTTCCGGATCGTACGGATATGGCACCCAGTTGGGGTCGACACCCTTGACGCCGACGAGGATCTGCTCGGCCATCTTGTGCGGCCCCTTGGGGAAGGAGGCCCGCATCATCTCGGCCCGGTCCACGGCGAGGATCAGCGCCTTGCGGACGTTGACGTCATCGAACGGCGCGGTCTTCGAATTGAAGTAGAAGTGCTGGCCGTTCGGGATCTCGGTGCCCTTGGAGAAATCCACACCGAGGTCATCGACGATGGTCGGGGTCACGAGTGCCGTGTGGGCGTGGGCCTCGCCGCTCTTCAGCAGAGCGGTTGCCGCCACCGAGTCCTCGATGACGCGCAGCTCGATGCGGCTGAGCTTCACCTTGGGCCCGAAGAAGTTCTCGTTCGGCTCCCAGGCGACAGTGCCCTCGTCGAGGTTCATCGCCACCAGCTTGAACGGGCCGGAGCTGACCACGCCGCCCTCGGGCGTGTACCACTCCGGGTTCTGGTTGCCGTCAGCGCCGCGCGACTGCGACACCTTGGAGATCGGCACCAGGTGGTTGGCGAGACGCATGTAGAAGATCGGATCGGGGGCCTTCAGCGTCACCTGGATGGTCGCATCATCGACGATGACCACGCCGGGGAGTTCGGTGCCGGCGCCCGCAGAGAGCTCGTCGTAGCCGACGACGCCGGCGAGCACGAGCGGCACGCGCTGGCTGGCGGTGAGCGGCATGGCGCCCATTTCCCACGAGCCCTTCACGTCGGCCGGGGTGATCGGCGAGCCGTCCGAGAATACCGCCTTGGAGTCCAGCTTGAAGGTCCACTGGGTCCAGTCGGCATTCGGCTCCCAGCTGGTGAAAACGTAGGGCTGCACCTGGCCCTTGTCGTCGAAGTACATCGGCGAGGCCCACCACAGCGAGTGCCAGCGCAGCGCCGCACCGCCGCCGCGATAGGGCGACCAGTTCATGTCGAACGACGGATGGATAATCTTGAAGACCTGAGACTGCTGGGCCAGCGCCCCACTGCCGAGCAAGCCGAAGGCGGTCATGCTGACGAGGACGCCAGCACCGCCACGAAGCACGTCGCGGCGCGACAGGCCGCCAGTCGATTTATCGACCATGAATTCCTCCCATTTGGTCACCGCATCCTCCGGCACCAAGCCGCCACGGTGATGGCGGCCGGATGATCATCATCGGACAACCATCCTGTCAACATGTATCTTACCTGTCAGCCGCGACAATCCGACGCCGAGCGATATCTCATTGATTTTTAATACTAAAATATGAGTTTGCATGCGCAAAACCTGCGTGATAATGACTTTACAAGTTAGAAACTCAGGGAGTGAGAACCATGTCGCAGGCCACCGTCGAGGCTGATGGGACGATCTGCGCGGCCGCTGGGGACGCGCATCGGGAAGAAACCTTCCTGCCCACCCATGTGGCGCAGACGCACGCCTCGTTCCTGCTGGCGCTCAGCAATGGCGACCTCACCTGCACCTGGTTCGGCGGCATGGAAGAGGGCAAGCCCGACGGCTCGATCTACTTCACGCGGCTGCCCGCCAGCTCGAGCCAATGGACGCCGGAAGTGAAAGTCTCGGACGACCCGGAGCGTTCTGAGCAGAACCCGGTGCTGTTCCAGACGCCGTCGGGCGAGCTGTGGCTGCTATGGACCGGCCAGCTGTTCGGCAACCAGGCCACCGCCATCGTGCGCCGCCGCATCTCGAGGGATGGCGGCAGAAGCTGGGGCGAGATCGACACGCTGTTCGACGAGGTTGGCACCTTCATCCGCCAGCCGATGCTGGTGCTGTCCAATGGCGACTGGATCCTGCCGATCTTTCACTGCCTTCCCGTTCCCGGCGAAGACTGGAAGGGCCAGAACGATGTCAGCGCGGTGAAGATTTCGAGCGACGCGGGCAAGAGCTGGACCGAGCACGCCGTGCCCGACAGCAAGGGCGCCGTGCATATGAACATCGTCGAGCGCCGGGACGGCTCGCTCGTCGCGTTCTTCCGCAGCCGCTATGCCGACAACATCCAGGTCTCGAGCTCGAACGATCACGGCCGGACCTGGAGCAAGCCGGTCGCCACCGCGTTGCCCAACAACAACTCGTCCATTCAGGTCCGCGACCTCGGCAATGGCAGCTGGGCCCTAGTGTTCAACAATGTCGCGGCAGAGGCCGATATCCGCGCCGACGCCAAGGGCGCGCCGATCTGGGGCGTGCCGCGTACGCCGCTCTCGGTGGCGCTGTCCTACGACGAGGGGCGCACCTGGCCCGAGATTCGCGATATCGAACTTGCCCCCGAGCCGCCGCCGGCGCTCAATCTCGACAAGCCGGACCGCCGGGCCCGCGAACTGTCCTACCCCACAGTGACAGCGGACGCTGAAGGCCGGATCAATGTGGCCTATACGTGGTTCCGCCGAGCCATCAAGTTCGTTCGCTTCCGCCCCGAGTGGGTCAAAGGCGCCTGAGGAGACCATCATGGCCACGGCCAGCAAACCCATCGCCATCACCATGGGCGATCCGGCCGGCGTTGGCGCCGAGGTGATCGTCAAGGCGGCCGCCGAGCTGCCGGAGGCCATCCGCGACCAGCTCGTCGTCGTCGGCTCGGCCGAGACCATGGAAAAGGCCATCGCCGTCACCGGCGCCAGCCTGAAGCTCGGCCCCGCCGACGCCCCTGCCGCGGACAAGCTCCTGCGGCTCGAGCATGTCGAGGTCGATGGCATGCCCCTGCCCTTCGGCAAGCTCGATCCGGTGGGGGGCGAGGCGAGCTATCGCTATATCGCCCGCGCCGTCGAGCTGACCGCCGCAGGCAACGCCGCAGGCATCGTCACCGCGCCGATCAACAAGGAAGCGCTGAACCTCGCCGGGCACCATTTCGACGGCCATACCGGCATGCTGGCGCATCTCACCGGGTCGCGCTCCAGCTTCATGCTGCTGGCCTCCGAGAAGTTGAAGGTGATCCACGTCTCGACCCATATCTCGCTGAAGGACGCGATCGGTCGCGCCACGCCACAGCGCATCCTCGAGACGGTGCGTACCGGGTACAATCACCTCAAGCGTATCGGCTACGACAACCCGCGCATCGCCGTCGCCGGCATCAACCCGCATTGCGGCGAGAACGGGCTGTTCGGCCGCGAGGATGACGAGCAGGTGGCGCCTGGGGTGGCGCTGGCCCGGGCCGAGGGGATCGACGTGGTCGGCCCGATCTCGGCCGACACACTCTACTACCGTGCCTATTCCGGCGCGTTTGACCTGGTGGTGGCGCAGTACCACGACCAGGGCCACATCCCGATCAAGCTCGTCGCCTTCGATACGGCGGTAAACGTCTCGCTTGGCCTGCCGATCGACCGCACCTCGGTCGACCACGGCACCGCTTTCGACCTCGCCGGCACCGGCAAAGCCAAACACGTCAACATGCTCGCGGCGATCGACTACGCCCGCAAGCTCGCCGCCTCGCGCACCTGAACTCGGAAGTCGCTCTCATGTCATCGATCAAGGGCGTGTTCAGCGCCGCTGCCACGCCGGTCAATGCCGACCTTTCGCCCGATCACGGTGCATTGGTGGCGCATTCCAAACAGCTACTTGCCGATGGGCTGCATGGCGTCGCCCTGCTCGGCTCGACCGGCGAAGCCAACTCGTTCTCGTCCGCCGAGCGTATGGCGATGCTGGAAGCCGTGGTGAAGGGCGGGGTCCCCGCCGACGCCCTGCTTCCCGGCACCGGGCTTTGCGCCCTGCCCGAGACCATCGCCCTGACCAGGCACGCGCTCAGTCTCGGCGTCACCAAGGTCGTGATGCTGCCGCCGTTCTACTACAAGGGCGCCTCCGACCAGGGGCTCTACGACGCCTATAGCCACGTGCTCGACGGTATCGCCGATGACCGGCTGCAGGTCATCCTCTACCACATCCCGCCGATCTCCCAGGTGCCGCTGAGCCACGACCTCATCGGCCGGCTGCTCGAGAAGTATCCGCGCACCATCGCCGGAGTGAAGGATTCGGGCGGCGCACTCGACAACATGGTCGGGATGACGAAGCGCTTCCCGACCCTCTCGGTACTCGCCGGCGCCGATCCGCTGCTGCTGCCGCTGCTGCAGCAGGGCGGCGCGGGCTGCATCACCGCCACCTCGAACCTCGCCGGCAAGCAGTTGCGGACCGTGTTCGACAAGTTCGCCGACCCATCGGCTGCGGCTGCGGTGGAGGCGGCACAGAAGCGCATCGTGGCGCTGCGCGAAGCTTCGAACAGCTTCCCGCAGATCCCGACCATCAAGGCGATGGTCGCCCGCCGCTATGGCGCCGCGAGCTGGGCCAATACCCGCCCGCCGCTGGTGCGCCTCACCGACGAGCAGATCGGCAAACTCGGCCCGATCCTCGACCAGGTCGACGTGGACTTTCCGGGATGAAGATCGACGAGCTGTTGAAGACCGGCCGCCGGGGCCTTCGTACCAAGCCGGGCACGCTCTTGCTCGGCTCGACCGGTGCCCGGCTGTGGGCCGACTATCTCGATGATGCCCCCGGCTTTTCCGGGGCGCTCGACTTCATCCACAAGTTCAACATGCCGCTCTTGTTCGGCATCGCGCACGACGGCGGGGTGGCCACCGTGCCATCGGACGTCGAGTGGCGCCCCAGCCACCTGACCACCCGCACCAGGTTCGGCCAGCTCAGCCTCGAAGAACGCAAATTCATCAGCTGGGAAGACGAGGCGGTGTCGATCCAGCGCTGGCACAATAGCGGCGACCAGCCCGTTACGCTGCGGCTGAAGCTGGACCCCGAATGGGTTGGCCGCGACGGCGCCACCGCGCGCGGCGAGCGCCCGATCGAAGCCCACGGCTTCACGCTTCGCACCAGCATCGCGACCAGCGATCCGGTGCTTTGGACCGGCCTCACGCTGGCTCCCGGCGCCAGCGCCAAATTGGTAATCGCGGCCGCTGTCGGCATCGCCGAGTCGGATGATTGGGCGACGCTCACCGCCAAGGCGAGCAAAGCCGCCGCCGCGCCCGGCGCAAAACTACTCGCCAACCAACAGGCGGCCTACCAATCGTTCTTCGACCAGGTGCCGCAGTTCTCGAGCAGCAGCCCGGTGCTCGACCGGCTCTACGCCTATCGCTGGTATCTGATGCGCCACACGCTGGCGCGCCCCGGCCTCGCGCCGCTCGACGGCGCGCTGTTCTATGAGGGCCGCTCGCACAAGATGAGCAAGACGCCATGGGCGCCGGTCGGCTGGGAGTTTTCCAAGCTCATTCCGCTGTCGACGCCGATGCACCTCATCGAAGCGCGCTGGCATCACGACCCGCATCTGATCGATGGCTTGTTCGATGTCCTCGCCCGCACACAGCGCGAGGATGGCCAGTTCGATGCCCGCACCCTGACCAGAACCATCCACCCCTATGCCAACTTCATGGGCTGGGGCACTTATCAGTACG
>JAESFN010000626.1_pt1 | contig 27052 bp, 29 predicted proteins | sample 9269411 | NCBI WGS metagenome assembly JAESFN01 (sample SAMN14505399, study PRJNA617100) | algae metagenome | isolation source: Iphinoe sp. HA4291-MV1 and co-occurring heterotrophs from trail next to... | place: USA: Maunawili Falls, Hawaii | collected 2009-07-25
CCCGCCTTTGCCGATGTGGAGTTCCCCACCGGCAGCATGGAGCCCGTCACGGAATGATCGACGCCAGTTTCGCCGCCGTTCTCTATCTCGTCTCGGGCGTCCTGTTCATCCTGGCGCTGCGCGGGCTCTCGAGCCCGGCCTCGTCGCGGCAGGGCAATACCTTCGGCATGGTCGGCATGGGCATCGCCATTGTCACCACGCTCCTGGTGGCCGGCGTTTCCGACTGGTTGAGCTGGGTGCTGATCATCGGCGGCCTCGCCATTGGCGGCGGCATCGGCGCGGTGCTGGCGCGCAAGGTCAAGATGACCGACATGCCGCAGCTGGTCGCCGCCTTCCACTCGCTGGTCGGCCTTGCAGCAGTGTTCGCTGCCGCCGCGGCGCTCTATGCTCCCGAAGCCTTCGGCATCGGCACCGTCGGGCACATCCACGCCCAGGCGCTGATCGAAATGAGCCTCGGCGTCGCCATCGGCGCCTTCACCTTTACCGGCTCGGTCATCGCCTTCGCCAAGCTCAACGGCAACATGAGCGGCAAGCCGATCATCCTGCCCTTCCGTCACATCATCCACATCGCGCTCGGCCTGCTGCTGGTTGTGCTGATCTGGGCCTTCGCGGTCACCGTCGATCCGCTGTGGTTCTGGGCCATCACCGTGGTCGCGCTGGTCCTGGGCGGGCTGATGATCATCCCGATCGGTGGCGCCGATATGCCGGTGGTCGTCTCGATGCTCAACTCCTACTCGGGCTGGGCGGCAGCAGGTATCGGCTTCACGCTGGGCAACACCGCGCTGATCATCACCGGTGCGCTGGTCGGCTCGTCGGGCGCCATCCTCAGCTACATCATGTGCAAGGCGATGAACCGCAGCTTCATCTCGGTGATCCTGGGCGGGTTCGGCGGCGACAGCGCTGCGGCCGGCTCGGGTGAAGAAGAGACGCGGCCGGTCAAGCAGGGCTCGTCCGACGATGCCGCCTTCATGATGAAGAATGCCGGCAAGGTGATCATCGTCCCCGGTTACGGCATGGCGGTAGCGCAGGCGCAGCATGCATTGCGCGAAATGGCGGACCTCCTGAAGGCCGAGGGCGTCGAGGTGAAGTACGCCATTCACCCGGTCGCCGGGCGTATGCCGGGCCACATGAACGTGCTGCTCGCCGAGGCGAACGTCCCCTATGACGAGGTGTTCGAACTCGAAGATATCAACTCCGAGTTCGCCCAGACCGACGTCGCCTTCGTCATCGGCGCCAACGACGTGACCAACCCGGCGGCCAAGACCGACAAGACTTCGCCGATCTACGGCATGCCGGTGCTGAACGTCGAAGACGCCGGCACTGTACTGTTCATCAAGCGCGGCATGGCGGCGGGTTATGCCGGCGTCCAGAACGAGCTGTTCTTCCGCGACAACACCATGATGCTGTTCGGTGACGCCAAGAAGGTCACCGAAGACATCGTCAAGGCGCTGGGGCATTAACTTACTTCCGCAGCCTGCAACACTGAACTAGAGTCGTCCCCCGAGGGCGGCTCTTTTCATTTCAGGACTTGCGAGATCAATCTCCCGGCTGCCCCGTGGGGACAGTCATGGCAAGAAAACCTGCAGCCAAGCCGGCGATCGAACCGATCATGCGGCAGGCGATCGTCGTCGTGCACGGCCAGGGCCAGCAGCGGCCGATGGGCACGATCCGCGATTTCGTGGCGGCGCTATGGGCCTCCAATCCGGATGTGACGCCCGACCCGCCTTACAGCAAGGACAACACCTGGATCGTGCCCGACAGCAAGAGCGGGCTCTACGAGATGCAGCGGATCACCACGCCGCCACACGACCAGGGTCGTCGCACCGACTTCTTCGAGCTCTACTATGCGGACCTCCTCGCCGATACGCCGCTCAGGAACCTCTGGCGCTGGCTGGAGCGGCTGTTCTGGATCAGCCCGCTGCAGGTGCCCAAACGCATGTACGGGCCGTGGCTGGCGTTCTGGCTGCTTTGCCTCGTCGCCATCGCGATGACGCTCTGGGTTATCCTCGAGATCCCGCAATTGCTGCAGGCAAACTGGCTGGCACCGTTTCAGGATCGCAACCGCCTCGATGCGCTGATCGGCCTCGGCATCATCGTCATCGCGGTGCTGGCGCTGGTGCTGCCAAAGTTCTTTCCCTCGACGGTGCAGGCGAAATCGATCCCGCGCGGCGTTATCCTCCTCGCTCTGATCGTCGGTGTCGGCTTCATCTCCTGGCAGACGCCGGTGATCGTTGCCGCCCTGATCGTCGGCGTGGTGCTCTACCTGTTCAGCAATGATCTGCTGCCACTGTTCGGCGATGCGGCAAGCTATCTCAGCGCACAGACGGAGACGGTGCGCAGTCGCCAGGCGCTGCGCGAGCGCGGTTTGTCGCTGCTGAAGGCCCTGCATGACGACAGGGAGTATGACCGGATCGTCGTCGTCGCCCATTCGCTGGGGACGGTACTGGCCTATGATCTGCTGCAATTGCTCTGGCACAGCGTCGGCCCGACCAAGGACAATGCCCCCGATGCCGACGCCGTCGCCGCCATCGAAGCAGTGGAGCGCTTTGCGACCAAGCCGGTCGCCGACTGGACGCCCGCCGATATCGACACCTATCAGACCCTGCAATGGGCGGCGTTCTCGGCGCTTCGGCGACAGAAGCCCGCCGAGCCGGAACCCGTGGGGAAGCCGGCCGGGCTGTCGGGCTGGAAGGTGAGCGATTTCATCACACTCGGCTCGCCGCTCGCCAATGCGCAGTTCCTCATCACCGAGGGGCTGGAGGATCTGAAGCGAATGAAGCACGAGCGCGTGCTGCCGATCTCGCCACCCGAGCCGCGCGGTGACGCGGAGGGTTTCATCTACGAAGAGAACGGGCGGATGGTGACGCACCATGCCGCGGTGTTTTCCACCGTCCGCTGGACCAACATCTACGATGAGTTCGACCCGCGCTGGTTCCTCAGCGGCGATGTGATTTCCGGAGCTGTGGGCGAGCTGTTCGGACCGGGGATCAAGGATATCGACGTGACCATCCTCCAGAACGGCAAGCGGGGCTTCAGCCACAATCTCTACTGGGTCGATACCAGGTCGGAGCGGGCCCGCCCTGGAGCGCCAGTTTACCCCGATGACGCCCACAAAGTGCGAGCGGAGGCGGCGGCGCCGCAGGTCCGGCATCTGCGCGAGGCCGTCGGGATGAGCCGCAGCTAGCCGATGCTTGATACCCTGTTACCGTTCATCCTGACGGCGTTTGTCATCGAGCTCACGCCGGGCCCCAATATGGGGTATCTCGCGGTGCTCAGCATCGATCGCGGCCGGCAGGCCGGGCTGGCGGCGGTTGCCGGCGTGGCGCTCGGGTTGTTGCTGCTTGGGCTGGCGGCCGGTTTCGGGCTCGGCAGTCTGATCAGCGAGACGCGCTGGCTCTACGAAACGCTGCGCTGGGGCGGCGTCGCCTATCTGGTGTGGCTCGCCTGGGACAGCTATCGCGAGGCACAAAGGCCGCTAGAGCAGGACGGCGGCCAGAAGGACCTTGCCGGGTACTTCGGCCGTGGCCTCATCACCAACCTGCTCAATCCCAAGGCGGCGGTGTTCTACATCGCGGTGCTGCCCAATTTCATCGCCGAGGGCACCGCAGCCGGCCCGCAGTCGCTGCTGCTGACGCTGGTCTATGTCGCTGTGGCCACCCTGGTCCACCTGGGCATCGTGCTGCTTGCCAGCACCCTGCAGCCGCTATTGGCCTCGGACAAGGTACGGAGCAGGGCAGGGATCGTGTTCGGCCTGCTGCTGCTCGGCATCGCCATCTGGCTTGCCATCAGCACGCACCGGGTCTGGTGAGCGCGCTATTGACCTCAACTTCGCTTGAGGTCGTATCCAGTCTGCCCTTCCAGTGAAAAGGCTCGGCAGTCATGGATCTCACCTTCAATCTTCTCCTCATCGTTCACCTGGCGGCTTTCGGGCTGGCCATCTCCACCACGATCGTCGCGCCGCTGATCGGCAGCCGTATGGGCTCGGCGTCGGCCGAAGCCCGGCCGCTGCTCGGTGGCATCGGCAAGCGCCTCAGCATCAACGCCCGCATCGCCTTCGGCCTGCTGCTGATCACCGGCATCGCCATGGTCTATGTCCGCTATGGCGGGTTCGAAGGGCAGAGCATCTGGTTCTTCATCAAGATGGGGCTGGTGGTCGTGGTGCTGATCGCCATGGTCATCGGCATCGTCGCCAAGCCGGGGACGATCAGTCCCAGCCTGATGGGCTGGATCACGCGGCTCGCGATGGCCGGCATCGTCATCAGCGCGGTGATGGCGTTCAACGGATAGGCGGGGGGCGGACATCCTCGGGTAGGCAGGTCGGAGGATGCTGGTTACCTCGGGGGCAGTCGTGCACTGCGGGGTAGGTAGGTCGGAGGATGCTGGTTACCTCGGTGTGCGTTCTTGCGCTGCCGGGGTTCCAGCGCCATGTGTGGCCGGTTCAGCCAAAGAGGACCGCCCGTGTCGCGCACCGTGAAGATCGACCTGTTCACCGATACCGTCTGCCCGTGGTGCCTCGTCGGCTCGGCGCGGCTCGACCAGGCGATCGCCGCATTGCCCGGTGATGTGGTGGTCGAGGTGGAGAACCACCCGTTCTATCTCGACCCCAACACGCCGGAAGAGGGCGTGGTCGTCGCTGATATGCTGCGCGAGAAATATGGCCGCGACCCCAAGGAGATGTGGGCCCGGGTCGAAGGCGAGGCGAAGAAGTCGGGTATCGATCTCGATCTCAGCCAGCAGCCGCGCTCGTTCCCGACGCGCAAGGGCCACACGCTGGTCCGGCTTGCCAAGGCCAAGGGCACTCAGCACGAACTGGCCAACGCCATCGCCTGGGCCTATTTCATGGATCACCAGCTGATCAACGACGACGAAGTGCTGGCTGGCATTGCGGCTGAGCACGGCTTCACCCATGCCGAAGCGCTCGATGCGGTGCGCGACCCGCGCGAGCTGGCGATTACCCACGAGCAGGCCATCGCGGCGGCACAGCAGGGCATCCAGGGCGTGCCGTTCTTCGTGTTCGACAACAAATTCGCCGTTTCCGGCTGCCAGCCGGACGAAGTATTCGCGCGCGCCTTCGAGTTCGCGCTCGATCCGGAAAAGCTCAAGACCGCACAGGGCTGACAGCGCTTCGTTGCCGTGGCATGCCGTGTCCTGAACGGAGGACATGGGCATGAAGCGGCTCAAACGGATCGCGCTTGCGGTCGGCATCGTCGCGGTGCTGGCCTATGGCCTGGCGCTGGGCGGCATGTACGTATTCCAGCGCGATTTCCAGTACGACCGCGGTGGACGGATGTTCGCGCTGAGCGAGACAAAGCTCACTGAGGCGGAGCAGGTGAGCATTCCGAGCGCCGACGGTTCCTCGCTCACCGGCTGGTACCAGGCGCCGGCTGCCGGCAAGCCGCTGATCGTCTACTTCCGTGGCAACGCCCAGAGCTTTTCGCGCGAGCATGAGCGCTACGAGGCGTTCGTCGCCGACGGCTACGGCTTCCTGGCTTTCGATTATCGCGGCTTCCCGGGCTCGCCGGGCGAGGTCACCGAAGCAAACATTCTGGCTGACGGTCTGGCAGCCTTCGACTGGGCGGCCGCCAAGGGTTTTCCGATCGTGCTGTGGGGGCGCTCCCTGGGCTCGGGCCCTGCGACCTACGTGGCCAGTCTCCGCGACGCCGACGCGCTGCTGCTGGAGACGCCGTTCGACTCGGCGGTTTCGGTGGCTGCCGACCGCTACTGGTTCCTGCCGGTAGGGTGGCTGATGGCCGATCAGTTCCCGGTGGACCAATGGATCAAGGACGTGGCCGAGCCGGTCTATGTCGCGCACGGCACCGCCGACCGCACCATCGGGGTCAGCCATGGCGAGCGGGTCTATGCGCTGGCGCCGAACAAGGATGAGCTCTGGATCGAGCCCGGGGCCGGGCATTCGGAGATGTGGGAACGCGGGCTGTGGGAGCGCGGCGAGGCGTTCTTTGCGCGGGCAGAGGCTGGGGCACGCTAGGGTCAGACGAGATGCCGGCGCTTGCCGACCCCCACCCTTGATCCCTCCCCGCAAGGGGGAGGGAGACGCAAGAACCGCGATGCCAGTGTGAGGGTCTCCCTCCCCCTTGCGGGGAGGGGACGGGGGGGCGGCAAGCACCGGCTCCAAAGCAAAACGCCGGCCCGCGAGGGACCGGCGTCAAAACTGCAGCGCGTGCGCTGGATCAGTAGAGGGTCAGGCCCGAGAAGGCGACCGAGTAGTTGAGACCGGTCTGGCCCTGGATCGACCACGGCTGCAGGGCGAAGCCGCGCTTCGAGCCGCCGATCAGCCAGTTGCCGCCAAGGCCGACGCCGAGGGTGGCTTCAGCCGAGCCGCCGACATAGGTGCCGGCCAGCGAACCCTTGCCGTACTTGGTGTTGGAGGCCGAGAACACCAGCCAGACGATTTCGGTGCGGCCAGTAACGCCGATGTCGATGCCGAGCTTCTTGATGTTGCCCTGGTAGCGCTCGGTCTTGTAGCCGTCGCGCTTGAAGCGGCAGGTCATGTCCTTGGACGAGCCGATGATGAAACCGACACCGGGTTCGACGGAGCAGGAGAGCACGCCCACCTTCACCTGGGTGGCGGCCTGGGCGGCGCCGGCGGTCATGAGCATGACGGCAGCTGCGGCCGCGGCGATGAACTTCTTCATGTTGGAGTCCCCAATGTTTGACGCGTTTTGTAGTCGACCCAGTGTGGGTCGGGAGTCTATCCGTTGCCGCCAACGGCACAAGGCCTCATCGGGTTGCGCAGAAACTGCACAAATATGAGCGAATTCTGGCGGTACGTAACAAAAACGCCGCCCTTGTGAGGCGGCGTTCCTGAACCAAATCTGAACGCCTCTTACGGGCGTGCCGGACGCGCCGCCGCGGCGGGGGCGGGCAGGCCGCCTTCACGCTGGGCGCGCTTGCGCGCAAGCTTGCGAGCGCGGCGCACGGCCTCGGCCTTCTGGCGAGCCTTCTTCTCGGACGGCTTCTCGTAGTAGTTGCGAAGCTTCATCTCGCGGAAGACGCCTTCGCGCTGGAGCTTCTTCTTCAGGGCGCGCAGCGCCTGGTCAACATTGTTATCGCGAACAACTACTTGCAAGCGCAACCGCCCTTCGTAATCAGTCAGAACTGTTTGATGTGAACGCCCCAAAGGAGCGTTGACCGGCTGAACCGATCATTCGTGGGCGGCTATATAGGCCAATCGAAACGGCTTGTCCACACCGGCCAGCGTCGGAAATCGCTCATTTTGCGCGCTTTTTCAACGCAACCCGGTTGATGTGGCCCATTTTCCGTCCGCGGCGCGACTCGGCCTTGCCATAGGCATGCGGCCGGATGCTGGGGCCAAGCCGTTCGGGAATCGCAGTGATCTCGTCGCCGATCAGGTTTTCCATCACCACATCGGCCATGCGCCCGGGGTCGCCCAGCGGCCAGTTGACCACGGCGCGGATATGCTGCTCGAACTGGTCGGTAATGGCCACGGCCTCGGTCCAGTGCCCCGAATTGTGCACGCGCGGCGCGATCTCGTTGACCAGCAGCTTGCCGCCCGGCAGCACGAAGAACTCGACGCCGAGCACGCCGACATAGTCGAGCGCCATGGCGATCTGCTCGGCGATCTCCACCGCTTTCCTCGCCGTTTTCGCGCTGATGTCAGCCGGCACGGTGCTGGTCTTGAGGATATGGTCGCGGTGGACGTTCTCGGCGGGATCGAACGCAGCGACCTCGCCGAGGGCGTTGCGCGCCACTACCACGGAGATCTCCTTGTCGAATTCGATGAAGCCCTCCAGCACCAGCGGCTTTGGCGACAGGAGTTCCCAGGCGAGGGCGGCGTCTTCCATGTTGTGGACGATGCGCTGACCCTTGCCGTCATAACCGAGCCGGGTGGTCTTCAGCACCGCGGGGGTGCCAATTTCCTCGAGCTCGGCCTCGAGCCGATCGAGGTCGGTAATGGCCGCGAACGGCGCCACCGGAATACGGTTGATGGTGAGGAAGGCCTTTTCAGCCAGCCGGTCCTGCGACACGGCCAACGCATTGGCGCCGGGGCGCAGCGGCTTCAGATTGGCGAGGAACGCGGCGGTCTTGGCCGGGACGTTCTCGAACTCGTAGGTGACGACGTCGACGGCCGCGGCAAACGCCGCCAGCGCGGCTTCGTCATCATAGGCGGCGACGGTTTTGAGCGGCGTCACGTCGAAGGCCGGGCTGTCGGGATCCGGGCAGTAGATGTGGGTCTTCATCCCCAGGCGGGCGGCGGCGAGTGCCAGCATGCGGCCGAGCTGGCCGCCGCCGAGGATACCGATGGTGCTGCCCTGCGGCAGCGGCGAGACGTCAGACATCGTCGGATGGAAACTCGGGGATGGAGGCAGTCTGGTCGGCACGGAAATCGTCGAGTGCTGAAGCGATCTCAGGGTCGGAAAGCGCGAGGATCGCGGCCGCGAGCAAAGCAGCGTTGATGGCGCCGGCGCGGCCGATCGCGAGCGTTCCCACGGGGATGCCGGGTGGCATCTGAACGATCGACAATAGGCTGTCTTCGCCGCCCAGCGCCGCGGTCTGGGCCGGTACGCCGAGTACGGGCAGGGGGGTGAGGGCGGCGACCATGCCCGGCAGGTGCGCGGCGCCGCCGGCCGAGGCGATGATCACCTGAAAGCCTTCGGCTTTGGCGCCTTTGGCGAATTCGTACATCCGGTCAGGGGTGCGATGCGCCGAGATGATGCGCGCCTCGTAGTCGATCTTCAGCGCGTCGAGGGTCTCGGCGGCATGGCGAAGGTTCGGCCAGTCGGACTGGCTGCCCATGATGATGGCGACGGGTGGCGAGGTCGGCACTTAGGTCCCCCGGAAGGCGCGGCGCTCAAGTGCACACCCATAGGTGGCGCCGCCGCCGAGCGCAAGGCGGTAGCCATCGTCCTTTGGTCAGGCGGCGGTCGGTGGCCGATCCAGCGCGCAGGCGAGCGTATCGAGCGCGGCGCGGTCGGCCAGTTCGATCGAGCCTTCGGGCAGCCCGAGGATACGGTCGATGACGGTACCCATGAACTGCATCTTGTCGAGCAGCCGCTGCGACAGCCGTTCGAAATGCAGCCGATCGCGGGTCTGGTAGAGCTCGACGATCAGTTCGCGGTTGGAGGTCATCAGGTGCATGATGGTCTCGGCAGCGCTTTCCGGATCCGGGGTATCGAAGGTCTGCTCGACGACGCCTTCGACAATGATCCGCGTCAGGATCGGCCGGACCACTTCGGTGACGGCGCGCTGGGTGCGCTCGAACAGCTGCAGGTTCTCGGCCCGGAACATCGGCTCGAACGTGGCGCGCAGTTCCGCCGCCGTCTCGGTCTTGTGGCGGCGCATGGTGCCGAGAAAGCCGGCGAGCTTCGAAAACGCATCGAGCGTCGGGTCGGAGAGTTCCGCCTCCGTCAGTGCTGCGGTCTGGCGCGCATAGCGGCAGGCGAGAGCTTCGACCAGATCTTCCTTCGATTCGAAGTGATGGTAGAACGCTCCCTTCGATACGCCGACGGCAGCGATGATCTGGCTGACCGAGGTCGAATCGTAGCCGTTGCGGGCGAACAAGCGCTGCGCTGCATCAAGGATTTCGTCGCGCCGCGCCGGGGCGCTTTTCACAATTCGAGGAAACGGCATTCCGCCCTCCCAAGGACAGTCGCACGCGTCAAATCAGTGACCGACCAGCGGTCGGTCAGCTGTGTAGCATGGTCCGTGGCGAATGTGGAGCGCGGCGCGCCGACGCAGGCGGCCGCTATTGCAAGGTCAGGCGATGATGTCGGGAAGCAGGATGTTCTCGAGCTGCACGATGCGATCCTTCAGCGTGAGCTTGCGCTTCTTCATGCGCTGAATCAGCATCTGATCGGAGTAACCGGAAGACGAGAGCGTGTGGATGGCGGCGTCGAGGTCGGCATGTTCCTGGCGTTTTGCAGCCAGTTCCAGACCCAGCGCGGCTTCTTGTTCCTTGGTAAGCGGCAGCATCGCAGCGGTTGACCGGTCCCTCAGCGAGGCGAAATGCCTGTGAGAAAAGGGTTAGCCGATCGATCGGAGATTTGCACCTGATTTTGCACGGCAGGGCAGGTGTTGCAGTCTTGCACATCGACAGCGCGTGAATTTTTTGTGACGATCAGGCGTCCGAAAAGCTGGAGAGGAGTTGTCATGACGACCGAAGGCCACATCGAGTCTCTCGAACGGCGTCACCGGGAACTGGACCGCAAGATCGAGGATGAAATGAGCCACCCCAGCCACGACGATATGTTCGTCGCGGCGCTGAAGCGGAAGAAACTGGAGATCAAGGACGAGCTCGCCCGCATGAGCGCGTGAGCTGAGGGAACCAACAAATCCAATGCAGTTGTTGAGGCCACGGTTCGTTCCGCGGCCTTTTTTGTTGGGGAAGTGAGGGGCAGTAGGCAGTCGGGCGGCGGTGAAGGTGAATGCGACAGTGGGGCGTTTCTGATTCTTACGACTGCCGACTGCCGATTGCCGACTGCCCACTCATTCACCGGAAGTCGTTGATCTCGAACCAGTAGCCGTTGGGATCTTGCACGAACACGGCGCGCATGCCGTCGGGGCGGGTGTTCACCGCACCTGGCGTGCCCTGCATGTCGGAGAATGGCATGCCCAGTGCCCTGAGATGCGCGAGCACGGCCTCGAAGTCCGGCGCCGAAAGCGCAAAGTGCGTGCGCTTTTCCACATGGGTGCGGCTGATGTCGCCGGCCTGGATGTGGAAGCGCTGGCTGTTGCCGAACTCGAACCAACGAATATGGGTGCCGCCCATCGGGTCCGGCACCTCGCGGATCTGCAGCACCTCGGTGAGGAACTTCGCCGTCTCGTCGAGGTCGCGGACGAGGAGCGCGATGTGGTCGAGGCGATAGTCGATGCTCATCTTGTTGCTCTTGTTGCGCCTCAGGGCGCTTTCAGGAGGGTTGCAGACCTTTCCGCCTCGGACTTGGTCCGGGGATCGAACGCGCGGCCAAGCCAAGTAGTTTGCGCACTTCGCCGAAACGGTGAAATGCCCTAGGCAGCGGCTCCGGTGAAAAACACCCCGACCGCGCCATCATAAATCAGTTTCAACGACAGCAGGAACACCAGCCAATACGTAAGCTGGTAGAAGCGCTTCACCGAGATGCGGCGCACCAGAAACACCCCGACGATCACCCCCGCGATGGCAAGCGGCGCGAGGATTGCCGCACGCTCGAGATTGGCGACGTTGAGCTGGCCGAGGAAGAAATACGGCACCAGCTTGGCGGTGTTGACGATGGCGAAGAAGAACGCCGTCGTACCGGAAAAGATCACCGGGCTCAGCTTCTGGGGCAGCACGTAGATCTGGAACGGCGGGCCGCCGGTGTGGCTGATGAAGCTGGTAAAGCCGGCGGCGCCGCCCCAGAACGTGCCCCATGGCCGCGACGGCGGCAGGCCCTCGAGCTTCTTGCGCAGCGGCAGCAGCGCATCGAGGATGAAAAGCAGCGTCAGGATACCGACGAACAGCAGCACCATGGCGTCGGAGACGAAGCTCCACAGCACCCAGCCGATAATGGTGCCGACAAAGGCGCCGGGCAGCATGATCTTGAGGATGCGCCAGTCTGCATCCTTGCGGTAGGTCCAGATGGCGATGGCATCCATCACCAGCAGCAGCGGCAGCATCATGCCCGCCGCGTCGCGCGCCGGCATCACCAGGCTGAGCAGCGGCACGCCGACCAGCCCGAGGCTCCCCACCAGCCCGGACTTGCTCAGGGCGACAATGAAGACCGCGAGGACCGCGACAGTCCAGAAGTAGAGATCGGGCATGGGGAAGGGGGCGACCGGTGGGAAGAAATGCAGGCGCTACTCGGATGCCCGCGGCGCCTGCTTGTCAATATCGTCTTGAGCAGAATGCGAGGGTTCCGGATGCTGTTCACGATCGGCCTTCATCACCGCGTCGAGCATCTCGGTCGAGCGGCGGACGAAGCCGATATAGGCGGCCTGGTCGTGGCGCACGGCGTAGCTCTCGTGCAGCATGCGGGTGTCGTGCTGCTCGAAGGCCTCGGCGACCCGATGCGCCTCCGCCTTGTCGCGACCGAGCGCCAGCAGCGCGTGCTCGCCCAGCTTTATGGCGGCGCGGAAGGTCTCGCGCTCAATCACCTGCACCCCGAGCGCCATCAGGTCGTGGGCATGTGAGCGGTCGACGGCGCGCGCCGCGACGATGACGTCGGGATAGTTGCGGCGGATCAGTTCGGCGATGCCGAGGATGCGCTCGCCGCCGGCGACGGCGATGACGATCATCCGGGCCTTGTCGGCGCCGGCGGCGCGCAGGATCTCAAGCCGACCGCCATCGCCGTAGAACACCTTGACGCCGAAGCGTTTGACCAGCTCGATCTGCGCCGGATCGTCGTCGATCAGCGTCATCTCGAAGCCCTGGGCGCGCAGCAGGCGGGTAACGATCTGGCCGAAGCGGCCATAGCCGAGGACGATCACCCGGTCATGCGGATTAGGCACATCGGGACCCGGCGGCAGATCGGCGGCGTCGTTGTCGTTCCGGTTGAGCCGCGGCGCCCAGATTCGATCGTAGAGGAAGATCAGGAAGGGCGTCGTCGCCATCGACAGCGCCACCACCACGGTCAGCAGTTCGACTTCCGGTCCCGAGAGGTTCCCGGCGGTGCGGGCGAACTGCAGCACCACGAAGGCGAACTCGCCAGCCTGGCTGAGCAGCACCGCCAGCAGCACCCGCTCGGCGACGTGCATCTTGAAGAAGGTGGCGAGGACGAACAGCACCAGCATCTTGAGGCTGATCAGCGCCACCACCAGCGCCAGCACCAGCAACGGGTTCTCGGCCACCACATTGAAGGCAATCGACATGCCGACAGTGATGAAGAACAGCCCGAGCAGCAGGCCCTTGAATGGCTGCAGGTTGCTTTCGAGCTCGTGCCGGTACTCGCTGTCGGCCAACAGGACGCCACCGAGAAAGGCCCCGAGAGCCGGCGACAGCCCGAAACTCTCGGTGACGAGGGCGGCGCCGATGACCAGCGCCAGGGCGAAGGCGGTAAAGGCCTCGGGCACACGGGTGCGGGCGAGCCAGCTCATCAGCGGCCGGATGACAAAGCGCGAGCCGAGCAGGGCGGCGGCAAAGGCGCCGACCACCACCAGCGCGATCCACCAGTCGATCGGGTTGTCGACCGCCTCGAGCACGTTCTCGCCGATTGCCTCGATGGGCGAGCCACCCATGGCGCTGAGCAGCGGGATAATGGCGAGGACCGGGATCACCGCCACGTCCTGCACCAGGAGGATCGCCAGCGAGGCGCGGCCAGTATCGGTCTTGGTGATGTTGCGCTGATCCACCGACTGCATGGCGATGGCGGTGGAGCTCATCGCCAGCGCCAGGCCTACCACTACGGCGTCGGCCCAGACGAAGCCGATCAATCGCGCCAGCAGCGCGACCACGACAGTGGTTGCGGCCATCTGGGTCAGGCCGAGGCCGAACACCTTGTTGCGCATGCGCCAGAGTTCGGTGCCATCGACTTCGAGGCCGATCAGGAACAGCATCATGACGATGCCGAACTCGGCGATCTGATGGATCAGGTCAGTGTCGGAGACCAGCGCCAGCCCGTAGGGGCCGATCAGCACCCCGGCGGCCAGATAGCCGAGGATGGTGCCGAGCCCGGCCCACTTGAACAGCGGGACGAGCAGGACCGTTGCTGCGAGAAGAACAAAAATCGCGAGCAGCAGGTTGATTTCCATCTCTGCTGCCCGCGTCTACGTCTTACTCTTCGCTGTCGCCCTTCAGCGACTTCAGCTTGGCGAACACCGAGTCGGCATCCAGCTCTTCTTCGCGCTCGGGGCGGCGTTCGGCGCCCTCTTCGTCCTCGGCCAGGTCCATGCCGGCCCGGTGAGCGCCGGCCAGCGCCTCTTCGGCGGTGAGCAGCATGGTGCCCTGCTCGGCGATATCGCCCGGCGCAGCACCCTTGGAAGCACGGCTCACTTCCAGGTCGAGGTCGATCTGGCTGGAGAGGCCGAGGGTCACCGGGTCCATCGGGGTGATGTTGGCGTTGTTCCAGTGGGTGCCTTCACGCACCGCGTCGATGGTCGACTTGGTGGTGCCGACGAGGCGCATGATCTGCGCGTCCTTCATCTCGGGGTGGTTGCGCAGCAGCCACTTGATGGCGTTGGGACGCTCGTTGCGGCGCGAGATCGGGGTGTAACGCGGACCCTTGCGCTTGGGCGCAGCGACCCGGACCTTGGGATCCGAGATCTTCATGCGGTAGTTCGGGTCGGCCTCGGCCTTCTCGATCTCCTCGCGGGTCAACTGGCCATTCTGCAACGGGTTGACGCCCATGATGCCGCTGGCGACGTCGCCGTCGGCGACGCCCTGCACTTCAAGCGGGTGCAACCCGCAGAAGGCGGCGATCTGCTCGAACGAGAGCGCGGTGTTGTCGACCAGCCAGACGGCGGTTGCCTTGGGCATCAGTAGGGGCGTGGCCATGATAAATCTCTCCTTGAGGCGCGGCCGGGTTCTTCCGGTCCGCCCCGCCTCGTGGTTCATTCTGAGGGGGAATAATGCGCCTATATACTCGTGGGTTCAGGCCGATTCAATCGGATTGTCGCGATCGTTGAAGCTCTCGCCCCATGGTGTCATCAGGATCAGCTTGCCGTAATTGCCGGGTTTCTCCAGTTCGACATGGCCGCGCGCCGCCTCGGCAAGCGGCAAGGCCCTGATCCGCGGGGGGATGATGCGGCCGTCGGCCAGGGCCGGCCATGCCGATTTGGCGAGGCTCCGGGCGATTGCAGCCTTCACCTCACGGGTCTGCGGCCTGAGCGTCGAGCCCGACAAGGTCAACTGCTTCATCAGGATCAGGCTGGCGTTGATCTCGGCTTTCGGCCCGGCCAGCGTCGAAACGATGACGATGTGGCCGAAACGGGCCGACGCCCGGATGTTCCTGTCCAGTGTGTCGCCGCCGACGATATCGACGACCCGGTCAGCCCCCTTGCCGCCGGTGATCGACAGGGTCCGGGCGACGAAATCCTCGCGCGTGCGATCGATGGTCTCGACGGCACCGAGCGTGCGGGCATAAGCCGCCTTGTCAGGGCCAGAGACGATGGCGATGGGGGTGGCGCCGTACAGCTTCGCGATCTGGATGGCGGCGCCGCCGATGCCGCCGGCCGCGCCGTGGACCAGCACCTGCATTCCGGGCGCCAGACCCGCCCGCAGCACCAGCGTCTGCTCGATGGTGAAGAAGGTCTCGGGCAGCGCAGCGCCCGCCAGCATCGACCAGCCGGCCGGCAGCGGCAGTACTTGTCCTGATGGCACCGCGACATACTCGGCGTAACCGCCGCCATGGGTCAGCGCCACCACTTCGTCGTCGATCGACCAGCCGCGCACGCCCTTGCCGATCGCGGCAATCGCGCCGCCGACTTCGAGGCCGGGGAGGGGAGAGGCGTCGGGCGGCGGATTGTAGGTGCCACGCCGCTGGCCGAGATCGGGCGCATTGAGCCCGGCGGCCGCAACGCGGATCAACACTTCGCCCGGTCCCGGCTGCGGCACCGGCAGGCGCACCGGTCGCAGCACATCGGGGCCACCGAACTCGGTGATGGAGATAGCGGTCATTTCAGCAGGGATCGGCATGCCGACTAGCTAGGACCAGCCGGCCCCAGCTGGCAATCGGCTAATCGTTTTGGCGACGTCGAGTCGACACGCCCGGGGACGTCGAGTCGACACGCCCGGGGACGTCGAGTCGACACGCCCGGGGACGGCAGGGTTGCACGCTCCGGCAGGAGGTCTAAATTCGAGAAAACCCAAGCCGGGAGAAGATCATGTTCGATGACGACGCAGTCAAGAAGCCGAGGGGACACGAGGTCGGCATGCTGATCGACACCATGTCGGTCGAGGAATTGCAGGAGCGGATCGGTCTGTTGAAAGCCGAGATCGTCAGGCTGGAGCAGGCGATCGCCGCGCGGAACAAGACCCGCTCGGAGGCGGAATCGCTGTTCAAGCTGTAAGGGTTGGGACGGCCTGCCCGCGGCCTCGCGTCGGTGACGGAATGGCAAGGTTAAGAAAGCGAGTCTCGTTAACCTCAAATTAACACATCGCCGTTAACTTAAATCCTATCCAGTTCTCTGGATTTTGCAGAGTGGTTTCTCCCTCTGTTTGACGCCTCCCTGTTAACTTTCGAGAGCCGTTTCGACGGCTCTTTTCTTTTGTGCCCTGGCCTGTGTGCCGTTAAGCCAACGGCAAGAGAGGCGGGCGCACAACGGGGTATCCGGCACGTAGCCGGCAGCAATTTTCTGTTACCGGGCAGCATCAGCGTGGACGACAGCAGGCAGAAGCAGAAGCCGGTAGCCATCGGACCGCGTATCGTCGCGTCCGGCGGGTTCGATCTGCTGTATCGCGAAGGCATGGTGCTGATCGAGGAGGTCGCCTCCTATCTCGATGGCGACGGTCGCGCCGAAAGCCGCGGCCTGCCACGCGAAGCCTCCTTCCTCTACGCATCGGAAAGCATGCGGCTGACCACCCGGCTGATGCAGCTCGCGTCGTGGCTGTTGCTGCAGCGCGCCGTGAACGAGGGCGAGCTCACAGCCGAGAATGCCCGTACTGAGAAAGAGAAGGTCCGCTTCTCAGCCACCCCCAACGATCGCGGCGGCCCCGGCTACAGCGATCTGCCGGATCGGCTCAGGGGCTACATCGCCAAGGGCGACCGGCTGTTTGAACGGGTGCAGCAGTTCGATAGGCTGGAGCGCGGCGGCGTGCCGGAATATGCCCCGAGCGCCGAAGGCGGCATTGCCGACCAGTTGGCGCGGCTGAAAGCTGCCTTCGGGCGGTTGAAGGAATAGGCGAGAGCGCCTTACTCTCAGGCTCCCACGCGACAGAGGAGCCACCATGACGCAAACATTGACCGGTGGGTGCCTGTGCGGCGCCGTGCGCTATCGCTACGAGGGGGAGGTCGGCGCTGCCGGCTACTGCCATTGCGAGGATTGTCGGCGCGTCTCAGGCAGCGCCTTCGGCGTCAGCGTGCGAGTTGCGGCAGTCGGATTTTCCATCGCCAGGGGCACGCCGAAGAGCTTCGTGAAACCGGGAGACAGCGGTCGTCCGGTGGCACGGTTTTTCTGCGGCGATTGCGGCTCGCCACTCTACACGCTGCCGCCGCTGCATCCGGACGTGGTGTTCATCAAGGCCGGCAGCCTTGACGACCCGAGTGTGGTGAAACCGAACCGCCAGGCCTGGCTGCGCTCGCGCGTCGACTGGGCGGAGATCGATCCGGCGATCACGTCGTACGAGACGAACCGGGTGTGAGCGTAGCGCCGGCGCGCCAATCGCCTATTGTGCCGTTCTCCACCGGCGTCATTCCCGCGAAGGCGGGAACCCAGTGGGGATGCTTCAGCGCCGGTGGAGGTTGATAGTCCGCACTAGGTTCCCGCCTTCGCGGGAATGACGGCGGTGGGTGGGAAAGAAGCAGATCGCCCCGCAGACCTCACCCCAAACAAAAAGCCCGGCGCAATGGCCGGGCCTTCGAAACTCTGGCGTTCGTGGGGTGGCTTAGAAGCCGAGGCCCTTGAACTTGTCCTTGAAGCGGGTGACGCGGCCGCCGCGGTCCATCAGGTTGCCCTGCACGCCGGTCCAGGCGGGATGCGTGGTCGGGTCGATGTCGAGCTGCAGCGTGTCGCCTTCCTTGCCGTAGGTCGAACGGGTCTGGTAGGTCGTGCCGTTGGTCATCGCCACGGTGATCATGTGGTAGTCGGGATGGATGTCGTTCTTCATGGCGCTGCCTCAAATCAAACGGGCGCCACGGCGCCCGGACGAAACGATTAATACGGATTGGCCGGGTACATAGAGAAAATCCCGGCTCTCTGCAAGCGAAAGCCGCGCGTTGTCGCAGGGCGGCAATTCGGTTGCGGCGGGCGCGCCGCCTGCCTATATCGGGGGCACTTTGAAAAGCACCACGCGCAGCACCACCGGGGCGGCCCCGACCAGCAGGCTCGGCAGCAAGGGCGAAGCCCTGAAGACCGGCCAGCGGGACATCAAGCCGATCCGCCGGCTGATGCCGTTCGTGCTGCGCTATCCGTGGCGGCTGACCTTCACCATCGGCTTCCTCTTGGTCTCGACCCTGTCGTCGCTGGTGATTCCATCCCTCGCCGGCAAGATCATCGACAAGGGGTTCGTCGAACAGAACCTTTCGATGGTTGGCCAGTATGGCATGATCGCCATCGGCGTGGCGCTGGTGATGGCGCTGGCAAGTGCCGGTCGCTTCTATTTCATTTCGGTGCTGGGTGAGCGCGTCCTTACCGACCTGCGCCGCAAGGTGTTCGATCACCTGCTGACGCTCGACTCGGCCTTTTTCGACCTGCACCGGGTGGGCGAACTCACCTCGCGGCTCAATGGCGATGTCGCGACGATCCGCGGCGCCATCGGCACGAGCCTGTCGATCATGCTGCGCGGCGCGGTGACGCTGATCGGCGCGGTGACGCTGATGTTCCTCACCAGCCCCTATCTGGCGCTGACCATCGTCATCGTCGGGCCGGCGATTCTGGTCCCGGTAATGCTCTATGCGCGCCGGCTGCGGCGCATGTCACGGCGTACCCAGGATGCGCTGGCCGACATGTCGGCGATGGCCACCGAGGCGCTGGGGGCCAGCAAGACCATCAAGAGCTTCGTGCAGGAGCCCGAGCAGTCGCGGCTCTACGGCTCGCGCGCCGAGGAATCGTTCGAGGCCGAAGTCAGCCGGGTGGGCGCGCGTGCGGCGCTGCTCGGCGGGCTGCTGTTTCTCTCCACGGCGGCGCTGGTGGTGCTGGTCTGGTGGGGCGCCAATGCGGTGTTCACTGGCGTCGTCACCGTGGGCGAGCTGGCGCAGTTCATGATCTACGCGCTGATGGCCAGCAACGCACTGACCAATCTCTCCGAGATCATGGGGCTGATCCACACAGTTTCCGGCGCCACAGAGCGGCTGGTCGAGATCCTCGACACCGAACCGGCGATCAAGCCGCCGCTTCATCCCGAGGCGCTGCCGGTGCCGCCGCTCGGTACCGTCGCGTTCGAGCAGGTCGGTTTCGCCTACGAGACGCGCGACAGCGAAGCGGTGATCTCAGATTTGAGCTTTGCGATCGCGCATGGCGAGACGGTGGCGCTGGTCGGCGCGTCGGGCGCCGGCAAATCGACGTTGTTTGCGCTGGTGCAGCGCTTCTACGATGTGACCGCCGGACGCATCCTCGTCGATGGCATCGACGTGCGGGATGTAGCACCCGAGGAGCTCCGCCGCCGCTTCGCCTATGTCGAGCAGGAGCCGACGATTTTTGCCGGCACCATCGCGGACAATATCCGCTTCGGCCGGCCCGAGGCGACGTTCGCCGAGATCGAGGCGGCGGCCCGGGCGGCGCTGGTGCACGACTATGTCACCGAACTGAGCAACGGCTACGACTCGATCGTGGGTGAGCGCGGAGTGATGCTGTCGGGCGGGCAGAAGCAGCGGCTGGCGATCGCCCGGGCGCTGCTCAAGGACGCGCCGATCCTGCTGCTCGACGAAGCCACTTCGGCGCTCGACGCCGAAAGCGAGCGGCTGGTGCAACTGGCACTGGAGCGGCTGATGGCCGGCCGCACCACGCTGGTGATCGCCCATCGTCTCGCCACCATCCGCGACGCCGACCGCATCCTGGTACTGGAGAAAGGTCGCCTGATCGACCAGGGCACGCATGATCAGCTGGTCAAGAAGGGCGGCAAATACGCAGAACTGGCGCGGCTGCAGTTCCGGGCGGAGTTGCAGCCGGCGGTGGCCGAGTAGGGCCGAAGGTCGGACCTACGTTCGATCCCTCAACCGTCGGTCAGCTTGAACTCGATGCGGCGGTTCCTGGCGAAGGCTTCTTCGGTGTCGCCGGTGTCGATGGGCCGACTGTCACCGAAGCCCGCCGCGACGAGGTGCTGGGCCGGGATGCCCTGCTCGACGAAGTACTTGGTCACGGCGATGGCGCGAGCGGCCGAAAGTTCCCAGTTCGAAGGGAACTCGGGGGTATTGATCGGACGCTTGTCCGTATGCCCGTCGATGCGTAGCACCCAGTTCACGTCGGTCGGTATCTGGCTGATGAGTTCCTTGATCACCGCGGCCAGCTTGGCCATTTCGGTTCGTCCGGCATCGGAGATGGTGGCCTCGCCGGCGCCGAACAGCACTTCGGACTGGAACACGAAGCGGTCGCCGACGATGCGCACGTCGGTGCGGCCTTCCAGCACTTCGCGCAGCTTGCCGAAGAAATCCGAGCGATAGCGGCTGAGGTCCTGCACACGCTGGGCGAGCGCCAGGTTCAGCCGGCGGCCGAGATCGGCAATCTGCGTGCGGTTCTCGGTATCGGTCGCTTCGGACGCCTGCAGCGCCTGTTCGAGCGCGGCGAGCTGGGTGCGGAGCGCCGCGAGCTGCTGGTTGAGCAGCGCCACCTGCGCCGCCGCCTCGCGCGACAGATCCTGCTGCGACGAAAGGTCGGATTCGAGCTGGGCGATGGTGGCGTCCTTGCCATCCTCGCCGGCGCCGAGGCCGGCCAACTGCGCCGCCATCTGGTCGCGCTCGCCGGTGGCCGAGGTCAGCGTCGCCGAGAGTGTGGCGATGGTGGATTCAAGATCGCTGGAGTTCACCTTCTCGAGCTGCAGCAGCTCGGTCAGCTCGGCGATCTGCGCATTCAGCCGGCTCATCGCCGTGTCCTTGCCGCTGATCTCCTGGCCGAGGAAGAACTGGCTGAGCATGAACAGCGAGAGCAGGAAGATAATGACCAGCAAGAGGCTCGACAGGGCGTCGACGAAGCCCGGCCAGTAATTGGTGACCTGCGAGCGGCGGGAACGGGTGGAGCTCGCCATCAGTTCGGCCGCCGGTCGGATTCACCCTCGCGCAGCATGGCTTCCATCAGTTCGCGGAGCTTCTTGTTGGTCTCGCCCTGCTGGATGATGTGGCCGCGCAGATCTTCCTGCTCGGCCTTGATGTGTTTGACCAGCCCGTCGATGCCGCGGGCCAGTTCGGCCATCGCCCGGATGGCGTTCTGCGATGAGCCGGAGTTCTGCAGGGTCGAGCCGAACTGGGCCAGCATGGCAGACATTTCGTCTCCGGAGACGCCGAGACCGGTGGCCTGCATCTGGGTGACCGGGTGATCGAGCTCGGTCATCGAGGTCATCCAGTCCTCAAGGTCGGTATAGAAGGCGTTCTGTGCCTGGCTCGCCTGCAGGTCGAGAAAGCCGAGGATCAGCGAGCCGGACAGACCGAGCAGCGAGGCGGAGAACGCCGTGCCCATGCCGCCGAGCGGGGCAGCGAGGCCTTCCTTGAGGTTGGAGAACAGCGTCGCCGTATCGCCCGCCGTGGCATCGAGCGCCTGGATGGTCGAGGCGACGTGGGTCACGGTTTCGAGCAGGCCGTAAAAGGTGCCGAGCAGACCGAGAAAGACCAGGAGGCCGGTCAGGTAGCGCGAGGTGTCCTTGGCTTCATCGAGCCGGTTGCCGACGGAATCGAGGATCGAGCGCATTGAGGATGGCGTGATCACCGCCTCGCCGAGCCGGTCGCGCAGGAGGTTGGCAACGGGCGCCAGAAGTCTCGGCTGGGTGGCCGGCATGCGGCCCTCCTGAAGCGCGTTGACCCAGTTGATCTCGGGGAACAGCCGGATCACCTGCCGGAAGCTCAGGATAATGCCGATGAAAAGCGTCAGCAAAATCAGCGAGTTGATGAAGGGGTTGGCCCAGAAGAAGACCAGCAGCTGGTTGGCGAGGATGGCGGCGACCAGCGCCACCAGCACCAGGAAGATGACGATCTTGACCAGATAGACCGCGGGGCTCGCCAGGCGATACGGGTCGTAAGTTTGCGACATGTCGCGGCCCCATGCTCGATGAAATCGGCCTGACAATAGTGCGCTTCGGCGAATCCACGCAACGGTCGGCGACCCGCCCTGCGGGTTAACCCCATGAAATCCCGACAATGCGACCTGAGGGTGACAGGGACGGGGTACGGAACAGCGGATGGAGACTGTAGCAGACGGGCTGTCTGCCTCCGGTAAGCTCTGGAACCGCTAGGCCCGTCAGTTGACCGCTTTGACGATCTTCAGCAACTGACCCTGGATGGTCTCGTTGCCGGCGATCACCTGGCCGTTCCAGATCGCGCCGGCAGTGCCGGCATAGTCCGACACGACGCCGCCGGCTTCGCGCACCATGAGAAAACCGGGCGCCACGTCCCAGGGGGCGAGGCCGGCTTCCCAGTAGCCGTCGAAGCGGCCGGCGGCGAGCCAGGCGAGATCGGTCGAGGCCGAGCCGGTACGACGGATGCCGGAGACGGCGGGGACGACCTGCGCCAACTGCTTGAGCTGCAGCACATCGAGCGCCCGGCCGCGCGAGTTGATGCCGGTGACGACAACGGCGTCGGCGAGGTGCCGGCGGTTGGCGACACGCAGGCGCTTGCGGTCATTCAGCCAGGCGCCGCCACCCTTTTCGGCGGTGTACAACTCTTCCATCGCCGGGTTGTAGATCACCGAGGCGACGATCTCGTTGTTGCGCTCGAGCGCAATGGCGCAGGCGAACAGCGGGATGCCGTGGAGAAAATTGGTGGTGCCATCGAGCGGATCGACGATCCAGCGGTGCTGGCCGTCGCTGCCCTTCACCTCGGTGCCTTCCTCGCCGAGGAAGGAATAGGTCGGGCGGGCCTTCTGCAACTCGTTGAAGACGATCTCTTCAGCGCGCTTGTCGGCATTGGAAACGAAATCGGCAGGGCCCTTCACCGAGACCTGCAGGTTCTCGACCTCGCCGAAATCCTTGGCGAGCGAGCGGCCGGCTTTGGTAGCGGCCTGGACCATGACGTTGAGAAGCGCCGAGCGCATGGGGAAAACTCCGCGCGAGAAACCGGAAACGTGGGAAGGGCCGCTATGTGCCCGAGAACGCCGTTCAGTTCAAGGGCGTCTCGGCTGGCGTCGCAGTCTGAGGGGCGGGCGTGGTGTTCGCCGCCACCTTGGTCGGCGGCGATGACGGCCAGAAGCGGGCGCGCTCCTCGGCGCGGCTCAACTGGTCGGGCTTGATCCCTGCCAGCAATTTGTCGAGCTGCGGATCTTTGAGGCCCTGTCGCCGCGCCAGGGCTCGGTACATCGCGGCATCCTCGAGGCTGGCGGCTACGCCTTCGCCGGCGGCCAGCAGCTTGGCGTAGCGGTTCTGCGCCACCGCGTTGCCGCCATCGGCAGCGCGCGCATACCAGTGGGAAGCCGCGGCACGATCCACCGGCACGCCTTTGCCGAGGTAGAGGATGGTGGCGTATTCGACCTGCGCTGCAGGCAGGCCATCCTCCGCGGCGAGCCGGAACTGTTCTGCGGCGGCCTTGGCGTCGGGGGCGATGCCGGCGCCCTCCGCCAGCATCCCCGCATAGTCGTAGCGAGCTTCGGTGATGCCGGAATTGGCGGCTTCGCCGATCAGCGCGGCGGCCTTGGTGAGGCTCGGTTCGGCGTATACGCCTTCGACATGCAGCAGCCCGAGATTGTATTTGGCCGCCATGTTGCCGGCATCAGCGGCGGTCTTGAACAGCTCGGCGGCGTGCTTACGATCCTTCGCTACCCCGGTGCCCTGCTGGTAGAGCATCCCGAGCTCGAAGGTGGCGAGGGCATCGCCATGCGTGCTGGCCATGCCGTACCAACTGGCGGCGGCGGCAAAATCCTCCGGCACGCCGAGGCCCTTGGCGTAGATCTCGGCAATCAGGGTCTGGGCATGCGCGTCACCCTTTTCGGCACGCGGCAGCGCCAGGTTGAGGGCCGTGAGGAAGAAGCCGCGCTGGTACGCGCCATAGGCCGGATCGATCTTCTCGCCGAAGACGGAGTCGCTGATGGTCAAGGCGTCAGGCGCCGGCTGGTTCAGGAACTCCTCGGGCACCGGACCGATCTTCAGGTCTTCCATGCCCAGATTGTCGGGATACTGCATATCCTTGGGGCGCAGGTCCTCGAAATCGGTGCGGTTGGCCTGGGCCAGGGCCGGCAGCGCCAGGCCGGCGAGCAGCAGCGCAAAGCCGAGACGGCGCATCATTTTGCCGGCTCCGACAGCGTCAGTGGCAGGCCGATGAACTCGCAATCGCCGGCGTCGTAGTTCGCCAGGCTGGCCTCGGGGTCTGACAGCACGCTCGGGATCTCCATGGTCTCTGCCCACCACTGCGCCATTTCGCGCTCGGGGGCGGATATGGAACCGGAAAGCGGCCCAAATAGGATGTAGTCGACGCCGGCTTCGCCTTTTGCCATGGCATCGTCGCGCGAGTGGATATCGCCGGCGCCGACAATCAGCTTGGGCTTCAGCGCCGCGACGGCTTCCTCGACCGCCTTGATGCCGCCTGGGACGTGCAGGCCGTCCGCGCCGAGCAGGCGCACCAGCCCGGGGGTGCCCTCGACCAGCACGGCAGCGCCATTGGCCTGCGCCAGCGGCACGATCCGTTTGGCGAGTTCCTTGTAGGCGTTCTCGCTGAGGTTGCTGCGTGGCAGCAGCAGGGCCGCGACGTCGTCGCGTTCCAGCGTGACGGTCAGCGCGGACACGAGCTGATCGGGCGGAGTATCGGTGGGTGCAATGAGGAAGATTTCGGCTGACATGGCGGTGTTATAGCGGCCCCATCGCCGATGTGGAGCCGGATTCTGGCTGCAGCTGGGCAAGGGGTTACCGAGCCGAAAAGAAAGGGGGCGCGCAAGGACGCGCCCCAGTCGTCGGGAAGCTCGTGAAGCGCTTCAGGAAAAGTTGCAGACTTTTCCGGTTCGAGGCGCGGCAAATTGATGGCCTGAAGCATTTCACCGTTTCAACGAAACAGTGAAATGCTCGGGAGGTCAGGCTGCGAGGTCGAGTTCCGGCTTGTACTGACCGAGGGATGCCAGGGCATTCATTCTGGCGCGGTGGGTGAAGGCCTGCTGCGCGGCCCTGACGTTCTGTTCCTCGCCGTTCCAGGTCACCAGCGCCGAAGTCTGCAGGGCGCGGCCATACGAGAAGGTGAGGGCCCAGGGCAGGCCGCCCAGCTGGTTCATCGCCGAGAGGTGCGCGGTGGCCTCTTCATCGGACTGACCGCCGGAGAGGAAGGCGATACCCGGCACAGCGGCCGGCACGAAGCGGCGGAGCGTTTCGACGGTGCGCTGCGCCACTTCTTCAGTGCTGGCTCGGTCGCGCGAGCGGAGGCCGGGGGTCACCATGTTCGGCTTCAGCAGCATGCCGCTCAGGTCAACGCCGGCGAGCCGCAGTTCCTTGAATACTGCCTCGAGCGTCTCGCCGGTCACATCCTCGCAGCGCTGGATCGAGTGATCGCCGGGCTCGCCATCGGCCAGCACTTCGGGCTCGACCACCGGTACGATACCGGCTTCCTGGCAGTACATGGCGTAGCGGGCCAGCGCGTGGGCATTGGCGCGGATGCCGTTGCGGGAGGGGGCGTAAGAGGTAATGGCGATGACGCCGCGCCACTTGGCGAAGCCCGCGCCGAGCTTCGCGTAGTGGGCCAGCCGCTGGCGCAGCCCGTCGAGGCCCTCGGTGATTTTTTCGTCCTTGCTGCCGGGCATGGGCAACGCACCGCGGTCGACCTTGATGCCGGGGATCACATCGGTGGCGGCGAACAGTTCGCGGAACGGCGTGCCATCCTTGGCCTTCTGTTCCAGCGTTTCCTCGGTGAGGATGACGCCCGAGATGTAGTCGGTCATCGCATCGGTGGAGCGGAACAGCATCTCGCGATAGTCGCGGCGGGTTTCCAGCGTCACCGGTAGGCCGATCAGCGCAAAGCGCTTGGCGATGGTGCCTTCGGATTCGTCAGCGGCCAGGATGCCCTTACCGCTGGCGACGAGTTTTTTGGCGATTGCATTGAGCGAGGCCATAGGAGGGCGGGTCTCCATTTTTGCAATGGAGACACCATGCCAGACGCGCCCGCGCAGTTCGATTGGACGTTCAGGTATTAGACGTTGGTCATCAGACGAAAGAGGGGCTTAACCTTTCAGCGCCTCGACGCCGGGCAGGGGCTTGCCTTCCATCCACTCGAGGAAGGCGCCACCGGCGGTGGACACATAGGTGAACTGGTCCTTCACCCCGGCATGGGCGAGGGCCGAGACGGTGTCGCCGCCGCCTGCCACCGAGACGACTTTGCCGGCCTTGGTGCGCGCCGCGACGTATTGCGCGATCTCGACAGTGCCGTGGTCGAAGGGCTGCATCTCGAAGGCGCCGAGCGGGCCGTTCCAGACGATGGTCTTGGCCTCGTCGATGGCGCCCTTGATGCGCTCGATCGAGCCCGGGCCGACATCGAGGATCATGCCTTCGGGATCCATCGCATCGACGCCGTAGAATCGGTGCGGGGCGTTGGCCTCAAAGTGCCAGGCAACGGTGGCATCGATCGGCAGGATGATGGCGCAGTGCGCCGCTTCCGCCTTGTCGCGGATATCGTTGGCGGTTTCCGCCAGGTCCTTTTCGGCCAGCGACTTGCCAACGCCGAGCCCCCCGGCATGGAGGAACGTATTGGCCATGGCGCCGCCGATCACCAGCCCATCGACCTTGCTGATCAGGTTGCCGAGCAGGTCGAGCTTGGTCGACACCTTGGCGCCGCCGACAATGGCGATCACCGGGCGTTCCGGGGCGCCGAGGCCCTGCTCCAGGGCCTTGAGTTCCGCCTCCATGGCGCGGCCGGCAGCCGAGGGCAGGAGGTGGGCGATCGCCTCGGTCGAAGCGTGGGCGCGGTGCGCCGCTGAGAAGGCGTCGTTGACGAAGATGTCGCCGAGTTCGGCCATGCGGGCGGCCAGCGCCGGATCGTTGTCCTCTTCACCGGGATGAAAGCGGGTGTTCTCGAGCACGAGGATCGAACCGGGAGGGGCTTCGTCGATCGCCTGCCTGGCTTTGCTCACATCAGTCCAGTCGGTGGCGACGAACCCGACCGGATGGCCGGTCTCGTTGGCGACGGCCGGGACCACCAGCTCAAGCGAGAATTCGGGATCGACCTTGCCCTTGGGGCGGCCGAAATGGCTGAGGATGATGGCCTTGCCATCGACCTTGATGATTTCGCGAATGGTCGGCACCAGTCGCTCGATACGGGTGGCGTCCGTCACCTTGCCGTCGGCGACCGGCACGTTGAGGTCGGCACGCACCAGCACGCGCTTACCCGAAAGGTCGAAATCGTCGAGGGTCTTGAAAGCC
>JAESFN010000627.1_pt1 | contig 26956 bp, 27 predicted proteins | sample 9269411 | NCBI WGS metagenome assembly JAESFN01 (sample SAMN14505399, study PRJNA617100) | algae metagenome | isolation source: Iphinoe sp. HA4291-MV1 and co-occurring heterotrophs from trail next to... | place: USA: Maunawili Falls, Hawaii | collected 2009-07-25
GACCATCAACACCGGGGCCTGCCTGCTGGCCGCCGCGATCATCCACAAGCTGCCCACCCTGTTCACCGGGGCGCGGGCGTTGGCCGTGGTCGCGCTGGTGCCGGTGTGCGACGGCGCGGTCATGCTGGGCACCGGCTGGCCGGCCTTCGCGGCGATCCACTCCGAGCTGGACAAGCCGCTGGTGCACCTGACCGGGCTGCTCACCATCGGTCTCGGGCTGGCGCTCTACGCGCTGGTCGCGGACCTGTGCTGCACCGACGGCCGGCTGCGCGCCCCGTCCCCGGCTGTCCCCGCGCCCCGCGCCTCCACGGCGGGAGCGCGGTCGTGACGGCGGTCAGCCCGGCGCCGGCGGTCGAGCAGGTCCCGGCGACCAGGCCGGGCTGGCGGCCGGTGCAGTACCTGGCCCTGGCCGGGGTGCTGCTGGCCGTCCTGGAGCTGTGGACCTGGGTCTCGTGGTTGGCCGCCGGTCCGCGCCCGATCACCCGGTGGCGCGACCCGGGTGACCCGTCCTGGTACGGGGCGCGGGTGTACGAGCTACTGATGCTGGCCTGCGTGGTCGGGGTGTCTGTATCCGTGGTGCGCGGGATCCGCCGGGAGCGCCGGCTGACCTTCGACGCGATGATGGTGATCGGCGGGTTCAGCACGCTGTTCTGGGACCCGATGGTCAACTGGCTGCAGCCGAACTTCATGTACAGCTCGCAGTGGATGAACCTGAACACCTGGGTCTGCCACGTCCCGGCCATCCCCAACCCGGACGCCTGCGCGTTGCCGCAGCCGGTGTTCATCATGGGCATCTACCCGTTCGGGCTGGTCGCCTTCGCGATGATCCTGACCCGGCTGATGACCTGGCTGCGGCGCCGGTGGCCGTCGATGACCACGTTCCGGCTGGTCGCGCTGACCTTCCTCGGCGCCGGGCTGATCTGCGTGGCGCTCGAGGGCCCGATGTTCCTGCTGCACCTGTGGGCGCTGCCCGGGGCGCCGGGCGACTTCGCGCTGTTCGACGACGCGCACCGGTTCGCCTGGGCGGAGTACCTGACCACGACCATGGTCTTCGGCCTGCTCGGGGTGCTGCGGTACTTCCGCAACGACCGCGGTCAGACCCTGGTGGAACGCAACCTCGGCCACCTCACCCCCGGCCGCCGCACGCTGACCAGCGTGTTCGCCACGATCGCCTACATGAACGGCGCGCTGATCCTGCTCGTGCTGATCCAGATCCTGCCCGGCATGCACGCCTCCCCGTACCCCCGGGAGTATCCGGCGCACCTGGTCAACGGGCTGTGCGACGCCGGCCCGTTCACCGACACCCGCTACGGCCCCTGCCCGGGCAGCCCCGGCTTCCGCATCCCGTTGCGCTGACGCACCCGTGAGTGAGAAAGAGTGCTATAGCACTCTTTCTCACTCACGGGGCGGGTCAGCGCCCACCCAGGCCGGCCGCCAGGAACGCCGCGATCTCGATCCGGACCCGCTCGTCGTCGGGGTGCCGGTCGCCGCCGGGGAACACCCAGCGGTCGAACACGGTGATCCCCAGTACCGCGCAGAACGCCACCCGCATGGCGATCGGCACGTCGATGCCGCTCCACCCGTGCACCTTGACCTCGGTCTCCAGCGCCTCGGACATCGTGTCGAGCAGCGTGCTCAGCGACGAACCGCCGCCCCCGCCGAACACCCGGGCGCCGTAGTCGGGGGAGCGGGCCAGTGCGTTGATCACGTCGATGTTGTCCCGCAGGAAGTCCAGCGCCAGGTTGACGAAGTCGGTCGAGGAGACCCGGGGCGAGTGCGGCTGGTGGCCGTAGGTGGCCCACTGGTCGAGCACCCGGCCGATGCCCGTCTCGAACGGCTCGAACACCGCCTGCTCGAACAGCTCGGCCTTGGTGCCGAAATGCCGGAACAGCAACGCGTGAGCCACCCCGGACCGCCGGGCGATCTCGATGGTCGTCGCGGCCTCGAAGCCCTTGTCGCCGAACACCTCGCGGGCGGCGCCCAGCAGCAGGGCGCGGACCTCCTCCGGCCGCCGCAGCTTGCGTCTCCCGGGTGGGTTGACCTCGTCCACGTCGACATCCTACCTTCTAGGAGTAACTAGTGACTCTTAAAGGTGGGCGCTGATGCCGGACCTCCGTTACGACCCCTACGACCAGGAGATCCGCCGGGATCCCTACCCGCACTTCGAGCACCTGCGGGCCACCTGCCCGGTGAACCACCATGTGCTCACCGCCGTCCACCGGGACGCGATCACGGTGAACCCGATGGTCGCCGAGCCGACCGACGAGTTCTGGCAGGTGTTCTCGCACGAGCACGCGGTCGAGGTGCTGCAGAACCCGGCGGTGTTCTCCTCCCGGCAGGGGCAGGGTCCGGAGCGGGCGCAGCCGCCGAACGAGGTGGGCATGCTGATCTACGCCGACCCGCCGCACCACACCCGGCACCGCAAGATCATCGCCCAGGCGCTCTCCCCCCGGATGGTCAACGCCATGGAGCCGCGGATCCGGGAGATCGCGTCGGAGATGGTCGAGGCGTTCGCCGCCGACGGAGCCGCCGACATCGTGCAGCAGTTCACCGCGCACTTCCCGGGGATCGTGTTCGCCGAGATCCTCGGGGTGTCCCGGGACGACACGGACAAGTTCGAGCGCTGGGCCCAGGCCGTGGTGGACGCCTTCGGTGGCGACCCGTCGCTGCTGGAGGCCTCGGTCGCCTCGATCATGGAGATGGCCCAGTACTTCCTGGCCATCCGGGCCGAGCGGCTGGCGACGCTGGAGCGCGGCGGGACGCTGCCGGACGACCTGCTCACCGCCGTGATCACCAGCGAGTACGAGGGTCGGACCTTCGACGAGATGGAGTTCATGCTGGTCGTGCCGATCCTGATCGTCGGCGGCAACGAGACCACCGCGTCGGCCCTGGCCAACGGCCTCTACGAGCTGTGCCGGCGGCCGGAGCAGCTGGCGAAGCTGTACGCCGACCGGTCGCTGATCCCGATGGCCTGCGAGGAGGTCGTCCGCTTCCAGACCACTCCGCAGTGCCTGTTCCGCAACACCGTCGCCGACACCGAGATCGCCGGGGTGCCCATCCCGGCCGGCGCCAAGGTCGGGATCATGTACGGCTCGGCCAACCGGGACGCGCGCGCCTTCGACCGGCCGGACGAGTTCGACATCGGCCGGGACCCGAAGGAGCTGCGCCAGCACCTCGGGTTCGGCCGGGGCATCCACGCCTGCATCGGCTCCTCGCTGGGCCGGATGCTGATGCGGGTGGCGTTCGAGGTGATGCTCGAGCGGCTGCCCGGCCTGCGGCTGGACGAGACGCACACCCCGACCATGCACACCAGCTTCATCGTGCGCACCTGGTCCTCGCTGCACGTGCGCTGGGACGCCTGATGCTGGTCCACGACTACCTGGAGTACTGGGCGCACCGGGCCCCGGAGCGGGAGTGCGTCGGCGACGGTGAGCGGGCGCTGACCTACGCCCAGGTCGACGCCGCCGCCGACCGGTTCGCCCACGCGCTGGCCGGGCTGGGGGTGGGCGACGGCGACCGGTTCGCGGTGCTGGCCAAGAACTGCCTGGACTGGGCGGTGATCTACGCCGGAGCGTTCAAGGCCGGCGCCGTCCCGGTGCCGCTGAACTACCGCCACCACCCGCGCGAGTGGGTGCACCCGGTCACCGACTCCGGGTCGACGCTGCTGCTGGCCCAGACGCAGTACGCGGCGGCCCTCGACGAGGTGCTGCCCGATGTGCGGGCGCGGGTCCTGATCGACGGCACCGCCCCGGGCTGGCGGTCGCTGTCGGAGTTGCTGGCCGCCGCCCCGCCCGGACGGATCGGCCGGACCGTCGACCCCGACCACCCGCTGTACCTGATGTACACCAGCGGCACCACGGGGCAGCCCAAGGGCGCGGTGCTCACCCACCGGGCGGCGGACGCCAACCTGACCCAGATCCGCACCGCGCTGTCCCTGCACCACGACACCCGCAACCTGCTGACCAGCCCGCTGTTCCACACCGCGAGCGCGGTCAACCTGTTCGCCGGGTGGGCCGCCGGGCTCACCGCGTACATGATCGTCGACTTCGACCCGGACGGCTGCGCGGCGTTCATCGACGACCAGAAGTTCACCATGGTCAGCCTGGCCCCGGCGATGATCCAGGCCATGCTGGTGCACTCGCCCCAGCTGCGGCAGCGCTCCTACGACGCGCTGCGGACCGTGCTCTACGGGGCCTCGGCGATCAACGCCGAGACGTTGCGGCAGATCCTCGAGGTGTTCGACGCCGACTTCTACCAGGCCTACGGGCAGACCGAGGCCACCGCGCTGCTCACCATGCTCGCCCCGGACGAGCACCGCCGCGCGCTGGCCGGCGACGTGGACCTGCTGCGCTCGGCGGGGCGGGCCGTGGTCGGCACCGAGATCCGGATCATCTCTCCCGACGGCGTGGAGCTGCCGCCCGGGCGGGTCGGGGAGATCGTCGCCCGCGGCCCGCAGGTGATGGCCGGCTACTGGAACCTGCCGGACGCGTCGGCGGCCGCCCTGCGCGACGGCTGGCTGCACACCGGCGACGCCGGGTACCTCGACGACGGCGGGCTACTGTACGTGTCCGACCGGATCAAGGACATGATCGTGTCCGGGGCGGAGAACGTGTTCCCGAAGGAGATCGAGGACGTGCTCTACCGGCTGGCCGGGGTGGCCGACGCGGCGGTGATCGGGGTGCCGTCCGCGCGTTGGGGCGAGGAGGTCAAGGCGCTGGTCGTCGCGGCCCCGGGGGCCGCGCTGGACGCCGCCGCCGTGATCGCCTGGTGCCGCGACCACCTGGCCGGCTACAAGTGCCCGAAGTCGGTGGAGTTCCTCGACGAGCTGCCGCGCAACGCCGCCGGGAAGGTGCTCAAGCGGGTGCTCCGCGAGCCGTACTGGTCCGACCAGGCCAGGCAGGTCGGATGAGCCCGGTCGATTCAGGCCCGGTCGATTCAGGCAGGGCCGAGCTGGACGGCCGGGTCGCCCTGGTCAGCGGCGGTGCCCGGGGCCTGGGCGCGGCGATCGCCCGGCAGCTGGCCGGGCTGGGCGCCCGGGTGGTGATCGGTGACCTGCTCGCCGACGAGGGCGGCGCGCTGGCCGTCGAGCTGGGCGCGGCGTTCGTCCCGCTGGACGTGACGTCCGAGGAGTCCTGGGCGCACATCGTCTCCGGGACCTTCGAACGGCTGGGCCGGCTCGACGTGCTGGTCAACAACGCCGGCATCGGCGGTCCGACGCCGATCCTGGACACCCCGCTGCGCCGCTACGAGCGGATCGTCGCGGTGAACCAGACCGGCACCTTCCTCGGCATGCGGGCCGCCGTGCCGGTGATGGTCGAGGCCGGACGCGGGTCGGTGGTCAACATCGCGTCCATCGAGGGCCTGCGCGGGCTGCCCGGGTTCGCCGCCTACTGCGGGGCCAAGCACGCGGTGGTCGGGATGTCCAAGGCGGTGGCGCTGGAGGTGGCCGGGCACGGGGTGCGGGTGAACGCGGTCTGCCCGGGCCCGGTGGAGACCCCGGGGCTGCTCAAGGGCCTCGGCGGCGAGGAGGCGAAGGCGGCCGTGGCGGCCCGGGTCCCGCTCGGCGGCCGGCTGGCCGACCCGGCCCAGGTGGCCGAGCTGGTCGGGTTCCTGGCCGGCGACGGCTCCTCCTACTGCACCGGCTCGGTGTTCACCGCCGACGGCGGCTGGACCGCCGGCTGAGCGCTTCGTGTAGTGTGCGCACACTTCATCGAGCGACGCGAGGTGCACCGCGATGGCCACGAGGCAACCGACCAATCCCCGCCTGTGGCTGCTCGGCCGGGCGGCGACGCTCGGCGCGGGGGCGGTGCGGGAGCGGCTGCGCCCGAACCCGGCCCGGACCGCCGCCGACGTCCCCGGCACCGCCGCCGACCTCACCGTCGAGTGGCTGACCGCCGTGCTCTGCCGGGACACCCCGGGCGCCGAGGTGGTCTCCTTCAGCACCCCCGGCGGCAGCTCCGGCACCTCCGAGCGGGTGGCCCTGCGGGTGGCCTACAACCAGGCCGGACGCGACGCCGGGCTGCCCGAGGAGCTGTTCGCCAAGCTCACCGCGTCGGTGCGGCAGCGGCTGCTGCTCGGCGCGGTGGACGTGATCGCCGGCGAGACGCACTTCTTCATGACCTTCCGGCCCAAGGTCGAGATGGAGGCACCCCAGGGCTACTGGGGCGCCTCGGACGACCGGACCTGGAAGTCCATCGTGATCATGGACGACATCGCGCACCTCAAGGGCGCGACGTTCCCCGAGCCCACCATCCGGGTCACCCGGGCCCAGGTCGAGGACCTGCTGCGGAGCATGGCCGCCTACCACGGCGCCATGTGGGAGGACCCGGACCTGGCGGTGCTGAAGACCCCCACCGACCACATCGACAACGTGGGCCTGTTCGCCGACTTCGAGAAGCGCTGCGCGGTCGGCATGGAGCGGGCGAAGTCGGTGATCGCGCCCCGGCTGTACGGACAGGCCGACCGGATGTGGAAGGGCACCATCCGCTCGCTGGCGCTGAACACCGAGACTCACCCGCGCACCCTGCTGCACGGTGACTCGCACATCGGCCAGACCTACATCACCGCCGACGGCCGGATGGGGCTGACCGACTGGCAGGCCACCATGCAGGGCGGCTGGAGCTACGACTTCGCCTACCTGGTCGGGTCGGCCTGCGAGCCGGAGGACCGCCGGGAGTGGGACCGTGAGCTGCTGGAGTTCTACCTCGAGCACCTGGTCGCCGCCGGTGGCAAGCCCCCGGCCGTGGACGAGGCCTGGACGATGTACTGCCAGCAGCTGTTCTACCCGTACTCGGCGTGGGCGTTCACCATCGGCCGGGCCGCCTACCAGCCGAAGATGCAGCCCGACGACCGCTGCCTGGCCATCCTGAAGCGGCTGTCCGCCGCGATCGACGAGAACAGGTCGTTCGACGCCCTGGGCATCTGAAAGCGAGCGACCTCGCCCCAGGTGCGGGATCATGAGACGTGGTCAGCAACTGGGCGGGCAACGTCACCTACTCGGCTTCCACGGTCAGCGAGCCGACCTCGGTCGACGAGCTGGCCGAGCTGGTGGCCGGGTCGACGAAGCTGCGGGTACTGGGCGCCGGGCACTCGTTCAACCGGATCGCCGACACCACCGGCACCCTCGTGTCGCTGGCCCGGATGCCGCCGGAGGTGGTGGTGCTCCCGGACCGGGCGACCGTCCGGGCCGCCGCCGGGTTGCCGCTGTCCCGGCTGGCCCAGGCGCTGTGGGACGACGGCCTGGCGCTGCCGACCATGCCGTCGTTGCCGCACATCACGGTGGCCGGCGCCTGCCTCACCGCGACCCACGGCTCCGGGGACGCGGTCGGTTCGCTGGCGGCGGCCGTCCGCGCGGTGCACCTGGTCACCGCCACCGGCGAGCGTGCCGTGATCAAAGCCGGCGACCCGGACTTCGAGGGCTCGGTGGTCGGCCTCGGCGCGCTGGGCGTGGTCACCGCGCTGGAGCTGGCCGTGCGGCCGGCGTTCGAGGTCGAGCAGCGGGTGTACGACGGCCTGAGCTGGGATGCGCTGACCGAGCACGTGGACGGGCTGCTGGGCTGCGCCTACAGCGTCAGCGTGTTCACCGCGCTGGCCGGGCCCAGCCGGATCTGGATCAAGCGCCGCACCGACGACCCCGCGCCGGACCTCTCCCCGCTGGGGGTCGGACCGGCCGACGGCCCGCAGCACCCGGTGCGCGGCGCGGACCCGGTGAACACCACCGACCAGCTCGGCCCGGCCGGCCCGTGGCACCACCGGCTGCCGCACTTCCGCCCGGAGTTCAGCCCGAGCACCGGCGCCGAGCTGCAGTCCGAGCTGCTGGTGCCCCGCGAGCACGCCGCCGACGCGCTGCGCCTGCTCAAACAGCTGGAGAAGGCGATCACCCCGCTGGTGCAGACCATCGAGGTGCGCAGCGTCGCCGCCGAACCGCTGTGGCTCAGCCCCACCTACCAGCGGGCCGGCGTCGGGCTGCACTTCACCTGGGGCCCGGACGAGTCGGCGGTGTGGCCGGTCGTCCGGGCCGTCGAGCGGGCGCTGGCGCCGCTGCGGCCCCGGCCGCACTGGGGCAAGCTGTTCGGCCTCCCACCGGCCGAGCTGGCCGCCCGCTACCCGCGCTGGGCCGACTTCGGCCGGCTGCGCCGCCGGGCGGACCCCGGCGGCACGTTCGGCAACGCCTTGCTCGACTCCTGGTTCCCCCGTTAGGCGCCGTAGAGCTCGGCGATCCGGTCGGAGTCCAGCCACCGGCTGTAGGTCGGGCCCTGCGGGAAGCCGTCGGGGGAGTCCTGCCACTCCTCCTGCCGGCCGAACGGCAGCAGGTCGACCAGCCCGAACAGGTAGCTGATCTGCTCGGTGCCCCGCCCGTTGGTGTGCCAGGTGCGGTACACCGTGTCGCCGTCGCGGAGGAACACGTTCAGCCCGAAACCCTCGCCCGGGCCGGCCCCGACGTCTTGGGCGAACGGGCTGTTCGCGCTGGAGTACCACTCCATCTTGTTGCCGACCCGCTGCTTGTACTCCAGCGCCTCCTCGATCGTCCCGTGGGTGACGATCACGAACCGGGCGTCGAAGTTGGCCAGGCCGTCGAGCCGGGTGAACTGGGTGGTGAGGCTGGTGCAGCCGCCGCACTGCCACTTGTCGCCCGGGTTCCACATGTGGTTGTAGACGATCAGCTGCGGCTGGTCGGCGAAGATGTCGACCAGCCGGACCGGGCCGTCCGGGCCCTCCAGCGTGTAGTCCGGCATCTTCACCATGGGCAGCCGGCGGCGCTGCGCGGCGATGGCGTCGAGCTCGCGGGTGGCGACCTTCTCCCGGGCGCGCAGCGCGTCCAGCTCCAGCTGCCAGGTGTGGGCGTCGACGACGGGCGGTAGGGCGTTGTTGCTCATCCGGATCTCCTCGCGGATCGTGGTCCTACACCTGGGACGGAGCGGGCGCGCGGAACTGGTCGGTCCGATCGGTTACAACATTCTGACGTCCCCCGTGACCGGTTTGACCAGGGCTGCGCCGCGTGGGTGACTAGTGCGCATGACCGAGCTCAACCCCCGGATCGAGGCGCTCTGCGAGCAGAGCCGGTGGGACTTCTCCGACCTGGGGGCGCTGTTCGTCAGCTGCACGCTGAAGCGGTCGCCGGAGCCGTCGAACACCGAGGGGCTGGCGGCGATCTCGATGGAGATCATGCGCCGCCAGGGCGTGCGGGTGGAGCTGGTCCGGGCGGTGGACCACGACATCCCGGTCGGGGTGTACCCGGACATGACCGAGCACGGCTACGCCTCCGACGACTGGCCGGCGATCTTCGAGAAGGTCCGGGCGGCGGACATCCTGGTGCTGTGCATGCCGATCTGGCTGGGCGAGAAGTCGTCGGTGGCCACCAAGGTGATCGAGCGGCTCTACGGCAACAGCCATCTGCTCAACGACGCCGGCCAGTACGCCTACTACGGCCGGGTCGGCGGCTGCCTGATCACCGGCAACGAGGACGGTGTGAAGCACTGCGCGATGAACACCCTGTACTCCCTGCAGCACCTGGGCTACGTGATCCCGCCGCAGGCCGACGCCGGCTGGATCGGTGAGGCCGGCCCCGGCCCGTCCTACCTCGACCCCGGGTCGGGCGGCCCGGACAACGACTTCACCAACCGCAACACCACCTTCATGACCTGGAACCTGCTGCACCTGGCCCGGATGCTGAAGGACGCCGGCGGCATCCCGGCGCACGGCAACCAGCGTTCGGCCTGGGACGCCGGGTGCCGCTTCGACTTCGTCAACCCGGAATACCGGTGACCTCGCCCGCGGCCGCCCGCCCCGAGCCGGAGTACGTCGGGCACGTGCTGGTCGTCGACGACGACCCCACGGTGCGCGACGTGGTCAGCCGCTACCTGGTCCGCGCCGGGTACCGGGTCAGCCTGAGCGGGGACGGCGTGCATGCGTTGCGGGTGGCGCACCAGGAACGCCCCGACCTGATCGTGCTGGACCTGATGCTCCCCGGCCGGTCCGGCCTGGAGGTGGCCGCCGATCTGCGGGCACCGGGCTCGGACGACCCGCGGGTGCCGATCATCATGCTCACCGCGCTCGGCGAGGAGGAGGACCGGGTGGCCGGGCTCGAACTGGGCGCCGACGACTACCTCACCAAGCCGTTCAGCCCCCGCGAGCTGGTGCTGCGGATCGGGCTGGTGCTGCGCCGGTCCCGGGACCCGGTCGAGCGCCCGTCGCAGCCCCCGGTCACCGACGGCGACCTGGAGGTGGACACCGGGGCCCGCCGGGCCGTGCTGGCCGGCCGCGAGCTGGCCCTGACCGTGCGCGAGTTCGACCTGCTGGCCTTCCTGATCGCCCACCCCGGGCAGGCGTTCACCCGGTCCGAGCTGCTGGAACGGGTCTGGGGCTGGAGCTTCGGGGACGCCTCCACGGTGACCGTGCACGTGCGCCGGCTGCGGGAGAAGGTGGAGGCCGACCCGACGGCGCCCCGGCGGATCAGCACCGTCTGGGGCGTCGGCTACCGGTACGACACCGTTGGCGCTGCTCCCGGCCCGGTGGGCGGCTGAGCCGCGGTGTGGGAAGACCTGGGCCGGATCGTCGGGCTGGCGCTCGCGTTCACCCTGCCGGTGGCGCTGGCCGGCGGGCTGCTGCTGCAGCGGATGCGCCGGCGCTCGATCACCGCGGCGGTGACGGTGCTGGTGCTCATCCCGGTGACCGCGTCGCTGGTCGGGGTGGCGGCGGTCGGCGGGTTCATGTTCGACGCGCAGCTCAACCGGACCCTGGCGGTGTGCCTGGTGGTGGCCTGCGTGTCGGTGCCCACCGCGCTGCTGCTGGGCCGGGGGCTGGCCCGGGACAGCGTCTGGGAGCGGGAGGCCCGGGACCGGGAGCGGGCGGCCGAGTCGGCCCGGCGCGAGCTGGTGACCTGGATGAGCCACGACCTGCGCACCCCGCTGGCCGGTATCCGGGCGATGGCCGAGGCGCTGGCCGACGGGGTGGTCAGCTCACCCGAGGAGACCGCCGAGTACGCCCGGCGGATCGGCCGCGAGACCGAGCGGCTGGCCGGCATGGTGGAGGACCTGTTCCAGCTGTCCCGGATCACCTCCGGGGCGTTGCGGTTGACGGTCGCGGCGGTGCCGCTGCGTGAGGTGGTGTCCGAGGCGGTGGCGGCCGAGGCGGCGCGGGCGGCGGCCGCCGGGGTCCGGTTGACCGCCGCCGAGGCCGCGACCTGGCCGGTGGTCCGGGGCAGCGACCCCGAGCTGGCCCGGGTGGTGCGCAACCTGGTCTCCAACGCGATCCGGCACACCCCGCCGGACGGGACCGTGGTGCTCGACGCCGGCACCAGCGACGGCCGGGCCTGGCTGCGGGTGCAGGACGCCTGCGGGGGCATCCCGGAGCCGGATCTGGAGCGGGTGTTCGAGGTGGCCTTCCGGGGCAGCGTGGCCCGCTCGCCGGAGGCCCTCGGTGAGGGCGGCGCGGGCCTGGGCCTGGCCATCGCCCGCGGCCTGGTCGAGGCCCACGACGGCGAGATCGGCGCCTACAACCACCCGCCCGGCTGCCGCTTCGAAGTCCGCCTCCCCCTCGCCTGACCCGCACTCACCGCCGCCCACTCGCCGCGGTCACACAGCGCCAGGGCTGTGTGAGGCGGGGCGGAAGGCGTACGGAAACAAAGATGCCCGCCCGGGGTGACCCGGGCGGGCATCGGTGCGTGCGGACGGATCAGCCGGAGGTGCGGGCCGAACCGGTCCGAGCGGCCGGCCGGCGGGTCTGCCGGGCGGCGGTGGTGGTGCGGGTGGCGGTGGCCCGAGCGGCGGGCTTGGCGGCCGGAGCGGCCGCCGGGGTCGCCGGCTTGGTGACGGCCGGCTTGGTGGGCGAGGACGCCACCGCGACGGGCTCCACCGGAGCGGCGGCGGGGGCCGCCGCGGCCGGGGCGGGGGTGCTCGCGGCGGGGGCCTCGACCTTGGCGGCCGGAGCCTTGGCCGCGGCGGCCTTGGCGGCCGGGGCGCCGTGCTGGGAGAGGTCCTGCTGCTTCTCCCGGCGGACCAGCTCGGTCAGCATCGCGCGGTCGTACTTGCGCTCGGCGTTGGCCGCCTTCTGCTGGGCCTTGGCGGAGTCCTTGCGGGCCTGCTTGCGGCTGTCCCGCAGCTTGACGCGCTGCTTCTCCACACCCTTGATCGACTTCTTCAGGACCGCCACCTTGTCGCGAGCGGCGGCCAGCTCGGCCTCCAGCTGCCCGGCGCGGCTGGCGGCCGCGTCGATCTCGGTGTCCAGGCGGGCCTGGTTGGCGGCGGCGGCGGTCTCGGCCGCGCGGGCGGCCTGCAGGCGCTCGCGGCGGCGGTCGAGGCCGGACTGCTGATCGGAGGGACGGGTGGACGTGGCGCTAGCCATGACAATTCCTCTCTTGGTTCGATGGCCGGTTCGCCGGTCACCGTGTCTGTGCTGAGCAGGGAGCACTACTTGTCGGAACGACCCACGTCGGCGGCGAAGCGGAACCGTTGCTGGGCACCTTGCTTGCTCGTACCGTAGATCTCTCCGATCTCGGTCCAGGTGACGCGCTGTTCGCGGGCCGTGATCACCAACTGGCGTTCGAGAGCTTCGGTCGCCTCGCGGAGCCGTCTCGCCGCCGCCAGCGCCTCGATGGCGTTGGGTGCGGTTTGCACGGCTTCGACGGCGCGCCAGAGCTTCTTGTAGGTCCCCTTCCCTTGCATGGGGTCAACCATACCTTGACCGCGTGTCAATGCTAGCTTGACCCGCCGTCAAGTTTGCCTTGACGTAGGTCAATGGTAGCTTGACGCCAGGGCTCGCCGGGGGGCGGGCCGGCTGATCAACGGCGATCAATGGGAGGGAGATGAGCACCATGGGAAAGAAGAAGAAGGGCAAGAAGGGCAAGAAGAAGAAGTGAGCTGCCCCCGCTGAACGTCCGGTCGGGCCGGAGCAGTGTCGCTCCGGCCCGGCCGGCGGGCCGGAAGGAGACGGGTAGATGACCACGACATCCACTCGAAGCGCGGTATCGATCACGGGCTCGGTGCCCGCCGAGCTGGCCACCGCGCTGCGGTCGGTGAGCTCGGCCCTGGCCCTGCTGCGGCGGGATCCCCGCGCGCCCGACGTGGTCGAGGCCGTGCGGCGCGGGCAGGCCACCGTCGATCAGCTGGCCCCCGGCGTCACCGCCGTCGTGCTGCGCCGGCTGCTGGCCAGCATCGAGGAGTGTCACCGCCAGGGCGTGACCACGTCGATCCGCCTCGGCGCCCGCACCCGGGCCGCCCGGTACGCGATCCGGCTGGAAGGCCCGCCGCACGGGTGAGCGCGCGGGCGGGGTAGCCGCCTCAGCCGGTGGTGACCTTCGACCGGCGCGCCTCGGCGAGCATCGCCCACAGCTCGCCCTGCGAGGCCTGCTCGTAGGCGTTCGGGTCGAGGTAGATCGTGGCCGCCCCGTCGCTGACCCGGACGATGTCGCCCCGGACGCCGGGGGGCGCGACGGCGCCGAGCGGGTTCTGCAGCAGTCGCACCACGGTCAGCTCAGCCATTGTGCCCACCATCCATCCCCCCGGCTCGGTCGTCGCGCGGACAACGTCATTGCGCGGTCAACATGGTTGCAGACCAGGGGACTCCCGGACAGTGTGATGTGAGCCCCTCAACGGCCGAGGCGAAACCCTTGGGGCGGGAGTTGTCCAGGGGACTGGTGGTCAGGCCGGGACCCGCCCGGTCACCGCGAAGTCGAGCTGCTTGGCCACCCCGACGGCCTGGTCGGCGAACCGCTCGAAGTAGCGGGCCAGCAGGGCCGCGTCCACGCTGGTCTGCACCGGGTAGTGGAGATCGCCGCGCCGGATGCGGGCCAGCACGACCCGGTGCACCTCGTCCACCTGGTCGTCGACCCGCTCCTGCCCGGTCAGGCAGTCGCCGGTGCGGCGGCCGAGGGCGGTCTCCACGTGCCGGCCGCTCTCCACCGCGAGCCGGCCCATCCGCTCGAAGTGCGGGACGAGGTCGGCCGGGAGCACCGGGGCGGGGTGCCGCATCCGCACCAGCTCGGCGACGTGGCGGGCCAGGTCGCCCATCCGCTCGATCTTCTCCGCCGCCCGGATCGCGGCGACCACGGTGCGCAGGGCCCCGGCGACCGGGGCCTGCTGGGCAAGCAGCCGGCAGGCCCGTTCCTCGCAGCGCCGGCTGCGCCGGTCCAGCTCGGCGTCCTCGGTGATGACCCGCTCGGCCAGGGCGAGATCGGTGCGCACCAGGGAATCGGCGGCCCGCGCCATGGCCGTGGTGGCCAGGCCGCTCATCGCGACCAGGTCAGCGGTCAGATCGCGCTGCAACGCATCCCGCATACCGGCCCCCGGTGGATGACGTTAGCGCCCGAAAATGAACGGCGAGTGTAGATGCGGCACACAGCGGGTGCGGGGGCAGGGCCGGCCGCGCGAAAGTGGGAGGCGCGGCCGGCCCCGGGGCCGGCGCGCGCACCGGCGGCCGACCACCCGGAGGCCGCCCACCGGGGGGTGTGCGGGCGGCCTCGCCGAGGTCAACGGCCAGGTGTCCGGTCGGATGCGGGCTGGGCTGTTGCGAGCAGGTGAACAGTCGGCGGGCACAGCGGCGGCCGTGATCGGGGGAACCGTGGGTGAATTCAATCGGAACAATTTCGGAACCGATCGGGACGGAGATGATGTCTCAAACAATTCACAAGCGGCGCTTGATCGACAAATTGCGTTCGCATTGTCGGGTCATTTACCGTCGACCGAGTCGCAGAAGCCGGGCCATCTACAGGAGCGCGCCATGACCACCATCGAGCGGGCGGTCGACCAGTTCCGCCGCACCCCACACGCCGTCGGCCACTCGGAAGGCACCCGCCAGCAGCTGCGCGAGGCGCTGCGCAAGGTCGACCTGCTGGGCACCGACCAGAGCTGGTCGGTGCGGGAGATCGACGCCGACGACGCGCTGCTGATCGCCGGCGACGGCCGCGAGGTGGACACCTGGCGGCAGGACTACCCGTACCAGGAGCGGATGACCCGCGACGAGTACGAGGTGGAGAAGCGTTTCCTGCAGATCGAGCTGCTGAAGATGCAGTCCTGGGTGAAGGACACCGGCCAGCGGCTGGTGATCCTGTTCGAGGGCCGGGACGCGGCGGGCAAGGGTGGGACGATCAAGCGGTTCACCGAGCACCTCAACCCGCGCGGCGCCGGCGTCGTGGCCCTGGGCAAGCCGACCGACCGGGAACGCGGCCAGTGGTACTTCCAGCGTTACTTCAGCCTGCTGCCCACGGCCGGGGAGATCCTGCTGTTCGATCGCTCCTGGTACAACCGCGCCGTGGTGGAGCGGGTGATGGGCTTCTGCACGCCCGAGGAGTACCGCGATTTCATGGTCCAGGTGCCCACCCTGGAGAAGTCGCTGGTGGACGACGGCATCCACCTGATCAAGCTCTGGTTCTCGGTGTCCCGTGCGGAGCAGCGCACCCGGTTCACGATCCGGGTGATCGACCCGGTGCGGCAGTGGAAGCTGTCCCCGGTGGATCTCGCCGCGCTGGACCGCTGGGACGACTACACCCAGGCCAAGGAGGACATGTTCACCGGCACGGACACCCCGCACGCGCCGTGGACGGTGGTCAAGAGCAACGACAAGAAGCGTTGCCGCCTGGAGGCCATGCGCTGGGTGCTGTCCAAGCTGGACTACGACGCGAAGGATCCGGACGTGGTGGGCATCCCGGATCCGCTGATCGTCGGGTCGCCGAGGGACGTCTACGAGCAGAGCGAGCGGGCCCTGTCCGCCCCCTGATCTTGGTTGCACGTGTAACTCAAACGGGTGATCACCCGAACGGCGCATCGTTCATCTTCTATTCATAGGAAACGCACAGCCCGTACGGGTGATCCAGATCCTCCGGATGAGGGCACTTAACCCGACCGTTGTGACTTGGTTTGTTCACCTTCGGGCCAGCCACCTCCTCGCGTGCGCGTCGTTGGGGCGGGCGGAGGTCCGACGACTGGCGGACCACATTTCATGACGGGAGAAGTGGTCGAGATGTCGGAAGGAAGTCTCGGAAAGCGGCGGGTCGGCACCCGGGCGCTGGCGGTGCTCGGGGCCGCGCTGGTCGCCACCGGCGTGACCTACGGGACCGCCGCCGCTGGGGAGGACTCGTACTTCGTCAAGGCCGACGACGCGCGCTTCATCACCGGGGTCACGCCGTTCATCGGCAGCGCGCACACCCTGTTCAACTTCGACGCCACCAAGAAGCACGGCCACGTTGACGGCTTCGCGTCGTTCGAGGTCCAGCCCTTCAACGGGCCGGCGGCGCTGCCGGTGTCGCAGACCCCGCTCACCCACATCCAGGGCAAGGTGACCTGCCTGGACGTTCAGGGCAAGAAGGCCGGCTTCCTGTACACCGCGGACGTCGGCAGCGGTGCCGCGTTCATCGGGCAGGTCGTCCGAGGCACCATCGAGGACAACGGCCCGGGTAAGGCCGACCGGATCGTCGTCAACCCCCCGGTGCCGGCCGCGGTGGCCGGATCGGACTGCGCCCCGCAGGCGACGACCAACAATCTGAGCCAGGGCAACGCCAAGGTCGGGCGCGGTGGCGGCGAGGACAAGGACGGCATCGACCCGTCCGACTACTGATCGGCCGCCGTTCCACAGTCCCACCCCGGAGGAGCCGGGCGGGCGCGCATGTCGCGTCCCGCCCGGCTCCTTTGCTGTTCCGGATCCCCCCTGAAGCAACTCCTTAAACAAGATCAGCTCGCAGATCAGCCGATAGTGGTCGATCTTGCCCCCGAACCGGTCGCACCGGGTGCACTCCGTCGATCAGGGGAGTCGGTGACCCCTTCCGGGCACCGGAGAACCTGTGCAACGGATAAGCGACCGGTCGCGGACCGTAGCTGAAATCCCTCAGTACACCGGTTGTTCACCTGGACGCCTCAATAGGGTCACGGTGGGTAGCACCACCAAAGCGCTCAGCTTTCGTTTCTGAGTTCGGAAGTGACAACTGACTTTTGGCATTCGGGCGATCAGGAAGCGGTGGTCGGAGTGAAGAGGGCTGGACTCGGCGGGGGGTTGGTCACGCGGCGCAACGCGCTCGTGGCTGCACCGCTCGCGTTGCTGGTGGCGGGGGCCACCGTGGCGGTGGTCAGGAGTGACCCCGGCCCGGAGCTGACCCTGGCCGCGCAGGTCACCGAGGGCTCGGTGAACAAGATGATCACCTCGAAGGGGGTGGTCTCGGCGGCCAAGACGGCCAACATCGGCTTCAAGGCGGCGAACAGCGTCAAGACCGTCGATGTGAAGGTCGGCGACAAGGTCAAGAAGGGCCAGAAGCTCGGCGAGCAGGACAACGGTGGCGCCCGGTTCGCGCTGCTGGTGGCCTCGGGCACGCTCTCCCAGCAGCAGGCCGCGCTGGACCAGATCCTCAACGACGTCAACCCCGCCGGCCTGCAGAAGATCGCCGACCGGGCCAAGGACGTCGCCGACCAGGCCGAGCGGAACATCGAGATCCGGCGCAACGCGGACATCCGGGCGTACAACCGGCTGAAGGAGCTCGTCCGGTACGACATCCAGGCGATCAAGTCGGCCAAGGTGAAGCTCGACTTCGACAAGTGCACCGAGTACGGCACCTCGAAGTACGGCGTCACCGCCTCTGAGCTGACCGCCGCGATCCCGTCGGCGCCGGCCACCAAGACGTCCCGCGACCAGCTGTGCGCGGCCGACTACGCGGCGCTGCAGGCGACCCGGAAGACCTACTTCCAGGACCGCACCGCGTTCATCAACGCCAAGAAGAACATCAAGGTCAACGAGGGCGTGCTCCGGTCCACCTGGCGCGGGGCCCTGCAGACGCTGGACACGGCCCGCAACACCGCCAACATCGCCCGGGTGAACCGCCCGACGCAGATCCTGGCGCAGCGGGCGCTGGTGGCGAACGCGCAGTCCAACGTGGCCGCCGCGCAGAGCACGGTGAAGAACTCCTACGTCTACTCCCCGGTGGACGGAGTGGTCACCGCCATCTCCGGCACCGTGGGTGAGTTCTCCGCCGGTGGTAACAACCTGGTGCCGACCACCCCGGTCGCGCCCGGTAGCGCCGGCCGGATCCCGTCGACCGGCCTGGTCGCCGACGCGGACCGGAACAACCCGTCGAACACCAACGGGAGCCTGCTCTCCTCGGTGAACCCCTCCGGCGGGGCGTTCATGCAGATCAGCGACCTGAACAGCATGTCGGTCGTGGCCACCTACAACGAGGCCGACGTCGCCGGGATCACCAACGGCTCGCTGGCCAAGGTGTCCTTCGACGCGCTGCCCGGCAAGGACGTGGACGGCAGCGTCACCGCCGTCTCGCCGATCGGCGTTCCCGGCCCGGAGGGCAAGACCCAGTACTACGCCACCGTGCTGCTGAACAAGACGATCCCCGAGCTGAAGTCGGGCATGTCGGCGAACGTGTCGGTGTCCGTGGCCACGGTGCAGAACAAGGCGTTCGTGGTGCCCACCTCGGCGGTGCGCGGGGGCGACGAGCCCTACGTGATGGTGCCCGGGCCGGACGGCGCTCCGCAGAAGCGGACGATCGTCAAGGGTGCGATCGGCGACGACAACACCGAGGTCAAGGAGGGCATCAAGCCGGGTGAGACCGTGCTGGTGCCCGAGACCGGACGGCTGCCGGTGGCCTCGGCCGACTCGACGGTCCCGCAGGTGGCCGCCGACCGGCCCATGGAGGTCATCTTCGACGCGCCGAAGAAGGTCGACCCGCCGCCCCCGCTGCCGGTCCCGGCCGTGACCCCGCTGCCGGCTCCGGCGGCGGCGGCGGACCCGGGCGTGGGGGCCATGCCGGACCTCGGTTCGGACCCCACCCTGGAGGCCGACCCCTCGCTGACCGGTGCGGACCCGTCGGGCGGTGGCGATGGCTCGCTGCCGATGGGTGGACCGGCCGGCCCCGCGGCGGGTGGCTCCGCCGCCCAGTCCGGTGGGATCAACCCGTTCGCCCCGCAACCCGCCCCGGCTCCGGCCAACTGACCGCCTCTACGCGAAAGGAGTAAGGATCATGCGTACTTCGCACAAAGTGGCGGTCGTCGGAATGGCCATCGCCCCGATGGCGGTGATCACCGCCGGAATCGCCTTCGCCGATCAGCCGCCGGCCCCGCCGGCCCCGACCACGCCGGCCTACATCTGCGACGCGATCGTGGCCAACGACCCGGCGTACTTCGGAGTGACCAACTGCCAGCCGTTCGGTGGCATCCAGGCCACCGGGTTCCTCGGCGACGGGTCGAGCTACAAGCTCATCCCGCGCACCGGGGACCCGGCCGGCAACGTGCAGAGCTTCAACTGCAGCGGCGGCTACGCGGACACCCCGAGCACGATCTCGCCGAAGAAGTGCAGCCCGATCGGTGCCCCGGTGAAGGCCTCGGTGGCCCCGTCGGCGATCCCGTTCACCCCGGCGTACGCCGTGCCCGCGGCCCCGCCGGCCCCGCCCAAGAAGTAAGTCCCTTCCGGGCTAACACCGCCCCGGTTCCCTGGCGATCCCAGGGGGCCGGGGCGGTTCCCGTTTCCGGCCCGGCTGAGGGTCAGGCTTCGTCGCGGCCTAGGCGGACGAGTACGGCGTGCGCGAGCAGCGGGGGGACGCTGGTGTGCCCGGTGTCGGTGCTCACCGGTACCGGGTCGCCGAGGCTGCCGATGGGGCCGACCTGCACGCTGTGGTCCACCACGATGCCGGCGCCGGTCAGCTCGGCCATCAGGTCGAGGTCGGCCTGGACATGCTCGCCGATCCGCCGGATCTTCACCCGGCCGCCGCCCCGCCGGGCCAGCTCGTCCAGCCGCATCAGGCCGACCTCGACCGGGGTCGCGGCCGCGTCCCGGGAGATCTGCTCCAGGCCGGGGATCGGGTTGCCGTGCGGGGACACCGTGGGCCCGCCGAGCAGCGCGTAGATCTTGCGCTCGACCGCCTCGCTCATCACGTGCTCCCAGCGGCAGGCCTCCCGGTGCACGTGCTCCAGCTCCAGGCCGATGACGTCGATCAGCAGGCACTCCGCCAGCCGGTGCCGGCGCATCACGGTGACCGCCTGGGCGTGCCCGGTGGGGGTGAGCCGCAGGCGCCGGTCGACGGCCACGTCGACCAGGCCGTCGCGCTCCATCCGGGCGATCGTCTGGCTCACCGTGGGGCCGGACTGCTCCAGGCGTTCGACGATCCGGGCCCGCAACGGCGGTACGCCTTCCTCCTCCATCTCGTAGATGGTGCGGAGGAACATCTCGGTGGTGTTGATGAGGTCCTTCACCTCAGGAGCCCCCCAAACAGCCTAGTGGGTGACACGAACAGGTCAGTGTGGCCTAGATCTAGCGGGATTCCCAGCTGATATGTCACTCTGATAGCCTAACCCCGTCAGGTAAGCCTTACCTAGATACTCGTAGGCTAATCGGCACGGCGAGGTTTGGCTACGAGCGGAGAGTCCGGGCGGAAGATGATCGAGCTCAGAGGCGTTACCAAGATCTACCGGATGGGCGAGGTGGAGGTCCGGGCGCTGGACGGCGTCGACCTCAGCATCGGCGCCGGCGAGTTCGTCGCGATCATGGGCGCCTCCGGCTCCGGCAAGAGCACCATGATGAACATCCTGGGCTGCCTGGACATCCCGACCGACGGCAGTTACGAGCTGGACGGCGTCGCGGTCGACCGGCTCAGCGACCGCGAGCTCTCCGAGATCCGCAACGAGAAGATCGGCTTCGTCTTCCAGTCGTTCAACCTGATCCCGCGGACCAGCGCGGTGCGCAACGTCGAGCTGCCGATGGTCTACGGCGGTACCCGGGACCGGCGGACGAAGGCGACCGCCGCGCTGGAGCGGGTCGGCCTGGGCAACCGCGGCAGCCACCAGCCCACCGAGCTCTCCGGTGGCCAGCAGCAGCGGGTGGCCATCGCCCGGGCGATCGTCACCGAGCCGGTGATGATCCTGGCCGACGAGCCCACCGGGAACCTGGACAGCTCCTCCACCGAGGAGATCATGCGGTTGATGACCGAGCTGAACGACGCCGGTCGCACCGTCATCCTGATCACCCACGAGGACGACGTCGCCGGCTACGCCAAGCGCGTCGTGACCTTGCGGGACGGCCGGATCCTCAGCGACGTCCGGCGTGATCCGGTGAGTACCTGACCCCTGACCCGGCCGTTCCCCCGACGGCCGACGCCCCCCACCGCTCCCCCCAAGCCCGGTCGCTCCCCAGTAGCCGGGATTCTCGAAAGGTAGGCACCCCGATGATCCGATCCAGGACACGAGGCGGGAGGTACGCGGCGGGCGCCGCCGGCGCGCTGGTGCTGAGCACGGCCCTGGCGTCGTGCGGCCAGCCCGCGCCGCAGCCGGAGACCGCCCGGGTGGAACGCAGCCCGGTGGTGGTCAAGGTGAGCGCCTCCGGCGCGCTGACCTCGGTGGAGACGCAGGGCGTCGGGTTCCGCGTCGGCGCCCAGCTCAAGGAGATCAACGTCAAGGTCGGCGACAAGGTCGTTGCCGGCCAGCAGCTGGGCCGGATCGACGACTTCCGGGTCAAGAACCTGCGCGACTCGGCCCTCTTCACGTCCCGCAACGCCAAGGGCAACCTGGACCGGGCGCTGACCCGCGTCGTGGTGATCAACGCCCAGAAGGCGCTGGACCAGGCCGAGCGCAGCTTCGACAAGACCAAGAGCAGCGTCGCGGCCTCGATCGAGGCGGCCGACGATGCCAAGCGGCGAGCCAAGGTCCGGTTCGTCCGTGACCTCGACATCCTGGAGGACCAGCTCAACAAGGGTGGCGTCCCGACCGATTGCCGGGCGCGGTACGGGCCGGACAAGCTGACCAGCACCGACCGCTTCACTCAGGACCCGAACGCGGGAGTGGCCCAGGTGCCTCCGCCGGATTCAATGGTGCCTCTGACCGGCGTGCCCAGCCAGGTCTACGGAGCCATGTCGAACGATTGCAATCCGGCAAACAACGCCGCCATCATCACGGCGTTCAACAATGCGTTCCTGTCGAAGTCCGCGCTGGTCACGGCGGACAACGCGACCATCACCGCCCGCAAGGCCGGTCAGGTGACCATCGAGGGCTCGCGCACCTCCCTGGTCGCCGCGCGCAACGCGCGGCGGCTGGCCGAGGAGGACCTGCCGATCACCATCCGGCAGCTGCAGGCGCTGTACGACGCGTCGCTCCTGGCCTTGGCCAACGCCAACCAGGACCTCAAGGACACCGTGCTGTTCGCCCCGGTGGCCGGGACCGTGGCCACCGTCAACGGTGTCATCGGTGAGTACATCGGCTCCGGCTCCGGATCGAGCGCGCAGTCTCCGGGTACCACGGCGCCGATCCCCGGTGTCGGTGCGGCGGCCTCCAGCGACCAGGCCGGTAACGCGGCCTCCGGCATCTCGGCCACCCGGCCCGGTGGTAGCGCCTTCGTCACGCTGAACAACCTGGACACCTTCCAGGCCGTGGTGCCGTTCGAGGAGTCCGACGCGGCCAAGGTGGTCCCCGGGCAGAAGGTCGACGTGACCTTCGACTCGCTGCCGGACCTGAAGAAGGTCGGTACGGTGCAGAGCAAGGCACCGTCCGGTGTGAACATCTCCGGTGTCACGAACTACTACGTCACGGTGCTGCTCGACTCCGGTGACCCTCGGCTGACCACCGGGCAGACCGCCCAGGTCGGCGTGATCTCCAGCCAGAAGGAGAACGCCCTGTCCGTGCCGAACGCCGCGGTGATCCGCCGCGAGGGCAAGTCCTTCGTGAACGTGGCGGGCCCGGACGGCCAACCGACCCTCAAGGAGTTCCAGCCCGGCATGCAGGGCGACCTCCGCACCGAGGTGCTCGGCGGGCTGGGCGAGGGTGACGAGATCCTGCTGCCGGCCCCGGCGCCGACGACGATCGGTGGCTGACGGGTGATCGGCTGAGCACCTCGACAACGACCCCGCCGGGTTCGCGGACCACTCCGCGGACCCGGCGGCGTCGTGTCTCCGTGGTGTTCGGGCTGCTGGCGCTGCTCGGGCTGTCCGTGCTGCTCAGCCTGACCGTCGGGGTCAAACCGATCCCCCCGGACGCGGTGTGGGCCGCGCTGACCGCCCCCACCGGCACCGAGGACGATCTGCTGGTGCGGAGCCTGCGGGTGCCCCGGACGGTGCTGGGCATCGAGGCCGGCGTGGCCCTGGGTATGGCGGGCGCGCTGATGCAGGGACATACCCGCAACCCGCTGGCCGAGCCCGGCCTGCTCGGGGTGAACAACGGGGCCGCGTTCCTCGTCGTGGTCGGCATCGTGGTCTTCGGGATGAGCGGCACCGGCAGCCTGATCTGGCTGGCCTTCACCGGGGCGCTGGCCGCCGCCGTGCTGGTGTTCATGCTCGGCGCCACCGGTCACGGCACCCGGACCGCGGTCACCCTGACCCTGGCGGGGGTGGCGGTGAGCTTCCTGCTGCGCGCGCTGACCTCCGCGCTGGTGCTCACCGACCTGGAGGTGATCGACCTCTACCGCTTCTGGACCGTCGGCTCGCTGACCGGCCGCACCGCCGGCGTCGGCGGCCAGGTGGCCCCGTTCATCGTGGTCGGGGTGCTGCTGGCGCTGGCCAACGCCCCGGCCCTGAACGCGCTCGCCCTGGGCGACGACGTGGCCACCGGGCTGGGCCAGAACCTCCGGGTGGCCCGCTGGACCGGGCTGCTGGCGATCACCCTGCTGGCCGGATCGGCGGTGGCCGCCTGCGGCCCGATCGCCTTCGTCGGGCTGATGGTGCCGCACATCGCGCGGCGGCTGGTCGGCGCCGACCATCGCTGGTCGGTGCCGGTGGCCGGGCTGGCCGGGGCGGTGCTGTGCCTGGTCGCGGACGTGGTGGGTCGGGTGATCGCCCGCCCCGGGGAGGTCGAGGTGGGCATCGTGCTGGCCCTGGTCGGCGCGCCCTTCTTCATTGCCCTGGTCCGCCGGCAACGGCGGAGCGCCGAATGACCGCCGTATCGAGTGGCCCGGTATCGGGCGGCCCGATGGTGGCCGGCCGCCAGCCGGTCCGGGTCGGCCCGTTCTCCGGGGTGCTGCGGGCGCGGATGCTGGTCGTGCTCGGGATCGGCCTGGGGCTGGTGGTGCTGGTCGGCGCGCTGAGCATCGGTTACGGCGACTACGTGATCCCGGTCGGACAGGTGCTGGACGTGCTGGCCGGCGGCGGCAGCCGGGGCGAACGCTTCGTGGTGCTGGACCTGCGGCTGCCGCGCACGGTGGCCGGGCTGCTGGTCGGGGCGGCGCTGGGGCTGTCCGGCGCGATCACCCAGACCGTGGCCCGCAACCCGCTGGCCAGCCCGGACGTCCTGGGCGTCACCGAGGGCGCCACGGTCGGCGCGGTGCTGGTGCTCGTGCTCGGCGGGGTGACCGGCGGGGCGTGGGCCTCGGTGGGACCGCCGGCGGCGGCGCTGGTCGGCGGCCTCGGGTCGGCGATCGTGGTGTACGTGTTCGCCTACCGGCGCGGGGTGGACGGGCAGCGGCTGATCCTGGTCGGCGTCGGGGTGGGTGCGGTCTGCGCCTCGATCACCTCGTGGCTGCTGGTGGTCGCCCAGGTGGAGGACGCGGCGCGGGCGGCCATCTGGTTCGCCGGCTCGCTCAGCGGACGCACCCTGGCCCAGGCCGCCCCGGTGGGCGCCACCCTGGCCGTGCTGCTGCCGGTCTGCCTGGTGCTGAGCTTCCACCTGGCCGCGCTGCAACTGGGCGCCGAGACCGCCCGGGGCCTCGGGGTGCGCGCCGACCGGGTGCGGGCGGCGCTGGTGGTGCTCGCGGTCCTGCTGGCCGCCACCGCCACCGCCTGCGCCGGGCCGATCGGGTTCGTCGCGCTGGTGGTGCCGCAGATCGCCCGGCGGATGATCGCCGGATCGCGACCGCCGCTGCTGGTCTCGGCCGTGTACGGCGGGCTGCTGGTGATCGGCGCCGACCTGCTGGCCCGCACGGTGACCCCGTCCGAGCAGCCGGTGGGAATCGTCACAGCCGTGCTCGGGGCGCCCTACCTGCTGTACCTGTTGTACCGGGGCAACCGAAAGGTGACGGCATGACGGACGCGCGGCTGAGCGGCCGCGACCTGACCGTGGCCTACGGCGACCGGGAGGTCGTCCGCGACCTGAACCTCGACGTGCTGGACGGGACCGTCACCGCGGTGATCGGCCCGAACGGCTGCGGCAAGTCCACCCTGCTGCGCGCGCTCGGCCGGCTGATGCCGGTGCGTGGCGGGCACGTGCTGCTGGACGGCCGGCGGATCGACCGGATGCCCACCCGCGAGGTGGCCCGGCTGCTCGGGGTGCTCCCGCAGTCGCCGATCGCCCCGGAGGGCATCACCGTCGGCGACCTGGTCTCGCTCGGCCGGCACCCGCACCAGGCCTGGTACCGCCAGTGGTCCGGCGACGACGAGCAGGCGGTGGCCGAGGCGCTGGCCTGGACGGGGCTGTCCGAGCTGGCCGAACGCCCGGTGGACACCCTCTCCGGCGGCCAACGCCAGCGGGCCTGGATCTCCATGGCGCTGGCCCAGGGGACCGACCTGTTGCTGCTCGACGAGCCCACCACCTACCTCGACCTGGCCCACCAGATCGACGTGCTGGAGCTCATCGAGCGGCTGCACGCCGAGTGGGGGCGCACCGTGGTGATGGTGCTGCACGACCTCAACCTGGCCGCCCGCTACTCCGACCGGCTGGTGGCCATGCGCGACGGCCGCATCGTGGTCTCCGGGCCGCCGGCCGAGGTGCTCACCCCGGACCTGCTCGAGCAGACCTTCGGCCTGCGGGCCCAGGTGCTCCAGGACCCGGTGACCGGCACTCCGATGGTGGTCCCGGTGGCCCGGACCCGCCGCGATCGGGACGTCCCGGCAGCTGAGAGCCGGTCGTCTCGTTGACTCCGGGTCAACGCTGACCTGCGGATCTTGGTCCGTCTGACTGAGACCGGAACCACTGTCTTCCGAAATGACAGTAAGGCTCACCAGACATAAAGTTAGCCTAACTTTAACGGCGGATGCGCGCGTAGATCTTGCGCCACGGAAGGGGTACGTCTCCATGTCCATGGGCACCACCGGAAAGCATCGAACCCTGCTCAGCGGGAAGATCCACCGGGCCACCGTGACCCAGGCCGACCTGCACTACGTCGGCTCGCTGACCCTCGACCAGGACCTCATGGAAGCGGCCGACATCTGCGAGGGCGAACAGGTCCAGGTCGTCGACATCACCAACGGAGCGCGGCTCACCACGTACGCCATCACCGGCGAGCGGGGCAGCGGCGTGATCGGCATCAACGGCGCCGCCGCGCACCTCGTGCACCCGGGTGACCTGACCATCATCATGGCGTTCCAGCAGGTCCCGGCGGCGGCCGCCGCCGACCACGTCCCCAACGTGGTGCACGTGGACGCGCAGAACCGGATCGTCGCGCTCGGCGCGGACCCGGCCGAGCCGGTCCCGGGGTCCGTGGACCAGATCCCGAGCCGGTGACCGGCCTGCTGGACGGAACGCCCACCCCGGGGATCGACGAGCTGCGGTCCCTGGTCGCCGACCTGGTCGAGGAGGAGCCGGAGGACGTCGACCCGGAGGCCAACCTGTTCGAACAGGGGCTGCAGTCGATCGCGCTGATGCGGCTGGTCGGCCGCTGGCGGGACGAGGGCTTCGACGTCGGCTTCGGTGACCTGGCCGACCGGCCGACGCTGCACGAGTGGGCGGACATCCTGGCCGGCGCGGCCGGTACCTCCGACGTCACCGAGGCCGCTGCTTCCGAGGCCGTCGCTCCCGAAGGTGACGACTTCGCGCTGGCCCCGCTGCAGCACGCCTACTGGATCGGCCGCGACCCCGGCCAGCGGCTGGGCGGGGTGGCCCCGCACCTGTACCTGGAGTTCGACGGGGCCGGGGTGGACCCGGACCGGCTGCGGTCGGCGTTCGACCGTCTGGTGCGGCGGCACGAGATGCTGCGGATGCGGGTCTCCGACGACGGCCGGCAGCGGATCGGTCCGCCCGCGCGGTGGGACCGGCTGCACGTGCACGACCTGCGCGAGCTGCGCCCCGAAGATGTGGAGCAGCGGCTGGCCGAGGTCCGCGACGAGATGTCCCACGAGATGCTG
>JAESFN010000628.1_pt1 | contig 26808 bp, 29 predicted proteins | sample 9269411 | NCBI WGS metagenome assembly JAESFN01 (sample SAMN14505399, study PRJNA617100) | algae metagenome | isolation source: Iphinoe sp. HA4291-MV1 and co-occurring heterotrophs from trail next to... | place: USA: Maunawili Falls, Hawaii | collected 2009-07-25
ACAATCACGCCCGCAGGCTCAAGACGCTCCGTGGCCTTACACCCTACGAATACGTCGCACGCGTCTGGACAGAAGACCCAGGCCGATTCAAGATCGACCCGTACCGCCACTCTTCGGGACTAAACACGTAGCAACCAGGGAGAGGGGCAGAGCCAGCACGCAGGGACTGCCCCTCTCCCGGCCTCGCTGTGCTCGTCCACCCTCTCTCCGGCGGGGAGAGGGCTTAACCCAGCGCCTCGTCCAACAATCGCGCGAGCCTGAGTCCGCCGCGCGCCACTTGCCGGCGCAGGATTGGGATCGCAGCCTCGATTTTCGTATTGTCGAGCGTGACCTGCTCCGGCCGGTTCGCGCACGGATCGCCGCCGGAGACCGGCGCATACGCATAATCGCGCGCCGCTTCCCAATTCTCGCGCGACCAATCCTCGACCGTGCCGGCCGCGACCGATTTCCGCTCGCTTGCCGGAATGTCACTTAACAATCCGCGTGGCCCGGACGGTGGGCTGCTGATCGCCCGTTCGGCCAGATAGCCGTCCCAGATGCTGTGAAGATTGGTGCGGGGGCCACCCTCGCCGTAGCGAGCCTTGACCTTGTTGCCGCCGAGATCGGCGCGATCGCCCGCGTGCAGCGGCTGGTGCAGGTCGCCGACGAAATGGACCAGGAAGGCCAGCGCCATCAAACGCTCGCGCGCCGGCACGCCGCGATCCTTCAGTAGCTTTTCGTTCCGGGTGATCTGCGCCGACACGCAATTGGCGAACGCGCAGTTGGACTTGATGTCGAACGGCCTGCATATGTCGATATTCTGGAAATGCCATGAATAGGCGTAGCTGAAGCGCTCGCCCTTCTTGATGCAATCCGGCCAGACGCTCGCCTGCTTGATCGTGTGGATCGGGCAATCGGGTGTCGCCAGTTCACCTGAGTGCGCGATCAGCTCGCGAACACGCGCACGAACCGTCGGCGTAACCTCGGCCCATGCGATCGCGGCGACCGTCTCGTGGCCATATTCCCAATAGGCTTGCGCGGGGACCGTGAGAAAACCAAACGCGGCCGCGACAGCACATGCGACTTTATTCATCGCCGTACAGCGCCACTACCGGATCGTGTCCGCTCGATACGCGTCCGCGATACATGCCGGCTGAGTTGAACGCCCAGCCGCCATCGCCTTCCGGCCCGACCACGATCACCCCGCCGGTGCCGCCCAGCGATCCCATATCCTTGATCACGGTGCGGGCGGCGGACAGCACATTCTCCCCCGCCAAGCGTGCGCGCGCGCAGATTTCGTGCGCGACCACCGCGCGGATAAAGAACTCGCCGGAACCCGTCGCGGAAACCGCGCCGGCGCGGTCGTCGGCATAGGTACCGGCGCCGATCAGCGGCGAATCGCCGATCCGCCCCCAGCGCTTGCCGGTGATGCCGCCGGTCGAGGTTGCCGCCGCGACATGCCCGGCCTTGTCGCGCGCCACCGCGCCCACGGTGCCGTATTTCATCTCGACGTCGAAGTGATCAACACCGCGCGCCTTCAGCTCGTCCAGCTGTCGCCGCCGCTCGGCCACCTCGAACCAATCACCGGCCGCCTGTTCAACGCCTTGCTCTCGCGAGAAACGATCGGCGCCCTCGCGGCTCAGCAGCACATGCGGACTGTCCTGCATTACCCTCCGGGCAAGACTGACGGGGTTGCGCGTGGCGGTGACACCGGTAACCGCGCCGGCGTCGCGATTGCGACCGTCCATTACGGCAGCGTCCATTTCGATCACACCTTCATAGGTGAAGACCGATCCGCGCCCGGCGTTGAAATGCTCGTCATCCTCCAGCACGCGCACCGCGGCTTCCGCCGCGTCCAGCGCCACGCCGCCTTCGCGTAGCACGGCGGCCCCGGCCTCGAGCGCCCGAGACAGCGCGTCGCGAACGCCTCGTTCCACTTCCGGCGTCAACGTGCCTTGCGCTATAATGCCGGCGCCGCCGTGCACGACGAGCGTCCAGTCCTGATTCATTCAATTCTCCCGCGCGGTCCATGTCCGCGATACGATGCTGGCCGATCGATGCTATAGAGAGGCTTGGGGGAAAGCCGCCATGCGACTCATGCATTGCAGTTTCACGGCAATCACAGCAATCGCGCTGTCGCTGGTTTATCCTGCCACGGCCCAAGAAACCTTCAATACGCCCAATCGGGTCTACCACAACGTCGTTGTAACGGCGGTGCGCCAGCATCCGGTTCCGCAAGATGACGATGTCGCCCCTCCGGCGCCGCCCCCGACACCGCCAGGCATCGAAGAGGATGCGGAGATGCGAAATGGCGAGTGCGTGAGGTTCCTCGGCCAAAAGCAGTGCGCGCCGAGCGAAGGGGAAGTCGCCGCGCGGTTGATCGCTTCGGGGCCGGCCGAACTGAACATCGACGACAGCGTCAAGCCTTCGGCCGTCGGCTTCGTGCGCGATCACTGGCCGTTCGTGATCGATTTCGCACCACAACCGGACACCATCACCGTGTTGAAGGTGCGCCTCTATCATCGACGGATATTGCTCCTCGGATTGCCGATTCCCATCGCCTATTACGAAGTCGCTTTTCGCCAGGTCATCGACATCGGCGGGGAAGGCGGGCGGCGGGTGGCCGTCCTGCCCGATATGGATTTCTCCCAATCGCAGGACGGCGCCATCGGCTCCGATGTGCGCGTCGCGCGCTATGATATCCGCTCCTATCGCCTCGAAAATGGCGAGCCCCTGCGTCAAAATGGTCGGCTGGTGCGCGCACCGGTGGAAATCTTCGGCATGGGAGCCGGACCCAATGCCGTCGGGTCGATCACCATAAACGACATCCGGTTCGGGCCGCCGCAGGTCCGTATTCCGCCTCAGGGCCAGACGCCGACGAGCGCAAGCTACAGCTTCCATCTCGATCGCAACTACAACCTCGCCAGCGCATTCGTCGCACGATGCGTCAATCTGGTATGCAACAGGGATGAGCAGGTCGTGGGCCGTCTCGTTTCGCCCTTTGGCGGGCAAAATATTCAGGGGGCATGGACTGTCAGGCCGAACGCCAAGTCCGGCGACTATGCGGTGACGATCCGTGCCTGGCTTGATTGCGGCGGAACGGCGAACCCGCAGGCGATTAAAAATTGCGAGGATCAAGCGGCATGGGCGTTCGGGCGCGCAAAGCCGGTCAAGCTTGTTCCGTAACCGCGAGGCCGCTCGCCCCGCTCGTGACGCGCGCGATCGCGGCAGTGCTTTCGGCCGTCGTCGCGATTTGGGCGCTCTTCTATATCGACCGCATTCCGATCGCGGAGATCGCGGGAACCACGCGGGTCGTCGCCCAGCCCGGCAGCACGATGCTGATCAGCGGCATTTCCAGCGGCAATCTGATGACGCTCACCTTCCGTGCGGCGCGACGCGTGCGCCTGACGGCCGGGCCTGGATCGAGGCTCTTTCGGCCGACGCCCTCGGACTTCACCGCTGCGCCGCCGTTGCCCTTGGGCAGCCCGCCGCGGGGGCAAACGGTCGTCGACATTTTCGAGGCGCCCCACGGGAGCGGTAATATCGACTTTATCTTCCATGCCCTTGGCGGCGGCACCGGCGCGATCACACTCGACCCGATCGCGCCAATCGGCGCGAGCAGGGGTTTCCGCCTGATGGCGCGGGGCGGCCCGATCGAGATCAATGTGCTGATGGCTGGCGCGACCGACGGTAGCGGCGTCGGCGACATGGCGGTCGCGAGCGGGGGCAAATCCGTCGCAACCGACGAGGCTTCCATATTGCTGCCAGCCGGCGTGACGATTGAAGTGTTGATTGATGGACTCGCGAAGCCTGGCGCGAAGCCGCTGGTGGTGGAATTCCCTGAGTTGCCGGACAAGAATGCGGCGAGCCTGCTCCGGGCGGGTGCGGTCGGTGTCGGCGATCCAGCAGCTGGGCGCTTCGACATTCTTTTCTGCGGCGCCGCGCCAGACCGGAGCCTCGTCCTGACTCCACTTGTCTTTCCCCGGCCCAAGGTGGAAAATTGCGCCGCCGGCGCCCTGACACTGACCAGGTTCGACCCTCTCGACGGGGTGGGCGTCGATGTCGCCGGCCGCGCCTTCCACCGGTCCGCCGGCAAAACGAAGATGTGGGACGGGCCAGCCACCTTCCTCGCCAACAAGATCGTCGGCAAGATCTTCGAGTGGGGGCTGAAGCTGTTGCTGGTGAGCTGGGCCGGATGGGCATTGCTCGAGCTATGGAAAGAGTTGCGACGGCGGGTTTAAGGACGCCGCGACATCATCTATATGGCGGGCTATGTCGGTTCGTCCCTGGCGCGACATAACGCGCCGCCAATCACGCCAGATCATGGTCGGTTCCGTGCCCGTCGGCGGTGACGCGCCGGTAACGGTGCAGACCATGACCAACACGCCCACGGAAGATGCCAGGGCGACCATCGACCAGATCCGGCGATGCGAGGAAGCGGGCGCGGACATCATTCGCGTCTCCTGCCCGACGCCCGAATCGACCGCCGCCTTCCGGCAGATCACGCGCGCCGCGCGCGTGCCGATCGTCGCCGACATCCACTTCCACTATAAGCGCGCTCTGGAAGCTGCCGACGCGGGCGCCGCCTGCCTGCGCATCAATCCTGGCAATATCGGCTCGTCGGAGCGAGTCGCGGAAGTGGTGCGCGCCGCAAAGGCCAATGGCTGCGCGATCCGCATCGGCGTCAATGCCGGCAGCCTGGAGAAAGACCTGCTCGAAAAATATGGCGAGCCGTGTCCCGAGGCGCTGGTCGAGTCCGCGCTCAACCATATCAAGCTACTGCAGGACCACGACTTTCACGAGTATAAAGTGGCGGTGAAGGCGTCCGACATATTCTTGGCCGTCGCTGCCTATCAGCAGCTCGCGGAAGCCGTCGATTGCCCACTACATCTTGGTATCACGGAGGCGGGCGGGTTGATCGGCGGTACGGTCAAGTCCTCGATCGGCATTGGCTCCTTGCTCTGGTTCGGGATCGGCGACACGATCCGCGTGTCGCTTTCGGCCGAGCCGGAAGAGGAAGTGCGCGTCGGCTTCGAAATCCTGAAAGGCTTGGGCATCCGCAATCGCGGCGTGCGCATCGTCTCCTGCCCCAGCTGCGCGCGCCAGGGCTTCGACGTGATCCGCACTGTCGAGAAGCTGGAGGAGCGGTTGCAGCACATCCGCACACCGATGTCGCTGTCCGTGCTCGGCTGCGTCGTCAACGGTCCCGGCGAGGCGCGCGAGACCGATATCGGCCTGACCGGCGGCGGCGCGGGCAAGCACATGGTCTATCTCTCCGGCGTCACCGATCACCATGTGAACGATGCCGACATGGTCGATCACATCGTCCGGCTGGTCGAGGCCAAGGCCGCCGAGATCGAAGCCGCGAACCAGACCCAGGCCGCCTGAGGCGCGTGGCCGAGGTCAAGCTGCACCCGAGTTGGCTCGAGCCGCTCGGTCAGCACTTCGCCGACCCCTACATGGCCCAGCTCAAGAATTTCCTCGTCGCCGAGAAAGCGGCGGGGAAGCGCATTTTCCCGGCCGGCAGCGAGTGGTTCCGGGCGCTCGACCTGACGCCGCTCGACAAGGTGCGGGTCGTGATCCTCGGCCAGGATCCCTATCACGGCCCCGGCCAGGCGCATGGCCTGTGCTTTTCGGTGAAGCCCGGCACCCGCATTCCACCGAGCCTCGTCAACATCTATAAGGAAATGCAGAGCGATCTGGGCATCGCGCCGGCCGACCACGGCTTTCTCGAACATTGGGCGAATCAGGGCGTGCTGCTGCTGAACTCGGTGCTGACGGTCGAGCAAGGACTCGCCGCCTCGCACCAGGGCCGTGGCTGGGAACGCTTCACCGACGCCGTCATCGCCGAGGTGAACCGCAGGCAAGACCCCGTCGTCTTCATGCTGTGGGGCAGCCACGCGCAGAAGAAGGCCGGCATGCTGGACCCGCGCCACCTGGTCCTGAAGGCGCCGCACCCATCGCCGCTCTCCGCGCACACCGGCTTCTTCGGCTGTCGCCACTTCTCGGAGGCAAACATTTTCCTCGAAAAACAAGGACTTCCGCCAATCAACTGGGCGCTACCCGCCGATCCGGTTGCCTAGCGCGCCTTTACCGCGACCGGACCCGTCACTTTCGCGGTGCCGTCCGGTCCCACCGCGACGATCCAGCCCTGGCCGGTATCGCCGCAGGTCGCGACCCAGGCGGGGTTGCCGTTCAGCGGCGCGGTTTCTTCGGAGCCGATAACCTGCTGGCAGGTCTGCTTGGCGTCGGCGATCGCGCGGTAGAGCGTGGCGTTGCGCTGGCCGACCGGCATTGTCCGCATCGCCTTCGCGTAGGCACTGTCCTGCGCCGCCTTGGCCTGAGCGTTCTGGGCATCGGTCGTGGAGGAGGAACAGCCGGCGATCGGCACGGCCAGCAGCAAAACGGCAAAGGTCAGCCTGGGCATTTCATCCTCCTAGGGCGTTGATGACGGCTCAAACGGGCGCGGCGTGGAATCGTTTCGGAGATGTCTGGTGGGGGAAGGCTTCGATCTCAACCGGTTTGTGACGGCCCAGGAGCGAAGTTATCCTGCGGCTCTCGCCGAACTGCGCGCGGGCCTGAAGACCGGCCACTGGATGTGGTTCATTTTTCCGCAGCATGTGGCGCTCGGCCGCAGCGAGACGGCGCGCTTCTATGGGATCGGATCGCTGCCGGAAGCACGCGCTTATCTGGCGCACCCGTTGCTTGGCAACCGACTGCGCGAGGCCAGCACGGCACTGCTCGCCCATCGAGGGGAAAAGCCGGAAACGATCATGGGCGGTATCGATGCGCTGAAGCTCAGATCGTCGATGACGCTCTTCGAAGCCGCCGCCGAGAATCCACAGCCGTTCGCTGCTGTGCTCGATCAATTTTACGGCGGCGGACGCGATGCGGCGACTCTGCGCCTGATCGAGTCAGGCTGACGAGCAATCAGTCGCCCTGGCCGGGCTCCGGCGAGAAATATTTATCGAACTTGCCTTCTTCGCCTTTATGCTCGTCGGCATCGTCGGGCGCGCCGCGGCTGCGCGTGACGTTGGGCCATTGCGCCGAGAAATTATTGTTGAGCTCCAGCCACTTCTCGAGACCGCTCTCGGTATCGGGCAGGATCGCCTCGGCAGGGCATTCCGGCTCGCACACGCCGCAGTCGATGCATTCACTCGGGTTGATGACGAGCATGTTGTCGCCTTCATAGAAGCAATCGACCGGACAGACCTCGACGCAGTCCATATACTTGCAGCGGATGCAGGCATCGGTGACGACGTAGGTCATTGGTGTAGAGCCCCTCTAGCGAACGGGTAACCGCTATTCGTGGCGCGCGGGCGCGTCAACCGGCGGCGAAAGGTCGGTATAGCAGTTTCGCGCTTCCGCCGCGGGACCGCGCCGTTCCGGGAGCGCCTCGATCCGGATCACGCGGACACGGCCATGAAGCGGAAAACTCAGCACATCGCCGGCCCTGACGGCGGCATGCGCACGATCGATGATCCGGCCGCAGATCCGCATATGCCCGGCCTCGGCGACCTCCTGTGCGAACGTCCGCGTTTTGGCGAGACGGGCGAACCATAGGAATTTGTCGAGGCGAAGCGTGGCCTCGGCCATCAGCGCCCCAGCACGGCCAGCGCGGCGAACGGGCTGTTCGGATTGGCCGGCGCCCGTTCTTCCTGACGCCGTCGTCCCTGCCAGCGCCAGGCAGGAGCGCTCCCGGCCTCGATCGGCAGGGCGCGAAAGCCCAGCGACAGCATCAACCGGTTGAGCGTCGCCGGTTCCAGCCCGACCGAGGTCGCGAGCGACGGGTCGGGCACGAACGGGCGCTTGCCCTCGCGCGCGTCGTGCGCGGCGCGGGCGATCCGCTCCACCATGTCGATCCGCACCTGCTGCTTCGCGATGGGGCGGAAGCCGGGCAGAGCGGGTCCGGCCGGCGCTGCGACCGCGCCGGGTTGCGGCAGGGCGGGCATCGGCTGGCGCAGCCGCACCGACAGCAGGGCCGTGCGCCAGCGCAATGGCTCGGGTTTCAGGAGGGCGGGCGCGAAGATGTCGAGCGCGCCGATCGTCAGGCCCAGCTTACGCGCCGCCACCCGGTCGGCGCGAGTCAGATTGACCAGCACGGTTTCGACCGCGCGCCGCTCGACGACTCCGCCCGCTTCGCCAAGTGGCGCGAGCAGGGCGCGCAGTGTGGGCGGCGTCGCCGGATCGGCGGCGGCGGCGGCTAGCCTTTCCAGCGGATCGAGCAATTTCTCGGTGCGATCTTCCAGCCAGCGATGCAGCCTGGCGAAGATCAGATCACGGCTTTCAGGCGCCAGCGCGGCAGCGGCGCGTTCGAGCTTCAGGCGCGGGCGTAGCAGCTCCCGGGTCGGCTCGAAGCTTGCGATGACGCGACCGTCCCAGTGTATGTCGGGCGTTTTTCCCACCGCCGTGACCAGCGCGAACGCTTCGTCCTCGCCCGCCGCCAATGCCCGCGCCCGCCTGGCGCGTTCGTCGGCCAGCCGCCGGTCGGCCGCGGCGATCAGCCGCCGCGTATCAGCACCGCGCGCGGCCGCGTCGGGAGTGAACGCAAAGCCGTCGAGCCGCCCGATCGGCTCGTCATCGACCATGACCTCGCCATCCTCGCCGATCGCGACCGGCAGGTCGGTCAGCGCCGCACCGATCTCGCGCAGCAGCACCGATGTGCGGCGATCGACGAAACGCTGGGTGAGCGCCGCGTGCAGCGCGTCGGACAATTTTTCCTCGATCGCGCGCGTCCGCCCCGCCCAATGCGCCGGATCCTCCAGCCAATCCGGCCGGTGGGCGATATAGGACCAGCTGCGGATCGATGCGATCCGGTCGGCGATCGTGTCGACATCGCCGCCAGTGCGATCGAGCCGGGCGATTTCCTCGGCGAACCAGCTGTGCGGCACATGGCCGTTGCCCTCGGATAGATGCTGGTAGATGCGGCCGACGAAGCGGGTGTGATGCTCAGCCCCGGTCTTGCGGAAATCGGGCAGGCCGCAAGCGGCCCACAGTCGTTTAACCGCTGCGGGTCCCCGAGTCCGCGCCCGCACTGGTTCCTCGTCGGCGAGACGCTTGAGCACGGCGAGGTCGATAGCTTGAGGGGCAGCGCGCAGCACAGGGCTGTCGGGCTTTTCCTCAAGCGATCCGATCAGCGCGTCCATACTGTCGAAATCCGACTCTCCCTCACGCCAGTAGAGGAAATCGAGCCGCGGAAAGTGGTGGTTTTCGATCGCCTCGATCTCTTCGGGCGTGAACGCGCCTGGCCCGTCCTCGCCACCCAGCGAGCCGAAACTGCCGTCGCGCTGATGCCGCCCGGCGCGGCCAGCGATCTGCGCCATTTCAGCCACGGTCAGCCGACGCGTCCGCCGCCCGTCGAATTTCTGCAGTGATGCGAACGCGACATGCGCGACGTCCATGTTGAGGCCCATGCCGATCGCGTCGGTCGCGACCAGGTAATCGACTTCGCCGGCCTGGAACATCGCGACCTGGGCGTTGCGTGTGCGCGGGGAAAGCGCGCCCATCACCACCGCCGCGCCGCCGCGCAGCCTGCGCAACGTCTCGGCCACCGCATAAACTTCCTCGGCCGAGAAAGCGACGATCGCCGAGCGTTTGGGCAGCCGCGACAGCTTCTTGGCGCCGGCGAAACTCAGCGTCGAAAAGCGCGGGCGATTGACGATCTCGGTCTTGGGCAACAACGCGCGGATCATCGGCCGCAGGGCCTCCGAACCCAGGATCAGCGTTTCCTCGCGGCCTCGCGCGCGCAGCAATCGGTCAGTGAACACATGGCCGCGCTCTGGGTCCGCGCCCAGCTGCGCCTCGTCGAGCGCGACGAAGGCGACGTCGCGGTCGAGCGGCATCGATTCCGCCGTGCAGAGGAACCAGCGCGCATTGGGCGGGACGATCTTTTCCTCGCCGGTGATCAGCGCGACCTGCGCCTCGCCCTTGATCGCGACCACTCGGTCATAGACCTCGCGCGCCAAGAGCCGCAGCGGGAAGCCGATCATGCCGCTGGAGTGCGCGCACATCCGCTCGACCGCGAGGTGGGTCTTGCCGGTATTGGTCGGCCCCAGCACCGCCGCGACGGGCGAAGACGCGAAACTGGACATCGCTCTTACCTTGGTAGTTTCGCGTTGAATCGCAAGCGACTGGCCGCAGCCAATATGCGTTTCGCCGCAGCAACGGCTTTTCCGCCAGCGACTTAGGTTGACGTTAACCCTGATCCGCCACAGTCCTTCCACCTCGTCGCGGGCAAGCGGCGCCATGCCGGGGGGCAGCTTTTGTATCAATACGGCGATCAGGGATTCAGCCTCGGCGGCGGCAGCGGCGCGGTCGCCGTCGCGCCCGGCTTCGGGCGGCGTGCCGACCTTGGCGGCACCGGTATCGGCGGCCGCTTCGCCGGTCTCGATCTCGTTCCCGATCTCGGCGCGCGCATCGGTTCGCGCGAATGGTGGCGCGGCCTCGCGACACTGACTGCACTATGCGGCGCGGCCTATTTGCTGTCGCCCGGTCTTGACCGTCCGTTGGCCGGCGGCGTGCCTGCTCGGTTGGCAGGCGTTGCGGCCGAGCAATCTCGCGCACAGGCGGTATCGCCGATCGCTTACGGCTCGGCTACCGGCGCGCGCATGGCCGCGACGGATGCGGTGCGCCCGCTCTCCGAGGCGCCGGAACGTCCCATGCTCGAGCTGACCGCCGCGATCGGCTCCGGCGATGATTTCACGAGCGTGCTGGAGCGCGCCGGTATCGGCAATGCCGAAGCCGCGCAGATCGCCAACATGGTCGCGGGTGTGACGCAGATCGACGATATCGAGGCCGGTACGCGGCTGGATATCCGCCTCGGCCGCCGCCCCAATAAGCATGTCGCGCGCCCGCTTGACGCGCTGGCCTTTCGCGCCCGCTTCGATCTGCGGCTCGAAGTCGCACGGGTGAACGGCGCGCTGCAGCTGAAACCGGTGCCGATCCGCATCGACAATACGCCGCTGCGTGTGGCCGGCGAAGTCGGCTCCAGCCTGTATCGCGCCGCGCGCGCGGCCGGCGCTCCGGCCTCGGCGGTCGAAACCTATCTTCGCGCACTCGGCAGCAAGATGTCGGTCGGCGCGATCGGCAGCAACGCGCGCTTCGACCTGATCGTCGCCCAGCGCCGCGCCGAGACCGGCGAGGTCGAGACCGGCGAGCTTCTCTATGCCGGCATCGACCAGCGCGGGCGTAAGTTGCAGCTGCTGAAATGGCAGGCGGGCGGGCGCACCGAATGGTTCGATGCCGCCGGCGTCGGCGAGAAGCGTTCCGGCCTGACCCGCCCGGTCGCCGGCTACCAGACCTCCGGCTTCGGCATGCGCTTCCATCCGCTGCTTGGCTATAACCGCTTTCACAAAGGCATAGATTTCGGTGCCGGTTACGGCTCGCCGATCTACGCGGTTAGCGACGGCACCGTCAGCTTCGCCGGCCGTCACGGCGGCCACGGCAATTATGTTATGCTGCGTCATGGCGGCAACATGGGGACCGGCTATGCGCATATGAGCCGGATCGCCGTGCGCCCCGGCCAAAGTGTGCGCCAGGGCCAGGTGATCGGCTATGTCGGCTCGACCGGCCTTTCGACCGGACCGCATCTGCATTTCGAGGTCTATCGCGGCGGCGAGGCGATCAACCCGAAAAGCGTCAGCTTCGTCTCGACCTCGCTGTTGAGCGGCGAGCAACTGCGAGCGTTCCGCGCCAAGCTCGCGACCCTGCTGGCGACGCCGGTCCGCTGATCAGCATTTCTCGTATTTCCAGTTCCGGCGCTTGCCCTCGGCGATCCATTCGACCGCCTGAGCGATTCGGCTGGCGCGCGTCTCGGGCCGCTTCGCCTCGATGATCCACTCCAGATAGTCGCGCCGCGCGCTCGGCGGAAAACCGTCATAGGCCGCTTGCGCCGCGCCATTGGCCGCGAGCGCGGCGCCGAACTCATCGGGCATCGCCAGCTCGGGCTTGGGATGGTTGGCCGGGCGCGGCGCCTTCGTCCCTGAATCGATCGACGCGGCCGCTTTCCTGATCATCGCGTCGAGCGCGGCATCGTCCGGGAGATCGGCTATGCTGGTGAGCTTGCCAAATTCCCCCATGCCGTCCTGAGCCTGGCCGTCGCCGGTGATTTCCCTGGAGCGCCAGAATCCGAAAGCGGCATGGGCCTTGAACGCCGCCATTTGGCACAGGATCCGGCCCTTGTAACTGAACGATGGCATGCTCCAGCGCAGCGTCTCCTCGGCCTCGGGGCAGGCACGATGCACGGCGGCACGCAGGTGCTTCAGGATCGGCCGCGCGAACGCGGCCTTCTTTTCGATATAGCTATCGACGCGCGGATCGGTGCTCGGCATCGCCCACTCTCCCTCCCTTCCTTCAGCATCGCCCTTCGGCACGGACGACGCAACCGAAACGGCTGCGAACCGTTCACCAGCCGCTTTCCGATCGAAGAGGAGGGATTGCCGTGAAGAAGATCGTCTTTGCCCTGATGGCTGCCGTAACGCTGCCTGCGCTCGTTCCCGCCGAAGCCAACGCCCAGTCCCGGCGCGATTGGCGCGAATATCGCCGCTATGACTATAACCGCCTGCCGCCGGGCCAGCAGCAATATTATGCCGACCGCTATTATCGGGACGGCCGCAACTATCGGGAGCGCCGCCTTACCCGCAACGACCGCATCTATCGCGGCAGCAACGGCCGCTATTATTGTCGCCGCAACGACGGCACCACCGGCCTGATCATCGGCGGCGTCGCAGGTGGCCTGCTCGGCAACGCGCTTGATGGAGGCCGCTCCAGCCTGCTCGGCACGGTGCTTGGCGCGGGTGGCGGTGCGCTGCTCGGCCGCGAGATCGATCGCGGCGGGGTGCGCTGCCGCTAACCCGTTTCAGCCCCTTCCCATCGTCGGGGAGGGGCTGTTCGCGAAATGGCCTGCTGCCACAACTTTTTCGCAATCATTCTTTACGCGCCAGTAAGCATGGCGTCCGGCTGCCCCGGGGTCTAGGGTGCCGCCAGCCCGGGAGTGCGGCGATGTCCGGCCGTGTTGCGTATCATGTGCCAGTCTTGCTGGTCCCGCTGCTGGCGGGATGCGCCGCCGTGCAGCCCAAGCCGCCGCTGCCGACCGCCCAGGTGGAAGTGGCCGAAGATCCGATCCCCGTCGCCTGGAAGGATGTCGCGACCGAAGCCGATCAGAACCGGCTGACCCGCGCGGAGGAGGCATGGCGTCAAGGCCTCACCGCCGCCGCGCGGTTCCAGACCGCGATCCGTTCCGAAGGCCCGCTGCTCGAGCCTGATGTCGCCCTGCCGCGCGCGATGCCTAGTCCCGGTCCCTATCGCTGCCGCGTCATCAAGCTCGGCGGCCGTCCGGCTTTCGCCGCGTTCAAGCCCTTCGACTGCTATGTCGAGGCGGAGGGCGAATTGCTGACGATGGTGAAAGCCGGCGGTTCGCAGCGGCCGGCTGGCCGGCTGTGGGCGGACAGCGACACCCGTCAGGTCTTTCTCGGCGCGCTGAGCGTGTCTGGCGGCGCGCCGCCCCCCTATGGCGAAGATACGAAACGTGATGTCGCGGGCTTTCTGGAACGCGTCGAAGCCTTTCGCTGGCGGCTGATCGTCCCCTACCCTCAGGGCGGTGCGACGCTCGATGTCTACGAGCTTATACCCTACGTCATCGCGCGATCTTGACGCTGCCGCTCTTGCTGATTACTGTATTGTCTGAATAATACAGTGGAGGCCCTGATGGACATACGCTTCGCCCTGCTTCTGCCTGTCGCCATGCTCGCCGCCTGCGACAGCAGGGATCGCAAGGCGACGGTCGAGATCACGTCGGAGAACGGATCGACCTCCATCAATGCCGCGCCGGGCAAGGACAATCGCCTGAAGATCGACACGCCGGGCGTGAAGGCCGACATCAATCTGCCTTTCATGGGCTTGATCGCCGGCAATATGGATATCGACGGCGTGAAGCTTTATCCCGATTCCAAGATCCTGGGCGTCAACGTCAACGCGACCGACAATGACGACGGCAAGGATGAGGGCCGCTTCACGATGCGCTTTCAGGCGCCGGCCGCCCGGGCGAAGGTCGCCGACTGGTTCGCCAAGCAGTTCGCGGCCCATGATTTCAAGATGACGCTGGCCGGATCGCGCTTCACCGGCAGCAATGACGAAGGGAAGCCAGTGACGCTCGACATGCGCGACGGCGCCGGCGGCACGACAGAGGGCGAGATCAGGATTGAGGGCAAGTAGCCGGCTCGGCGCGCCATCGCCCCGGGGCGCGGCGCAGCCCGTCCGCCGCATAGACGGCGAGGCCGGTCCAGATCAGCGCGAAGCAGATGATGTGCGCCGTGGTCATATGCTCGCCATAGGCCAGCACCGCGAGCAGGAACTGGATGGTCGGCGCGACATATTGCAGCAGCCCCAGCGTCGAATAGCGCAAGCGCCGCGCGGCCGCCGCGAAGAAGAGCAGCGGCACCGCGGTCATGATCCCGCTCAGTGCCAGCAGAGCCGTAACGCCCGACGCATCGCCGAAGGCCATCCCCGGCCCCAGCCACCAGAGATACAGCGCCGCGATCGGGGCGAGCAGCACCGTCTCGATCGCCAGTCCCTCCAGGCTGTCGACCGGCGCGATCTTGCGCAGCAGGCCATAGGTCGCGAAACTCATCGCGAGCAGAAGGCTGATCCACAGCCCCGATGACGCCCCCACGGCCAGCACCGATACGCCGAGCGCCGCCAGCACGACGGCGACAGTCTGCGCGCGGCTCAGCCGCTCTTTCAGCAGCACGACACCCATCAGCACATTGACCAGCGGATTGAGAAAATAGCCCAGGCTGGTTTCCAGCACGTGGCCCGCGCCGATCGCCCAGATATAGGTCAGCCAGTTGACCGCGATCAGCAGCGCGGAGGCGCTCAGGATTTTCAGCGCTTGCGGGTTGGCGATGGCGGCACGCAGTTGCGGCCAGCGGCGCGCGACCGTGATCAGCACCGCCAGCAGCGCGACCGACCAGAGAATGCGCTGCGCGACGATCTCGGTCGGCAGCACGCCGCCCAGCAGCTTGAAATAAACTGGTAGAAAGCCCCACCACAGATAAGCGCCAAGCCCGAAGGCGACGCCTTTGCGGGCGTCCGTGTCTGCGCTCAAATGATGCCGCCGCCGAGCGACAGCCGGATGACGCCGATCACGATGACGATCAGGTTCAGGTTACGGCCCCCCGTCTTGCTGGACAGCACACCGAAGACGAGGCCGACAATCGCGATCGGGATGATCAGCCAATAGGCCCAGCCCAGCAGCGGAAAGAAAGCGAGCAGCCCGAGCACGAGCGCGACCAGGCCGATCAGAAGCGAGATCAGGTTGAACATATCGCCATTATGGGAAGGGTGTGTTGCACGTGCAAGGCGGTTCGCTCAGCAGCCGCGTTTGAACGGCCCCATTTCCCCCAGGAACGCCATTTCGCGCGCCACCGCGATGCGCTCGCGGTCGAGGAAATCCGCGACCGCGGCGCGGAATCCGGAATCGGGAATATAATGCGCCGAATAGGTCGTGACCGGCACATAGCCGCGCGCGAGCTTGTGCGAGCCTTGGGCGCCCGCCTCCACCGTCGCCAGGCCGCGCGCGATCGCGGCGTCGATCGCCTGATAATAGCAAAGCTCGAAATGCAGGAACGGCACTTCCTCGACCGCGCCCCAATAGCGGCCGTAGAGCGCATCGGCGCCGATCAGGTTGAGCGCGCCGGCGATCGGCGCGCCGTCGCGATACGCGAGGATCAGCAATACCCTGTCCGCCATCCGCTTGCCCAGCAGGGTGAAAAATTCGCGCGTCAGATAAGGTTGCCCCCATTTGCGCGAGCCAGTGTCCTGATAGAAAACCCAGAAGGCATCCCAGGCGGATTCGGTAAGATCGGAACCGGTCAGATGGCGGATTTCGAGGCCCTGTACCGCCGCCTCCCGCTCCTTGCGGATCGCCTTGCGCTTGCGGGACGACAGCGCGGCCAGGAATTCGTCGAAGCTGGTATAGCCGTCGTTCTTCCAGTGGAACTGGCTGTCGGTCCGGATCAGCCAATCAGCGGCTTCGAACAAAGGCACCTGTTCCGGCGCGACGAAGGTCGCGTGAGCCGAGGATAGGTTGTTCTGCACCGTCACTGCCTCGATAGCGGTGATCAGGTGCGATGCCATGCTCTCGTCTCGCAACAGCAGCCGCGGCCCCGGCACCGGCGAGAAAGGCGAGGCGATCTGGAGCTTAGGATAATAGCGCCCACCCGCCCGTTGCCATGCGTCGGCCCAGGCGTGATCGAACACATATTCGCCTTGGCTGTGGCTCTTGGCATAGGCCGGCGCGACCGCCTCCAGCGCGCCGTCCGGCCCATCGATCGCGATCGGCAGCGGCTGCCACCCGGCCCTGGAAGTCGCGCTGCGCGAGTCTTCGAGGATTGACAGGAAGGCATGGCTGACGAACGGATTGCCCGCGCCAGCACAGGCGTCCCACGCCCCCGCCTCAAACGCCCCCACGCCATTGCCGATCCGCGCGACGATTTCGGAGGAGGAATCGGCCATTCCCGTGATTTAGGGGTTAAGCGGCCGCGGTTGAAGCCGTGGAGAGCCCCAATCGCGTCACCCAGTCGATCCGGCTCAGCTGGAACAGCGAGATCGCATAGGCGAGCGCGATGCCGGTGCTGCACGCGCCCATCCGGTCAGCGGGACACAGATGCCAGGCCGCCAGCACGAACACGATCCGCATCGCCAGATGGAGGAAGCCGAGCGGATGGCCGATCGTCCAGGAAAAGACCACCCAATGCAGCGCGAAGCCAATGCCGACACTGACCGGGAACAGGTCCGGCGCGTAGATCCAGACGGGAATATGGATCGACCAGGTGGCAAGTGCCATCACCCGGGCGTAAGCGGAGAGCTTGAACAACGGATTTTCAGCCGGCGAGCCGGTTTCCTCGCCCCGCCACCGCGCCATCACCAGGCCAATCGGCATGATCGACCAGAAACACAGGGCCAGCGTCAGATTGTGATAGGCCGGCGGCACCACAAGACTGAGCAGGGCCGCGGCCGAATAGACGATCACGCCGGTCATCGGCAGCGCAAGCGAGCCTTTCCGCCGGATTACAAAATCGGCGCGCATTTCTTCGAACGTCATCCACTCCCCCTTTCAGCTTAACCGGTCTCGCAACTTCCGCTTCAGAACCTTGCCGATTGCACTTCGGGGCAGCCGATCGACGGCATGGAGCGCCGAAATCCGCTGGGTCTTGCCGAGTCCTGCATTCGCCGCGGTCAGCACGGCTTCGGGGTCCGCGCCCGGTGCCAGCACGACGAAGCCGACCGGCGTCTCGCCCCAATCGGCATGCGGCACGCCCACCACCGCCGCGTCGATCACGCCCGGATCGGCGGCGAGCACGGCTTCCAGGTCGCTCGGATAGATGTTGAAGCCGCCCGAGATGATCAGGTCCTTGGTGCGGTCCATCAGGATCAGGAAACCGTCATCGTCGAAGCGTCCGACATCGCCGTGGCGGATGAAGCGGCGGCCCTCGCCGTCGAACCATTCGGCGGCGCGGCTCGCCTCGTCCCGGCCCTTATAGCCGCTCATCATCATCGGCCCGCGCCCGACCACTTCGCCTACGCCGCCCGGTGCGACTTCGCAGCCGTCCTCGTCGATCAGACGCATCTCGCTGTTCGGCGCGACCTGCCCGACGGTGTGCAGTTTGTCGGGATATTGATGCGCGAGAAGGATGCAGGAGGCGCCGCCCTCGGTCATGCCGTAGAACTCGACCAGGCCGCCCGGCCAGCGCTTCAATATGTCGCGCTTCAAATCAGCCCCGAACGGCGCGCTGGTGCAGAATTTGGCGCGGTAGCTGGAAAGGTCGAAATCATCGAACTCGGGCAGCGCCATCAGCCGGCGATATTGCACCGGCACCAGCATCGTATGGGTAACACGCTCGCGCTCCGATAATTCCAGGAAGCGCCGGGCGTCGAACTTTCGCATCAGCACCGTCGTGCCGCCCATGCCCAGCACCGGAAAGAAGGCGACAAGGGTCGTATTCGAATAAAGCGGGGTCGAGAGCAGGGCGACCGACTCCCGGTCATAAGAGGCGCTGCGGGCGAGATAGTTCCAGCGCATCTGATGCGGCTGGACGATCCCCTTGGGCGTGCCGGTCGTGCCGGACGAATAGATGATGTTGAACGGGTCGTCCGGCGCGACTTCGACCGGCGCCGCGCGCATGCCTTCGGGCGCGGCCCAGGCTTCGATGTCGTCGAAGGAGATGCGTGCGACGCCCTCCGGCACGTCCATCTCGATCGCCGGATCGGCGAACAGATGCCGCGCGCCGCTGTCCGCCAGCATGGCCGTCAGCGCGTCGGGCGTGGCGGAGGTGGTGAGCGCCGCCGCCGCCGCGCCGGTGCGGATCGCCGCCAGAAAGGCGAGCGCGTAGGCGATGCAATTATAGCCGACGATCGCGACAGCCCCGCCTCGCCCGACACCCTCGGCCTGCAGCCGTGCCGCGATCCGCTCGACCAGCGCGTCGAGTTCGCCCCAGCTGAGCCAGCGCACCTCGTCGACGATCGCGATCTTCTCCGGCTGCTCAACAGCATATGCCCGGAACAGCGCGCTGTGATCGGCGAAGGGCCGGGCGAGGAGATCAGCGGACGAGGGTGACGAAGCTGTAGCCATCATGGTCCTCGCGCGCCGCTTCGCGCCATCCGTCGAACGGCGGCACCGCAGTGTCACCCTCCGGGCTACCCTGCACTTCGGTCAGCTCGATCCGGTCGGCATGGGGCAGGAACAGGCGGTAGATTTCCGCGCCGCCGACGACCGAAACGCGGTCGCCATCGGCTAGAGTCAGCGCTTCCTCGACGCTCCGCGCGACTTCAGCGCCCTCGGCCTGCCAGTCCCCGCGTGTCAGCACGATATGCCGACGCCCGGGCAACAGCTTGGGCAGGCTCATGAACGTCTTGCGCCCCATGATCATGGGCGCCCCCATCGTCAGCGCTTTGAAATGCGCGAGGTCGGCGGGGATGCGCCACGGCAGCCCGCCGCCCTTACCGATCACGCCGTTTTGCGCACGGGCAATGACGAAGACGATTTCGGGGCGGATAAGCATGCCTTCTCTCTCTCCGTTCGTTTCGAGCTTGTCGAGAAACCGTTTCTCGACTGTGCTCGAAACAAGCGGAAGAGGGTGCTTCACCCGCCGCGCCGCTTCTGGTTCATCTGATCGGCCCTGTACATGCCCTGGAATTGCAGCATCCAGCCGGGATATTCGGCCGGCAGCTTGCTGACCTCGTCCAGCTTCGCCAGCTCGTCGGCGGTCAGTTCGACTTCGGTCGCGCCGATATTGTCGGCCAGCTGGTCTGCGCGCTTGGCGCCGATGATGACGGTCGAGACCGCCGGCTGGTGCAGCAGCCAGGCGAGCGCGATCTGCGCCACCGTCACCCCTTTCGCGTCGGCGATCGCCTTCATGACGTCGATCGCGTCATAGGCGCGGTCCTGATCGACGGGTGGGAAGTCGAACACCGCGCGGCGGCCTTCGCTCTTGTCGCCATCGCGGGTATATTTGCCGGACAGCAAGCCGCCGGCGAGCGGGCTCCACACCATCAGCCCGACGCCTTCCGCTTCCAGCATCGGCACGACCTCCCGCTCCAGATCCCGCCCGGCGATCGTATAATAGGCCTGCAGCGAATCGAAACGGGCGAGGCCGAGCCGCTCGGACACGCCCAGCGCCTTCATGATCGTCCACGCCGCCCAGTTGGAGACGCCGATATAGCGGACGAGCCCGCGCTGGACGAGATTGTCGAGCGCGGAGAGCGTCTCTTCGATCGGAGTCGCCGGGTCCCAGCCGTGGATCTGGTAGAGATCGATATGATCGAGCCGCATCCGCTTCAGGCTGGCTTCGACCTGGTTCATCAGGTGATACCGCGACGCGCCCTTGTCGTTCGGGCCTTCGCCCATCGTCCCCATCGCCTTGGTCGCGATGACGACCTGATCGCGGCCGATGCCGAGATTCCTGAGCGCCTTGCCGGTGATCTCCTCCGACATGCCCTCCGAATAAACATTGGCGGTGTCGATGAAGTTGATCCCCGCATCGATCGCCGATTTCACCAGCGCATCGGATTCGGACTGATCGAGACCAGCGATCGCCGCGAACCGGCCCCGGCTGCCGAAAGTCATCGTGCCAAGGCACAGCTCAGACACGAACAGGCCAGTGCGGCCCAACTTGTTGTAGCGCATGAGGCGATTCTCCTTCGCGATTGCGGCTGCGTTATAGCTGGTGACGGCGGTGCGAAAGTCTGACGCTGTGTTTGGCGTCCAGCTTATCTTGATCGACAAGAATATCGCTATGGCCTCGCGCGACCACCAGTGCGACAACGCGCGAACGGCTGGCAAGCTTCCCGATAAGCCTTTGTTTCGATCGCCACTCCAATCCAATGGGTTTTTTGAACGAGTTCGATTTCATTGATGCGCTCAAAAGCCTCGCGCGCGACCCCGCCGCGCGCGGACTGGTCGATGACGCGGCGGTGCTCGGCGATCTCGTCCTGACCCACGACATGATCGTGGAAGGCGTTCACTTCCTGCCCGACGATCCGGCCGGGGATGTGGCGTGGAAGCTGGTCGCGGTGAACCTGTCGGATCTGGCCGCCAAGGGCGCGGAGCCGGTCGGCTGCCTGCTTGGCTACACGCTGGGGCCGGAAACCTGGAACGCGGAGTTCATCGCCGGGCTGCGTGAGGTGCTCGACGTCTATGGCATGCCGCTGCTCGGCGGCGACACGGTGCGGGCGAACGGTCCGCGCAGCTTCGGCCTTACGGCAATAGGCCGATCGTCACAGGCACCGTCGCGCGCCGGCGCGAAAGCTGGCGACGCGCTCTACGTCACGGGGACGATCGGGCGCGCGGGGATCGGGTTGAAGCTGCTGCGGGCCGGCCAAACTGGCCCCGAGGTCGAGGCCTATCGCCGGCCCCGACCCCGCCTCGCCGAAGGCCGTGCGCTCGCGCCGCTGGTCAATGCCATGATGGACGTCTCCGACGGTCTGCTGATCGACGCGCGGCGCATGGCCGAGGCGAGCGGCCTGGCGGTCGCGATCGACCTCGACGCCATCCCCGTCGCGGGCGAGCCGCTCGCGGCCGTCACCGCCGGCGACGACTATGAACTTCTCTTCGCCGCCCCCGATGGCGTTGCGCTGCTCGTACCCGCCACGCGGATCGGCGGTTTCTTGGACGGGCAAGGTCTCAACCTTTTCTCTCACGGCGAACCCTTGCCGCTTCCGGCCCGGCTGGGGTGGCTGCACGAATAGCGCCTTCGTGCTTGCCCTTCGGCGAATCCGCCCTCTATACCGCCGCCCAAACTGCGCGGCCGGGGCGAAAAGGCCGTGGATCTTTGGGGAAAGGGTGTTCATGGACGTAGTTCTGATTGCCATCGTGTGCGGCGTGCTTGCCGTGCTGTATGGCTTCGTGACCAGCCGGCAGGTGCTGTCGCAGCCCGCCGGCAACGAGCGTATGCAGGAAATCGCGGGCGCCATCCAGGAAGGCGCCAAGGCTTATCTCGGCCGTCAATACACCACGATCGCGATCGTCGGGGTGGTGGTGGCAGTGCTGGTCACCGTTTTCCTTGGCCTCACTTCGGCGGTCGGCTTCGTCATCGGCGCGGTGCTGTCGGGCGTGGCCGGCTATATCGGCATGAACATCTCCGTCCGCGCCAATGTGCGCACGGCGGAGGCGGCGCGGACCAGCCTGCAGGGCGGCCTGACCGTCGCGTTCCGCTCGGGCGCGATCACCGGCATGCTGGTCGCTGGCCTGGGCCTGCTCGCCATCGCTGGTTTTTTCTACGTCCTCGTCAATTTGCAGGGCCATGCGCCCGATGACCGCCGCGTCGTCGACTCGCTGGTCGCGCTCGCGTTCGGCGCCTCGCTGATCTCGATCTTCGCGCGCCTGGGCGGCGGCATCTTCACCAAGGCCGCCGACGTCGGCGCCGACCTGGTCGGCAAGGTCGAGGCCGGCATCCCCGAGGATGATCCCCGCAACCCCGCGGTGATCGCCGACAATGTCGGCGACAATGTCGGCGATTGCGCCGGCATGGCCGCCGATCTGTTCGAGACATATGTCGTGACGCTGGGCGTGACGATGGTCTCGATCGCGCTGCTGATCCAGGCAAGCTCGGCGGAAATGCTGAAGCTTATGTCGCTGCCTCTGATCATCGGCGGCGTGTGCATCATATCCTCGATCATCGGCACCTATATGGTCCGCCTTGGCGGCGGCCAGTCGATCATGGGCGCGCTCTACAAGGGCTTCTGGACGACGGCGATCCTGTCGATTCCGCTGATCTACGGCGCCACCAAGCTGACGCTGGGCGACCTGAATACGCCGATCGGCGCCGCGGCCCAGCTCGAGCCGACCGCGCTGGATCAGTTTGGGAGCGCCTTGCCGGCGGACACCGCTGCCGCGGCCGCCGACGCCTTCACCGGCATGGACCTGTTCTGGTGCATGCTGATCGGTCTGGCCGTCACCGGCCTGCTCGTTTGGATCACCGAATATTATACCGGCACCAATTACCGCCCGGTCAAGTCGATCGCCAAGGCTTCGGAAACCGGTCACGGCACCAATGTGATCCAGGGTCTCGCGATCTCGCTTGAATCGACGGCACTGCCGACTCTGGTGATCGTGGTGGCCGTGATCGCGACCTTCCAGATCGCCGGCATCATCGGCATCGCGTTCGCCGCGACCGCGATGCTGGCGCTGGCCGGCATGGTCGTGGCGCTCGACGCCTATGGCCCGGTCACCGACAATGCCGGCGGCATCGCCGAAATGGCGGGGCTGGAAGGCGAAGTGCGCAACCGCACCGACGCGCTCGACGCGGTCGGCAACACCACCAAGGCCGTCACCAAGGGTTATGCGATCGGATCGGCGGGCTTGGCCGCGCTGGTGCTGTTCGGCGCCTACACGACCGACCTGAAGGAGTTCTTCCCGGATCTCGACGTCGACTTCTCGCTATCCAACCCATATGTCATCGTCGGCCTCCTGCTGGGCGCGCTGCTGCCCTATCTGTTCGGCGCGATGGGCATGACGGCGGTGGGGCGCGCGGCCGGCGCCGTGGTCGAGGAAGTGCGCGGCCAGTTCCGCGACAATAAGGGCATCATGGACGGCACCAGCCGCCCGAATTATGCCCGCACCGTCGATCTCGTCACGAAGGCGGCGATCCGCGAGATGATCATCCCCAGCCTGCTGCCGGTGCTGGCGCCGATCGCGGTGTATTTCATCATCACCTGGGTCGCGGGCCAGGCGCAGGGCTTCGCGGCGCTGGGTGCGCTGCTGCTCGGCGTGATCGTCTCTGGCCTGTTCGTCGCCATTTCGATGACGTCCGGCGGCGGAGCCTGGGACAATGCCAAGAAATATATCGAAGACGGCAATCACGGCGGCAAAGGCTCCGAGGCGCACAAGGCCGCGGTGACCGGCGACACGGTCGGCGATCCCTACAAGGACACAGCCGGCCCGGCTGTGAACCCGATGATCAAGATCACCAACATCGTGGCGCTGCTGTTGCTCGCGGCGCTGGCCGGTCACGTCGCCGGCTGATCATCGCGGGCAAGAAAAAGGCCCGTCCGGAGCGATCCGGGCGGGCCTTTTCGTTGGGTTCGGTCAGCTCCGCAGCGCGCGGTCCTTGACCACCAGTCCTTTGGCATGATCGGGCGTGGTCCGGCCCTTGCCGACCGGCTTGATCGCGCGCTCCGGATCGACCGGGTGCGAGAAGCGGACGCCGTACCAATGCGTGCGGCGCCAGACGATCTGCGCTTCCACTTGGCCGATTCCCCGCAGTTCGACGACAACGATATTGCCGAGCGCGAACGGCCGCAGCGGCGCCGCGTCCAGCTCGACCTTCAGCCCCTCCGGCGACAGATCGCGCACGCGGCCGGGCAGCGCCTGCTCGCCTTCGCGCTGCAGCGTGGCGCGAAGCATGAAGTTGATGCGCTTCGATGCGCGGCGCGTATCGTCAACCGGAACCGTCTTGATCATCTGGCGAAGCCCTCCATCTTGGCGTCTAGCGCAGCAATGGTTGCCGCCGCGTTAGCACCAATGGCGCTTCGCTTTCCTTTTCGCGGGCGTTCCGTTATGGCGGCGCGATTTTTTAACTCCCTAATCAAAGGCTGATGCTTGGCTAAGGAAGAACTGCTTGAGATGCGGGGGCAAGTCGTCGAACTGCTCCCCAACGCGATGTTCCGGGTGCGCCTGGAAAATGATCACGAGATCCTCGGCCACACCGCCGGCAAGATGCGCAAGAACCGTATCCGCGTGCTGGTCGGCGACGAAGTGCTGGTCGAGCTGACGCCCTATGATCTGACCAAGGGCCGCATCACCTATCGCTTCATGCCCGGCCGCGGCGGCCCCGGCCCGTCCTGACCGATCGTGCGGGCTCGCCCGTGCGCCTGATTCTCGCCTCCGCCAGTCCGAGACGGCTCGATCTGCTCGCGCGGATCGGCGTCGTCCCGGACGCGGTCGTGCCTGCCAACATCGACGAAAGCGCGCTGAAGGGCGAGCTGCCCGCGCCGCACGCGGCGCGGCTGGCGGCGGCGAAGGCAGCTGTCGTAGCCGAAGCGGGCGCGCTGACACTCGCGGCAGATACGGTGGTCGGCGCTGGCCGCCGCATCCTCCCCAAGGCGGAGGACGAAGCGACCGCGCGGGCCTGCCTGGCACTGCTGTCCGGCCGCCGCCACCGCGTCCATAGCGCCGTCACCCTGATCGACGCCGAAGGCCGCGCGCGGCACAGGCTTTCGACCAGCATCGTCACCTTCAAGCGGCTGACCGTTCAGGAGATCGATGCCTATCTCGCCAGCGGCGAATGGCACGGCAAGGCCGGCGGCTACGCGATCCAGGGCCGCGCGGAGGCTTTCGTGCGCTTCCTGTCCGGCAGCCATTCGGGCGTGGTCGGGCTGCCGTTGTTCGAGACGCGCGCGCTGCTGCTCGCTGTTGGATATCCGCTTGGCTGAGTGGGTTTACGAAGCCGGGATCGGCGAGAGCCGCGCGGCGCTGATCGATGCCGACACGATCGTCGAAGTCCGGATTGAGCGCGAAGGCACCGTCCCGCGCCTTGGCGACATCCTTGCGGCGAGATTGACCAGCAAGGCCGGTCGGGCTGGTCGCGCGGAAATCGCCCTCGACGGCTTTGGCGCGGCGCTGCTGTCAGCGGTGCCGCCCGGCTTGACCGAAGGCGCGCCACTGGTTGTCGAAATAACGCGTGAGGCGATTCCCGAGCGCGGCAACCCCAAATTGCCGTTCGCGCGACCTGCGGAAGGTCCCGCCCGGACCGCCCCGTCGCTGGCCGACGTGCTGGCGCCGGTCCGCGCGCTTGGCGCACACCAACCAGACACTCTGGAAGCCGCCGGCTGGTCGGAGCTGCTTGAGCAGGCCGGGACCGGTCTTGTTCCTTTCCCAGGAGGCCTGCTGCGCATCGCGCTCACCCCGGCGATGACCGTGATCGACGTGGATGGCGAGCTGCCGCCCGCCGAGCTAGCGATCCGCGGCGCCGAGGCGTCCGCCGCTGCCATCCGCCGCTTCGGCATCGGCGGCTCGATCGGCATCGACCTGCCGACCCTTCCCGACAAGCGCGCGCGCCAGGCTGCGGCCGAGGCGTTGGACGCGGTGCTGCCGCAACCCTTCGAGCGCACCGCCGTCAATGGTTTCGGCTTCCTGCAGGTCGTCCGCCGCCGCGTCCGCCCGTCGCTGCTGGAGCTGGTGCAGAGCGATCCGGTCCGCGCCGAGGCGCTGGCACTGCTACGCCGTCTCGAGCGCGAGCCGTTGCCGGGGCCGAGTTCGGTGACCGCGCCCGCCGCCATAGCGGAGCTGATCGGCACCCATCCTCAATGGCTTGAAGCGCTCGCACGGCGGCGAGGCCGGCCCATACAAATTCTATCAGCCCGTTCGGGGTGACTTGGACCCCGCACACGCTGTAAAGCAGGCGGCATGGACAATGATTTCTACCGCATCAAGCGTCTGCCGCCCTATGTCATCGCCGAAGTGAATGCGATGCGCGCGACAGCACGTGCGGGCGGGGAAGACATCATCGATCTCGGTATGGGCAACCCCGACCTGCCGCCCCCCGCCCATGTGATCGACAAGCTTTGCGAAGTCGCGCGCAAGCCTGACGCACATGGCTATTCGGCATCGAAGGGGATTCCGGGCCTGCGCCGCGCCCAGGCGGGCTATTATGCCCGCCGCTTCGGCGTCGAGCTCGATCCCGAACGCGAAGTGGTGGTGACCTTGGGTTCCAAGGAAGGCCTCGCCAATCTCGCTCAGGCCATAACCGCGCCGGGCGACGTGGTGCTGGCGCCCAATCCCAGCTACCCGATCCACACGTTCGGCTTCATCATCGCCGGCGCCACGATCCGGTCGGTGCCGACCACGCCCGACGAACGCTATTTCCAGAGCCTGGAACGGGCGGTGAAATTCACCGTGCCCAAGCCGTCGGTGCTGGTGATGGGCTACCCGTCCAACCCGACCGCCGAAGTCGTGGACCTGGCCTTTTACGAGCGCGTCGTCGCTTTCGCGAAGGAGCACGGCCTCTGGATCCTGTCCGACCTCGCTTACTCCGAAATCTATTTCGATGACTGCCCGACTCCTTCGATCCTGCAGGTGCCGGGCGCGAAGGATGTCGCGGTCGAGTTCACATCGATGTCCAAGACCTATTCGATGGCGGGCTGGCGGATGGGCTTCGCGGTCGGCAACCCGACGCTGATCGCGGCGCTGACGCGGGTGAAATCCTATCTGGATTACGGCGCCTTCACGCCGATCCAGGCGGCCGCCGTCGCCGCCATCAATGGCCCGCAGGAGATCGTCGAGCAGAATCGCCAGCTCTATAAACGCCGGCGCGACGTGCTGGTCGAAAGCTTCGG